>SAMEA3387511__coassemble_1327_pt1 | contig 53961 bp, 51 predicted proteins | sample SAMEA3387511__metabat2_low_PE_011 | metagenome-assembled genome bin SAMEA3387511 (sample SAMEA3387511) | Felis catus | biome: Faeces | place: United Kingdom | collected 2012
TTATGCCCTTCTAGGGCTAACCCAAGCCCCCGGCTTTGCCGGGGGTTCTGACTTGTGCGGGTGGATATACGTGAATATAAGAATGCGGCACGCCCTGATCCCGTTCGGGACGATGCGCAGCCCTTGCAGCCCGCACGGTTCGGTGCGGGCTTTTTTTGCGCTTTTTCGGCATGGCGCGCTTTTTCCGCAGCCACCGCCCGGACCCGGCGGCGTTTTTCTTCCTGCACAAAAAATCCACGAGATTTTAGTGGATTTTTTTGCGCCGACCTTGTATAATGGTTTTATATGTATAGAAGGGAAGTGTGTGCCGTGATGCAGACACCTGTGCCGGATACAACGGCGATCCTGGTGGCGGCGGGGGCTTCGCGCCGTATGGGATTCGATAAACTCAGCTACCGCCTGCCGGACGGCCGGACCGTGCTGGAGACAAGCTGTGCCGCCCTGGCGGCCCACCCGGCCGTCCGGCAGCTCGTGCTGGTGGCGGGGGCCAACCGGCCGGAGTGCGAACGGATCGCCGCCGCCTGCCCCAAGCCCTGCTGCGTTGTGGACGGGGGCGAGACCCGGGCCGACAGCGTCCGCAACGGGCTGGCCGCGGCGGAAGGAACGCTGGTCGCCATCCACGACGCGGCGCGCCCCTTCGTCAGCCAGGCGGTCATCACGGCGGCGCTGGAAGCAGCGGCCCGCACCGGGGCGGCTGCCCCGGCGGTGCCGGTCAAGGATACCATCAAGGTGGCGCAGGGCGGCATGGTGACGGCCACGCCGGACCGGGCGCTGCTGTACGCGGTGCAGACGCCGCAGTGCTTTTCCCGGGAAAAATACCGCCAGGCGCTGGCCAGTGTGACCGGGGAACAGGCGCGGCAGGTGACCGACGACTGCAGCCTGTTTGAACTGGCGGGTATGCCGGTGGCGCTGACCGCGGGCGATTACGGCAATTACAAGATCACGACGCCGGAAGATCTGAAAAAGGAGAAAACGATGCGTATTGGGCATGGGTATGACGTCCACCGTCTGGTGGAAGGCCGCAAACTGATCCTGGGCGGCATGGAGATCCCCTATGAAAAGGGGCTGCTGGGCCATTCCGACGCTGACGTGCTGCTGCACGCGGTGATGGACGCCGTGCTGGGCGCGGCGGCGTTGGGGGACATCGGCAAGCATTTCCCCGATACCGACCCCGCCTACAGCGGCGCCGACTCGCTGGCGCTTACGCGCGCGGTGGCGGGCCTGATCCGCGACCGCGGATATACCGTGGGCAATATCGACGCCACGATCCTGTGCCAGCGGCCCAAGCTGGCGCCCTATATAGACGGGATGCGCCAAAATATCGCGGGGGCCTTCGGCATCCCGGTGGACGCGGTCAGCGTCAAAGCCACCACGGAGGAACACCTGGGCTTTACCGGCGAAGGGCTGGGCATCGCGGCCCATGCGGTGGCGCTGCTGGAATCATAATGTAAAGACACTGGGGGAAAAGGGAGGCCCGGCCGTTTATTATGCAAAATGAGATATTTTCTTCGATCGCCAGTACCCTGCGTGCGTTCAACCCCGTATCGGACACGCTGGATATTCTGATCATTTCCTTCGCGTTTTATCAGTTGATCCAGTTTGCCCGCAAATCCAAGGCCGGGCAACTGGTGCGCGGCATCCTGATCATCGTGCTGTTCTACGGGTTCGCGTATGTACTCAACCTGCGCACGGTGACCTGGGTGCTCAACAATGTGGTCACCATCGGCTTTACGGCGGCGGTGGTCATCTTCCAGCCGGAACTGCGCCGCACGCTGGAACGCATGGGCCAGACGACGGTATGGGCCGGTCGGCTGTTCGGCAACCGCCACGCCGACCCCTCGCTGCGCGGTGTGTGGCAGAGCGCTGTGGTGGCGATCTGTGACGCGGCGGAACAGCTTTCCGACACGCGCACCGGCGCGCTGATGGTGCTGGAACGCCACAATAACCTGGAAGAGATCATCCGTACCGGCACGCCCATGCACGCCGATGTCATCCCCGAAATGCTGGGTACCATCTTTTATGAAGGCACGCCGCTGCACGACGGCGCGGTGGTCATCCGCGACGGTGTGATCGTGGCGGCCGGGTGCGTGCTGCCCCTGTCCAACAACCTGGAAATGGGCAAGGATATGGGCACGCGCCACCGCGCGGGCCTGGGCATGAGCGAAAACTCCGACGCCATCGTGGTCATCGTCAGCGAGGAGACCGGCATCATCTCCATGGCCAAGAACGGCGTGCTGATCCGCCGCCTGGACCGCCAGAATCTTTTCAATCTTCTGCAGGAGGAGATCGTCCCGCCCGAGGAAGCGGCCGAGACGCGGGTCCCCTCGCTGAAGAAACTGCTGCATAAAGGAGGTGCGCAGTCCCATGCCAAAGCCGATTGATCCCAAAACGCCGCAGCAGCCGGAAGGCCGCCGTTCGCTGTGGAATTACCCGCTGTTTTCGCTGCTGCTGGCCCTTTTCTTCGGCATTGTCGCCTGGACCGTGGTGGCGGCCTACGTCTACCCCCAAAGCACCTACACGGTAAAGGATGTGCCCATCAACTATACCTATTCCGCCTCCACCTACACCGCCCTGGGGTTGGATATCGTGGAAAAGCCGGAACTGGAAGCCGTGGATGTCCGCGTGGACGGCAACGGCACCATCATCGGCAATATCGAAAGTTCCGATATCATGGTCTACCCCAGCTACGCGGGGGTCAGCGGCCCGGGCCGCGTAACGCTGCGCCTGCAGGCGCGGCTGGTCAATACCACCGATTTCCCGGGCAATATCGAGTGTACGGTGGAAAGCCCCCGCACCATCGAAGTGGTGTTCGATGAAGTGAGCGAAAAGACGCTGCCGGTCACGGCGGATGCATCGTCGGTCTCGGTGGCGGAAGGGTACATCCTCAACCGCACCGCCGCCGTCCCGGCGGAAGTTACGCTGCGCGGCCCCACGAGTGAACTGGATCAGATCGCCTCGGTGGTGGCGCGCGTCTCGTTGGATGGCGAACTTTCGGATACCACCACCGTCCCCGCCACGCTGGAACTGCAGGATAAGAACGGCGACGCCTACACCCCGCAATATACGACGATGGACAGCGAGACCGCGAATGTCACGCTGACGGTCTATCAGGTGCGGGAACTGCCGCTGGTCGTCGATTTCATCGGCACGCCCACCAACTTCGATACCGACAGCCTGCACTATACCCTCAGCCAGCAGACGCTGCGCGTGGCCGGGCCCGCCCGCACGATCAGCGCGCTGGAAGAACTGACGGTCTCCGACTTCGACCTGGCGCGGGAATTTGAACCCGACCGCGACTACCAGCGTCTGGTGGAACTGCCTTCGGGCATCATATCGCTGGACGGCGTAAAAAGTGTGACGCTGAGCTTCGACACCAGCGATATGGAGTCCACCACCCTCAACATCTCCAACATCCGGGCCATCAACGTGCCCAGCAACTATGAACTGGAGATCCTGTCCAGCATGGTTTCGGGCGTGACGCTCTACGGCCCGGCGGACGAGATCGAATCTCTCACGGCGGACAGTGTGGTGGCGCAGATCGACTGCCAGAGCGTGAACCTGAGCGCGGGGCAGCAGACGATCCCCGTCACCATCCAGATCCCGTCCTCCACCCGCATTTTTGCAACGGGCAGCTATACGGTCCAGTGTGAAGTGACCGCCCGTTAAATCATCCTAAGGAATTTTGCCTATGCTTCTGGTCCGCAACATCCGCCTGCCGCTGACCTGCCCCGACCCTGAGGCCGAGGCAGGGGCGCAGGCCCTTCGCATCCTGCGTGTGCCGCCCAGCCGGGCGGCCCGCTGCGGGGTGGCCAAACTTTCGGTAGACGCCCGGCACGGCAAGCCCGTGCTGGTCTACACCATCGCAGTCACGCTCCAAAACGAGGGTGAGGAACCGGCGCTGGCCGGGGCCTCGCCCTGTGTCTGTTTCAAACAGCAGCCGCAGTTTTCTTTCCCCACAGGCCGGGAACCGCTGGCCCACCGCCCGGTGGTGGTGGGGCTGGGCCCGGCCGGGCTGTTCGCCGCGCTGCTGCTGGCACGGGCCGGGTACCGGCCGCTGGTGCTGGAACGCGGCCCCGACCTGGAACGCCGGGTCGAAGCGGTCCGCCGCTTTGAGGCCGGCGGCAAACTGGACGAAAACGCCAATATCCAGTTTGGGGAGGGCGGCGCCGGGACGTTCTCGGACGGCAAGCTGACGACCCGCATCGGGGACCCGCTCTGCGCCTTTGTGACGCAGGCGTTCCTGGACCACGGCGCGCCGGAGGACATCGCCTGGCGGCAGAAGCCCCACATCGGGACCGATCTGCTGCGGGGCGTCATCCGCGCCATCCGCGGCGAGATCGAAGCCCTGGGCGGCGAGGTCCGCTTCGATACGGCCCTCACCAGCCTGCGCCTGCAAAACGGCGTGCTGGCCGGTATCGAGACCACGTCCGGCCCCGTTGCCTGTGAGCAGTTGATCCTGGCCGTGGGCCACAGCGCGCGGGATACCTTCGCCATGCTGCACCGGCAGGGCCTGCCGCTGGAATGCAAGCCTTTCTCGGTCGGGTTCCGCGCCGAACATCTGCAATCCGATATTGAACAGAGCCTTTACCACGGGGCGGCCGGGCACCCGGCCCTGCCGCGGGGGGAGTACCAGCTTAGCCAGCACGTGCGGGACGGGCGCTGTGTGTACACCTTCTGTATGTGCCCCGGCGGCACGGTCTGCGCTGCAGCCAGCGAGGCGGGCGGCGTGGTGACAAACGGTATGAGCCTGCACGCGCGGGACGGCCGCAACGCTAACGCGGCGGTGGTCGTCAGCGTGGACGGCCGGGACTTTGACGGCGACCCCGCCAAAGCGGTGGCCTTCCAGCGCAGGCTGGAACAGGCGGCTTTCCGGGCGGGCGGCGGCGATTACTGCGCCCCGGCCGAAACGGCGGGCAGCTTCCTGGCGGGCGGCGGCAGGCTGGACCTGGGGCGGGTGCAGCCTACCTATCCGCGGGGCGTGACGCCCTGCGATCTGGGCGGCCTGCTGCCCGGCGAACTTTCCGCCGCGCTGCGGGAAGGGCTGACGGCGTTCGGCCGCAAACTGGCGGCTTACCGTGCGCCCGACGCCGTGCTCACCGGGCTGGAGACCCGCACCAGCAGCCCCGTCCGCCTGCTGCGCGACGCCGGAACGCTGCAATGCACCGCAGTGGAGGGCCTGTACCCCTGCGGCGAGGGCGCGGGCTATGCGGGCGGCATCATGACCGCCGCCGTGGACGGCGTGCGCTGTGCCGCCGCGCTGATGGCCGGTCACGCCCCGGCGCGCGGGGAATAAAACACGCGCAAAGAATGGTACAAGAGGAGAGGGAACAGAAGCTATGGCCTACCAACACCCCTATAAACCCAATCGAAAAGACCCCGCAGGCGACGGCCCGCAGCCGCGCCGCAGCGGGGTGGACGATGCCGTCGGGCATGACCTGGACGACGCGATCCAGAATGTGGTCCAGACAGGCGCCCAGATCGGTTCCCAGGTGCTGGGCACCATCGGGGAGGCGCTGCGCTCGGTGGGGGATGCCCTGGGCGGCAGCCGGAACGATAAGCCTGTTCCGTTCCTGACCTGGCGCAAGCGGATGGACCACAATATCAAAAATGGAAAGCAGGACAATTACCTCGCAGTTTCCATTGTCGGCTGGACCTTTGCGGCCTGTTTCGGCATCGCTGATCTGGTCATGATCATCCTCACGGCGGTGGGGGCGACCACGCTGGGGATCACGCCCGATGAATTTATGGTGTTTCCCATTCTGGCGGGCTGCTTTGTGCCTGCCACGCTGGGCTTTGGTTTCATGGGCTGGGTAGGCGTGCGCCAGTACCGCTTTTTCAAGCGCATCCGCAGCTACCTGCGCGGCGCGCGGGACTGGGTCTGCCCGGTGCAGGACCTGGCCCGTGCCTGCGGCCGGTCGGCGGAGCAGGTCCGCAGCGAACTGCAAAAGGCGATCGCGGACGACGCGCTGCCCGGCGTGATCTTAAGCCCCGACGGCAAGACGCTCTACCTGGACGAGAGCCGCTACACCCCCGTGGAGGAACCCCGCCCGGAACCCCAGACTGCCGCGCCGGAAAGCGAAACGGACGCCTTCCGGCGGGAGGGCGCGGACTTCCTTGAATATCTGCGGTGCAGCATCGGCAAACTGGGCCCCGATACCGACGAGGAACTGGCCCGGATGCGCCGGACCTGCGCGGCGATCCTGGGCTTTGTGAACAACCATCCGGAACAACTGCCGCGGGTGCGCCGCTTCCGGGAATATTACCTGCCCACTACACGCAAACTTCTGGATACGGCCCAGGGCCTTGGCGAAGCGGAGGCCCGCAACGCGCAGGAGATCCGCCGCGATATCACCGGCATCCTGCACACGCTGAATCAGGCGTACAGCAAACTGTACGACGTATTGCTGCAGGATGTGAGCCTGGATGTTTCCACCGAGATCGACACCCTGGAAACGATGCTGCGTCAGGACGGCCTGACCCATGACTTTGAATCGGACTTCAAAAGCGGCTGACCGGCAGCAGGGGAGAAGGAGTAAAACGCAATGAACTATTTTGCCTGGCAGATCAAACCGGCTGCGCCGGACGCCGAACAGGCGTTGGCCGCGGCCGGCTGCGGCGTGCTGCTGCGCCGGGTGTTGGCGGCCCGCGGCTGCACCGACGCCGGGGAAGCCCGCCGCCTGCTGGAGGCGGGGGAAGGGCTTTCGGACCCGTATCTGCTCAAGGATATGGATAAGGCGGTGGCCCGCATCCGGCAGGCTGTCGAGGAGGAAGAACCCGTCGTGATCTACGGCGATTACGACGTGGACGGCATCTGTGCCACCGCCATTTTGTACGAGTGTTTGTCCAGCCTGGGCGCCCATGTGCGCTGCAAGCTGCCCACCCGGAACGGCGGCTACGGCCTGACCCGCGCTGCGCTGGAAAATCTGGCGCAGAAGGGCTTCAAGCTGGTGGTCACGGTGGACAACGGCATCTCTGCCGTGGAGGAAGCCGCCTGCGCTAAGGCGCTGGGGCTGGACCTGATCGTGACCGACCACCATTTGCCCGGCGATACGCTGCCCGAAGCCGTGGCCGTGGTGGACCCCCGCCGCCCCGACGACACCAGCCCGTTCAAGGGGCTGTGCGGCGCGGGGGTGGCCTTCAAACTCTGTGCCGCGCTGGAAGAATGCGACCCCGCTGAACTGCTGGAAATGTACGGCGAGTTCGTGGCGCTGGGCACCGTGGCCGACGTGATGCCACTGGTGGGGGAGAACCGTGTCCTTGTGCGGGAGGGGCTGGCTCTTTTGCAGGATACCATGCGCCCCGGCCTGCAGGCCCTGCTGGAAAGCGGCGGCTACGCGGGCAAGCCGGTCACGGCGGATACCGTCAGCTACGGTCTGGCGCCGCGGCTGAACGCGGCGGGCCGTATGGACAACGCCGCGGTGGCCCTCAAACTGCTGCTTTGCGGCGACGAGGGGCAGGCTGCGGGCATCGCCGCCCGCCTGACCGAGATCAACACCGAACGCCAGCAGACCGAGCAGGAAGTTTTTGCAGCGGCCTGCCGTCTGCTGGAGGAGGACCCGGCCCGTCTGCGGGACCGGGTGCTCATCGTCGCCGGGGAGGACTGGCACCCCGGCGTCATCGGCATCGTGGCGGCGCGCCTGATGGAGCGGTACAACCGCCCGGCCATCGCCATCTCTCTCCATGAGGGGGAGGGCCGCGGCAGCGGCCGCGCGCCGGACCCGTTCGATCTGCACGGCGCGCTGGCGGCCTGCGCGGAACATCTGGTGCGCTTCGGCGGCCATGCGGCTGCCGCAGGGCTGGAGATCGAGGAAGAACAACTGCCTGCCTTCCGGCAGGTGATCAACGCCTGGGCGGCCAAACACGCGCCGCGGCCCAAACCGGCCGCGCTGCCGCTGGATGCCTGCGTCACGCTGGACGAACTGACGCTGGAACAGGTCCAGGACCTGCAGCGTTTGGCCCCCTTCGGGCGGGAAAACCCGAACCCCGTGCTGCTGGTGCGGGACGCCGTCGTGGACGGCGTGTGGCCCATGGGGGCCGAAGGCCGCCATACCCGCGTGCGGCTGCGCCAGGGCAGGCAGACATTGTTTGCCTCGCTGTTCAGCGTGCCGCCGCAGAAATTCGCCTACCCGGTGGGGACGGCGGTGGAAGCGGCGCTGGAAGTTTCGGTCTACACGGGCCGCAGCGGGCCGATGGTGTCGGCCCATCTCAAAGCGATCCGTCCCGCCGGTCTGGGCAACCTGCCCAGCGAACAGGCCGCCTGGTTCGGCGCGCTCTGCGCGGGCATTACGCTGGAACCGGCGCGTGCCGGGGCGCTGCTGCCCCAGCGCAGCGATACGGTGGCGCTTTATAAACTGATCCGCGGCGGGCAGGTATTTTCCGGCGATCTGCAGCCGGTGTTTGCGCTGCAGGGGCCCGAAAACGCGGGCAAGACGCTGGCCAGCCTGACGGCCTTGCAGGAATTGGGCCTGATCGAAGAGCAGGACGGCCGCTGGGCGCCGGTACAGGTGGCCCAAAAGCGGGACCTGGCTTCGGCGCCGATCCTGCGCCGTCTGGAAGCGCAGGCGTCCGCACAGCCGGCAGAGAAGGGGGAAAACGAGGATGGAAAACCAGAACGCGACGCATGAAGCGCAGGCGGTGGAAGAAGTCAAAATGCCCATCACCTACGACGTGCTGAAAAATGATATGATCGACAGCGGCCGCGCCTATGACTTTGATATGATCGACCGCGCCTATGAACTGGCGGAGCACGCCCACGGCGGCCAGCGCCGCCGCAGCGGCGAACCGTATATCTGCCATCCGCTTTCGGTAGCGCAGATTTTGGTTGAACTGGGCATGGACAGCGAGAGCATTGCCGCCGCACTGATGCACGACGTGGCCGAGGATACCGAGGTCACCATCGCGGAGATCAAGCAGAAGTTCGGCCCCGAAGTGGCCCTGCTGGTGGATGGCGTCACCAAACTGACCCAGATCAAGTTCTCCAACGTCGAGGACCGCCAGGCGGAGAACCTGCGCAAGATGCTGCTGGCCATGAGCCAGGACGTGCGCGTCATGATCATCAAACTGTGCGACCGGCTGCACAATATGCGCACGGGGGACGCCTGGCCGGAGCAGAAGCGGCGGGACAAGGCGCTGGAAACGATGGAAGTGTACGCCCCCATCGCCCACCGGCTGGGTATCTCCAACATCAAGGAAGAACTGGAGGACCGCAGCCTGCATTACCTGGACCCCGTGGGCTACGAAACGATCCGCGACCTGCTGAACCGCCACGGGGATGAATTCCTGCACACGGTCTGCCATACCATCGCGCGCCATCTGGCGGACAACGGCATCCCCAAGGCCACGATCCGCCACCGGGTCAAGAGCATTTACGGCATCTACCGCAAAATGTTCATGCAGAACAAGGACTTTGAGGAAATTTATGATATTTACGCGGTGCGCATCATTCTGGACAATGTTTCGGAGTGTTACACGGCGCTGGGCCTGATCCACGATATGTACCACCCGCTGCCAAACCGCTTCAAGGACTATATCTCCACCCCCAAGCCCAACGGCTACCAAAGCCTGCATACCACCGTCATCGGGCGCGAAGCCATCCCCTTTGAGGTGCAGATCCGCACCTGGGATATGGACCGCATGGCGGAGTACGGCATCGCCGCCCACTGGAAGTACAAGGCGGGCATCACCGGCTCTTCCAACGACAAGCTGGACGAGCGGCTGGCCTGGGTGCGCCAGCTTTTGGAAAGTCAGCGTTCCAGCGCCGACGCCACCGACCTGCTCAGCGATATCAAGAGCGACCTTCTGCCGGAGGAAGTGTTTGCCTTCACCCCGCGGGGCGATGTGATCAACCTGCCTGCGGGGGCCACCGCCATCGACTTTGCCTACGCGATCCACTCGGCGGTGGGCAACCGCATGATCGGCGCCAAGGTCAACAACCGCATCGTGCCCATCGACCATAAAGTGCAGACCGGCGAGATCATCGAGATCATCACCGGCCCCGAAAACCGCGGCCCCAGCCGGGACTGGCTCAACATCGTCAAGACCAGCGAGGCCAAGAACAAGATCCGCAACTGGTTCAAAAAAGAACGGCGGGAAGAAAATATCGAGGAAGGCCGCAACGCCCTGGAACGGGAACTGCGCCGCAACATGATCGTTTTGACCGACGAGCAGCGCACGCCCTTCCTGGAAAATCTGGCCCGCCGCAACCGCTGCAATACGGTGGAAGAAATGTACGCGGCCATCGGCTACGGCGGTTTGCAGCTTGCCCGTATGCTCTCCAAGATCAAGGAGGAGTACGCCAAACTCAAGGAGACCGACCCCAAGCCCATCAAGGTGGAGTTCAAGCCGGTCCATTCCTCGGACGGCGTGGTGGTGGAAGGCATCGACAACTGCCCCATCAAATTCGCCAAGTGCTGTTCGCCGCTGCCCGGTGATGACATCATCGGCTTCGTGACCCGCGGCTTCGGCGTTTCCATCCATAAGCGGGACTGCGCCAATGTGCGCGAAAGCATGCGCCACCCCGAAAACGCCGACCGCTGGGTGCGCGCCTACTGGGCGGAGGACGCCAGGGAAAACTATAAGGCGTCCCTGGAACTGACCTGCATGGACCGCGCCAACCTTGTTTCCGACATTGCGCTGGCGCTCAGCGATATGCGGGTGCCGATCTATTCCCTCATGGCCCGCGCGGCGGAACAGGGCCGCGCCCGCATGAGCCTGACGGTGGGCATCACCAATACCGAACATCTCAACAGCGTGGTGGCGCGGCTGAAAAAAGTCAAGGACGTGGTCAGCGTCATCCGCAGCTAATAAAGGGGAAATCGTATGAGAGCAGTCATCCAGCGCGTGACCGAAGCCTCGGTCACCGTCAACGGCGGCCCGGCCCGGTCCATCGGTCCGGGGCTTGTGATCCTGCTGGGCGTGCGGGAGACCGACGACCCGGCCATTATCCCCAAACTGGCCGAAAAATGCGCGCACCTGCGCATCTTTGAGGACGAGGCAGGCAAGCTGAACCGCAGCGCGGCCGAACTGGGGTACGAGGCACTGGTGGTCTCCAACTTCACACTGTACGGCGATACCAGCCGTGGCAAGCGTCCCAGCTTTACACACGCCGCCAGGGCGGATCTGGCCGTGCCCTGCTATGAGCAATTTCTGGAAGAAATGGGCCGGCAGGGCTTGCGCAGTGTGCAGCACGGCGAATTTGGCGCCGATATGCAGGTCCGCCTTTGCAACGACGGCCCGGTGACCATCGTGATCGATACCGACGAATGGAAAAAATAGGAGGGATCCCCATGAAGATCCAACACATTCCCGGCGCGCCCCCGCTGTACACCAACACCTTTCTGCTGGTGACCGACGCGGGCCACGGCATCCTGGTGGATGCGGCCGCCGCGCCCCAGACCTACCTGGACGCGCTGGAAAAAGAGGGCGCGTCGCTCACGCACATCCTGCTCACCCACGGCCATTACGACCATGTGGGGGCCGTGGCGGCCCTGCGGCAAAAGACCGGCTGCAAGGTCTATATGGACCCGGTGGACGCAGTAGGCAGCCAGATGCAGCCCCTGACTCGCGACCTGGTGGACGAGGGCTGGCCCGCGCAGGGCGAACTGAAGATCGACGAACTGACCTTCCAGATCTACCATACGCCGGGGCATACCCCTGGCAGCGTCTGCCTGCGGTGCGGCAATCTGCTGTTCAGCGGCGACACGCTGTTCGCCGGTTCCTGCGGCCGTACTGACCTGCCGGGCGGCAGCATGGCGCAGATGCAGCAGAGTTTATCCCTGCTGGCGGCGCTGCCGCTGCCGGACGAGACCCAGGTCCTTCCCGGGCATGAGGCGTTCTCTACCCTTGGCAGGGAGCGCCGCAGCAATCCCTACCTGAACGGCGCCTGGTTCTGAAAACACACACAGCCCGTCGCGGCGGAATATGTTAAGGAGAGTGCCATCTATGCAGATCGTTTTGCGCGGCCCGGCCGCCGGGTATGAGGCGGAACACACCGCCCGCATCTTTTTCCCGGGGGCGGAAAAGGCGGGCCAGGTGCCCGCGGCGGGGGACTTTGTCCTGGCGGAAAGCCATGAACAGACGGATCTGGCGATGCTGCGGCGGGACGGCCGCCTGTACTGGCGCAGCGCCCTGCGCGCCCCCGGTGCGGACGCCGAATATGCGCTGTGCGCGCTGCTCTACGACCTGCTGAAAACGCAGACCGGCCAGCAGCCGCCCTGGGGCATGATGACCGGGGTGCGCCCGGTGCGCATCATCCACGACCTGCGCGCCATGGGCGCCACCGAACAGGAGATCGAGGACCGTTTCCTGCGCCATTTTGCCTGCACACCGCAAAAATTCCAACTGGTCCGGGGCATTGCCGACCGGCAGCGCCCGGTGCTGGCCGCGGCGGACCCCATGGATTGCAGCGTGTACGCGGGCATCCCGTTCTGCCCCACCCGGTGCAGCTATTGCAGCTTTGTTTCCCGCACGGTGGGGGACAAGGCGACCCAGGCGCTGGTGCAGCCCTATGTGGACGCGCTGTGCCGGGAACTGACGGCGATCCGCGAACTGGCGGACCGCTGCGGCCTGCGCATCCGCACTTTCTATATCGGCGGCGGCACGCCCACCAGCCTTTCGGCGGCGCAGTTGGAGCAGCTCATGGCGCACATCGCGGCCACCTTTGATCTGCCGGGCCTTGAGGAATATACGGTGGAAGCGGGCCGCCCCGACTGCACCGACGCTGAAAAACTGCGCATCCTCAAACAGTATGGGGCCACGCGCATCTCCATCAATCCGCAGACCTTCTCGGACGAGGTGCTGCGCAACATCGGCCGCCGCCACACCGCGCAGGACATCATCGACTGTTTTGCGGCGGCGCGGGCGGCCGGGCATGACAACATCAATATGGACCTCATCGCGGGACTGCCCGGCGATACGGTGGAGGGCTTCACCCGCAGTTTGCAGCAGGCCATCGCGCTGGACCCCGAAAATATCACCGTACATACATTGACGCTCAAACGTGCGTCCAATCTGGTGGTGGAACACCGGGCGGCCGATTATGACGATGTGGCCGCCATGCTGGAACGCTGCACGCTTTTGCAGCAGGCCGGGTACGCGCCGTACTACCTCTACCGCCAGAAAGGCACCCTGCAAAACCTGGAGAACACCGGCTGGTCCAAGCCGGGCCGGGAATGCCTGTATAATATCTATATCATGGAAGAAGTGCATACGATTCTTTCAGCGGGGGCGGGCGGTTCCAGCAAGCTGGTGATCCCCGGCAAGCGCCATGGCAAGATCGAGCGAATCTTCAATTTCAAATACCCGACGGAATACATCAACCGCTTTGCGGAAATTTTGGACCGCAAGCAGAGCGTGGAGGATTTTTATGAATGTTTTGCAGCGCAAAAGGCTGGTCAGCCATGAGCTGGTAGAACTGGCGGCCCGCCAGCCCCAGGCGTTTGCCGAACTGAGCGAACGCCACTACCGCGGCCGGATCGACGCCATCGCGCAGGAGATCCTGGCCAGCGGCCGCCCCATCGTGATGCTGACCGGCGCTTCGGCGGCAGGCAAGACGACCTCGGCCCACAAACTGGCCGAAGCCATCGGGGCCAAAGGGCGGCGCAGCGTGGTGCTCAGCCTGGACGATTTCTTCGTGGGGGCCGGGCGTTACCCCAAAAACCACGACGGCAGCGACGATTACGAAAGCCTGCAGGCGCTGGATTTGCCGGTTTTGCAGCGTTGCCTGGGGGAACTCTACCGCGACGGTGTGTGCCAGGCGCCGGTCTTTGATTTCTGCTTGCAGCGCCCCAACGGCGTGCAGCAGATCGACCGCCGCGGGGGCGTAGTCATCATCGAGGGCCTGCACGCCCTGAACCCGGCTTTGACTGAAAAACTGCCGGAGGATGCAGTTTTCTGCCTGTATGCCGGTCTGCGGGAAGAGTACGCAGGCCCGGACGGCAGCCGCTTCCTGGCAACGCGGGATATCCGCCTGGCCCGGCGGCTCGTGCGGGACTATTTGTTCCGGGGCCACGGGGCATCCTTCACGCTGGGGCTCTGGGGCCATGTCTGCGCCGGGGAGGATCGCTTCATCAAACCCTACAAGCCGCGCGCGGACCTGCTGCTGGACACGACCCATACTTATGAAGTCTGCCTGTGGCGCAATGTGCTGGACGCCATGCCGCCGGACCCCGCCCTGACCGCGACCCAGCGCCGCCAGCTCGACGCGCTGTGCGCCAAATTCGCAGCCTTCCCGGCGCTGGATACCGCCCTGGTCCCGCAGGACAGTATGCTGCGGGAATTTATCGGTGCCGGCCGGCGCGGCGCGGAATAAGCGGCGCGGGGACCGCCCGCCTTTGCAAAACGCAGCGCCGCGAGCCAGCCTGCGGGCGGCGGGGCGCAGGGCTGCCGGGGCCTCAAAACCGCATTTTATGCGCCTTTTAAGCCCTGTTCCGGCCCTTATTTCACGGAAATGATACATTTGTGCGTTGCAAACAGGGTGTGAATCCGCTATAATAAGCATAGAAACCGCGCAACAGGAACAAAACTGCGCTTGTCGCAAGAAAGAGGTGTTCGCTATGTTTGAACTGGATATTGATATGCTGAAGGAGCAGGGCCTGCAGATCGTGGATAAGGCCAAAAAGACCGCGCAGGATCTGGCCGACAAGGGCAAGAACCAACTGGATCTGATGAACCAGCAGGCGCGTCTGTCCAAGGCGCAGCGCCAGCTGGGCGCGCTGGTCTACAGCCTGCACAAGGCGGGCGAGGAAAACCAGCCCCTGGTGGATAAGTATATCGAAGCGATTGCCGAGGTGGAAAAAGCCATCGAGGAGATCAAGGCCAATATGTCCCCGGAAGAGTATATGGAGGCTGAGCAGGCGGAAGCCGCCGCTGCCGAAGCGGAGGAGGAGATCGAGGAAGAACCCGTCCGTCTGCGCGGTGAAACGAAGATTTGCCCGGTCTGCAACTCGGAAGTGGACGGCGACGCGCTGTTCTGCAACCACTGCGGCGCGCAGCTGTAAAACGGGTCAAAGACCGTCTGCGGGCGGGGCTGCTGCGGCAGCGCCCGCCCGTATGACTTGACAAAACCTGAATTGTGAGTAAAATTATTGCGTGCTGCAGCCAGCGGCCCGCGGCGGTGCTTATGAACGATTACCCGGCGAAAGAATTCTATACGGCGCAGGATCTGGTACAGATCATCGCCCTGCTGCGGGACCCCGAACGGGGTTGCCCGTGGGACAAGGTCCAGACCCATCGGTCCATTCGCATGAACTTCCTGGAGGAAGCGTACGAAGCGGTGGACGCCATTGACCTGGATGACCCCGAACTTCTGTGCGAGGAACTGGGCGATGTGCTGATGCAGGTGGTGTTCCATACCTGCATCGAGCAGGAAGCCGGGCATTTCACCTGGCAGGACGTCTGCGACGGGGTCTGCCGGAAGCTGATCGCGCGGCATCCGCATATTTTTGGGGGCGACACAGGCATAAAGGACTGGGATGCGCTCAAGAATAAGGAAAAAGGACGCCTGACGCTGCAGGACGACCTGGAAAGCGTGCCGCGGGCTTTGCCGGCCCTGATGTACGCGGGCAAACTGCAAAAGCGCGCGGCCCGCTACGGTGTATCCTGCCAGGCGGACGCGCAGCAGATCGCCCGGCAGGCGCAGGCCGTGCAGGCGGCGCAGTCCGGCCCGGCGGCGGAAGAAGCCGTAGGGGAACTGCTGTTCGCAGCCGTGGCCCTGGCCCGGCAGGCCGGTGTGGACCCCGAACAGGCTCTACAGCGGCGCAGCGCGGCCTTTTGCAGCAAAGAAACATCCTGTAAATCTGAAAAGCAGGCTTCGGACTGATCCGGCAGCCGCTTTTGGCAGATAAATTTACTTTGGAGGTACAAACCAATGACGAAAGTTGAACTGATCGCAGCCGTTGCGAACGAAGCCAATCTGACCAAGAAGGACGCCGAGCAGGCCGTCAACACCACCCTGAACGCCATCACCGAGGCCCTGAAGAACGGCGACAAGGTCACGCTGGTCGGCTTCGGCACCTTTGAAGTCCGCGAGCGTCCGGCGCGCAAGGGCCGCAACCCGCAGACTGGCGCCGAGATCACCATCGAGGCTTCCAAGCTGCCCGCTTTCAAGGCTGGCAAGGCCCTGAAGGACGCTGTGCAGTAAAAACGCGGCCCCATAAGAAAGCGAAACCGTCGCTTTCTTACCGCACGCGCTGAAAACACACGTTTTCTGCCGGTCTCATCGCCATCACGGCGACGCGCAAGGGAACCCCGGTCCTGCCGCCATGCGGCGGGCCGGATACCGTGACAACGCAAAACAGGCCCCGGCGGCTGCCCGGTGAAGGCGGCTGCGGCAGGGCCTGTTTTTGGCGGGGTGACGGTCCTGGGAACCCGCGCCCGCCCGCGGCGGTGGGGCTTTTTTTAATCGGAGGGAATACCATGCGATTGGATAAATACTTGAAAGTCAGCCGCCTGATCAAGCGGCGCACCCTGGCGAACGAGGTGGCCGACGCCGGGCGCGTGCTGGTCAACGGCAAACCGGCCAAGGCAAGCTATGCCGTAAAGGTCGGCGATGTGATCGAGATCACCTTCGGCAACCGCCCGGTCACGGTCCGGGTGCTGGCGGTGGAAGAACCCCGCGGCAAAGATGTTGCCCGCGAATTGTTTGAAGTGATCGACCAACAGTCATAATCGGAAGCCCCGCCGCATATCGTAGAAGTGTGATACGGAACTGCGAAGGAGGGGACAACCGTCATGCCGGAACTTAAAAAGGAACCGCCCCGCGCCCAGCCGCCTGCGGGGGAGACCCCGCCCCGGGGCCACAGCCTGGCGCTGAAAGACCGCCGCCATCTGGCGGTGACGGGCGTCAGCCGCATCATAAGCTGCGATGACGCGTCGGCCGTGCTGGAAACGCCGCTGGGCAACCTGACCATCGGCGGCCGGGAACTGCAGGTCAGCGAACTGTCGGTGCAAAGCGGGCAGGTGCAGCTTTCCGGGCAGATCGAGTATCTGCAATATGCCGAAAACCGCCAGACCAGCGGCGGGGTGCTGGCCCGCCTGTTCCGTTAAGATGGCGTCCGCGCCCGCCCTTGCGGCGGTTCTGGGGGATGTGCTGTGGTGCCTGGGCCTGGGGCTTCTGCTGGGGTTTGGCCGGGACCTGACGGGCCTTGTGCTGGGGGAAGGGCCGGTGCGGTGCTTCCTTTGGGATGTGGCGGCTTTCGCGGCGGCCGCGGTGCTGCTGTACGGCTTCTGCGCGGGCGTCAGCGCCAGCGGCGTGGCCCGCTGGTATATGGCGGGGGCGATGCTGGCCGGGGCGCTGGCATGGCGCGGGGCGTTCCGGCGCGCCCTGTACCGGGCGGCGGCCGGTGCGCTCCGGCTGGCGGTGCAGCCGTTCCGGGTCGTGCGCCGCATACTGGTCCTCCCGCTGGAAAAACGCGCCGCGGCGGCCTTTGCCGGGCACCGGGAGAGGGCCCGTGTAAAAAGAGACCAAAAAAAGGCAAAAAAGAGAAAAAAGCAGTTGCAAAAGTCGTCGAAAGTATTATATAATTAGCTATGCGTAGAATCACGCGGCAACCGCCACGTGCGACAGGAGAAAGGGGGCATCCCGAATTATGAACAGGCGTAAGGGGCTGCTCCCGCACTGGCTGCTGATGGCGGCCTTCGTAGTGCTTTGCGGCTATCTGTTTATCAGCCTGATCCACTACCAGGTATCCATCGGTTCCAAGCAGCAGGAGCTGCTGAGCGTGCAGAGCCAGCTCAACAGCCAGCTCACGGAAAACGCAGAACTTTCCAACACGTTGGAACAGGGCGACGACGCCATCATCGAGCGTTACGCCCGGGAACAGGGCTACGCCAAGCCCAACGAGCGGGTGTTCGTGGACATCAGCGGTAAATAACGGCGGCATCATCGGTTCAGCGGGGGCGCTTTTGCGGCAACCCCTCTGCATATAATCAATCCAAGAAAAAAGGGGTATTCAAGTTTGGCATTACAAGTTGGGGATATTGTCGAAGGCAAGGTCACCGGGATCAAGCCCTTCGGCGCATTCGTCTCTCTGCCCGATGGCAAGACCGGTCTTGTCCATATTTCGGAGGTGTCCTATGAATTCGTGCAGGACCTCTCCGCCGTGCTGGAAGAAGGCCAGGCGGTAACGGTCAAGGTGCTTTCCATCGCGCCGGACGGCAAGATCGCGCTGTCCATCAAGCGCACGCAGCCCGCGCCGGAACGCGGCGCCCGCCCCCAGGGCGGCGGCAACGCGCGCCCGGCCCAGCAGGCCCGCCGCCCGAAGCGGGAGGAAAAACCGCGCGTCTGGCAGCCCAAGCCCGCGGCCCCGCAGGGCGATATGAGCTTTGAGGACATGATGGCGCGCTATAAGTCCCGCAGCGAAGAAAAGATCGCGGATCTCAAGCGTGTGACCGAAAACCACCGCGGTGGCTATTCCCGCCGCCGCTGATCCGCGCCGCAACACACAAGTACATGGCTCTACCCTGACGGCAGCTTTACCGCCGGGGATAGGGCTTTTTTGCAAAAATCAAGGAACACAACCAGAAAGGAACCCTATGCCCACACTCTACACCCTGGTCGCGCCCTGCTTCTTCGGCACGGAATCCACCCTGAATTTCGAGGTCAAGCGCCTGGGCGCCCAGAACATCCAGGTCACGGACGGCCGCGTCCGCTTTCAGGGCGGCGCCGAACTGATCGCGGCGGCCAACCTCAACCTGCGCACGGCCGAGCGCGTTCTGCTGCTGCTGGCTTCCTACAAAGCCACGACCTTTGACGAACTGTTCGACGGCTGCTACCATATCGCCTGGGAAGAACTGCTCCCCGCCGACGCGGCGTTCCCGGTAAAGGGCTCCAGCCTGTCCAGCCAGCTTTCCAGTGTGCCGGCCTGCCAGAGCGTGCTCAAAAAGGCCATCGTCAAGCGGCTGCTGGCGGGTCACCGCACGACCGCCCTGCCGGAAACGGGGGATACCTATAAGATCCGCTTCGCCCTGCGCAAGAACGAGGTGGAGATCTATCTGGATACGTCCGGCGACGGCCTGCACAAGCGCGGCTACCGCCGCAACGCCACGCTGGCCCCCATCAAGGAAACACTGGCCGCCGCCATGGCGGACCTGGGCCGGGTGCGGCGCGACAGTCTGGTGCAGGACCCCTTCTGCGGTTCCGGCACGCTGGTGATCGAAGCCGCGCAGAAGGCGCTGAATCTGGCGCCGGGGCTGCGGCGGCACTTTGCGGCCGAACATTTCGACTTTGTCCCGCGGGAAGTCTGGGCGCAGCAGCGCGAAGCCGCCCGCGAGGCCGTGCGCCGGGATGCCGCCTTTGAGGGCGTTGGGTACGACATCGACCCCGCAGCCGTGGCGCTGGCGACCGCCAACGCCAAGCTGGCCGGGGTAGGGGATCGCTGCCGCTTTGAGGTGGCCGATGTGAAGGACTTCACCCCGCAGGCCGGGGCCACAGTGCTGACCAACCCGCCCTACGGCGAACGCCTGGGCGATGCAGCGGAAGCGGCGACCCTGGCGCGCACGCTGGGCAAGGTATGGCAGCGCAGCCCCGGGCAGGGACTGTATGCCATCACGGCGGACGCGGAGTTTGAACAGCACTTTGGCAAAAAGGCCGCCCGCCGCCGCAAGATCTACAACGGCATGATCCCCTGTCAGTTGTATATGTATTACGAACAGCCCAAGAGGTAACGACGATGGAAGACTTGAAACTGGCGGTCCTGATCGACGCGGATAATATTTCCCCAAAATATGTCAAGGTCATTCTGGATGAGGCGGCCTCTTTCGGGGTGGCGGCCTGCAAGCGCATCTACGGCGACTGGTCGGACGCCCGGCTCAAAAGCTGGAAGGATGTGCTGCTCAACAACTCCATCATCCCCATCCAGCAGTACAGCTATACCACCGGCAAAAATGCCACCGACTCGGCCATGATCATCGACGCCATGGACCTTTTGTACGGCGGTAATCTGGACGGGTTCTGCATCGTTTCCTCGGACAGCGACTTCACCCGGCTGGCGGCCCGCCTGCGGGAAGAGGGCAAGCTGGTCATCGGCATGGGTGAAAGCAAGGCCCTCGGCCCCTTCGTCAAAGCCTGCGACCAGTTCAAGTATCTGGACCTGATCCTCGACCACGGGGAGCCGGAAACGGCCGAGCCCTCGGCTCCGGCGGCGGAGACCGACGCCATGGCCCAGGCCGGGGACGACACGGCCATCAACCGCGATTCCATCGAGCGCATCGTCCGCGGTCTGATCGGGGAGATGGACGATGGCACCGGCTGGGTGCGTACTTCCCGCGTGGGCGATCAGCTCATCAAGCGGTACCCGGACTTTGACGTGCGCAACTTCGGTTCCAAGAGCCTGAACAAGTTCCTGGCGTCGCTGCCGGGGATGGAGGTGGAGGAACGCATCCTCGCCAACGGCAACCCCATCCAGTTTGTGCGTATGCGCCCCGAACCGGCGCCCAAACCGGCCAAAAAGACCCCGCCCCGGAACAGCGGCCCCAAAAAAGGCGCGCGGCGTCCCGGCGGCAAACGCAAATAAGGCGATAAAACAAAAACAGCGCAGCCCCTTTTTGGGGGAACTGCGCTGTTTGTTTTTGTGTGTCAGATCACCAGGCCGCCATTCTGGCCGATCACCTGCCCGGTGATGTAACCGGCTTCGGGCGCGGCCAGAAAGACCAGCGTCCGTGCGATCTCCTCGGGGGCGCCCAGCCGCCCCACGGGGGTTTCTTCCGCAAGGTCGGCCTTGTCCTGGGCCGAGAAGCCCGCCATCATATCGGTGTCGATCACGCCGGGAGCCACGCAGTTGACCGTGATGCCGGAGGGGCCTTCCTCTTTGGCAAGGGCGCGGCACAGGCCGATGACCCCGGCCTTCGCAGCTGAATAGTGTACCTCGCAGCTTCCGCCTACCTGGCCCCACATGCTGCTGACGCAGAGGATGCGCCCGTATTTATGCCGGATCATGCCGGGCAGCACGGCGCGGCAGGCGTAAAAAACGCCGTCCAGGTCGGTAGCCATCATGCGCCGCCAATCCTCGTCGGTCAAATCGGTGAACAGCTTTTGCTGGGCGATGCCCGCGTTGCAGACCAGTACGTCCAGGCGGCCGAACGCCCGTTCCGCTTCCGCTACGGCCCGGCGTACAGCGTCCGGGTCGGCGGCGTCCGCCTGCAGCGAGAGGAACCGCCCGGCCGGGTTGCATTCCTGGGCCTGCCGCAGTACGGCTTCGGCGGCTTCGGGGTGGCTGCGCCAGGTAAAGGCAACGTCGTACCCGGCCTGGGCAAAGGCAAGCACGGCGGCGGCGCCGATGCCGCGGCTGCCGCCGGTGATGAGCGCGTGATGGGGGTGCGGGGGCGTGGTCGTGTTCATGGTCATTCTCCTTCCGGGGTGGCGGCCGCTTTGCGGCGTTTGGCTTCCAGCCGCCGGGCGCGCAGCCCGGCGAAGAAGTCCTGCAAAAGCGCCTGGGCTTCCTCTTCCAGCAAGCCCTGTTCGATCACGGGATGGTGGTTGAAGGGCAGGGCGAACAGGTCGGTCAGCCCGCCGCAGCACCCGGCCTTGGGGTCCCGCGCGCCGTAGACCACCCGCCGCAGGCGGCTGTTGATGATCGCGCCGCTGCACATGGGGCAGGGTTCCAGCGTTACAAAAAGTTCGCACTGCCACAGCCGCCAACCGCCCAAAGCGCGGCAGGCAGCGTCGATGGCCAGCAGTTCCGCATGGTAGGTGGCGTTTTTGCCCTGCTCCCGCAGGTTGTGGGCACGGGCTATGATGACGCCGTCCTTGGCGATCACAGCCCCCACAGGCACTTCGCCCAGCGCGGCGGCGGTCCGCGCTTCTTCCAGCGCGGCCTGCATCAGTTGTTCGTCGGTCATGGATAACCCCTTTTGTTTCATGCAATACAAACTGCCGCCTGCAAAGGATGTGCCCCGGCAGCAGCCCGGCAGGCTTTGGCCTGCCGCTACCATTATACCGCGCCTGCACCGGCGTGGCAAGGACGCCGCGGACGGGACTTCGCACGCGGTCACCTATTTGCCGGGAAAACAACAAAAGACGGCGTGGTGACTTCTGCCAAAGCCACCGCGCCGTCCTTCGGGAAAATCTATTATCTATCAAAAGAGCACGATGTAAAACAGCAGGAACAGGACCGTCAGCGTGTAGGCGGGGCTGCTGAATACAGCCAGCACATCCACGCCGGGGCGCAGCCCTGCGGAGAAGCGGAACCCCTGTGTGCGTGCGTGGTACAGCAGCCACAGGCAGAACAGCGGGAAAAATGCCACCAGGAACAGTTCCAGACCCAGCGAGACTTCGGCCGGGGCGTACAGGCGCAGATAGAGCGCCAGGAACGCCAGTGTGTTGTTGATGAAGTGGAGCAGCATGCCCGGCAGGATGCTGCCGGAACGCTCGGCCAGCCAGCCCAGGAAAACGCCGCAGATCAGCGCCGTCAACCCCTGGACCAGGTCCAGATGCAGCAGCGCGAACAGCAGGGCGGGACCAAAGATCGCCGCCGCACTGCCGCTGGGACGCAGAAGCCCCTGCAGCGCCCCGCGGAAAAACAGTTCCTCCAGCACAGCGGGCATGATGCACAGGATCACAAACTGCAATATCAGCGCGCCCCCGCCGCTGGGCAGCCGCTGCGGTTCGGCGGCGCTGCCCGTAAGGCCGCTCAACAGCGCCCCGGCCAGGTTGCCGATGTTGGCAAGCCCCAGAAACACCGGCAGGCAGAAGGCCGGGCTCCAGGGGGCGGGCAGCAGCAGGCGCAGGTCGCGGCCATTTAGGCGGGTCAGGCGCAGCGCGCATGCCAGCGGGAGCAAAATCGCCCCCAGCCCGATGAACAGCTGGATCAGGCCTATGGTGACATCGCTGACGCCGACGGGCCGCGCCAGCGATGCGCCCGGCAGCAAAAGACCCAGCAGGGCGTCGGCGGCGGTGTATAGAACAGAACGTACCAGCAGGTACAACAGGGCGATGACCGCACACCAGCCGGCGGCGCCGCGCACTCCACGAAGTTTTTTCATTCCCTCATCCCTTACAGTCGATCTGTTATTATCATAACACAGGGCGGGGCACAGTGCAATAAAAAGACCCGACCGGTGTGCGGGCCGGTCGGGTCATGGAGGGAGAGAGGAGTCACTGCGTGATCTGCAATGTGCGTTGCAGGCATTGACTTTCTTTGTCTATGATAGTACAGTATAGACGTGAAGTAAAGCACAACTTTTTCATATGAAAGATGAAAATAATTCACCAATGGATGGAGGATTATCTGTGACTTTGACTGATTGTCAGATCCTTATGATGGTGGCGCAGCTTGGCACGTTTGCCGCCGCGGCGGAGCAGATGCACCTTACGCCGTCGGCCATCAGCCATGCGGTGTCGGGCATGGAGGCGGAGTGCGGCTTCCCGCTGTTCACCCGCACCAAAAGCGGCGTCACTATGACCGCCGCGGGCGAACGGCTGTTCCCGTCCGTCCGGCAGATGCTGGCCAGCAGCGAATTGATGGAACAGTCCATCGCGCAGATCAACGGCCTGCACAAAGGCGTGCTGCGGCTGGGCGTGTTCAACTCCGCCTGCGTGACTTGGTTCCCGCAGTTGGTGCCGCCCTTCCAGCAGGAGTTCCCCGGCATCGATGTGCAGATCTATCAGGGGTCCTATGCGGACATCGTGGCGTGGCTCAAAAACGGCGCGGTGGAACTGGGGTTCCTCTCCAACTCCAGCGCCAAGGACCTGGACTTTGAACCGCTGTATGAGGACCCGCTGGTCTGCATCGCCCCGGCGGCGTACAAGCCCCGGCGACCGGGCTGCGTGCGGGCGGAAGAACTGCAGGGCCAGCCCTTCGTCAGCCAGCAGGCGGACGTGGATGCCGATATCCAGAGTTATTTCAAAAAGAACGACCTGCACGTGAACAGCCGGTGCTACATCGTGGACGACCAGTCCATGATCGCCATGGTATCCTGCGGGCAGGGGTTGGCGATCATGCCGGCGCTGATGTTCAAAAAGGAGGCCGACCACAGCGGGTGCCAGGTGCTGCGGCTGGAACCCGCCGCACAGCGCAGCATCGGCGTGGCCTGTCTGTCCCGCAGCGGGTTGTCCCCGGCGGCACGCCGTTTTGTGGAACATACGCGGCGCTATGCGAAGACGTTGAAATGACCTCCCGCGCCGGGGCTTTTCAAACGCGGCAAAAAAGAGTATAATAATATCTTACGAAACCATGCCGGAAAGGGGAATTGCTATGCCGGGCGATCTGCATACCCACACGACGTTTTCGGACGGGTCCACCCCGATCGAGAAGATGCCCTTCCTTGCGCGCTGCGCGGGCATGACCCATCTGGCTGTCAGCGACCATGATTCGATGGGCGGGGTGCGTTACGCCTACGCCCACCCGGTACAGGAGGGGGTCCACCTGATCCCTGCTGTGGAACTGACGGCCTATGACTATGACCGGGCGCACCGCGTACACCTGCTCTGCTACTGGCCGGATGACTGCGCGCCGCTGGAAGAATTCTGCGATATGATGGCGGAGCGCCGCCGCACGGCCATGCTGCAAAGCTGCCGCGAACTGGAGGAGATCTGCCCCCAGTTCCGCACCGAGGAAGCGTTGGAACTGGCGAAGGACAGCGGCACATTGTTCAAGGCCCATGTGATGCGCGTGCTGTGGCAGTACGGCCTGGCGGACGGAATGTACAACGAGGTGTACCGTTCGCTGTTCGGGCTCAAGCCGGTCCGGGGGCGCGTGCTGCACACGCCGCGCTACGAGCCGGTGGACGATGTGCTGGCGCTGATCAAGGCCTGCCGCGGCGTGGCGGTGCTGGCGCACCCCAGTGTGTATCACAGCATGGAACTGGCCCGGGAACTGGTCGGCATGGGGCGGCTGGACGGCTTGGAGATCGACCACCCCCGCAACACGCCGGAAGATAAGGCCGAACTGCTGCGCCTGGCAAAAGCCAACGACCTGCTCATCACCGGCGGCACCGACTACCACGGGCTGAACACCGTGACCCCGCGCCCGGTAGGGGCGTTCTCCACCCATGACGAACAGATCGTGCGGCTGGAAACCTTGGCGAAGGCGCGCAAAATGTCCAACAGGAAAGCACAATAAAAAGGAGAAACAAGCCATGACCTATGTATATAACAACCGCGGGACCTGTTCGGTCCGCACCGAAGTGGAACTCAACCCCGACCACACCATCGCCGAAGTGCGGGTGCTGGGCGGCTGCAACGGCAACCTGAAAGGCATCGCCGGTCTGCTGCGCGGCATGAAAGCCGAGGACGCCATCGCCCGCATGGAGGGCACCACCTGCGGCAACAAGCCCACCAGTTGCCCGGACCAGATCGCGCAGGCGCTTAAAGGGGCGCTGGCGGCGCTGTAAAGCTGTAAATAAAAGGAGTTGCCGATGGACTGCTTCCATTACCCGCTGGATACGGAAACGCTACTGCGCAAAAAGCGCCGCCTGCGCCGGGAACTGCTGGCCCAGAACCCGCACCCGCTGCACAAGAAGATCGCCATTCTGGGCGGGTCCACCACCAATGAAGTGGCGGACCAGCTCGGACTTTTTCTGCTGCAATACGGCATCGAGGCGGAATTTTACCAGAGCGAGTATGCCCAATACTGGCAGGACGCCATGTTCGGCACGCCGGAACTGGACGCCTTCGAGCCGGACGTGATCTACGTCCATACGAGCTGGCGCAACCTGACCCGGCTGCCCGCGACCACCGACGCCCCGGCCCAGATCGACGCCATGCTGGAAGAACAGTATGCGCATTTTGAAACGATGTGGCAGGCGCTGGAACGCAAATTTGCCTGCCCGATCATTCAGAACAACTTCGACCGGCCCAACTACCGGCTTATGGGCAACCGCGACATCTGGGACGTTCACGGGCGCTCCAACTTCATCAGCCGCCTGAACCAGAAGTTCTATGCCTACGCGGCTTCCCACGAACATTTTTATATCAACGACATCGACTATCTTTCGGCGGATTACGGCCTGACCGCCTGGGGGGACGCCTTCTACTGGCATATGTACAAGTACGCCATGTGCCTGGACGCCATCCCGTCGCTGGCGAACAGCGTGGCCAACATCATCAAATCCCTCTATGGCCGCAACAAAAAGGCGCTGGTGCTGGACCTGGACAATACGCTCTGGGGCGGCATCGTGGGGGACGATGGTGTGGACGGGCTGGCCATCGGCCCGGAAGTGCCGGAAGGGCAGGTCTATGCGGAGTTCCAGAGTTACTGCAAGGCGCTGAAAAGCATCGGCGTGATTTTGGCGGTGGACTCCAAGAACGATGAAGCCAACGCGCTGGCGGGGCTCAACCACCCCGACGGCGTGCTGCGGCCGGATGATTTTGTAGCGATCAAGGCCAACTGGGACCCCAAGGACCAGAACCTCCGCGCCCTGGCGTCGGAACTGAGTTTGGGGGCGGACAGCTTTGTCTTTGCCGACGATAACCCGGCCGAGCGCGCCATCGTGGCCGCCCAGGTGCCCGGGGTGGAAACGCCGGTGATGGACGGGGCCGAGAACTATATCAAGACGCTGGACCACGGCGGCTACTTTGAAGTCACCACCCTTTCGCAGGAGGACCTGCAAAAGACCGAACTGTACCACCAGAACGCCCAGCGTGCGGCGGCTCAGGCGGCTTTCGGCGATTACGGGGAATATCTCGACAGCCTGCACATGCAGGCGGAACTGTATGGGTTTGAGCCGCTGTACATCCAGCGCATCGCCCAGCTCACGAACAAGTCCAACCAGTTCAACCTGACTACACTGCGCTGCACGGAGGATGACATCCGCGCCATGGCGGGGGATAAGGACTATCTCTGCCTGTGCGGCAAACTGACCGATGCTTTCGGTGACAACGGCATCGTCACGGTGGTGGCCGGGCAGACCGAAGGGCAGGCGTTGCACCTGCGTCTATGGCTGATGAGCTGCCGTGTGCTCAAGCGCGGCATGGAGGACGCCATGATGAACACCGTGGTGGCCGAAGCGGCGGCGCGCGGCGTGCGGGAAGTGTACGGCTACTACTATCCCACCGCGAAGAACGGGATGGTACGGGATTTTTATGCCGGTTTCGGCTTTGAAAAAGTGAGCGAGGACGAAACCGGCAACACGGTGTGGAAGCTGGCGGTCGATGCCTACCAGCCCAAGCCGCTGCACATGACGATCAAACGCTGACCGGGGAGGGAACGCCATGGGAAAGACCGCGCTGCGGAAAGGCGCCGCGGCCTTGCTGTTTGCCGTGCTCACGGCGCTTTTGCTGGGGGCGGCGGACTTCCTGTTCGTGGATGACGTGCATTCCTATTCCCGCGTCATGCTGCAGGAACTTTACGCGCAGTCAGGGCAGATCGATACGCTGTTTTTGGGGTCGTCGCACTGCTACCGCAGCGTAGACCCCGCGGCGGTGGACAAGGCGCTGGGGACCCACAGCTTCAACGCGGGCTCTTCCCAGCAGTTGCCGGACGGCTCCTATTATATGCTGCGGGAAGCCGCGTCCCAAAACCCGCTGAAAACCGTCTACCTCGAAATGTTCTATACCGGCTACAACCAGGGCGCTTCCAGCGATGTGCCGCAGGCGTGTTACCTGCTGACGGACTATATGCGCTGGAACTCGCCCAACCGCTACCAGTATTTGTGGGAGATGGGCGGCCTTGCGGGTTTTGCCGATCTGGTATTCCCGGCCCGGCACAGCCTGGCGTCCCTGACGGACCTGCCCGAACTGTGGCGCGCCAAACTCACGGACGGCTATGAACCGGGCAACTACGCCTATGTGACCTACCCGGAGGACGGCGAAGCCTACCGCGGCAACGGGTTCGTATATACCGAGGGCACGGCCCAGGACGGCTTTGCGACCCTGCTGGATGTGGACCCGGAACAGCCGCTTTCGGACTTTGGATGGGCCAACCTGACCCGCATCACGGAATTTTGCAGGCAGCAGGGGATACGGCTGGTGCTGTTCACGGCGCCGCTGCCCAGCGCCTACCTGGCAAATACCGAAAACTATCAGGCGTATGTGGACGCGGTGCGGGGCTTTGCGGCGCAGAACGGGCTGACATATTGGGACTTTTCGCTGTACCGCAGCGAGGAAAAAATGAAGCACATGGGCAGCGGCGAGTATTCCGACGCCCATCATCTGAACGGGGCAGGGGCGGAACTGTTTACCGAAGCCCTCTGCGATACTATCGCCCGGGAGGCAGCCGGGGAGGATGTCGCGGCCCTGTTCTGTGATACGGTGGAGGAAAAACTGACCGACTATGCAGACAATACGATTTTTATGGCCGATGGGTGGCTGGATTCGCAATAAGGAGGAACCGCCATGCTGGCCGTGACATCCCCTGGATTTCTGGTATTTGCCGCGCTGCTGGCGTGCGTCTGGTATAAGACGCGGCCCGCCCGCCGCTGGCGTTGGATGCTGGCTGCCAGCATCCTGTTCTATCTTTCGCTGGACTGGCAGGGCTTTTTCGTCCTGCTGTTCAGTTCGCTTCTGGTCTGGGCCTGTGCCTTCCGCGCGCAGGACAAACGATGGTTCGGGGCCGGTCTGGCGGCCGCGCTGGCGCCGCTTTTGCTGCTCAAGTATTATACGGCGGCGGCCGGCGGCCTGCAGCAGATGCTGGGCCTGCGCATCTGGCAGCCGGAACTGCTGCAGCCTTTGGGTATCGGCTACTTCACGCTGGAACTGGTCAGCTACCTGACCGATGTGCGCCGCCGGACCATCGAGCCACAGCGCAGTTTCGGGCGCGTTCTGTGCTATGCGTCCTTCTTCCTGTCCATCACGCAGGGACCGTTCAACCGCTACGGGGAATGGATGCCCCAACTGGAAGCCCCCACCGTATGGGACAGCCACCGCGCCTGGCGCGGCGCTATCCGCTGCTGGTGGGGCTACTTCAAAAAGGTGGCGGTGGCGGACCGTGCGGCGATCGTGGTATCGGCGGCGTTTGCCGATCCGGCCGCGTTCGACCGCAGCCAGCTTTTGCTGGCGACCGTGCTGTACTCTTTCCAGCTTTATGCCGACTTTTCCGGCTATACGGACATCGTGCTGGGCGTCGGCGAGATCCTGGGCCTGTCGCTGCCGGAAAACTTCCGCCGCCCCTTCCTGGCGGCCAGCGTCAAGGAACTGTGGTCCCGCTGGCATATCAGCCTGTCCCGCTGGCTGCGGGATTATGTGTATATCCCGCTGGGGGGCAGCCGCTGCCGCCCGGCGCGGCGGGACGCCAATCTGGTCGTGACCTTTCTGGTCAGCGGCCTGTGGCACGGCGCAGGGCTGACCTACCTGCTCTGGGGCTTCCTGCATGGGGCGTTGCAGGCGCTGGAAAATCATCTGCCCTGGCGAAACAAGATCACGAAGGGCCGCGCGCGCTGGCTGGGCATCGCAGGGACTTTCTGCATTTTCGTGTTCACCTTCACGATCTTCCGGGCCAGCAGCCTGGATAACGCGCTCCAGTATTTTCAGGGCATCCTGTTTCAGGGCGGCTGGGATGCGATCAGCAACTACTGGGAACTGGGGCTGACCACCCGGCAGGATCAAATCCTTCTGTTTGCGGGGATCGCCGTCCTCATCCTCGTGGACCTGCTGCAGGAGCGGGGCGTCCGCCTTCTGGACCGGCTGGCGGCCGCGCCCAGGGCCGTGCGCTGGATCGCCTACGAGGGCATGATCTTCTCGTTCCTGTATATGGGCCAGTTTTTGGGCGGGGGCGGTTTCCTCTACGCCCGCTACTGAAACGATAAAAAAGAAGGCACAGCGTTCATGGGGAACGCTGTGCCTTCGCTGTATAGGGGGATGTCAGCGGTCGGGGTCGCAGTCCAGGATCGAGGGAATATTCTGCCACCGCTCGGATTCGGCCTCGTACCGCTCCTGCAGCCAGTGTACCGCGGCGTCCAGGCCCGCCTGGCTGCCCTCGAAATCCTGGCTTTCGATTTTTTCTTCCGCCGTGTGCTCAATGCTCCAGGGGCCGGGCCACACAAAGGCGGTCAGGTACTCTACCTTTTTCTTGCCGCTCTCGTCGGCGGGGTCCGGGCGTTTGCCGGGCACCAGCACATACCGCATGCCGCCCTCGGCGCCGGAATACGGGTTGCCGTTGTGGAACCAGTGATAAATAGGGAATGCGTTCAGCATACAGACTCCTTTCCCGCCGCGGCGCAGACAGGTTTTTCCAGGAATTTTATTATAACGCACCGGCCGCCCGACGGCAAGAGGAAAAAACGGGATTGACAAGCCCGCTTTTTTGCGCTATAATACCTAAGCAATGCGGGATTAGCTCATCCGGTAGAGTGACTGCTTCCCAAGCAGTAGGTGGCGAGTTCGAGACTCGTATCCCGCTCCAAAAGCCTAAGGCTCTGCGCCTTGGGCTTTTTTCTTTGCGCTGTGCAGAAAATTCCTTGACAAATGCGTGGGTTTCTGCTAAAATATTTCAGCAATCGTTCAGATGGCTGCTCCATTCGCACAGGATGGTGAATGCTGGTAGCCGCAATTCGAAGATTGTGATGAGCACATATATCAAGTATGGCTCCCGTGATCATGATCGAGAAAGAGGTGAAATCACATGAAGAAAGGCATCCATCCGAACTACGTGGACTGCACCATTACCTGCGCCTGCGGCAACGTGATCCACACCCGTGACACCAAGCCGGAGATCCACGTCGAAGTTTGCAGCAAGTGCCATCCGTTCTACACCGGCAAGCAGAAGCTGGTCGATACCGGTGGCCGCGTCGAGCGTTTCAAGCGCCGTTTCGCCAAGGCTGGCAAATAAGTTGGTTTGTATCACCCCAGATGGAGACATCTGGGGTCTTTTTGGCTGTCTGTGAGGAACACCCATGCCGGATTACAAGACCCTGCGGGGAAAAACGACATTTGAATATGAAGAAAAGCGCAGCCGCTTTATCGCCACCGCCGCTTTTGCCGATACGGAAGAAGCGGCGCTTGCGGTCCTGCAGGCGGTGCGTGCGGCCAACCGCACCGCGCGGCACAACGTCTATGCCTACGTGCTGCAAAACGGCCGTACCCGCTATTCGGACGACGGCGAACCGGCCAAGACCGCGGGCCCCCCGGTGCTGGAAGCCATCCACCACGCGGGCGTTTCCGATGTGATCGTGGTGGTCACGCGGTATTTCGGCGGCATTCTGCTGGGCACCGGCGGGCTCGTGCGCGCCTACACGGCCGCGGCGGCGGGGGCGCTGCATGCGGCGGAACTGGTCACGATGCGCCAGGTGGTGGAATGCCGCCTGCGGGTGCCGTATTCCCAGTTCGAGCAGGCCCAGCATATAATCCAGGCCGCCGAGACCCGCAGCCAGGACCCCGTCTTTGACGATGCGGTTACGCTTTGCTGGCAGATGCCGGCCGGGACCGAAGAAGCACTCTGCCGTTCGCTGGCGGAACTGACCCGCGGCACGGCGCAGGTGGAGGTCTCGCCGCCGCAGTACCGGCCGTTTTGAGCGTCTCTGCGCCCGGAACAGGGCAGGGCGCGCCGATTTTTTCCGCGGCGGCCGCGCCGGAAAGAACCGGCCCCGCGTGGAGAAAATCGGCTTTTGCGTCGTGTGCGCCGGGAAAGCCAGGAAAAAAATTCTGTTTTTTGGAAAAAATGAAGTCTTTTGCGCAGTTTTATCGTATTTATATTATAGAAAGGAAGAAAGGGGGACAGGCTGCATGACGATCCGAGAAGAAACACAGGCCATCGAGCGCCAGACGCTGAGCCGCTACGCCACTTTGAGCGAGAACAGCCGCGGCCGCCGCGCCCCGCAGGAGGAAGACCCCATTCGGACCTGCTTCCAGCGCGACCGGGACCGCATCCTGCACAGCAAGGCGTTCCGGCGGCTGAAACAAAAGACCCAGGTCTTTCTCTCGCCGGAGGGGGATCACTACCGCACGCGGCTGACCCATACGCTGGAAGTCAGCCAGATCGCCCGCACCATCGCGCGGGCGCTGCGCCTGAACGAGGACCTGACCGAAGCCATCGCGCTGGGGCACGACCTGGGGCATACGCCTTTCGGCCATGCGGGGGAGCGGGCGCTCAACCGCCTGTGCCCCGGCGGCTTCACCCATTACCGCCAGAGTTTGCGGGTGGTGGACCTGCTGGAAAAGGACGGCAGGGGCCTGAACCTGAGTTGGGAAGTCCGCAACGGCATCATCACCCATACCACGGGGACCTGGGCACGCACGCCGGAAGGCTGCGTGGTGCGGCGGGCCGACCACATTGCCTTTCTGAACCATGATATCGAGGACGCGGTGGGCGCGGGCGTTTTGGACTCGCGTTCGATCCCGCAGGCCGCCACGGCGGTGCTGGGCACCACCAAATCCCAGCGCATCACCACGATGATCACCGATCTGGTGGAACACAGTCAGAACGGGCGGATCAACTTTTCCCCCGAGGTGGAGGCCGCCTACGCAATCTTAAAGGATTTCATGTACTCCACCGTGTATGTGGACCGCAACGCCAAGCGGGAGGAAACGAAGGTAGACAAGCTCATCGGGGACCTGTACGAGCGCCTTTGCGCCGAACCGGCCCTGCTGCCCAACTTCTATCTGCAGATCGCCTACAAAGAAGGCGTGGACCGGGCGGCTACCGATTACATCAGCGGCATGAGCGACGAGTTCGCCACCCGCCTGTTCGTGGACTGGTTCGTGCCGCAGAAATGGCAGGGCCTTTGACGGGCCGCTTCTTGCGCAGGGGAGGTGGAATGAAACGTGATCCCGCAGGAATACATACAGGAAGTGGTACGCCGCAACGACATTGAAGAGGTCGTCGGCCAGTATGTGCAGTTGCGCCGCCGCGGCCGTACGCTGAGCGGCCTGTGCCCCTTCCACAATGAAAAGACGCCCTCCTTCGTCGTCTACCCCGATACTCAGAGTTTCTACTGCTTCGGCTGCGGCGCGGCGGGCGACGTGATCAGCTTTGTGCGCAAGTACAATAACCTGGGTTATGTGGAAAGCGTCAAGCAGCTGGCCGCCCGGGTGGGCATGCCGCTGCCGCAGGAGGAGGACCGGGAAGCCCGGGCCCGCCAGCGTTTGCTGGAGATCAACCGCAGCGCGGCGCGCTATTTTTACGAGCAGCTCAACGCCCGCACGCCGGAAGCCGCCCAGGCGCGGCGCTACTGGAAAGAAAAGCGCGGCCTGTCCGACGCGGCGATCCGCCGTTTCGGCCTGGGCTACGCGCCGGAGGACTTCGGCGGGCTGCTGCACTATCTGCGGCGGCGGGGCTTCAGCGAGGCCGAACTCGAACACTCCGGCCTGGTCAAGCGCAGCGCCAAGGGCAATCTCTACGATATTTTCCGCCACCGGGTCATGGTGCCCATCATCGACGTGCGCGGCTCCATCATCGCGTTCGGCGGCCGCGTGCTGGACAATTCCAAGCCCAAGTACATCAACAGCCCCGAAACGGTGCTCTATCACAAATCCCGCACGCTGTTTGCGCTCAACATCGCCAAAAAGTCCCCCCATAAACGCTATATCCTCTGCGAAGGGTATATGGACGTGATCTCGATGCACGAGGCGGGGTTCGATACGGCGGTCTGCGCCTGCGGCACCGCCCTGACGGCGGAACAGGTCAAACTGCTCAGCGAATACGCCGACGAGGTGGTCCTGAGTTACGACTCCGACGAGGCGGGCCAGAAAGCCACCGAGCGCAGTCTGGCCCTGTTCGCCAACAGCCCGGTGAAGGTGAGCGTGCTGAGTTACCAGGGGGCCAAGGACCCCGACGAGTTCATCAAGAAATACGGCCGCGAACGCTTTGAAATGCTGCTGAACGGCACGGCCAACCCCACCGAATTCCAGTTGAAAAAGGCGCGGTCCCGGTACGACCTGCGCAGCGACGACGGGCGGCTGAATTATATCCGCGACGCCATCGATATCCTGACGTCGCGGGGCGTCACGCCCACGGCGCGGGATGTCTATGCGGGCCGTCTGGCGGAGGAGACCGGCGTTTCCAAGCAGGCGGTCCTCTCCCAGATGCAGGGGGCGCTGCGGGCGGCGGAACGCCGGAACCACCGCAGGGAACAGAAGGACCTGGCCCAGCAGGGCATCGCGGCGGATATCCGGGTGCCCTACACCCAGGGCGGGGAAGCCGCGCTGGGGGCCGCCAGCGCCGGGCGCCAGCTTGTGGCGGCGCTGTTGCAGGACCCGGAACAGATCCCCTATGTGCGGCAGCGCCTTGCGCTGGACACGCTGCTTTTGCCGGAGATCCAGCAGGCCGTGCAGGCCATCTACCGCTGCGCGGACGAAAAGCAGCCGGTCAACCTGACCTCGCTCCAGCAGATGTTGGACGAAAAAGCCTTCCAGCAGGCAGCCTACGCCCAGGCGCAGAACCACGGCCAGCCGTTGACCCGGCAGGACATTGATATGTACCTGGAACGCCTGCAAAACGCCAAGCCCATCAGCGAGCGGGTGGCAGGGACCAGCGACGACCAGTTCCTGGACTTCTTTGCCAACGTCAAAAAGGAAAAAGGCGTACAGGAACCGCCGCCGAAAACATGAGACCGCGTCCCGCGCGGGGATGCACAGTTTTTTAGACACAAAGACCCAAAAGGAGAAACGTACTTATGGCAGACAGAAAAGATCCGATTCGCAGCCTGATTGAAACGGGCCGCCGCAGCGGCAAGCTGACCAACACCGAGATCGGCGATGCGATGGAGAAAAGCGGCAACGTCCTGGACGTCGAACAGATGGAAAAGCTCTATGAGGAGCTGGAAAGCAACGGCATCGAAGTGATCGATGACGGCGCCGCGGACGCCGACGACCCCACGCTGACCGGCGACGGCGTCGATGATTTTGAAGATACCCTGAGCGCCGACGGCATCACCATCGACGACCCGGTCAAGGTCTATCTGAAAGAGATCGGCCGCGTGCCGCTGCTGACCCCGGAGGAGGAGATCGACCTGGCGCTGAAGATCCAGGCCGGCGGCCCGGACGGGGAGAAGGCCAAGCAGCGCCTGAGCGAGGCCAACCTGCGTCTGGTGGTCTCCATCGCCAAGCGGTATGTGGGGCGCGGCATGCAGTTCCTGGACCTGATCCAGGAGGGCAACCTCGGCCTGATCAAAGCCGTCGAGAAGTTCGACCATACCAAGGGCTTCAAGTTCTCCACCTACGCCACCTGGTGGATCCGGCAGGCCATCACCCGCGCCATCGCCGACCAGGCCCGCACCATCCGCATCCCGGTGCATATGGTCGAGACCATCAACAAGGTCAAGAAGGTGTCCAGCCAGCTCCTGCATGAGTACGGCCATGACCCCAGCGCGGAGGAGATCGCCGAGCGTCTGGAAATGCCGGTGGACAAGGTGCGCGAGATCATGCGCGTCGCCCAGGAGCCGGTCAGCCTGGAGACCCCCATCGGCGAGGAGGAGGACAGCCATCTGGGCGACTTCATCCCCGACGATGACGCCCCGGTCCCGGCGGAAGCCGCCAGCCAGACCCTGCTGAAAGAGCAGCTGGCCGACGTGCTCAAGACGCTGACCCCCCGTGAGGAGAAGGTCCTGCGCCTGCGTTTCGGCCTGGAGGACGGCCGCCCCCGCACGTTGGAGGAAGTGGGCAAGGAGTTCAACGTCACCCGTGAACGTATCCGCCAGATCGAAGCCAAGGCGCTGCGCAAACTGCGCCACCCCAGCCGCAGCAAAAAACTGCGCGATTTCCTGGATTGATCGCAAAAAACACCACAGCCCCCGGACGGGATCTCCCGCCCGGGGGCTTCTGCGCGCGAAGGAGGCGTTTGTCAAGGGCGGACTCCCACAAAAAAGGCAGGGGCTTCTTGTGTGAAATGACCAAAACAGGGGGCTGGAACCGCCATTTTTGATTTGTCAAGCAGACGGCGGGCGCTCAAAACCGTCAAAATGCCGAAATTTTCTTACACGCACCCGGGCGTTTCATCAAACGGAAAAAGGATGCGAAAAAACCCGGAAAAGGCTTGACAATAAGGCTTTTACCCTGTATACTGAATTAGTATCACAAAAATGGAAAAGAATGCCCTAAAAGGATTTCGCTTTTGCGCCGAAATCGGAAAATTTGTGAAAAGTGCCAAATATGGAACTTTTCACGGCGGGTCTTTTGGGGGCCTTTCGCCAACTTTGTCAATCTATGGAATAGGAGTGGTCGCGTTTTATGATAAAGGTCAAGCCCGTACAAAACGGCAGAACGACCCGCATGAGCTTTTCTCGGATCAACGAAGTGATCGACATGCCCAATCTCATCGAGATCCAGAAGAACTCTTACAACTGGTTCCTGGAGGAAGGCCTGCGTGAGGTCTTCCACGACATTGCCGCGATCGAGGACTACACCGGCAACCTGGTGCTGGAATTCATCGACTACCGGCTGGACAAGAACCCCAAGTACTCCATTAAAGAATGCAAGGAACGGGACGCCACCTATGCGGCCCCCCTGTATGTCACGGCGCGGCTGTTCAATAAGCAGACCGGGGAAGTGAAGGAGCAGGAAATTTTCATGGGCGATTTCCCGCTCATGACCGATTCCGGCACCTTTATCTCCAACGGCGCGGAACGTGCCATCGTCAGCCAGTTGGTCCGTTCCCCCGGCGTGTTCTACGGTTCCAGCAAGGACCGTACCGGCAAGGACCTGTTCACGGCTACCATGAACCCCAACCGCGGCGCCTGGCTGGAATACGAGACCGATTCCCAGGACGTTTTCTATGTCCGCATCGATAAGAACCGCAAGCTGCCGGTCACCACGCTGGTGCGCGCCCTGGGCCTGAGCACCGACGAGCAGATCCGTCAGTTCTTCGGCGATTCCGAGCCCAAGATCAACGCTTCGCTGGAAAAGGACATCACCCATTCCACCGAGGAAGGCCTGCTGGAAGTGTACCGCAAGCTGCGCCCCGGCGAGCCCCCGACGGTGGAAAACTCCCGCAGCCACCTGAACGCGCTGTTCTTCGACCCGCGCCGCTATGACCTGGCGCGTTTCGGCCGCTATAAGATGAACAACAAGCTGGCGCTGGCCCGCCGTATCGCCGGCTACCGCGCCGCCGAGGACATCATCGCGCCGCTGACCGGCGAACTGCTGGTCGCCAAGGGCGAGAAGATCAACACCGCCAAAGCCAACGAGATCGACGCCGCCGGCGTGACCCGCGTCGTCGTCCTGGTCGAGCGCAAGGGCGAGGAGAGCATCCCCGTCATCGTGATCTCCAACGGCTGCGTGGACGCCCAGCCCTTCTTCAGCTTCGACGTCGAAGCTGAGTGCGGCATCAACGAGCGCGCCAACTTTGCCGAGATCCGCAAGATCCTGGACACCACCTCCGAGCCGGAAGAGCAGAAGGAACTGCTGCGCCAGAACCATGACGTTCTGATCAGCCGCACGGTCACGGTGGACGATATCTTTGCGTCCATCAACTACCTGCTGGGCCTGGATCACGGCATCGGCATCACTGACGAGATCGACCACCTGGGCAACCGCCGCGTGCGCAGCGTGGGCGAATTGCTGCAGAACCAGTTCCGCATCGGTTTCTCCCGTATGGAGCGCGTCATCCGTGAGCGCATGACCCTGCAGAATCAGGAAAGCAGCGAGATCACCCCCCAGAGCATTGTCAACATCCGCCCCGTGGTGGCGGCCATCAAGGAGTTCATCGGCTCCAGCCCGCTGTCCCAGTTCATGGACCAGAACAACCCTCTGGCCGAACTGACCCACAAGCGCCGTCTGTCTGCCCTGGGCCCCGGCGGCCTTTCCCGTGACCGCGCAGGCTTCGAAGTCCGCGACGTGCATTACACCCACTATGGCCGTCTGTGCCCCATCGAGACCCCCGAAGGTCCCAACATCGGTCTGATCTCCTACCTGGCCACCTACGCCAAGATCAACAAGTACGGCTTCGTGGAAGCCCCGTACCGCCGTGTCGATAAGGCCACCGGCGTCGTCACCGACGAAGTGGTCTACATGACCGCCGATGTGGAAGATGAATATATCGTGGCGCAGGCCAACGAACCGCTGGACGAGAACAACCACTTTGTCCGCTCCCGCGTTTCCGGCCGTCACCGCAACGACATCCAGGAATTTGAGGCCAGCCAGGTCGACTTCATGGACGTTTCGCCGCGTATGATGGTCTCTGTGGCTACGGCCTGCATCCCCTTCCTGGAGAACGACGACTGTAACCGTGCCCTGATGGGCTCCAACATGCAGCGGCAGGCGGTGCCCCTGATGGTCACCCAGCAGCCCATCGTCGCCACCGGCATGGAATACAAGGCGGCTACCGACTCCGGCGTCTGCATTCTGGCAGCGCGGGACGGCACCGTGGAATATGTGGACGCCGAGAAGATCGTGGTCCGCTGCGCCGACGGCTCTGCCGATACCTATGAACTCATCAAGTTCATGCGTTCCAACCAGGGCAACTGCAACAACCAGCGCCCCATCGTGCAGGTGGGCGACGTTGTCAAGGCGGGCGAAGTCCTGGCGGACGGCCCGGCCACCAAGAACGGCGAGATCAGCCTGGGCAAGAACGCCCTGGTCGGCTTCATGACCTGGGAAGGCTACAACTACGAGGACGCCGTCCTGCTGAACGAAAAGCTGGTCCGCGAGGACGTCTACACTTCGATCCATATCGAGGAGTATGAGACCGAAGCCCGCGACACCAAGCTGGGACCGGAAGAGATCACCCGCGACATCCCCAACGTGGGCGATGACGCGCTGAAAGACCTGGACGACCGCGGCATCATCCGCATTGGCGCCGAGGTCAAGACCGGCGACATCCTGGTCGGCAAGGTCACGCCCAAGGGCGAGACCGAGCTGACCGCCGAGGAACGCCTGCTGCGCGCCATCTTTGGTGAGAAGGCCCGCGAAGTCCGCGATACTTCTCTGCGCGTGCCCCACGGCGCCTACGGCATCGTGGTGGATATCAAGGTGTTCACCCCCGAGAACAGCGACGAACTGCAGCCCGGCGTGCGTATGTGCGTGCGCTGCTACATCGCCCAGAAGCGTAAGATCAGCGTGGGCGACAAGATGGCCGGCCGTCACGGCAACAAGGGCGTTGTTTCCCGCATTCTGCCGCAGGAGGATATGCCCTTCCTGCCCGACGGCACCCCGCTGGATATCGTGCTGAACCCCCTGGGCGTTCCGTCCCGTATGAACATCGGTCAGGTGCTGGAAGTCAACCTGGGCTATGTTGCCAAGGCGCTGGGCTGGAAGGTGCAGACCCCCGTCTTTGACGGCGCGCACGAATCCGACCTGCGCGACTGCTTCGCCGAGGCCCGCAACAAGTGGCACGGCGACAACGCGCCCGAATATCCCACCAAGCTGGACCGCCTGATGGGGGAGAAGGGCCATATCATCGACTTCTCCAAGATCGACCTGACCGACGACGGCAAGACCACTGTGTACGACGGCCGTACCGGCGAGCAGTTCCCCAACAAGGTCACCGTCGGCTATATGTACTACCTCAAGCTGCATCACCTGGTCGACGATAAGATCCATGCCCGCTCCACCGGCCCGTACTCGATGGTCACCCAGCAGCCGCTGGGCGGCAAGGCGCAGTTCGGCGGCCAGCGTTTCGGCGAAATGGAAGTCTGGGCGCTGGAAGCTTACGGCGCTGCCTACACCCTGCAGGAGATCCTGACCATCAAGTCCGATGACGTGGTGGGCCGTGTCAAGACCTACGAAGCCATCGTCAAGGGCGAGCCGATCCCGCGCCCCGGCATTCCGGAGAGCTTCCGCGTTATGCTCAAGGAACTGCAGAGCCTGGGTCTGGATATCGTGGTGCAGGACGAGGAAGGCAATCCTGTGGATATGCGCCAGGAATTCGACGACGATGACAGCAGCTTCGATGCCGGTACCTACGACGATATGGGCGGCAATGTCCTGGTGGAGAGCGAGCTGCAGGATGACTACAGTGTGAAAGACGCTGACGAGGGCTTTGACGACGATCTGGATGCGGACAGCGAGCCGAGCGCCGATGATCTGGCTCAGATCGAGATGAACGATCCCTTTGAAGATGAATAATGTTTCGCTGTATCGTCTGTCATACTTGAATTGAGAGGGTTCGCTGAATGGAAAATAAAGAATTCGCTTCGATTAAGATCGGCCTCGCCTCCCCGGATCAGATCCGTGCCTGGAGCTACGGCGAGGTCACCAAACCCGAAACCATCAACTACCGCACCCTGAAGCCGGAGCGCGACGGCCTGTACTGCGAGCGCATTTTTGGACCTACGAAGGACTGGGAATGCCACTGCGGCAAGTACAAGCGCATCCGCTACAAGGGAAAGATCTGCGACAAGTGCGGCGTCGAAGTGACCCGCGCCAAGGTCCGCCGCGAGCGCATGGGCCACATTGAACTGGCCGCGCCCGTGTCGCACATCTGGTATTTCAAAGGCATCCCCAGCCGCATCGGCCTGATGCTGGACATCAGCCCCCGCCAGCTGGACAAGGTGCTCTACTTTGCCAACTACATCGTGACCGATCCCGGTTTCACGCCGCTGGAGAAAAAGCAGCTCCTGACCGAGCGTGAATACAAGGAGATGCGCGAAAAGTACGAGGACACTTTTGAAGCCGGCATGGGCGCCGAGGCGATCCAGAAACTGCTGGCGGAGATCGACCTGGACCAGCTTTCCGCTGAACTGCGCGATGAACTGGAAAAGGCCAACGGTCAGAAGCGCGTGCGCCTGCTCAAGCGTCTGGAAGCCGTCGAGGCTTTCATCGAGAGCAACCAGCGCCCCGAGTGGATGATCCTGACGGTCATCCCCGTGATCCCGCCGGATCTGCGCCCGCTGCTGCAGTTGGACGGCGGCCGTTTCGCCACGTCCGACCTGAACGACCTGTACCGCCGCGTCATCAACCGCAACAACCGCCTGAAGCGCCTGCTGGAACTGGGTGCGCCCGACATCATCGTGCGCAATGAAAAGCGTATGCTGCAGGAAGCGGTTGACGCCCTGATCGACAACGGCCGCCGCGGCCGCCCGGTCACCGGCGCCAACAACCGCGCGCTCAAGAGCCTGTCCGATATGCTCAAGGGCAAGCAGGGCCGCTTCCGCCAGAACCTGCTGGGCAAGCGTGTCGACTACTCCGGCCGTTCGGTTATCGTCGTCGGCCCCGAACTGAAGATGTACCAGTGCGGTCTGCCCAAAGAGATGGCGCTGGAACTGTTCAAGCCCTTCGTCATGAAGGACCTGGTCGAGAAGGAAAAAGCCAACAACATCAAGTCCGCCCGCAAGATGGTGGAGCGCGCCCGTCCCGAAGTCTGGGACTCTCTGGAAACGGTCATCAAGGGCCATCCCGTCCTGCTGAACCGCGCGCCTACGCTGCACCGTCTGGGCATCCAGGCGTTCGAGCCTGTCCTGGTGGAAGGTCGCGCCATCAAGCTGCACCCGCTGGTCTGCACCCCCTTCAACGCCGACTTCGACGGCGACCAGATGGCCGTCCATCTGCCGCTGTCCACCGAAGCCCAGCGTGAAGCCAAGATGCTGATGCTGGCTTCCGGCAACCTGCTCAAGCCCTCTGACGGCGAACCCGTCACCGTGCCCACGCAGGATATGATCCTGGGCAGCTACTACCTGACGCTGGTCAACCCCGACGACAAGGGCCACGGCAAGATCTTCCGCGACGAAGCCGAAGCCATGATGGCCTACTCTGAGGGCCTGATCACGCTGCAGGCGCCCATCAAGGTGCGCCGCACCATGACCTTTGACGGCGTGGAGGAGAGCGCGCTGGTCGATACCACGATGGGCCAGATCATCTTCAACACCCCCATCCCGCAGGATCTGGGCTATGTGGACCGTACCGATCCCGAGCACAAGTTCGACTACGAGATGAACCCCCGCACCCTCAAGATCGCTTCCGGCGGCAAGTCCGACAAGCTGACGAAGAAGGGCCTGCCCGACATCATCAGCCGCTGCCTGACCAAGCATGGCACCAAGGCGTGTGCTGTGATGCTGGACGCCATCAAGGCGCAGGGCTACAAATATTCCACCCTGTCCGCCATCACGGTCGCTGTTCCCGACGCCATCATCCCCGACGAGAAGCCGGAGATCCTGGCCGCCGCCGACAAGAAGATCGAGAAGGTCATGAAGAACTTCAACCGCGGCCTTATTTCGGACGAGGAACGCTACCGCAGCACGGTCGCCATCTGGCAGGAAGCCACCGAGCAGGTTTCCGCCGCGCTGGGCAACAACCTGCGTACCAACCACCAGCGCAACCCCATCTATATGATGTCCGACTCCGGTGCCCGTGGTTCTATGGACCAGATCAAGCAGCTGGCCGGTATGCGCGGCCTGCTGGCCAATACTGCTGGTAAAACGCTGGAAATGCCCATTCGCGCCAACTACCGCGAAGGCCTGAACATCCTGGAATACTTCATCTCCTCCCGAGGCGCCCGTAAGGGTCTGGCTGATACCGCTCTGCGTACCGCCGACTCCGGCTACCTGACCCGCCGTCTGGTCGACGTTTCTCAGGAAGTCATCATCCGTGAGGAGGACTGCCACGCGACCGAGGGCATCATGGTCCGCGAGATCAGCGAGGGCAACTCTGTCGTCGAATCCTTCAAGGAACGTCTGAACGGCCGTTATGCGCTGCATGACGTGTTCGACCCCAACACGGGCGAACTGCTGGTCAGCAAGGACAAGATGATGGATATGTTCGACGCCGAGAAGATCGCCAACGCCGGTATCACCGAGCTGGAGATCCGTTCGGTCATGACCTGCCGCGCGCACGTCGGCGTCTGCGCCCGCTGCTACGGCTCCAACATGTCCAACGGCCAGTGCGTCAAGGTGGGCGAGAGCGTCGGCATCATCGCCGCTGAATCCATCGGCGAGCCCGGCACGCAGCTTACCATGCGTACCTTCCATACGGGCGGTATCGCTTCGGCGGAAGACATCACACAGGGTCTTCCCCGCGTTGAGGAACTGTTCGAAAGCCGCCGTCCCAAGGCCATGGCGATCATGAGCGAGATCTCCGGCACCGTCCATATCGACGATACCAAGAAGAGCCGCCATGCCGAGATCAATGGCGTGGACGACAACGGCGCGCCGGTCACCAAGAGCTACCTGATCCCGTTCGGCCAGCGCCTGAAGGTCATGGAAGGCGACGAAGTCCAGAAGGGCGCGCTGCTGACCGAAGGCCACGCCTACCCGCAGGACATTCTGGCCATCCTTGGCCCCATCGCAACGCAGAACTACCTCATCAGCGAGGTCCAGAAGGTCTACCGTCTGCAGGGCGTTGATATCAACGATAAGCATATCGAAGTCATCGTCCGCCAGATGATGCGCAAGGTCCGCATCGAGGATGCCGGTTCCAGCGATTTCATCATGGGCAGCGTGGTCAACCGCCGCGATGTGATGATCAAGAATGAGGAACTGCAGGCCCGCATCGACGCCGGCGAGACCGACCTCAAGCTGGTGCAGTTCAGCCAGGTGCTGCTGGGTATCACCAAGTCCAGTCTGGCTACCGACTCCTTCCTGTCGGCTGCTTCCTTCCAGGAGACCACCCGTGTCCTGACCGAAGCTGCCATCAAGGGTAAGATCGACCCGCTGGCCGGTCTGAAGGAGAACGTCATCATCGGCAAGCTCATTCCCGCTGGTACCGGTCTGCCGGAAGTGGAGAAGGAACTGGAAGAAGCCGAGATCGCCCGCGACGCTGCCGAGGCCGCTTACGACCACTAAGCCGCCGGAGCATTCGCGCCCGAAGCGTTCTTACGATCTATAGAAAGAACCCCGTCACCACGGTGACGGGGTTCTTTTTGTATGGTTGCAAAGTTTTATAAAGCGGACGCCGCAAAGGGAAGGGGGAACAGCCTCAGCAGCAGAAATACCCGCGGCCGCCGCAGCAGCACCAACTGCAGATGTTGCACATCAAAAGATACATCCAGAACGACAGGCAGAACCGCCCCGGCGCGCCGCTGGGCTGGGCGTAGGGCTGCTGGTAGTTGGTGTAGGTCTGGCCGGGGTTCTGCAACTGATCCAGCAGGTTCTGGTATGCGTAGTTGTTGGGTTCCATCGAAACCGCTGTGCGGGCTTCGTCCCGGGCGCGGATGTTGTTACCCAACCCCTGGTTGGCCAGGGCGCAATAGTAATGCCACTGGGCGTTGCGGTCGCCGTTGGGCACGCCGTTCAGCGTGTTCAGCGCCTCCTGATAATAGCCGTTGCGGATATAGTTGGCGGCGGCGCGCATTTCGGGGCTTTCCTGGCCGGTGGTATAGGTCTGGCGGCTGCCGCCGGTGGAACCGTAAAAGCCGAACCCGAACGGCCCAAAGCCGAACCCGCCAAAGGGGTCCTGCTGGTAGCCGTTGCCGCCGTACTGGTTCTGGCCGCCGTAGCCGTACCCGCCGCCGTTGGGGCGCTGCTGGTAGCCTTGGTAGCCGCCGTTCTGGCCGCCGCCCTGTTTGCGGCGCATGATCTCGCTGTAAGCGGCCTGCACTTCCTTGAACTTTTCCTCGGCGGAAGGGTCGTTGGGGTGCAGGTCCGGGTGATACTGCTTGCACTTTTGGCGGTAGGCTTTTTTGATGGCCTCGTCGTCAGCGCCGGGGGCGATGCCCAATACGCTGTATGGATCGGTCATTGGTGACGCCCCTCTCTGTGTTTTTTCACCAGCGCGTACTTGCTCCACACGCCGGAATAGATCGTATTATACAATAATTTCCCCTCCGGGGTATCTTTCAGTATGGGCAGCAGATCAAACTGCTGCGCGCACAGGCCTATCTGCTGGGTCAGCAGCTCATGGCACTGTTTCTCGTAGTCAGCGGGGGAGAGCCGGTCCGCCAACGCCTGCAGGGCGTTGAAGCGCCCCTTGCGCCGGTCTTTGTCCAGGTCGTCGTAGGCGTCCATCAGATAGATGAATCCGCCCAGCCCCCGGCCCATCTCTTCCAGTACCGGCATCCAGAGATCCTCCCGGCAGGCAAAGACCGCCCCCAGCAGGATGCCGAATGCATTGCACAGGGCGTCCAGGTCGTGGGAATCCGACTCCTCCAGCAGGTTCAGGGCCGAAAGCTGCTCCCCGATCACACCGTACTGGCGCGGCCAGCGTTCCCGGATCGCGGGCAGGAACGGCTCAAACTGCCGCGCCCGCCGCAGGCTGGCCTGACGGTGATCGTCCCGCCAGTCATCCAGAAAATTGTGGTAGGCCAGCAGGATGGTCATATCGGCCGCATAGTCCAGAAACTCATTCTGCGCCCGCGGCCGCTCTTTCAGCGGGTGCGGCGCGCAGCGCCCGGAACCAAAGCGGGTGTCCGGCTCGTACAGGGCCGTCAGCAGCATGGCGGCAAAGGCCATGTCATAACTCAGGGCCATCCGGCCGGGCATGCCGTAGCGCTGCCCCAGCGTCTGGCAAAGGCCGCAGTAGTACGCCTGGTAACGGTCCAGTTCCTCGGTGCTCAGGCCCTTGCGATAGATGGTAACATATCCAAACATGGCCCGTCAACTCTTTTTCACAAACTGGGTGCCGCATTTGGGGCAGGTGATGGACACACGCCCCCGCCCGCGCGGCACGCGCAGTTCCTGACGGCACTGCGGGCAGTGGAAATAGCGGTACTGCTTGCGCTTCTCAAACCGCGCCTTGCGGGTGGAGAACCAGCCGGTGACCTTGCGCTCCAGCACCATATACTTGGCGTTCTCCTGATAGCGCTTCTGGATGTTCCGGCTGAACATACGGAAATAGCAGTACACCAGGGCAAGCACGCCCAACCAGTACAGCAAGGGGGAGAAGAACAGCCCCAGAATGAACATCACCAGCGATGCAATGGACAAAAAACGATTGAAACGGTCATAGCCGTACCGGCCGGACATAAAGCGCTGGAACCAGGCTCTCATGTAACAAACCACCTTCTGGGCAAAGCCCGAAATTTCGTATCCCATTATGCCATATAATTGTTGGCAAATCGTGAACAAGAGCAAAAAAATATGGGAATAAATCCAGGAAAATCCGCCTTTTTGGGCGGCCGGGGGTCAGGGACGGTTCTGCTCGCCCCATTCACATAGACTGTCCAGGATCGGGATCAGGGAACGCCCCCGTTCGGTCAGGCTGTACTCGACCTTGGGCGGGATCTGGGGGTATTCCTCGCGGTGAACAAGACCGTCCGCTTCCAGTTCTTTGAGGTTGGCGCTCAATGTTTTGTAGGAGATGGTTTTCAAATACTTTTTCAGTTCATTGAAGCGCACGACTTTGTATCCCATCAGGGCATACAGGATGAACATTTTGTACTTGCCCTGTATGAGCGACATGGTGTAGTTGAAGCCGGTCTGTTCCAGATCGGCGTCCTTGATACATTCCATACCCATGATATGACACTCTCCTGTAAGTAAGTATGGCAGTTCACTGTAAGTATCGCACTTGAATGTGCGTACTTGCAATTTTGCAAATTCCGGTTATGATTATAATAGCTTTTGCCCCTAAAGTCAATTTGCACCAAAACAAAAGGAGGAAGTTGTCATGACAAAGAATTTTGGCGTAAAGCCCTATCTTTTCCCGATGCCCGCCTATATGGTCGGTACTTATAATGAGGACGGCACGGTGGATGTGATGATGATGGCCTGGGGCGGCATCTGCGCAGAGGACATGGTCGCCCTGAACCTGGAAGCAACGCACAAGACCGTCGCCAACCTGAAAGCCCGCGGGGCGTTCACGCTGGCGGTCCCGGGCGTGGACACACTGCGGGAATCCGACTTTTTCGGCATCGTTTCGGGCAACAAAATGGCGGACAAGTTTGCCCGCAGCGGCCTGCACGCTGTCAAAAGCGAGCGGGTGGACGCGCCGGTCATCACCGAATACCCCCTCACGCTGGAATGTGAAGTGGTCGAAATGCAGGACCAGCCCTATGGCCTGCGGGTGCTGGGGCGGATCGTCAATGTGATGGCGGACGAAAAGGTGCTGGACGAGGAGGGGAAGATCGACGCCGCAAAATTGCAGACCTTCCTCTTTGACCAGATGCGCAACGGCTATTATGCCGTGGGCGAAAAAGTAGGCCAAGCCTGGGGCAGCGGCGCAGAATTTATAAAAGAATAAGCAAAAAGATCCCGTCCGCCCCATACCGGGCAGGCGGGATCTTGCTTTACGGTTCAGCGGCGTGGGCGGCGGCTTCTTCCAACGCCCGGACCAGCGCGGCGCAAGCGCGCCGGGGGCTGCGCACCGACCGCATACCGTGGGCCTGTAACAGTTGGATGGGCAGCGTGCCCGGGGCGTAGGTCTCCCGCAGCTTCATGCGGAAGGCGCGGGCTTCGGGGCCGCGGGGATCGTCCCAGGGGCAGGGGAGGTTTGCTTCCAGCACTTCGCAGCGGTACAGGATCGACGCAATGGGCGCCGTCATATAAATGTAGACGGTATCGCCCGCTGCAATGTGGTTGCGCTGGTGCCACAGGATCTCCGGGTCCTGGGCGAAAGCCTGCGCCAGATCAAAGCGGCGGGGATTGGCCGGGAAGATCCAGGTCTGCCGCCCCTGCGCGGGCGTGTGTGCCGCGCGCGGGCCGGTCAGGCGGTAGCTCATATCCAGCAGGGCGAACACGGTTTCGGGGTCCACGGTCCCGTCCAGAAGCACGGTGATCCAGTTGCCCTGCTTCATATGGTAGGTGGGCAGAACGCCGGGGTTCAGGCAGAAAGAGCCGCTCAAGATCGGGTCGCATTTAACTTCCAGAATGTCCACCGGTTCCCGGCCCGGCAGGCCCAGTTTGTCGGTGGTCACGTTCATGACGATGCCGTACCATTTGCGGTTGTCCTGGTGCCGCAGCGCGGCATACCCCGGCAGCGCCCGCCAGAGATATTCCGGCGCGGTGCCATAGTGCCGGGCCGCATAGGCAAGGACTTCGCTGCGCAGGGAAGCTTCACTTTTCCTCAGGCCCATCTTTTTCATGCTTGAACCCCCAGACCATGATCTCATAGAAAATCGGCATCAGATCCCTGCCGCGCTGGGTGAAGGAATATTCCACGCGGGGCGGGATCTCGTTGTACTGTACCCGGTTGATGGACCGTCCCATTCCAGTTCCCGCAGGAAACTGGTCAGCATGGTGTTGGTGATGCCGGGCAGTTCCTTTTTCAGAGTGCCGAAGCGCACGGTATCGTGGATGCACAGTTCATACAGGATCTGCGTTTTCCATTTCCCCTGCAGCATCACCAGCAGCGGCGTGACGGGGCAGTTGCCCAGATCGGTCACGATGCCCTTTTTGACATCCCGAAGATACTCCTCATACGACATGATATGGTCCATCGTTTTTTCTCCCGGTTCCGGCTTTAGTCAGCAGTTTGATACCAGGTATGAACTTTCTGCGTACTTGCTTTCATTTGAGACACAGTATAATATTTATACAAAGAACCGTCAAGGGAGGAAACGAAAGAATGCGATCCTTTACCATCGGACAAAAACAGATCGATGTATTTCCCGGTGCGGAACCGGGCAGCCCGGTCGTATATCTGAACACGTATGGCCGGGAGGGCGCACAGGTGCTCCGGCTTTTGCAGGAAAGCGGCTGCCGGGATCTTTCGCTGGTCACGGTCAGCGGCCTGGCGTGGGATCATGACATGCCCCCCTGGGACATCCCGCCGATCTCGGCAAACGATACGCCCTGTACCGGCGGGGCCGGCGACTACCTCAGGCTGCTGCTGGAAAAAATCATGCCGGAAGCGGAAGACGCCTTACCGGGCAAACCCGCCTGGCGCGGTATCGCGGGGTATTCGCTGGCCGGACTGTTTGCGGTGTATGCAGTCTACCAGACAGACGTTTTTTCCCGTGTCGGCAGCATATCCGGCTCCCTCTGGTTTCCGGGGATCCGGGAGTATATCTTTTCCCATACACTTTGCAGGAAGCCGGACTGTATGTATTTCTCGCTGGGGGATAAGGAAAGCCGGACGCGAAACCCGTTTTTGAAATGTGTTCAGGAAAACACCGAAGCGATCCGCACCTTCTATGGGCGGCAGGGGATCAACACGGCCTTTCAACTGAACCCCGGCAACCACTTCAAGGACGGCGCGCTGCGCACGGCGGCGGGCATCCGGTGGATCGTGGACCAGAAAAAGAATGAGGAAAAATAAAGATGAATACGATTATACGCGTCCGCCGCGGGCAGGACGCTGTATGAAAAAATCGGCTTTGCCGATATGGGGAATATGATGAAACTGCCCGGCGGGAAAGAAACAGAATAAAAGGAGGGTACATAACAGGGAACCGATCATTCGCAATGTGGAAGTCAAGGGCGTGCTTACCAAGTCCAACCTACCGGTGGCGGACTACTCCGTCAATCCCTATGTGGGCTGTGAACATAGCTGCAAATATTGCTACGCTTCGTTCATGAAGCGATTTGCCAACCACTGCATGTGAGGAACGACGATTCTATCCGCCGTCCGTTCGATGAACCGCCCATCGTGGTCAACTGCTTCTTCCATGAGGAGATCGTGCCATCGGCCCAAAAGACGCGGCATAAACCGCCGGAGTGCTGACACGCACGAGAACCGGGCGCTTTCTTTCCGGCAAACTGGTTTTACGGGGCGGCGGGGGCTTTCCAAACTCCCGCACACTGTGGTACAATCAGAAAAAACGGAAAGGGGCGCGGCGTCATGCAGGAAACACGCGAAATAGAAGCCGTCGTTACAAGTTACAACCAGGAGACGATGCTGGGAGAAGCCGTCCGCTCCCTCTGCGCGCAGACGCTTCGCCCGGCGCGGATCATCGTGGTGGATGACGGCTCCACGGAGGAAAACTCCCTCGCCGTTTTGAAACGGCTGCAGGCTGACACGCGGCTGCCCGTCCCGGTGCAGATGGTGCGGCAGGCCAACGGCGGCGTGTCGGCGGCCAGAAACACCGGCATACGGGAAGCGCAGGCGCCGATGGTGCTGGTGCTGGATGGCGATGACCGCCTGGAACCCCGGTATATCGAGCGCGTGCTGCCGCTTTTACAGGCGGACAGCGGGATGGTGGCGGCGTCCGCCTGGATGCGCACGTTCGGCGTGCTGAACGCCGTCGTTCGCCCCGGCGGCGGGAAGATCGGGGATTTTCTGGCCCGCAATAGCTGCCCGGCCACCCATATCCTCCGGCGGGCCGCGTGGGAAAAGTCCGGCGGCTACGATGAAACCATGCGTTCCGGCTTTGAGGATTGGGACTTCTTTTTGAGCTTGTTGCAGACTGCGCCTGACGCGCACATCGGCATCGTGCCGGAACCGCTGATCGACTACCGCACAGCCCCGGCGTCCTCCAACATCAAAAGCATGGAAAAACGGCTGACGCTCATCCGTTACCTGATCCGCAAACATCTGCCTGCCTATCAGGCGCATGTGGAGGAAGCGGTCCTGGGCGTGGAAGCGGCGTCCATCGCGCGGCTTTACGGCTGGGAAAGCGAGATGTGCCGCGCGGCGGCGCAGGGGGAAGCTCTTGCCCCGGCGTCCGCAGCATTTCTCGAAAGCCCCACCTACGGCGACGGCGGTATAGCCGCGGCTGTGCGCGTCGTTTCGGCGCCCGGCGGGCGACAGTAAAAACCTGTGCGCCAGACATAGAGAGGGGAGGGACAGGACATGGAAGTCGTTCGCAGGATCCAGTTCCATGCGGGCACACGGGAGGAACTGCTGCCGGGCTTTTCGCCGGAGTTCCCCTACATCTCCACGCGGGCCGAGATCGACCGCTACGAAAAACGCTTTGTGCCATGGCACTGGCACAGGGCTGTGGAACTGTTTTATATGCAAAGCGGCACGCTGGAGTATTACGTCCCCGGCAAACATCTGGTGTTCCCGACCGGTTCGGGCGGGTTCGTCAATTCCAACGTGCTGCACATGACCCGCACACAGCAGCCTGTGGAGCGCGTGACCCAGCTTTTGCATATATTTGACCCCGCCCTGATCGCGGGGGAACCCGGAAGCCGGATCGAGCAGAAGTATGTGATGCCGCTTGTCACCTCGGCAGCGTTTGATATTTTTTTCCTCGACCCGGATGACCCCGCCCAGGCGCAGATCTTGATGATGATGCAGGAGGCCTTTTCCATCCCGGAAAGGGATGGCCGCGAACTGCGGGTGCGCAATGCCATGTCCGACCTGTGGCTGGCGCTGTGGGAACAGATGGCCGCCCTGCCGCCGGAAAACGCCGCACCGCACCGGAGCGATGATACGATCAAGCACCTGATGACCTACATCTACGAGCATTACGCCGAGAAGATCAGCATTGAGGAACTGGCCGCTGCGGCGTACCTCAGCAAGCGGGAGTGTTTCCGGGTGTTCCGGGAACGCCTGCATACCAGCCCCGGCGAGTACATTCGGGAATACCGGCTCCAGATGGCGTGCCGGATGCTGACCCAGACGGCGGAAACGGTCAGCGCCATCGGGTACGCCTGCGGGCTGGGCAGCGGCAGCTATTTCGGCAAGACGTTCCGCGAGTCGCTGGGGTGTACGCCGCTGGAATATCGCCAGACTTGGCAGGATCGTGACAGGATCGGACGCTAAAACGGTATTCAGCACACAAGATATGCACTATCATGATAGATAGAAAGACGGGCGGCGGCCTGCCGCTTCCTGTTGGAAACACTGTCATGGAGGTGCACGATCATGATGAAACTGAAGATTTTGAATATCCGGGCGTTCCTGCGCGTGGTGGATGCCTGCCGCGGGGCGGTGTATTGGGTCCGAAACGATGGGACGCGCACCGACATCCGCCGCCGGTGTGATCTTCAAGACCGTCTGGTGCAGGCGCATCGGGACAATGGCGGCGCGCTCACCATCACCATCCGGGCGGCGGAGCCGTCGGATCATATGGCGCTGGTCTCCTATTACGCGGGGGACTGCTGAAAGGCACGGGACTTATGCAGAGGAAATACCGGCATTTTATATTTGATATAGACGGCACGCTGCTGGATACCGAGTATGCGATCCTGCATTCATTGCGGGATATGCTGCGCCAGACGCAGGGGCGCGAGGTCCCGCCGCAGGACCTGCGCTTTGCGCTGGGCATCACGGGCGAGGACGCGCTGCTGCAGCTTTCCATCGCCGATATTCCCGCCGCGCTGCGGCTTTGGGAAGAATGTATGCTTGCTTACCAGCAAACGGTCGGCCTGTTTGACGGCATCGCCCCGCTGCTGGCGGAGCTGGCCCGGCGGGACTGTGCCGCGGGTATCGTTACATCCAAAACGTGGGAGGAATATCGCCATGATTTCCGCCCTCTGGGGATCGCGGAACGGTTCGCCATCGTTGTGTGTGCGGACGATACCCGGCGGCATAAGCCGGAAGCTGAACCCCTTCTGCGGTATATGGAACTGGCCGGCATCACGGCGGGCGAAGCCCTGTATATCGGGGACAGCATCTACGACAGCCGGTGCGCCGCCAATGCGGGCGTGGATTTTGCGCTGGCAGGCTGGGGCGCGCACCGCACCGACATCCCGGCCGCCTACCGTCTGGCCCGCCCGCAGGACCTTCTGCGGCTGCCCGGTTTCGGTTGAGTGCAAATGCTGCAAATACAAAAGCAAAAACGGCTCCTTGGGCAGGCGGCAGGGGAACACGCTGCGCGCTCATACCGGGAGCCGTTTTGTGTGCTTGGGTGCAGGGGGCGTTTGGTTTATACACCCGCGGCGGGCTGTATCTTAATACACAGAACCAGAACAGGCGGGGCCTTGTGGGAAGGCCCCGCCTGCTTTGCATATCGCGTAGTATGATTGCCCGGCCGGAGGCCGCGCGGAAAGGGCAGCCCTCTGTCCATGCTTACGGCAGGGAAGCGCCGTTGCTTTCCGCCAAACGCCCATACCACAGGGCGCTGTCTTTGGGCGTGCGGTCGCCGGTGGTGTAATCGACATAGACCAGACCGAACCGTTCGCTGTAGCCGCTGTGCCATTCAAAGTTATCCAGCAGCGACCAGTGGAAGTAGCCCCGCACGTCGGCGCCGCGCTGGATGCCCTTTGCCAGTTCCAGCAGGTAGCGGGCGGTAAAGTCGATGCGGTCGGCGTCGTGTATCCGCCCGTCCAGATGGATCTTGTCGGTACAGGAAAGGCCGTTTTCGGTGATGTACAGGGGCAGCCCGTACCGCTGGCCGATGAAATACGGCCCCCAGTCAAGGCTTTGCGGTTCCACCGGCCAGCCGATGGCTGTGCGCGGATACCCGGCGGGCCGCTCCACATAGACGGGGCCGTTTTCGCCCATGCGCACGGGCGCGCCGTTGTAAATATTCAGTCCGATAAGGTCCAGTTTGCCGAGCGGCAGGGCGTCGGTGATCTCGCGCGGGACGCGGGCAATGGCCGCCGCCAGCCGCGGCCCCACGTTCTCAGTGGGCCAATGCCCCAGGCAGAGCGGGTCCAGCGCCATCTGGTGGGTGAAGGTCCAGTCATCGTCCGGGCTGGCGAAGGTAGCCTGACGCGCCGCTTCGCGGTCGGCTTCGCTGTCGGTGGCGGGGTAACAGATCCGCCCGGTGGAAGCAAACCCGATCTGGTTGGCCGGGTTGGCATCCCGCAGCGCCTGCGCCGCCAGACAGTGCGCATACAGTACGTTCTGCCAGCAGGTGAACTGATCTTCCAGCGGCAGACGCAGCCCCGGCGCATGGATGCCGCTGCCGTAGCCAAGGCCCACGATGCAGGCGATCTCGTTGATGGTGAACCAGCGGCGTACCCGGCCTTTGAAGTGCTCGCCCAGTTTGGCCGCATAGCGGGCAAAGGCTTTGGCGGTGTCGATGTTTTGCCAGCCGCCCTTATCCTGCAACGCCTGGGGCAGGTCCCAGTGGTACAGTGTGATGTACGGTTCGATGCCTTTGGCAAGCAGGCCGTCCACCAACTTGTCGTAGTAGGCAAGCCCTTCGGCGTTCCACGGTTCGCCGCCTGTGGAGGCAATGCGCGGCCAGGAAATGCTGAACCGGTAGGCGTTCAGGTGCATGGCGGCCAACAGGTCGATGTCCTCCTGCCAGCGGTGGTAGCTGTCGCAGGCTGTATCGCCGGTCTCGCCCCGTGCCACTTTGCCCGGTGTGTGGGAGAAGGTGTCCCAAATGCTCGGCCCGCGGCCGCCCGCAGCGGCCCCGCCCTCTACCTGATAGGCAGCCGTGGCGGCGCCCCAGACGAATCCTTTGGGGAATTGTGCCATAAATAACAACCCTTCTTTCTTGTTGTAAAATGCGCTTACGCCTGCATCCAGGCGCCGGCGGCAGCGGCAAGCTGCGCGTTGATGGCGTCGGCGGC
>SAMEA3387511__coassemble_1336_pt1 | contig 51548 bp, 39 predicted proteins | sample SAMEA3387511__metabat2_low_PE_011 | metagenome-assembled genome bin SAMEA3387511 (sample SAMEA3387511) | Felis catus | biome: Faeces | place: United Kingdom | collected 2012
TATCGAACAGGATGCACCGGTTCGAGGTCGTTCCGGCGTCCAGCGCCATGATATATTGGGACATGGCGAAAAGCCTCCTTTTCTGGTGTTGCGGGGATACGCCCCGGAGAGCGCCGGAAGGGTCAGCCCTTCTTCTGCTTTTGACCGTAATATGCCTGCACCGTGTGGAATGCCAGCTTGCGGTGCTGTTTATCAAAGGCGATCAGACCCTTGCGGTTGTGCTGGTCCTGCATGGGGTGCATCCGTACAGGGGAACGGAAATCATACAACACCCAGGGGAACACGCCTTGGATGCGCCCGTCACTGATCGCAAACTGCATACGGTAGACTTTTGCCTGGTGCTCCTCCGTGAACAGTTCTTCATCCTCGCCGTGGTGGCCGGGCAGCGACCCGGCGCCGGTTTCAGAGATGACCATGGGTTTGTCCAGATGGGTATTGTCCAGGATCTGGGCCAGCCCGTTGTAGTCCCGGTAATACCAGCCGTAATATTCGTTGAAGGCCACCACATCCACACATTCAGCCAGGCGGTCTTTGACCCGCATCTCATCGATATCCACCAGGCAGGCCGCCGTGACCAGACGGGTGGGGTCCCATGCGCGGCAGGTATCGACCAGACGGCTCATGAAGGAAAGACGTTCGTCGGTGTCGGGGTTTTCGTTCCCCACTGCCCACAGGATGACGCTGGCCCGGTTGGCATCCCGGAACAGCAATTCCCGTAGCTGATTCTCGGCATTTTGGTAGGTATCCTCCCGAGAGAAACAGAGCGCCCAGTAGACTGGGATCTCCTCCCACAGCAGCATTCCCATCTCATCGGCCAGGCGGGCCATCTTCCCGTCGTGGGGGTAGTGGGTCAGGCGCAAAATGTTGCACCCCATATCCCGCGCATCCTGCAGGATGTGCCGCCGTTCAGCATCATTCATCACACGGCCGCCGGCAGTGCTCTCCTCATGGCAGCAGGCCCCCCGCAGGAAGATCGGTTTACCGTTGAGCAGGATCTTTTTGCCGCACACACGCACTTCCCGAAATCCCACCCGGTCGCGGAGTTCGTCCTCCCCGCAGCGCAGGCAGACATCATACAGGCGGGGAGATTCGCAGCTCCACAGCTCCGGCCGGGCCGTGATGCGGGTGGCGGCATAGCCATTTTCATCGGCCCGCATGGTGGCGCGAACGCCCAATTCGGGGATCTCCAACACACAATCTTTTCCCGCGCCGTCTTCGATCCAGGCCTTCGCCTCAATAGTGCTGTAGGTGCCATCGGGCACCAGCGCCGCGGAAAATCCCCGCACAAACACCGGAGGCACGCGCAGCAGCAGAATGTCCCGGGTAATACCACCGTAGTTGAACCAGTCGAAATTGAGCGAGGGGATGCCCTCTAACCGGCGGGTGTTGTTTACCACCAGGCAAATACGGTTTTCCGCCCGCAGATGGCCGGTGAGTTCGATGTTAAAAGGGGTGAATCCGCCGATGTGCCGCCCTACCAGCTTACCGTTGAGGAATACCCTGCATTCGTAGTTGGCGGCGCCTATGTACAGGTAGACCCGCTCCCCCTCCTGCCGGGGAGTGTAATGAAAGGTGCGAGTATAGACGCCTGAACCTTCAAAGTAATAGTATTTTTCCTTTTGCAGGTTCCAGCAGGAGGGGACATCGACGGTTTCCCAGCCGTCCAGGTCACAGTCCACCGGCAGTGCGCGGCCTTGGGCATCGGTATATGCAGCATCAAAGAGCTTTTTGCGCAGAAACGTGTCGAACACATCCACGGTAAACCGCCACTGGCCGTTGAGTGATTCGGCCGGACGGGCCGCCAGCAACGTGTCCGCGCCCACCGGCGGGATCTGGAACGGGGCGTCATAATCAATGTTCAGCAAATGGTCATAATCGACCAGCATCTGTTTCATAACGGTTTTCTCCTTATCGTGTGCCGGATCAGCCCTTGACACTGCCCGCGGCGATACCTTCCATAACTTTGCGCTGGGTCAGCAGGAACACCACGACCACCGGCAGCGAGATCACGGTGGACAGCGCCGCCGTCTGGGACAGGTCTACGCCCAGATCGGAGTTCAAGTTGACCAGCATGGCGGCCAGGTTATAGGTGCTCATATCCTGAGAGAGCATGAGTACCGGCAGCCACAACCCCCAACTGGTAAGGAAAGAGATCAGCGTAGCGGTAGTAAAGACCGGATACATCACCGGCATGGTGATACGGGTAAAGAGGCGGATCTCGGAAGCGCCGTCGATGGTCGCAGCTTCCAGCAGTTCGTAGGGCATAGAGTCAAAGAACTGCTTGAACAGGAAGAAGGGCAGCGCTGCGCCCCAGGCGCCGGTGGAAGAAGCCAGGATAATCCCCAGATAGTTGCCGCTGCCGTACAGGTGGAAGTTCACCACGATCACATACAAGGGGATGAGCAGCAGCACCGCCGGGTACATCAGACTGACCATGAAGGACTTTTCGATGACGCCAAAGAACGGCAGCTTACGATTGCGGTACAGGGCATAGCCGCCCAGCGCGGTGGACAGAACCACCACCAGCGTGGTGCCGACACTGATAATCAGGCTGTTTTTGATATAATGCCAGATGGAATTGCCCGCCAGGGTGGCAATATTCTGATAGCCAGTAAGCACCCATTCCTTGGGCCACAGGGACAATGGGTCCTGTACGATCTCGAGATTGGTCTTGAAAGAGGAGAAGAACATCCACAAAAAGGGATAGATCATCACAAGAGAGATCACGATCAGCACCGCATAGGCCAGGGCCGCGGCAAACTTATTGATTTTCATGTTTTTCCCTCCCAAGGCGCGAGCCCAGCACAGTCAGCACAACGACGAACAGGAACAGGAAGGTAGCGATCGCCGTAGCGGAGCCAAAGTCCATCTTTTCGTATTTGCTGTAGGCGTAGTAGGACAAAAAGTTGGTGGCGTAGTTGGGGCCGCCAAAGGTAATAATACGCGCCACAGTATACGTTTTGAGGAACTGGATCACAGAATACACTGCATTGAGGGTGAACGCCGGTTTGAGCGATGGCAGCGTAATGTAACGGTAAGCCTGCCAGGGGCTGGCGCCATCGATCCAGGCAGCTTCATACATGGTACGGCCGATAAGCTGGTAGTTGGTCAAGAAAATGATGGTATACAGGCCCACATGCTTCCACAATTCCACAAAAGCCAGTACCCCCAGCGCAGTCCCCGGGGAAGTCAGCCAGTCCACCGGCTGCAGCCCCACCAGTTCCAGCAGTTGGTTCATAGCGCCCTGGGAGTTGAAGAACTGCTTCCATACCACCGACCCCACGACGTCCGGTGTGATAAAGGGGATAAAAATGCACAGTTTGAACAGCAGTTTGCCCCGTTTGATGCCCTTGTAGTTCAGCAACTGCGCCAACAGAAGGGCAAACACCATGTTCAGCGGGACCGAAATAACGGTAAACAGTACCGTCACTTTCAGGGAATCCCAAAAATAAGGATCCTTGAATAGGTTCAGATAATTTTCAAGGCCTACAAACACCGGTTCGGTAAAAATGGTATTGGTCTTGAAAAGGGAATAGTAGACGCTGCAGATCATCGGATAGATTCCGAACACCAGCGAAAGTACGGCAAAAATGCCGATAAAAAGATAAAGGATCCAGTTCTTTCTTGCCGCTTTCCAACTTTGCGGGGAAATCAGCCGATGCTTGTTCATAGCCTTCGTGTTCCTCCATTACGGTTTTTTGCGGGATCACAGGGGATACCAAATCAGAGAAGCCGGCTGCGCGCATCTTCTCACGCAGCCGGCCGCCCATTTATTGGTTGCTTGCGATTGCGCTGTTCACATCTTCATGCAGTTTTGTAACAGCCGCGTCGATCTCCTCCGCAGACTGGGCATTCAGGGCGTTGGTCAGGCCCTTTTCATACACTTCGTTGACTGCCGGGCCGTAACTCAACTGAGATACATAGGTATCCACCGAGTAGATGGTCACATTGGGGTCAAAGAAGATCTTCTGGTTGGGGCTGAGCTGGTCCTGGGGCACCACACTGGTATCGATGCAGGAGCCCATCGTTTCAAAGCTGGCCAGTTGGGCCGCTTCGCTCAGAACGTACTGCAGGAAAACCTTGGCGGCCTCTTTGTTGGGGGCGTTCTTGGGAATGACCAGCCCGCGGTCGTCGGTATTCACCAGACCGCCGGTGTCCCCTTCCCGCATGGCAGGCCAGGTGGTCACCACATATTCGCCCACGCCGCTGTCGGCCTTGTCCCAGTTGGCTACGTTCCAGTCGCCCACACGGAACATTCCCACACTGCCGCTCTGGATCTTGGTATACATGGCAGCGAAATCCTCGGTGGTGGCGTCCTTATCCCAGAAAGCATTGTCGCCCGCATAGACATTGAGAATGTCCTTATACAGGTCAGCGTGGTTCTCGATCTGGGATTCCGGCACCGCGTTCAGCCAGATGTCGGAATAGCCGCTACCGCACATAAACAGGTTGAACACCTGCCCCGGATCGGTCCCCAGATGCATCGTAAAGCCGGACTTACCGGCCGCCTGATACTGCTCACCCAGCGCCAGGAACTTGTCCCAGGTCGACGGCATGGTATCGTCGGTGACTTCCACCCCGGCCACGTCGGTCTTGACGCCCAGACCGGCCAAAGAGCGGCTGACCGGGAATACGATCAGATCCTCACCGGAACTGCACAGTTTGATGTCCCCCTCGGTGACCACATCGGCATTCTCGCAGGAGGCCAGCACATCGTTAAGCGGTTCAAACGCCTGCCCGGACTGCTGGTACAGGCTGAGAAGACGGGATGCGCTGTTAAAGATCAGATCCACACCGCCGATGGTCGTAGCCGCCTGCAGGGCCTTGGTGGTCAGGGTGGCGTTGTCGAACGTGACCGCTTCGATGGAATAGTTGGGGTAATCCTTCTGCATTTCCGCTTCTACCGCTTCGAAGAAGGGCAGGCGGGAATCGTTGCCCTCATACCAGATGGTAATGACCACGGGTTCCCCCGCAGCCGTTTCGCCGGTGCCGGAAGCAGTGGACGAGCCGCTGGAACCGCACGCCGTGCCCAGCGTTCCCATACACATGGCACAGGCAAGAGTCAGAGCAATTTTTTTCATGAATGTCACCTTCCGTTTCTTTGGTTTTTATGATTCCTTTGCCAGCGCCGCCTTGGCGCCGCGAACATCCAGTTCATACAAGCCGCGGAATCCTTCGTGAATAGAGTCGAAGGAAATATGCGTTCCCGCGTGGTTCCAGCGGCAGTGCAGGTCGCTGCGGATATCAAAGTCGCATAATGCCGGGGCATAGACCCGGGCCAATTTCATGCAGCGCCCGCTGGGGATATGGTACAGGTATAGGGTGCGGTATTCCTCCTCATCGGCATAGCCGTCGCCCAGAATGAAGTTCTGGTCCGGGGAGTAAGTGCAGTGAATATCTTCGTGGAATATCTCTGTGGAGTATTCGCGGTACTCCTGGGTACGGTCCTTCAGTTCATACAGTCCCGGACCGTTGCCGCCATCGGCATAGATCAGCAGTGTTTCGCCATCTTTCCAATAATAATGGGACGCGTAGGTGTACGGCCGCAGCAGGTACACATTCCCTTCCAGATCACAAGTACCCAGACCGGTTTTCCACATCTGGCCCGGTGCGGGGAAGTACCGTACCAGGAACAGGAAGCGGTCGGACGTGCGGTTGAAGGTGATGTGGTTGATGACGATTTTAGCTCCTGCCAGTTCCGGCGTAACATTGTACAGAGCCGCCAACTGCCGGTAGTTCAGCAACGGACGCATTGCACCAGTCTGGAAATCCAATAGCGTGACGCCGTCCTGCTCCGGTGCGGGCTGGTCGTAGTAGGGGTCCCGGCGGTTGCAGTACCCATATCCGGGGCGGAAGTCGTAGATGCGGTTGAAATTTACCGAAAGCCCCCAATGCCCATCCGGGGAAACATTGGCTACCGGGCAACCATAGCGGCGCTGCTCACCAGTACGCCAGTTGTGTACTACGCAGCCGTAACGTCCGTTTTCCCATACATTATACACAACCGTATCCTTTTGTCCAGGAAACCACTGGAGCATGGACCCTTGTTGAAAGTTCCATGCCAGTGTCTTGGCGATGGGATGGAAGGCGCCGCTATTCAGATCAAAAACGCCCATCTCATTCACATCACCATCCCGGGGCAATCGGTCCATAAAGGGGACCCGGTTGCACAAATGCAAAGAATCATCGGCAGAATACGCCGGATTGTCATAATACCCGAAAAAGTAGTGATATCCATCTTTCGCGGGGGAGATCCTGCGCAATCCCTGCGCGTAATCGCTCAAAAATCCTGGCGGGACTTCCTTTTTCATTTGTAATCTTTACCCCTTTCCGCACTTTAAGACATCAGCGCAAGTTGTGTACATTTTGCACAATATTTTTTTGCGTTGACGATTTTTTCTGTTTGAACTATATTTAATATAACGGACGAAAGACTGTAATACAATCTACATTCGGACCAGAAAATTGTAAAATCAGACCATGCCCTTCCTGGCCTATTCGTTATAAAAGGAGCCTGCCATGCCGGACTATTATCTTCGCAACGAAATGATGACCCAGCTTCCCGCCCCGTACCGTATTCTGCACATCCTGCAGCGTTCGGCTGGATTCGACATGGAATTGCACAGCCATCCCTTTTACCATGTCAACTTCATCACCGCCGGCACGCTGCTCGTCCAATACCAGGACCGGCAGTATCAAGTCCACGAGGGGCAGGCCGTCATCCTGCCGCCGGACATCCCGCACGCCCTCTCCTCGCCGGAAGGATACTGCCAGATCGGCATCGACATCCTGAACCAGCCGGATAGCCGTGGTATTTTTGAACTGTTCCGCAATACTTACCCTGAAGGCTTCGCGATCGTTTCGATGGTGCAGTTTCCCTATACATTCGAGTATCTGTTCAAGGCCATCCGCAATCTGACCAAACTCAACACCCTAATGTTATTCAACGCCTCGGAAGCGTTCATCCTGAAGCTCATCGACGAAGGTTTTCTCGGCCACAACGATTCTTTCCGGGAAAAATTTTTGGATATGTTTTCTGACGGGAAAGGGTACGACCTGACTTTGGATCAGATGTGCAAAAAGATGAATTTGAGCAAAACGCATCTGGAACGGATGGTGCGTACCGAGTTTGAATGTGGCGCAGTGGAATATTGTCAGAAGATCAAACTGAATAAAGCCTGCCTGCTGCTGCAGAACACCGACCTCCCCATTCGCCAGATTGCGGAACTGTTGAACTTTTATGACGAAAGCCATTTCTGTTCTTTTTTCAAAAGGCGGATGCAAGTCACCCCGAACCACTATCGCAATGAAACACGGCATATCGTGTGACCACTTTCGAGGTCGAACTTCTTCTGGTGCCCGGATATACTTTCTCAAATTTTTTGCCGGTTTTGCGTTCCGCGCCCCACGGCGGGCGGGACGCACAATGCCCCCGGCGGGCGCCGAAAGGCGCCCGCCGGGGGCTGCGTGTTCTATGGCAGATACAAAGGCGGCCTTCCCCGGAGGGGGAAGGCCGCTGCGGGTCCCGCGCAGGCGGCGCGGGGGATATTCAGGTCTGGTCCGCGGCCGAAGCCGCCGCGGACGGAGAGACCGCCGGGACGGCGGCCGGGGCGGCGGGGGCGGGGCCGGTGGAGCCGCGCAGGATGGGCTGCGCGTGCAGCAGCAGGCTGCTGATGGGCACGCCGCCCAGCAGGCTGGACAAGGCGTAGTATCCGCTTTTGCCCAACTGCAGGCGGTCCTGCCGGATGGTGGACAGCGGCGGCGCCGTGTAGGCGCAGAAGGGCAGGTCGTCGAAGCCCACGATGCTCAGGTCGCGCGGGACCTGCACGCCCAGTTCCTGGCAGCGGATCATGACCGTATGGGCCAGCAGGTCGGAACTGCACAGGATCGCCGTGACCCCCTGCCCCAGCAGGCGGGGGAGGTGGGTGTCCAGCGTTTCGGCCGAAAAGTAGCTGACCCCCGCCAGCGAGGGATCGTCGGGCAGGGAATTGCTGCGCAGGGCGTTGAAAAAGCTGCGGTAGCGCACCTGGTAGACATGGGACCCCAGCGCGCTGCTCAGGTAGCCGATCTTATGGTGGCCCAGGGCACACAGTTCCGCCACGGCCTGGCTGATGGCCTCGTTATTGTCCATGCCCAGCGTGGCCACCGTGGGGTTGGGCTGCACGATGTTATCATACAAAACGGCGGGCGTGTGGCTGGTATGGAAGTCCCGCATCCAGGGGTCGTTCAGGCTCAGGCCCAAAAACAGCGCGCCGAGGTAGCCCTCCCGCAGCATATAGGCGTCGTAGGGGACCGAGCGTTCCAGTTCGGCGCTGAGTTCCACCACCCGCACGTCGAACCCCGCCGGTTCCGCCATCTGACGGAAGCCGGTGACGATGTCGGTGCCGAAATCCTCCGGCCGGGTGTAGCCCATATTCTCGATAAAAATGCACAGCGTGCGCACCGCGCCCCGGCGCGCGCGGGTATAGCCCAGCTCCACCGCCGTTTCCAAAATGGTTTTGCGCAAAGTTTCGCTGATGTCCGCCGCGCCGTTGATCGCCTTGGATACCGTCCCCTTGGACACGCCCACTTTCTTTGCAATTTCTTCCATCGTCGCCATGGGGAAGGTCCTTCTTTCTGCGCAGATACGCGGGTTTACTTTTTTTCTTTCCTCTCTATTATAGCGGATCGCCCGGCAAAAGGCAATGCTCCCGCCGGGGCGGTCCGCGAATTTTTGTACACTTTATGAAGTTTCGTATTGTTTCGCCCGCACAGTCCCCGCCGCTCTCTTGTCATTCTGGACAAAGCGACCATCCTTTTGTTGTGCAGCCTTCACAAACTATCAAAATATCACCAAAAAACTCTTGTAAAACGAGAAAAAGCGCGCTATAGTAATAGCGATACGAAACATCTCGAAACCACAGAGCCATCACCGCAACCGTACACGGCAGGCGTCCGCAACAGTTACGAAACATTGCGATCCGCCTGTATTGCATATATGCGGCCGCGCCGGGCCTGCCGGCGGCCGTGATCTGGATGGAGGAATGCCAAATGGGTAAGAAACGATCCGCGGTCCTTGCCGCCACGCTGGCGGGGGCCACCCTTGCGGGCCTGCTGACGGGCTGCTCCGGCGGCAGCGGCGCCGAGAGCGTGCGCCTGATGGTCTGGAGCCCGTCGGAGGACCAGTCCAAGGACAGCGGCGAATGGTTACAGACCTGCTGCGAGAATTTTGCCGCGATGCACCCCGAATGGGACATCACCTTCGTGTACGGCGTGGCCGACGAAGCCAGCGCCGCCACCACCGTGAGCCAGGACGCCGAGGCCAGCGCCGACGTGTTCCTGTTCGCCAACGATACGCTGACCACCCTGACCGACGCCGGGGCGCTGGCGAAGATCGGCGGCAAGTACGCCGACGAGATCCGCGCCACCAACAGCGAGAGCCTGGTGGACAGCCTGACGCTGGACGGCTATGTGTACGGCGTGCCGTTCACCACCAACACCTGGTTCATGTACTACGACAAGAGCGTGTTCAGCGACGAGGACGCCAAAAACCTGGACACCATGCTGGAAAAAGGCGTGGTCAGCTTCCCGTTCACCAACTCCTGGTATTTGCCGGCGTTCTACTTTGGCAACGGCTGCACGCTGTTCGGGGACGGCACCCAGGAGGAACTGGGCGCCGACTTTGGCGGCGAGAAAGCGGCCGCCGTCACCGACTACCTGATCGACCTGTACAACAACCCGAACTTTACGGTGGACGCCGACGGTTCCGGCCTGGCGGGGCTGCGGGACGGCAGCATCAACGCCATCTTTACCGGAAGCTGGGACGCCGCCGCCATCCAGGAGATCCTGGGCGACAACATGGGCGTGGCCGCCCTGCCCACCTTCACGCTGAACGGCGAGGAAAAGCAGATGCTCGCCTACGCGGGCAGCAAGGCCATCGGCGTCAATTCCAACACCGAGTACCCCGTGCAGGCCGTGGAACTGGCGATCTATCTGGGTTCGGCCGAAGCCCAGCAGCTCCACTATGAACTGCGCAACGTGATCCCCTGCAACACCACGCTGCTGGCGGACCCCACCGTGGCCAACGACCCGCTGGTGTTCGCCCAGAACGACACCTTTGACCGCACCTCGGTCCTGCAGCCGTTCGTGGCGTCGATGAACAACTGCTGGACCCCCGTGGAAAACATGGGCAAGGGCATCCGCAACGGGACCATCACCCATGACAACGCCGCCGAACAGACCGAGGCCATGAACGAGGCCATGAACAGCAACGGGATTTCGTAAGCGGCGCCGGGACGCGCTTTCAGAAAGGGAGGATACCTGTGAACAATGCGATCACCGCGGCCAGAATGCGCCGCACCCTGGAACGGGAGAACCCGTACACCTGCCTGGGCGCCCTGAAAAACGGCGGGCCCGAAACGCGGATGTCGGCGGTCCTGATGGGCTTTGGCAACATCGTCCACCGGCAGTTCATCAAAGGGCTGCTGTTTTTGGCAGCCGAGATCGCCTACATCGTCTTTATGGTGATGTACGGCTTCCACAATATTTATATGCTGGGCAGCCTGGGCACCGTGGAACGCCAGGAAGTCTGGAACGAGGAATTGCAGGTGTTTGAATACACCCAGGGCGACCAGTCGGTCCTGCTGCTGCTTTACGGGCTGGCGACCCTGCTGCTGACCGGCGTGATGTTCTGGATCTGGCGCGGCACGCTGAAAAGCGCCTACCGCGCCGAGTGCCTGGCCCGCGCGGGCAAGCACGTGAACAGCTTTGCCGAGGACCTGAAGGCCCTTCTGGACGAGAACCTCTACCGCCTGCTGATGACCCCGCCGATGATCTTCATCACGGCGCTGACCATCCTGCCGCTTCTGTTCATGATCTGCATGGCGTTCACCAACTACAGCAAGATCGACAACCATCTGGTGCTGTTCGACTGGGTGGGGCTGGAGAACTTTGCCACGCTGTTCGACGCCGACTCCATCCTGGGTTCCACCTTCTGGAACGTGCTGGTCTGGACGCTGGTGTGGGCGTTCTTCGCCACCTTTACCAACTACATCGCGGGCATGATCCTGGCCATCGTCATCAACCGCAAAGAGACCCGGATCAAGGGCTTCTGGCGCTTCTGCTTCGTGCTGCCCTGCGCGGTGCCCATGTTCGTATCGCTGCTGATCATGCGCACGATGCTGCAGCCCGAGGGCGCGGTCAACGTGCTGCTGCGCCAGTTGGGGCTGATCGCGGACGGCACCAGCCTGCCGTTCTTCACCGACCCGACCTGGGCGCGGGTGACGGTCATCCTTATCAACATCTGGGTGGGCGTGCCCTACACGCTGCTGCAACTGACCGGCGTTTTGCAGAACATCCCCACCGAACTGTATGAGGCCGCCAAGGTGGACGGCGCGAACTCCGTCCAGACGTTCTTCCGCATCACGCTGCCCTACATGCTGTATGTGACGACGCCGTACCTGATCGCCACCTTCACCGCCAACGTCAACAACTTCAACGTGATCTATCTGCTTTCCGGCGGCGACCCGGTCACAGACCTGGCTTCCACCGCGGGCAGCACGGACCTGCTGGTGACCTGGCTGTACAAGCTGACCATCGACAAGCAGTACTACAATGTAGGCGCGGTCGTGGGCATCCTGACGTTCATCATCCTGGCCGTGGGCGCGCTGCTGACCTACCGCAACAGCAAGTCCTACCGTGAAGAAGGAGGCATCTGACCATGAAACAGACAAGCGCCAAACGGGCCAAGCTGCGCAACAACATCATCGTGCATGCCGTGCTGGCGGTGCTGGCCGCGGTGTGGATGTTCCCGGTGCTGTGGGTCATCCTGACCAGCTTCCGGGGCGAGAAAGGCAGCTACGTTTCGACCTTTTTCCCCAAGACCTACACGCTGGACAACTATGTGCGCCTTTTTACCGACACCACGCTGCTGAACTTCCCCCAGATGTTCATGAACACGCTCATCATCGCCATTTTCAGTTGCCTGCTGTCGAGCTTCTTCGTGCTGTCGGCGTCCTTCTGCCTGAGCCGCCTGCGGTTCCGGCTGCGCAAGCCCTACATGAACATGGCCATGATCCTGGGGCTGTTTCCCGGCTTCATGTCGATGGTGGCCGTCTACTTCATTTTGAAAGCCGTGGGCCTGACCGAGGGCAACAACGTGCGCATCGCGCTGATCCTGTGCTATTCCGGCGGCGCGGCGCTGGGCTTCCAGATCATCAAGGGCTTTTTTGACACGATGCCCAAGGAACTGGACGAAGCCGCCCTGCTGGACGGCTGCACGCGGTGGCAGATCTTCACGAAGATCACGCTGCCGCTGTCGAAACCCATCATCATCTACCAGATCCTGACTTCTTTCACGGCGCCGTGGGTGGACTTCATCTTTGCGAAGGTCATCTGCCGGGCCAACGCCGACCAGTACACGGTCGCCATCGGCCTGTGGCGCATGCTGGAAAAAGAGTACATCGACAGTTGGTACACCAGCTTTGCCGCCGGGGCGGTGCTGATCTCGATCCCGATCGCCATCCTGTTCCTGAAACTGCAAAAGTATTATGTGAACGGCATGGCGGGCGCGGTAAAGGGCTAAAATTTTCCCCGCCGCCAGTGATATACGCTTATACTTTCCAGCAAGCATCACCTTTCGGTGATGACTAACAGAAGTACGGACTTCGCATACGCTCGTCCGCTGCCGACCTGACGGCCGGCAGACCCCGCGGTCGAAGAAGGCGAGCGGGCTGCGCCCGCGAAGCCTGATTCGGGCACCGCAAGAGAGTTCCTCTGTTTTGGCCGCCAGTGGCGGAAACAGGGAGAAATTTCAGGCGCCGCGCCCGGCAGGCAGCCGCCGCCCGGACCGCACGCCCCCGGCCGCAGACATAACCTTTTCCCGCCGTTCTCTATACACCCCCTCGCAGAACCACCGGGCTGCCGGTTTTCCCGGCTGGCCCGGCGTTCTGTGTTTTGCTTCCCCGCACATTTTCTTTATTAAGGATGGAACCCCCATGCAGACTGCACCTTTTGATTCGGTCCCCGTATCGGACCCCGCCGCCCGCCGGCGGCTGTATGATTCCCGCGCGTTTGAACACCTGTACCACTACGACGGCCCGCTGGGCGCGCAGTGGACGCCCGACGCCACCCGGTTCGCCCTGTGGGCCCCCACCGCCCAGGCGGTACGGCTGTGCCTGTACCCCGACGGCGGCGGCAGCCCCGCGGCCCGCACGCTGGAACTGCACCGGGCCGGGCACGGCGTCTGGCAGTGCGAAGTGCCCGGCAACTGGGACGGCTGCTACTACGATTACACCGTGACCGACTTTGAGGGCACGGCCCGCCGCACCGCCGACCCCTGGGCGCTGGCCTGCGGGCGGGACGGCGGCCGCAGCATGGTCGTGGACCTGCGGCGCACCGACCCCGCCGGGTGGGCGCAGGACCGCCCCCCTGCCCATACGCCGGAGGACATCATCTATGAAGTCCACGTGCGGGACTTCTCCTGGGATGCGGCCAGCGGCGTGCCGGAGGCCCTGCGCGGCAAATACGCGGCCTTTACGCTGAACGGCACCACGCTGAACGGCGACGGCATCCACCCCACCTGCCTGGACTACCTGAAAACGCTGGGCGTGACCCATGTGCAGCTGATGCCGGTATTCGACTTTGGTTCGGTGCCGGAGGGCAGCGACGTGTACAACTGGGGCTACGACCCCGTGAACTACAACGTGCCGGAGGGCTGCTATTCCAGCGACCCCGACGACGGCGCAGTGCGCATCCGGGAACTGAAAGAAGCCGTCCGGGCCTTGCATCAGAACGGATTCCGTGTCATTATGGATGTGGTGTACAACCACACCTACCACCTGGATTCCTGGCTGTGGCGCACCGAACCGTGGTACTTCTACCGCCAGAACCCCGACGGCACCCCCGGCGACGGCTCCGCCTGCGGCAACGACCTGGCGACCGAACACAGCATGTGCGCGCGGTACATCCGGGAATCGGTGCTGTACTGGGCGCGGGAATACCACATGGACGGCTTCCGCTTTGACCTGATGGGCCTGCTGGACACCGACCTGATGCAGTCTATCCGCGCCGCGCTGGACGAAGAATACGGCGCGGGGGAAAAGCTGGTGTTCGGGGAACCCTGGGCCGCCCGGCGCAGCCCCATGCGCGCCGGTTCCCACCCCGCGGGCAAGCGCGCGCTGCCGCTGCTGGACAAAAACATCGGCGCGTTCTGCGACGCCACCCGCGACCTTGCCAAAGGGCACATCCTGCACGCCGAACGCCCCGGCTTTGTGAACGGCGGCACCGCCCGGCTGGACGACCTGGCCCACGCCGTGACCGGCTGGGCCGGGGCACAGGGCGGCCGGTTCGCCGTGCAGGCCCCCAGCCAGACCATCAGCTATCTTTCCTGCCACGACGACTGGACGCTTTGGGACAAGCTGGTCATCACGATGGACCCCGGCCGCCAGTTCGACGCCCCCGCCCCGGCGGTGCTGCGCGCCAACCGGCTGGCGGCGGCTTTCTGCTTCGGCTGCCAGGGGCGGTGGTTCCTGCTGGCGGGCGAGGAGTTCGGCCGCACCAAACAGGGCCTGCGGGACAGCTTCAACGCCCCGGCCGCCCTGAACCGGCTGGACTGGACCCGCGCCTGGACCGGCCCCTGGCGGGACCTGGCCGACTACTACCGCGGCCTGATGGCCCTGCGCCCGCTGCTGCCCGCCCTGACCGACAAAAGCGCCGCCGCCCGCGCCCGCCTGCGGGAATCCTGGCGGCCGGGGCGCAAGTGCGCGGGCTTCCGGCTGGACAACGCCGGGCCGGGCAGCCGCTGGGCCGAACTGCTTCTGCTGTATAACGCCGACACCCGCCCCCACACCGCCCTGCTGCCCGCCGGGCGCTGGCAGGTATTGGCGGACGGCGAAAGCAGCCGCCGCTGGCAGCAGCAAACGCCGCTGACCGCCGCCGGGCAGGCGGCGCTGGACGCGGGCAGCGCCCTGATCCTGGGCCTGCTGCCCTGACGCGCCCGCAGAACACAAGGAGGGAACTGCCGTATGAATACACTGTTTGGCCGCCCGGACTTTGCCGACGCCGACCGCGCCCAGCAGAACTGCTACCTGCTGGCCAACGGCCTGGGCGGGTACAGCGCGCTTTCGGGCGCATTTTCGGCCACGCGGGGGGACCACGCCCTGCTGATGGCCTGCCCCATGCCCCCCACCGAACGGCTGGACCTTGTCCACCGCCTGGGCGAAGAAGCCGAGGTGGACGGGCAGCGGTTCTGCCTTTCCACCCAGGACCTGGACCGCGCCCCCGGCGAGGACGGCTGGCGCGCCCTGGCCCTGTGGGACGCCGCCGCGCCCCGCTGGGTATATGAAGCCTTCGGCGTGCGCGTCACCCGCCGCGTGGCGCTGGCCTACGGCGAAAACACCGTGGCCGTGCAGTACACGGTCGAAAACCACGCCGCCGCCCCCTGCACGCTGCGGTTGACGCCCTGGCTGCGGTTCGTGCCCAAGGGCGGGCGGCTGACCCGTCGCCGCCGGTTCCTGTGGCAGGACGGCCAAATCGAAAGCGGCGGCGTGCGGCTGTACTACGCGGTGGAGAATGGCCGCGCCGAGGCCCTGCCCCTGCGATTTGAAAGCGAATATTACCGCCACGACGCCCCCGACGGCCGCCACGCCACCGGCCTGTGCGCCGCGGCCGGGCGGTTCGTGTTCACGGCCGCCCCCGGCGGCACCGCCGTGTTTGCGGTGGTGTTCGGGCTGGCGCGGGCGCTGCCCGCCGCCCGCACGGTGCTGGCCGCCCAGGCCCGCCGCCAGAAAGCCCAGGCCGACGCCGCCGGGCTGAAAAGCCCGCTGGGGCGGGCGCTGTCCGCCGCGGCGGACGCCTTCCTGGTACAGCGGCGGTCCACCGGCGGCATGACCATCGTGGCCGGTTACCCCTTCTTTGCCGACTGGGGGCGCGACACGATGATCGCCCTGCCGGGCTGCGCGCTGACCACCGGCCGCACGGCCGACGCCCGCAGCATCCTGCGCACCTTTGCCGCCCACGAACAGGACGGCCTGATGCCCAACCTGTTCCCCGAAAACGGCGCGCCGCCCCAGTACAACACGGTGGACGCGGCCCTGCTGTTCCTGAACTGCCTGTGGCTGTACCACCGGCGCACCGGGGACGACGCCTTTGTGCGGGAAGTCTGGCCGGTGGCGCGGCATATCATAGAAAAATACCGCGCCGGTACCCGCCACGGCATCCGCATGGACGAAGCCGGGCTGCTGCACGCGGGCGAGGGGCTGGACCAGGTGACCTGGATGGATGTGCGCATCGGCACCCACCTGCCCACGCCCCGCCACGGCTGCCCGGTGGAGGTGAACGCCTACTGGTACAACGCCCTGCGCGTGATGGCCCGGCTGGCCCCGCTGGCCGGGGAGGACGGCGCGCCCTACGACGCGCTGGCCGAACGGGTGGGGGAGAGCTTCCGCCGTGCGTTCTGGATGCCGGAGGAGGGCCGCCTGCGCGACGTGGTGAGCGATGTGCCCGGCCCCGCCGACACCCAGCTGCGCTGCAACCAGATCTGGGCGGTGTCCATGCCGTTCACCCCGCTGACGAAGGCCCAGGCCGCCGCCGTGGTGGACAGCGTGCGCCGCGCGCTGTGGACGCCCTGCGGGCTGCGCACGCTGGACCCCCGCGACCCCGAATTCCACGCGCAGTACGGCGGGCCGCAGCGCGTGCGCGACCTGGCCTACCACCAGGGCACGGTCTGGCCCTTCCCGCTGGGGGGCTACTATCTGGCCGCGCTGCGGGTGGGCGGCTGCGGCGCCGATGCCCGCGACGCTTTGCGGCAGGACCTGGAACTGCTGGCCCCCGCCCTGCGGGAAGGCTGCATCGGCCAACTGCCGGAGATCTACGACGGCGGCGCGCCGGGGCTTTCCCGCGGGTGCTTTGCCCAGGCATGGAGCGTGGGCGAACTGCTGCGCGCCTGTGAGGCCGCCGAACGCCCCGAAGCCGCCGGGTTCGAGGGCGGCTGGGCCGAATGATTTTGTCCGCTTAATCGGAGAGGTGAAGCCTATGAATCTGGCTGCGATCCGGCACGAAGCGCGCGTGCCGATGTGCTGCATGACCGACGAAACGACGCTGCAGATCACCCTGCAGACCGGCCGTGAAGTGACGGCCGCCGAACTGATCTGTGCCGACCCCTACGACGCAGGCATCGCGGGCGGCGGCGAAAGCTGGCAGGGCCGCCGCGTGGCGATGCAGCCCTGGCTGGAACTGGAACGCCACAGGATCTGGCGCGTCACGGTGCAGCCGCCCTACCGCCGCCTGCGCTATGTGTTCTGCGTGCAGGAGGGGGACGAATCCTGGTATCTCTATGAGGACGGCCTGCGCCGGGACCTGCAACTGGACGAGCGGGTGCAGTGCTTCCTGATGCCGTGGATGAACCCCGCCGACTGCATCGCCCCGCCGGACTGGGTGCGCCGCACCGTCTGGTACCAGGTCTACCCCGACCGCTTCTGCCGCGGCGGCAGCGGGCGCGGCGGCGCGCTGCCCTGGCGGCACGGCCCCGTGACCAACCGCGAACGCTTCGGCGGCGACCTGGCGGGCATCGCCCAAAAGCTGCCGTATCTGGCCTCCCTCGGCGTCAACGGGCTGTACCTGAACCCCATCTTCGCCGCGCGCAGCTTCCATAAATACGACACCACCGACTACACCCGCGTGGACCCGGATTTCGGCGCCGAAGCCGACCTGGAAGCCCTGGTGCGGCAGGCCCACGAACAGGGCATCCGCGTCATGCTGGACGCCGTGTTCAACCACTGCGGGCCGGACTTCGCCCCCTGGCGGGACGTGGTGGCCCGCGGCCCTGCGTCCCCGTGGTGGAACTGGTTCTTCGTCAACGAATGGCCCATCCCCAGCCAGGGCAGCACCCGCGCCGGGCAGTATTTTTCCTTCGCGTTCCACGGCGGCATGCCCAAACTGAACACCAACGACCCCGGCTTGCAGGAATACCTGATCCGCCTGTGCGAAGGCTGGGTGCGGCGCTACGGGATCGACGGGCTGCGCTTCGACGTGGGCAACGAGGTCAGCCACGCCTTCCTGCGGCGGCTGCGCGCCCGGCTCAAGGCGCTCAAACCCGACCTCTACCTGCTGGGGGAGATCTGGCACGACGCCCCCGCCTGGCTGGAGGGGGACGAGTACGACGCCGTCATGGACTACCCGCTGCAAAGCGCGCTGCGCCGCTTTTTTGAGGACAAAAGCCAGCCCGCCGCGGCCTTTGGCTGGGACGTGGGCCGCTGCCTGACGGTCTGCCCGCCCCAGGTCAGCGCCGCGCAGTTCACGCTGCTGGATTCCCACGATACGATCCGCCTGCGCAGCCGGTCGCGGAACGAGGACGAGTTCTGGCAGCAGTTGGCCGCCCTGCTGACGCTGCCGGGCAGCCCGTGCCTGTACTACGGCACCGAACTGGCGCTGGAGGGCGGCCACGACCCCGACTGCCGCCGCTGTATGCCCTGGGACGAACTGGACGCCCCCGCCGGGCAGGCCCGCGTGCAGACCTTGCGCGCGCTGGCCACGCTGCGGCAGCGGGAACCGGCCCTGCAGGGCAGCGAGATCGCGTTTTTGCCCGGGGCGGGGCGGCTGGTCCACTACCGCCGGGGCGGCGCGCTGGACGTATTCTTCAACGCCGGGGCGGACCCCTGCCCGCTGGACGCGGGCGCGCCCCCGGCTTTTGCCCGCGGCTGGGACGGCCGCGCCCTGGCCCCCGGCGGCGTGCTGATCCGCCGGGCATGACCGGCGGCGACGCCACATACAACGGAAAGGAGCACCTTTTATGATGGACTTCAACAAAAAGGACTGGTGGAAAGAAGCCGTCATCTACCAGATCTACCCCAAGAGCTTCCAGGATTCGGACGGCGACGGCGTCGGCGACCTGCCGGGCATCATCCGCCGGCTGGACTACCTGCAAACGCTGGGCGTGGACGCCCTGTGGCTCTGCCCGGTGTTCGCCAGCCCCCAGGCCGACAACGGCTACGACATCAGCGACTACTGCGCCATCGACCCGATGTTCGGCACGCTGGACGATATGCGCGCCCTGATCCGCGAGGGCAAAAAGCGCGGCATCGGCATCCTGCTGGACCTGGTGCTCAACCACACCAGCGACCAGCACCGCTGGTTCCGCGAGGCCCTCAAAGGCAAAGACAACCCTTACCACGACTACTACATCTGGCGCGACGGCACGCCCGACGCCCTGCCCAACGGCATGCGGGCCACCTTCGGCGGGCCTGCCTGGACCTGGGTGCCCGAACTGGGGCAGTACTACTTCCACCAGTTCGCCCCGCAGCAGCCCGACCTGAACTGGGCCAACCCCAAAGTCCGGCAGGAACTGTACGCCGCGGTGCGCTTCTGGATGCGGGAGGGCGTGGCCGGGTTCCGGCTGGACGTGATCGACCAGGTGGGCAAGGACCCCGATTTGCAGGTGACGGCCAACGGCCCGCGGCTGATGGAGTTTTTGCGGGAACTGAACCGCGAGACCTTCGGCGGGGCGAACCTGGTGACGGTGGGCGAAGCCTGGGGCGCCGACATCCCCCGCGCCCGGCAGTACAGCGCGCCGGACGGCAGCATCTTCAGCATGGTGTTCCAGTTTGAGCAGATGGTGCTGGACCAGGGTCCGTCCAAGTGGGAGCCCCGGCCCATGGCGCTGCCCGACCTGAAAAAGAGCATCGCCCGCTGGCAGAACGGCCTGCACGGCTGCGGCTGGAACAGCCTGTTCTGGAACAACCACGACCTGCCCCGCATCGTAAGCCGCTGGGGCGACGACGGCGCGTACCGCGTGCAGTCCGCCAAGGCGCTGGCCGTGGCGCTGCACGGGCTGCAGGGCACGCCCTACATCTACCAGGGCGAGGAACTGGGCATGACGAACGCGGCCTTCCCCCTGGAGGACCTGCGGGACATCGAAAGCCTGAACGCCTACAAGGACCTGCGCGCCCAGGGCAGGACCGACGCCGAGGCCATGGCCGCCATCCACCGCGTGGGGCGCGACAACGCCCGCACCCCCATGCAGTGGACCGCAGGCCCCAACGCCGGGTTCACCACCGGCACGCCGTGGATGCGCGTGAACCCCAACCACACCGCCGTCAACGCCGAAGCCGCCCTGGCGGACCCCGATTCGGTGTTCCACACCTACCAGAAGCTGATCGCGCTGCGCAAGGCATACCCCGTATTTGTGGAGGGGGACTTCACGCTGCTCTGCCCCGACGATGAGCAGGTGTTCGCCTACGTCCGCCGGGGCGGCGGGCAGGCGATGCTCGTCGCCGTCAACCTGAGCGGCCGCCCGGCCGCCTTCCCCCTGCCGGAAGAATTTGCCGCCGCCACCCCGCTGCTGGCGACCGCGGGCGCGCCCGTGCCCGGCACGCTGCGCCCGTGGGAAGCCCTGCTCTACTGCCAGCCCGCCCGCTGACGCGCCGGAGGGGCCGCGCGCTCGCCAAGACCGCGCTTCATCCTGTGACAATGGCCGGCACCGCCCGGCAAAGGAGTGTATCGCTATGGAACTGAAACCGCAACTGTCCGCCCTCACCCGTGAACTCTATGGCTGCGAGCCGGACGCCTGCACCGACAGCCAGCTCTACCACGCCCTGCTGGCGCTGACCCAGCGCCTTGCCGCCGGGCGTCCCGCCCCGCAGGGGGACCGCAAGCTGTACTATTTTTCGGCCGAATTCCTGATGGGCAAACTTTTGAGCAACAACCTGCTGGCGCTGGGCCTGTTCGACGAGGCCCGCGCCCTGCTGGAAGGCATGGGCCGCTCGCTGGCCGCGCTGGAGGAATACGAGCCGGAACCCTCTTTGGGCAACGGCGGGCTGGGCCGTCTGGCCGCCTGCTTCCTGGATTCCATCGCCGCGCTGGAACTGCCCGGCGACGGCGTGGGCCTCAACTACCACTACGGCCTGTTCCGCCAGAAGTTCACCGACCGCAAACAGCACGAACAGCCCGACCCCTGGATCGAGCCGGAAAGCTGGCTGCTGCCCACCGGCAAGCGTTACCCGGTCGCCTTCGGCGGCTTTGCGCTGGACGCGCTGCTCTATGACATCGCGGTGCCCGGCGCGCACACCGGCATCGCCAACCGGTTGCACCTGTTCGACGTGGCGGAGCCCGCCGATCCCCCGGCCAGCGGCATCGACTTTGACAAGCGGGACATCGCCCACTGCCTGACCTCGTTCCTGTACCCCGACGACAGCGACCGGGACGGCCAGCTTCTGCGCGTCTACCAGCAGTACTTCCTGGTATCGGCGGGGGCGCAGCTCATCCTGGACGAACTGGAGGCCCGCGGCTTCGCCCCCGATACCCTGCGCGACCACGTCGCCATCCAGATCAACGACACCCACCCCTCGATGGTCATTCCCGAACTGATCCGCCTGCTGACCGCCCGCGGCCTTTCGATGGAAGCGGCCGTCGCCCAGGTCGAGGCCGCCTGCGCCTACACCAACCACACGATCCTGGCCGAAGCACTGGAAAAGTGGCCCATGGACTACATCCAGACCGTAGCGCCCCAGCTCGTGCCCATCATCCGGGAACTGGACCGTCTGGCCCGGCAGCGCAGCGATGACCCGCGGGTCGCCATCCTGGACGGGGAGGACCGCGTCCACATGGCCCACATGGACATCCACTACGGCCATTCGGTCAACGGCGTGGCCGCCCTGCACACCGAGATCCTCAAGACCAGCGAACTCAAGCCCTTCTATGACCTCTACCCCGAAAAATTCAACAACAAGACCAACGGCGTGACCTTCCGCCGCTGGCTGGAAGCCTGCGACCCGGCGCTTTCCCGCTGGATCAGCGCGCGCATCGGCGACGGCTGGAAGCAGGACGCCGCCGAGCTGGAAAAGCTGCTGCCCTTTGCCGACGACGCCGAAAGCCTGGCCGCCCTGCTGGAAGTCAAGCAGCACAACAAGCGCCGCCTGCAGCGGCTGCTGGCCCGGCGGCAGGGCGTGGAAGTGGACGAAAACTCGGTCTTTGACATCCAGGTCAAGCGCCTGCACGAGTACAAGCGCCAGCAGATGAACGCGCTGTGGGTCATCCACCAGTACCGGCAGATCAAGGCGGGCCACCGCCCGGCGCGGCCCATCACGGTGCTGTTCGGGGCCAAGGCCGCCCCGGCCTACACGATGGCCAAGCACATCATCCACCTGATCCTCTGCCTGCAGGCCCTGTGCGAGCGCGACCCCGACGTGCGCCCCTGGCTGCGCGTCGTCATGGTGGAAAACTACAACGTCACCTGGGCCGAAGCCCTGATCCCCGCCTGCGATATTTCGGAGCAGATCTCGCTGGCGTCCAAGGAGGCCAGCGGCACCTCCAACATGAAGTTCATGGCCAACGGCGCGGTGACGCTGGGCACGATGGACGGCGCCAACGTCGAGATCGCCGAACTGGTCGGCCCCGACAACATCTTCACCTTCGGCGAATCCAGCGACACGGTCATCGGCCTGTACGCCCAAAGCGGCTACCGCCCGCTCGACTATTACCGCCGCCCGGCCGTCGAGCCGCTGGTGGACTTCCTCGTTTCGCCGGAGCTGCTGGCCCTCGGCGACCCGGCCGTGCTCAGCACGCTGTGGAACGACATGAAGCACAAGGACTGGTTCATGGCGCTGCTGGACGTGGAAAGCTACATCGAAGCGAAGGACCGCGCCCTGGCGGCCTACGAGGACCGCACGGCCTGGGCGCGCCGGATGCTCGTGAACATCGCCAAGTCGGGGTATTTCTCCTCCGACCGCACGATCGCGCAGTATAACGCCGATATCTGGCACCTGTGATCCCGCCCGCGCCGCGCGGCGGGGCGTAAAAACGCCAGGCCCATTCCCCGCGGGACCCCTGTTCCCGGGAAATGGGCCTTTTGCTTTTGGCGCCGGGGCGCGGGGACGCCCCCGTGCATCCTGCCCCCCTGCAAACGACCGCTTACCGGCGGCGCCATTGTAATGGCGCCGCCGCTTTGCTATGATGGTGCCACAGGAGGTGAGAGCCTATGGAACTGGAAATTCAGCACCGGCCGGGCGGCGTCCGGGTCATCGTGCAGGGGCCGGAGGGCAGCGCGGAACTGCGGCAGGTCCTGGACCTGCTGCAAAGCGGCGCCGACCGGCTGTGGCTGCTGGATGACCGGCAGCAGACCGTATCGGTTTTTCCGCAGGACATCCTGTGGGCCGAAACCGTGGACGACAGGACCTTCGTCTACACAGCCGAAGGCATCTACCGCGCCCCGTTCAGCCTGACGGCGCTGGAACTGCGCTGGGGCGCGCTGGGGCTGTTCCGCTGCGGCAAATCCACGGTCGTCAACCTGAACGCCGTGCGGCGGCTTTACAGCCGCCCGGGCGGGCGGATCGAAGCCGTTCTGCCAACGGGGGAAAAGATCATCATCTCCCGCCGTTACGCGCCGGACCTGCGCGCAAAACTGCAAGGAGGAGATTCACTGTGAAAACTTATCTGCGTTTATACCGCTGGGCCATGCAGATGAAACTGCGCATGGCCATTTACACCGTTGCCGCCGTCTTCCTCAAGTGCGTCTGCAACGCGCTGCTGGGCACCTACAGCGTACCCATCTTTGACCTGCTGACCATGTGGCTGGTCTCGCTGCTGTTCGCCATGTTCGAGAGCGCCGTCTTTCCCGAAAACGCGCCCTGCACCACGGCCCGCACGCTGGTCTGGCTGGCGGCGGCCAACCTCTGCTTCATCGGCGGCGCGCTGCTGTTCGGCTGGTTCCGCGGCGTGCCCGTCTGGGGCGGCGTGCTGCTGGCGGCCTTTCTGGAACTGGCCCTTGGGCTGATGTGGTTCGGCGACCGCTTTGTGCTGAAAATGGACAGCGAACAACTGACCCGCCAGCTGCAGCAATACCAGCAGCGCCTGCAAAAATAACGCGGCCCGCGGGGAGGGGCCGTCGCGCCGCGCCAGAATTGAAAATTTTGTAAACGCTCCGGCCATCTGCTTGAACGGCCGGGGGCTTTTTGCTATACTGGCAGTACGACCATTCCCGGAGGGGGCAAACCAGATGCCGGAGTCCAGCCTGACAAAAAAGGCGCTGGCGCAGACGTTCAAGGAACTTGTGTGCAAAGAGTCGTTTGAAAAGGTCAGCGTCAGCGATATATGCGCGGCCTGCCAGGTGAGCCGCAAGACCTTCTATTACCACTTCCAGGACAAATACGCCCTGATGCAGTGGATCTTTGACACCGAGTACATCGCCGTATGGAAGCGTTCCCGCGTGACGGACCGCTGGGCGATCGTGGCGTCGCTGTGCCGCTACCTGTACAGCGAGCGCGTTTTTTATGAAAAGCTCATGCAGTACCGCGGCCAGAATTCCTTCCGGCAGTATTTCCAGGATTTTCTGTTCGGCATCCTGGAATCCTTCGTGCTGCCGGAACAGGAAAAGATCGACGCCGTGGCCGGGCGCGACGGCGTGCCCGCGGCGGACGCGCAGGCGTTCTTTGCGCACTTTATCACCGACGCCGTGCTGTTCGCCATCTTCCGCTGGCTGACCGACGGCGCGCAGCAGTCGCCGGAGGAATTTGTGACGCTGCTGAAAAGCACCTCCGATCTTATGAGCACCCGCCTTACCGAGTAAGCGCAGCAAAGGCCGGGGCGGCATCCCGCAGGATGCCGCCCCGGCCTTATTTTATGTTTACAGGCGGCCGGTCCGCTCCCAGGGCAGCGCCAGGTCGGCCCGCCCAAAGTGGCCGTAGGCCGCCGTCTGCCGGTACAGCGGCGCGCGCAGCCCCAGTTCCCGGATCATGGCGGCCGGGCGGAAGTCAAAGGCCGCGCGCACCCGCGCCAGGATCTCGGCATCCGGCAGGGCGCCGGTGCCAAAGGTCTCCAGCCGCAGGGAGGTGGGCTCCGCCACGCCGATGGCATAGGAAAGCTGTATCTCGCACCGGCGCGCCAGGCCCGCCGCCACCACGTTTTTGGCGACATAGCGCGCATAATATGCCGCCGTGCGGTCCACCTTCGTGGGGTCCTTGCCGGAAAACGCCCCGCCCCCGTGGTGCGCATAGCCGCCGTAGGTATCCACGATGATCTTGCGCCCGGTCAGGCCGCTGTCCGCGGCGGGGCCGCCCAGCACAAAGCGCCCGGTGGGGTTGATGAGCAGCCGGGTATTTTCATCCATCAGGTTCAGGGGCAGGACCTTTTCGATCACGAGCGCGCGCAGGTCCCGTTCCAGTTGATCGGGGGAAACATCCGGGTCATGCTGTGCCGAGATCACGACGTTATCCACACGCACCGGGTCCCCGGCCCCGTCACATTCCACCGTCACCTGCGTTTTCCCGTCGGGACGCAGGTAGGGCAGTTCCCCGCTTTTTCTTGCCTGGGCCAGACGGTAGGCCAGTTCGTGCGCCGCCGCGATCGAATACGGCATCTTTTCGGTGGTTTCGTCGCAGGCATAGCCGAACATGATCCCCTGGTCGCCCGCGCCGAGGGAAAAATCCGCTTCCCGGCTGCCGGCTTTGGCTTCCCGCGCCCGGTCCACCCCCAGCGCGATGTCGGGGGACTGCGCTTTCAGTTCGACCTGGACCCGGCAGGTATGGCCGTCAAAGCCCAGTTCCGGCCGGTCGTAGCCGATCTGGCAGATGGTATCGCGCGCGATCTGTTCCACGTCTATCTGCGCGGTCGTGGAAATCTCCCCCATCACCAGCACCAGGTCCGTATTGGCGCACACCTCGCAGGCCACGCGCCCGTCGGGGTCCTGCGCCAGCACCGCGTCCAGGATCGCGTCCGCGATCTGGTCGCACACTTTGTCGGGGTGGCCTTCGGTAACGGATTCCGAAGTAAAATATCGCTTTTCCATAAGATTCACGCTCCCTTTTGGTTTTGCATCTTTTCTTCACGGCTGCGCACATCCTGCCGCAGCAGCCGGTAAAGCACCGTCGTCAGCGGCACGGCGACCAGCATCCCCCACACGCCCCACAGGCCGCCGCCCACACCGATGGCCAGCAGCACCCACAGGCCGGGCAGGCCGATCTTGCAGCCCACGACGCGGGGGTAGATCACGTTCCCCTCCACCTGCTGCAGAACGATCAGGAACACCAGAAACACCAGTGCCTTGCCGGGCGAAATGAACAGCAGCAGCGCGGTCCCCACCGCCCCGCCCAGGTAGGCGCCCAGGATGGGCACCAGCGCGGTGACGCCGATCACAACGCTGATCATCGCCGCATAATCCAGCCGCAGCACCGTCATGCCCGCAAAACACAGCGTCCCCAGGATGACGGCCTCCTTGCACTGGCCCGCCACATAGTTATCAAACACTTCATACACAATGGACAAAAAGCGGTACAGCCCGCCGCGCCAGCGCCGGGGCAGATAGACGTTCAGGCACCGCCGGGCCTGTGCAAGCAGACGTTCCTGCCCGCTCATAATATAAATCGAAAGCGCCAGAGCCAGAAGCCCCTCGGCCAGGCTGCCGACCAGCCCGGTGGTGACTTCGATGATCTGCGGCAGAAACCCATGCACGGCCTGCGCCAGCCCGCCCAGGTAGGCATCCGCCTGGGCGATCACCGCGCTCAGGTCGATGCGGCTGATCCCGACGGATTCCGTAAACCAGTTAGCCATCTGCTGCAATTCGGCCAGAAAGCCGTCGGCGTTGGCGGCGAACATCACAAGGTTGCGCACCAGTTCCGGCGTCACGATGCAGACCAGCGCCCCCAGCGCCCCCAACGCCAGCAGATAGACCGACACGATGGCGCACACCTTGGCCCGTTTGGGGGCTTTCCGCCATTTGCGCCCGTACCAGGCGCGCAGATGTTCATAGGGGTGGTGCAGCACAAACGCGATGATGATCCCCACCAGCAGCGGCTTCAAAAGCCCCAGAAAAAAGCCGATGCCGCGCAGGATATCCTCGATATGGACCACCACCAGCACCAGGGCGATGGCGTAGGCGATGGCCGCCAGGATAAATTTGCGGTCGCTTTGCCCCATGCCTTACCCCCTTGACCCCCGCGGGGTCTTGGGGAAGCGCCGCAGCAGTTCGTCCAGCGGCTGTTCCCGCGCCGAAGCCTGCACCGGGACTTCCCGCCCGCCCTGGTACTCGGTCACCTGCCCGCCGGGCAGCACACCCAAAAAGCAGGGATCGCCGGAGATGCACACATCGGTGTACAGGCTGTCGTGGTAGAAGTCCAGCATCAGCGTGGGGTACCGCTGCCCCATGCGGGCGCCCAGCGCGTAGGCGTAGACCTGGGTATCGTCCAGCGCGTCCGCCCCCCACCGCGCCAGGGTCACGGCCGCGACCCCGGCGTGGGGCAGGATCTGCTGCGCCCACCGGCCGGACACGATCTCCTCCACATCCGCCTGCGTGGCGTAGGTGCGGAAGATCAGGTACGGGTAGCCCTGCGCGCGCAGCCAGTCGGCCTGGCGCGCCCAGCCGGGCGCCGCGCTGTCGATGCCGACGATGGCGTTTTTCCCGGCAGGGGAGGCGGCCAGCACCGTTTCGGCGTCGCAGGACGGCGGCAGCAGCAGGCAGAACGCGCACCCCTGGCAGGCGTCGATCAGCCCCAGCGCGCACCGCACCGAGGGCTCGTCCTCCGGCAGCAGGAAATAGCTGTAGACGCCCAGCGCCACGCCCTCGCATACCAGGCGGAAGTAGTCCTTTCCCCGCAGGCTGCCGGGCGTCTGCGCCATGTGCAGGGTCAGCGACCACGGGATATTGAAGCCCCGCTGCGCTTCGTTCGCGCGGATCTGCTTGGTCCCCTGGGTCAGGCTGTTCCAGCCCAGATTCATGCCAAAAGTCATCAGCCGTTCGCCGTCCACCTGTTCCACCGTATTCCGGATCAGGGTGTAGTAGGGGCTGCTGTCCTTTTGCAGCAGCCGCTGCGCCATCGCCATAAACTCCTGCTGCAGGTGCCCGCCGGCGGTCTCCTGCCCGATGTCGATCAGTTTGCGCAGCGCCCGCCGGGGGTCCCGTTTGATCTCCGCTAGGCTTCTGCGCACGATGGATTCCGCCATTGTGCGGTCGATCTGTGCCTGTGTCATTTTTATTCTCCCTTTCCGCGGCGCTGCAGGCGCGCGCCGTTTGCTGTTTACCGGATAGTATAGGGGCCGCGCCGCCCGCGCAAAACGGACATTTCCGGCAAACTGTTTCAAAAGGTGACAGTTTGGGGTTTTTGTCCCATGACAGGGCCGCCGGGGGCGCGGTATAATGCAGGCAAATCGAAACCGGGCGCCCCCGCCGCACAGCGGCCGCGCCCGACATTTGAAAAGTGAGGTCATTGACATGAGTGTGGCAAACAAGGCAAAGGTCGCCGCGCTGGGCGCGGTGCTCGATCAGGCGCTGGAATATCTGGAAAAAGACCCGGAGACCAACATCCCCAAACTGATGGACCTGGTGGACAAGGTCGTGCCGAAGGACTGGTACGCGCCCCAGCGGGATGCGATCCGCCACGTCATCCATGATAAGGACAACAACTGGTACCGCCTCATCATGAAGATCTACGAGCTGGACCCCGGCGTGCGCAAGGCCTTCTTCCGCAACTTCATCCTCAACGCCAGCCTGCTGGGCAGCGCCACCCAGGACGAAGTGTCCGAGCGCGAGGACTGCAACGTGCCCTGGGCCATCCTGCTGGACCCCACCAGCGCCTGCAATATGCACTGCACCGGCTGCTGGGCGGCCGAGTACGGCAACAAGCTGAACCTGAGCTTTGCCGAACTGGATTCCATCATCACGCAGGGCAAGGCCCTGGGCACCCATATGTACATCTTTACCGGCGGCGAACCGCTGGTGCGCAAGAAGGACGTCATCGCCCTGTGCGAGAAGCACAGCGACTGCGAGTTCCTTTCCTTCACCAACGGCACGCTGATCGACGAGGATTTCTGCCGCGAGATGCTGCGCGTCAAGAACTTCGTGCCCGCCATCTCGCTGGAAGGGTTCGAGGACGCCAACGACGGCCGCCGCGGCCAGGGCGTTTACGAGAAGGTCCACAAGGCCATGGCGCTGCTGAAATCCCACGGCCTGCCCTTCGGCATTTCCACCTGCTACACCAGCGCCAACTGGCAGGACGTGAGCAGCGAGGCGTACTTTGACCAGATCATCGACGCCGGGGCGCTGTTCATCTGGTTCTTCCACTATATGCCGGTGGGCAACGGGGCCGTCCCCGCGCTGCTGCCCACGCCGGAACAGCGTGCCGAAATGTACCGCCGCATCCGGGCGTTCCGCGCCACCAAGGCCATCTTCTCGATGGACTTCCAGAACGACGCGGAGTATGTGGGCGGCTGCATCGCCGGCGGCCGGCGGTATCTGCACATCAACGCCCGCGGCGACGTGGAACCCTGCGTGTTCATCCACTACTCCAATGTGAACATCCGGGACTGCTCGCTGCTGGACGCCCTCAAGAGCCCGCTGTTCATGGCCTACCACAAGAACCAGCCCTTCAACGAAAACATGCTGCGCCCCTGCCCGATGCTTGAAAACCCGGAGCGCCTGCGCGCCATGGTGAAACAGACCGGGGCCCGGTCCACCGACTATGAATCCCCGGAAGATGTGGACACCCTGTGCGACCGCACCACGCCCTATGCCCGGAACTGGCAGCCCACGGCCGACCGGCTGTGGGGCTGTTCCGGCCACTGCCAGACCTGCACGCAGGCAGAACCTCAAAAATGAGTTACCGCCTTTTCACGGACGCCACCGCCGACCTGACCCCCGAACTGATGGAGGGCCTGCCGGAAGTGACTGTCCTGCCCATGGACATCACGCTGGACGGCCGCAGTTTCGTCTGCGGGCCGGGCGGCATCACGCCTGCGGCGTTCTATGCGGCCCAGCGCGCGGGGAAGTTCGCTTCCACCTCCCAGATCCGGCCCGCGGTCTATCTCGACGCCTTCGAGGACTGCCTGCGCAGCGGGGCGGACGTACTGTACCTCTGCTTTTCGTCCGGGATGTCCGCCACCTGCCAGACCGCGCAGCTCTGTGCCGCGGAACTGCGGGAACGCTATCCGCAGCGGCGGGTCCTCTGCCTGGACACCCTCTGCGCGTCCGTTGGGGAAGGGTTCCTGGTGCGGGAAGCGGCGCGCCGTCAGGCGGAGGGCTTCACGCTGGACGAACTGGCCGCCTGGGTGCTGGAATCGCGCAGCAGGGTCTGCCACTGGTTCACGGTGGACACCTTTGAACACCTGAAACACGGCGGCCGGATATCCGGCGCGGCGGCCGCCGTGGGGACCGTTCTGCAGATCAAGCCGCTGCTGCACGTTTCGGGACAGGGCACGCTGGAAGTGGCCGAAAAGCCCCGCGGCGCGCAGCGGGCGATGGCGGCGCAGCTTGCCCGGATGGAAAAGGGCTGGACGCCCGCGCACGGCACGCTGGTCCTGGTAGGCCACGGCAACTGCCCGGACCGCGCAGCCGAACTGCGGGCGCAGATCGAACGCCGCTTCCCGACCGCCCAGGTCATGACCGCCCCCATCGGGCCGGTCATCGGGGCGCACACCGGCCCCGGTATGCTGGCCGTCATCTTCTGGGGCAGCGAACGCTGACCCTGCCGCCGCAAAACCAAACCGCGGCCGCCCTGCGGGCGGCCGCGGTTTTCTGCGTCGGCGCAAATCTATACCGCGCCGGGGAAGAATTGCCTTCCCCGGCGCGGCGCGTTATAATGGGAAAAAACGGGACAAAGGAGCGCGATCCTTCATGCCGTGGCTTTTGTTCGCGTGCGGGTCTGCCTTTTTTGCGGGCATCACCGCCGTGCTTTCCAAGCTGGGGCTTCAGCATATCCCCTCCACCCTCGCCACCGCCGTGCGCACCATCGTGGTGCTGGCGTTTTCCTGGCTGATGGTGTTCGTGGTGGGGTCGCAGGGCGGCATCGGGCAGATCGACGGCCGCACGCTGCTGTTTCTGGTGCTGTCGGGGCTTTCCACCGGCGCATCCTGGCTGTGTTATTTCAAGGCGCTGCAGACCGGCGACGTGAACAAGGTCGCCCCCATCGACAAATCCAGCACGGTGCTGACCATCCTGCTGGCGTTCCTGTTCCTGGGCGAGCCGGTGTCCGCGCCCCAGGTGGCGGGGGTCCTGGGCATCGGCGCGGGCACGCTGCTGATGATCGCCAAAAAGACCGGCGCCGCCCCGGCCAAGCAGGGGCGCGGGTGGCTGGCATACGCGCTGCTTTCGGCCGTATTCGCCAGCCTGACGTCCATCTTCGGCAAGATCGGCGTTGAAAACGTCGAGTCCAACCTGGGGACGGCCATCCGCACCATCGTCGTGCTGGTCCTGGCCTGGGGCATGGTATTCGTCACCGGCCAGCAGCGGGAACTGGGTGCGATCGACCGCCGCAGCGGGCTGTTCCTGCTTTTGTCAGGCGTCACCACCGGCCTGTCCTGGCTGTGTTATTACCGCGCCTTGCAGGACGGCCCCGCCAGCGTGGTCGTCCCCATCGACAAGCTGAGCATCGTCGTGACCGTCGTGTTCTCCGGCCTGGTGCTCAAAGAGAAGCTCTCCCGCCGGGCCGCCGCCGGCCTGCTGCTGATCCTCGCCGGCACCGCGGCGATGCTGGTGTGAGGGCATCGTCTGGGGTGTGGCACCAAGCATAACACAGCATAATCCCAGCCTGTATGCAACCCGTTATTTGCAGCACGTTTTTCAGTTCATTCCAAGAAAAGCATGAAGCGAAAGCACAATAGATTGGATTGAATCTGTGAAGACTGCATTTTTTCCCCCGCCTGGAAAGTGAACTGATTTTCGGAGAAAAGGTAGGCAATACGGTCCAAAATCAACGCAAACTATTGACAACGCCAGGTATTTTCTGATGGAGAAAGCGTTCCGCGTTGCGAAGCAAGGCATCCCCACAGAAAAAAAGATGTGCACAGGTCGGAGCCTGCTTCATCACAAACACTGCGCTTGATGCCCCAATCTGAAAACGTGTTCACCGCCTCCTTCCGCCACGGACACTTCTCTCCTAAAGTTGAAGGTCCGCAGTCGTTTGGAACGCCATAACAACGCTGCGCCGGAATTTGTGTGATTACACAAATTCCGGCGTTTTTCTATAATAAACAGAGTTCCGATCAAAATGTGGGAAAAGTATGCCGTACAGGCAACGTTTTCTGCATATTTCCTTCCCCTCTACACCTGGCAAGAAGGCGTTTCTATGAAGAAGTGTCAAGGTTGAAACATCATATTGCAACATTCTGCAACGCCGGTGAAAAGAAAGTAAAAGCAAATTGAAGTGTCATCAAAATGCCACAAGGGGAGGTTTTCCTTTTGGGTGCTTTTGTCGATTGTTGACAATGGAACGGACTGCTATGATAAAGTTACCCAAAAGGCAACCGTGGTCACAGTTGGTCGGAATGTTCCTGCAGGATACGCGCACAGGAATACGGGTATCCTGACTTTCAAACACGAGGAGGTTTCTCTGTGGAAAATATTAACCTTATCATTACATTGGCAGTAATGGTATTCATGATGGTTTCGTTCGTGCTCCAAAAGTGGTCGTATGGCGTTACGGGCATGACCTGCGTCATCGTTTTGGCGCTGACGGGCGTTATTGATGTACAGACCGCGTTCTCCGGCTTTTCCAACACCACGACGGTGCTGATCGCCACCATGATGGTCCTTGCCGGTGCGCTGGGAAAAACCAGCCTGATCCATCGCATCCGCCGCTCCATGGCAAAAGCCCAGGGCAAAAGCGGTGTTCTGCTGATCCTGTTGATCTGTGCTTTTACCGCGCTGCTGACCCAACTGATGGGGATGACCGCCGTTATGGCCATTATGCTGATGTTCGTGCAGACGCTGGATGACAATGATGCCAGCGGTATTTCCCAGTCCCGGATGCTGTTTTTGTGCGCTACGATGATCTGCACCTGGTTCGGCCGCTTCCCTGTCGGCATGGGCGCTGCGCTTCCCCTTACCACCAACGCTTACTACGAAGGTCTGGTGGGCGGCGACCCCAACCAGCTATTGGGTGTTTTCGACTTTATGAAAATCGGCCTGCTGCCCTCCATCGTCGGTACGGTTTACTGCCTGTTTGCCTGGCGCCTGATTCCCAAGCAGGATATCAAGGCGGACGCGATCGATCTGGGCGCGGCCGGGAACCAGGGCAACGGTCCCACGATGTCCTCAATCCATGAAAAAATCGTCTATATCGGCTTTATCGTTACCATCATTGCGTTCTTCTTCTCCAACCAGTTGGGCAATTTCATCTACCTCATCCCTGCGGTCGTCATTCTGGTCTTTATCTTCAGTGGGGTTATGACCAGCCGCGAAGCCATCGCCGGTCTGACCAGCGATATGGTATGGATGGTCGCCGGTGTGCTGGTATTCTCCACCGCTATGAGCCAATCCGGCGCCGGCGAATATATTGGTAACCTGGTATTGAACCTGTTGGGCGAGAATCCCAGCGGTCTGCTTGTCACCATCGTCTTTACCGTCGTGGCAACGATTATGACTACTTTCATGTCCAATAACGGAACGGTAGCCATCCTGACGCCTATTGCCGCCAGCACGGCGGTGGCCGGCGGCATGGACCCGCGCGCGGTCGTCAGTCTGGTTTCCATGGCTTCCTGCCTGGCCGTTGCCTTCCCCACCGGCTGTTCTGCCGCTACCGTTGCTTATGCGGTGGGGGGCTTCAACCCGATCAAGATGCTCAAATTTACCCTGCCTTATGTGCTGATCATGATGGTCGCGCTGATCATCAGCGCAAATATGTTCTTCCCCGTTTACGGCTAAACAAATTTGGAGGTTTTTATGGCACTGACTCAGGCCGATAAGGCATATTACAAGGAAGTTCTGGACCGCACCGGCGCGCATCGGAACCGGGAACGTACGATCCCGCCTGAATACACGGCATACCTGGACAAGGTGGAACAAAAAGAAATGACGCTGCCGCTGGATGCACCGGCTGCCCCGGTACGGCTGGTGATTTCCACCGCCAAGGACAAGACCGAACATTGCCCCATTCATGTCAATATGCACGGCGGCGGTTTCGTGTTCCCGCAGGACCATGACGATGATCTGTACTGCGCGCACCTGGCGGCTGAAATACACGGGATCGTGGTGGATATCGACTATGCCACTTCCTGGGATCATCCTTTCCCCTGTGCGTTTGAGCAGGGCTATGCGGTCGTGCGCTGGGTGTTCGAGCAGTGCGAGAGTTGGGGCGGCGATCCCGGGCGGATCTCGGTGGGTGGCCACAGCGCAGGCGGTTGCCTGTCGGCGGCTATCTCGATGCGGGCAGCGGCTACAAAGGATTTTGACCTCTGCCTGCAGATCCTGGATTATTCGGCGCTGGACAACTACCAGGCTGTGCTGCCCGGATACAACGAGCGCTCCAACGCTTTTTCCAAACTGTATGCAGACGGTGATGACCGGGTGCTTCAACTGCCTTTCTGCAGTCCGCTGTTTGCCACCGATGAAATGTTGAAAGGGCTGCCCCGCACGCTGGTCATCAACGCCGAGAAATGCCCCTTCAAGCAGGATAACGAAAAGTACGCCCTGCGTATGGCGGCTATGGGCAATGAGGTCACGATCAAATGTTTTGCCGACAGCCCCCACGGCTTCACCGTCCGCCTGGCCGGTCAGTGGCAGCAGGCACAGGAACTGATCATTCGTACCATCAAGGAAGCACATCTGTAAAGGAGGTCGTTCGTTATGGCTTTGTCTGAACAGCGCAAGCAGGAACTGTTTGAGGTCCTTGATCGTACTTCGCTGCGGCCCAAAAACGCTCCGCCGCCGGAATATCCGCAGGAATGCATCGACTTCCTCAAGCTGGCTGACGAAGAGATCATCACCCGCACGGTAGACGGGTTCGATTACAAGCTGTATATTTACCGTGCCAAAAAGCGCACCCCGAACTGCCCCATCCACATCAATATCCATGGCGGAGGTTTTGTTGGCCCCCACGCCCCCTGCGATTCGATGTTCAGCAGCTATGTGGCAGATCAGATCGGCGGTATCGTGGTCGATCTGGACTATACCACCAGCCGGGAAGCACAGTGGCCGGTGGCCTTTGACCAGTGCTACGATGCCTGCCGGTATACGTTTGAACAGTGCGCAGCCTGGGGCGGGGATCAAAACCGCATTTCGGCAGGCGGGTACAGCGCGGGCGGCTCTCTGGTAGCCGGTATTGCATTGAAGGCTGCCGAAACGGGCGATTTTTCCCTTTGCCTGCAGGTGTTGGGGTACCCACCGCTGGATAATATTTTGAATCCTGTCTACAAGCGCGGCGGTTTGAAGCGTGTGCTGCCAGCAGAACGGGAACGCGCGTTCACAGAGTTGTATTTTGGCGATGACGAGGCGGCAAAGGCGTCGCCCTACGGTTCCCCCAGCTATGCGACCGACGATCAACTGCGCAGGCTGCCCCGTGCGCTGGTGATCACGGCAGGCGGGTGCAACTTCCGTTACGAGGATGAAGAATATGCGATGCGGATGGCGGGCCTGGGCGTTGAAGTTACGCTGAAGCGCTTTCCCGATACGAGCCATGGATTCATCCCGCACTTTGGCAAGGACTGGCGCGAAGCTGCAGATCTGATCGTGCGCAGCATCCGCAGTGCCTGCAATGGATAAACCTTTATGGGGATAGATCCGATGGAAAAGAAATTGTTTTATGCTCCCGTGGAGCATCCCCGCTGCGGGGACGATCTGGAACACCCCTGGAAGTATGCCGTCGCGCCTTACCGCGTGGCGCCGCATATCTGGCAGGTGGGCGGTCAGGATGATGTGGCGGCGTATCTGCTGGACTGCGGTCCGGAGGGCCTGATGCTGATCGATACCGGCTACCGCGCTTCTTTCTATCTGCTGCTGGACGGGATCTACCGGATCGGCTACGACCCCCGCCGTATCAAAAAGATCCTGCTCAGTCATTGGCACTGGGACCATGTCAACGGTGCCCGCTATTTGCAGGAAATGACCGGGGCAGAAGTCTACCTTTCCCAAATCGACGAGGAACAGCACCAACTGCACAAAGACGATACCAAGCCGCTGCCGATGGTAGATTACCGGGTCGACCACTTCTATGATGACAGCAAGACCATCGACCTGGGGCGCTTTTCGATCCACACCCGCCTGACCCCCGGCCATACGCCCGGCGCGACCTCTTTCTACTTTGACGACCGGGACGACGAAACGGGGGAAGTATTTCACTGCGCGATGCACGGCGGTATCGGCGTCGGCCTGATGGCACGGGAATACCTGCGCGATAACGATCTTTCGCCTGAACTGCCCCACATTTTTATCCGTGACTGTCTGGAACTGGCCGATTGGAAGGTCGACATCTGCCTGCCCAGCCACCTCAACCAGGGCAACGTAAAGCCCAACATCCCCGCGGACCGCAGCGATTACCGCGTCTGGATCGGGGACTATGTATGGGGCGATGTGCTGCGCGACCGCGCCGAAGCCGTCAAAAAGATGTATCCTGACGTTTACCCCGAAGCAAAATGATCTGACGGCGCCCCCGTAACTTTCTGCCGCCGCCCCGGCCCGGATGTGCCGCGGGCGGCGGCTTTTTTTGGCACAAAAGCAAAGGAGTGTAGAACGATGTCGATCCAGGTACAACTCCCGGCCCGGCTGGGACACACGGATGAAGAACTGGCTTTTATTCGTGAGATGGGAATACACTGGCTCAATCTGAACGTGATGCCGCAGGAAGCCACTTACGACACGCTTGCCAGGGAACAGGAGCGGCTGGCCGGGTTCGACCTGGAAATTTCAGACCTGGCCTGCCCGCCCCTGCAAAAAAATCCGTCGATCATTCTGGGCCGTGCCGACCGGGATGCGCAGATCCGGCAGTTTGCCGACTTTGTGCGCCTTTCGGCCGCGGTCGGCGTGCCGGTCGTATCCGTGGCCTGGCAGCCGAACGGGATCTTCCGCACAGGGCGCGCGGTCTGCCCGCACAGCCGCGGCGGCGTGACCGCATACGCCGACATGGACGAGATCAACGCCCGCCCCATCGCCAACGACCGCACCTATACGTCGGAAGAAGTATGGGACAATTTCAGCTACTTTCTTGACCGTATCCTGCCGGTCTGCGAGTCATGCGGGTGCCGCCTGGCGCTGCACCCCAACGACCCGCCGGTGCCCTCGCTGGGCGGTGTGGCAAGCCTGATCTATCGCGCGGCGGATTACGACCGCGCATTTTCCCTGGCCGGGAACAGCCGCGCCCTGGGGATGAAACTTTGCGTTGGCTGCTGGCTGGAGGGCGGCCGCGCGTTCGGGGATCTGATGCAGGATATGGAGCGGTTCTGCAAAGCCGGCAAGGTGCTGGTGGTGCATTTCCGCAATGTATCTTCCACCCTGCCCCAATTTGAAGAAACGCTCTGCGAGGATGGATATGCCAACATGTACGCGGTCATGAAGCAGCTTGTGCGCTGCGGTTTTGAGGGGTATCTTTCGGTTGACCATGCCTTTGCCGGTCATCCGTCCATGGGCGGGGCGCTGGGGGCGTTTGCCTATCCGACCGGGTATTTGAAAGGTCTGCTGCACGCCGCAGAACAGGAGGTGCAACGCGAAACGATGCGGTAACATTTCATTTTTGATCCAACCGTGAAATGCACTTGAAATGCCCGGATGAAATCTCGTAGGAATATACCAACAAGAGCGGGCGCCTTTGGTCATTTTTGTCGATTGCCAGGGCGGCGGCTTTGCTGCTATGATTACAGACAGAAAGAATTGCTGACCGCGGCCCCATACCGGCTGCGGATATGAGAGAAGGAGTATTGCCAATGACACCCATCGTTACCAAAATGGAAGTCTACCCCGTCGCCGGCAAGGACTGCATGGAACTCAACCTCTCCGGCGCGCATGCGCCGTACTTCACCCGCAATGTGGTGATCCTCACCGATTCGACCGGCGCGACCGGCGTTGGCGAGGTTCCCGGCGGCCGGAAGATCACACTGGCGCTGGAAAACGTGAAAAAACTGGTGGAGGGCACCAGCATCGGCGCATACAAAAACACGCTCAAGGCCGTCAATGACTGGCTGGCCGCCAACATCAAGGACGACGTGCGCGGCCAGCAGACGTTCGATCTGCGCACCAGCGTCCATGTGGTCACCGCCATCGAGGCGCCGCTGCTGGACCTGCTGGGCAAATACCTGGGCGTTCCGGCCGCCGCGCTGCTGGGCGACGGGATCCAGCGCGAACGGGTGCGCTTTTTGTGCTACCTGTTCTATGTGGGCGACCGCACCCGGACCGATCTGCCGTATGACAGCGAGCCGGATTCCGACTGCGACTGGTACCGCCTGCGCCACGAGAAGGCGCTGGACCCCGATGCGATCGTCGCGCTGGCCCGCGCGGCCCGCGAGAAATACGGTTTCGAGGATTTCAAGCTCAAAGGCGGCGTTTTTGCCCCCAGGGAGGAACTCAAAGCCGTGCAGGCCATCAAGGCGGCCTTCCCGGACGCGCGTGTCGACCTGGACCCCAACGGCTGCTGGAGCCTGAAAGAAGCGCTGGAGATCGCGCCCGAACTCAAAAAAGTCCTGGCCTACTGCGAGGACCCCTGCGGCGCCGAGGATGGTTTTTCGGGGCGCGAGATCATGGCGGAATTCCGCCGCGCCACCGGCATGCCTACCGCCACCAACATGATCGACACCGACTGGCGCCAGATGGCCCACTGCATCGCGCTGAACAGCGTGGACATCCCGCTGGCCGACCCGCACTTCTGGACCATGAACGGTTCGGTCCGCGTCGGGCAGTTGTGCAACGACTTCGGCCTGATGTGGGGCTGCCATTCCAACAACCATTTCGACATCAGCCTGGCCATGATGGTGCAGACGGCCGCCGCCGTGCCCGGCAAGCTGAACGGCATCGACACCCACTGGATCTGGCAGGAAGGCGTCGAGCGCCTGACCCGGGAACCGCTGCAGATCGTGGACGGCTGCATCGACCTGCCGGACAAGCCCGGCCTGGGCATCGAGATCGACCGCGCCCAGGTCATGAAAGCCCACAAGCTGTATGTAGACAACTGCCTGGGCGCCCGTGACGACGCCAAGGGGATGCAGTATCTGATCCCCGGCTGGAAATTTGACCCCAAACGCCCCTGCATGGTCCGCTGAGCGCCCGGCAGGGCAAACTGCAAACGATGAACCCGCCCTCCGGCGCCGGACCTTCCGCGCGCCGGGGGGCCGGGCTCGTTTGGTGGAATACGGCGCGCAAATCTGGTATAGTAAAGGCAAAACGGTATTCCGCTTTTGCCCGGGGGCATTCCGCTTGCACAAGGCCCCCTATCCTGCGGCTGCTGCCGGCCGCACAGAAAGGGAGATTCCATGAACCACATTTCCATCCTACTGCCCAAAGAGGACCTCGTGCGCCAGGCGCAGGAACAGGCGCGCGGGCATGATTCCGTCGCAGAGATCCGCTGCATCGCCACCGAACACGCCGTTGAGGAAGCGCAGGCTTCCATCCGCGGCGGCGCTTCGATCCTGATCGCCCGCGGCTTGCAGGCGCTGCTCATCCGCCAGCATCTGAACGTGCCGGTGGTCAGCGTGCGCCTGACCGCGCAGGGGATCGGCATGCTGCTGCGCAAGGCCCGCCAGTTGACCGACCGTACCTGCCCGCGGGTGGCGCTGGTCGTCGTCAATGATATGCTCTGTGATACAAGCTGCTGCAACCTTCTGTTCGGCGTCGATCTGAAGATCTTCGTCTACCGCACGGAAGAAGAATACGCCCGCGTCAACCGCGAAGCACTGGCCTCCCGGCCGGATGTGATCATTGGCGGCGACCACACGGCGCGCATGGCGCAGGAGGCGGGCGTCCCGTTCCTGTTCCTGGATTTCAGCAACGATTCGTTCCAGAACGCCATCCAGAACGCCGAGACCGCCCTGCAGGCCGACGAGATGAACCAGCGCGCCAACGCCCAGATCGACGCGCTGCTCAACAATACCACCAACGGCTATATCCAGGTCAACCGCACCGGCAAGGTCGTCAAATGCAACGACATCATGCTCAAAGACCTGGACACCACGCTGGACACGCTGCTTGCGCGGCCGCTGCAGGAGGTGATCCCCGGCCTTGAGTCGGAAGTCATCGAGAACGTGCTTCACGGCGGCGGCAACTATTCCACCTTCCTGCACATCCATTACCAGGCGATGGTCGCCATCCTGGCCCCCATCCGGCTGGAAAACGGAAGCATCGACGGCGCGATCCTCTCCTGCCACAAGGTCCACCGCACCATCCAACTGGACCCCGCCGTGGAGGACGGCGAGCTTTTGTCCGGCAACCTGGCCCAGCGCAGTTTTGAAAACGTACATCACCGCTCGCCGCTGATGTCCCGCGCGGTGGACCAGGCGCGGCTGTTCAGCCAGTCGGAAGGCCCCATCCTGATCGCCGGGCCGCAGGGGTCCGAGATCCGCTTGCTGGCCCAGTGCATCCACAACAACAGCGCCAACAGCACCGGCCCCTTTGTGCAGTTGAACTGCGCCAGCCTGGAACCGGACGAACAGATGACAACCCTGTTCGGCACCGGCTACAAAAACAAAAACGGGGAGACAGACCTGGGCGTGTTCGGCATGGCGGAAAACGGCACCCTGATGCTGCAGGAGATCGACAAACTTTCCTACACCGTGCAGTCCAACGTCTACCAGGCCATGCGCTACCATCGGGTGATCCAGCGCAATCTGGAACGGTCCATCCACGTCAATACCCGGCTGATCGCCACCACCGAGGCCGACCTGTGGGATACCGCCTGCAGCGGCGGGTTCCGCATGGATCTGTATTACCTGCTTGCGGCGCTGCGCATCGACCTGCCTTCACTGAAAAAGCGCCCCGAGGACCTGGCGGACATCCTGCAAAAGACCTTTGAGGAGACCTGCGAACGCTTCCACCGCTACCACGTCATAACCAGCGGCGGTATGCAGTTGCTGCAGAGTTTTGACTGGCCGGGCAATATCCTGCAGGTCAACAGCTTTATTGAACGGCTGGTCCTGACCGCCACCCACCGCAACATCGACGAAAGCGTGATCCGGCGGTTGTGGCAGCAGATGTTCCCCGACCCGGCGGAACGCGAGGAAGGGCGCGTTTCGGTCCACCAGAGCCGCGAAGCCCAGCGGATCTCTTTGGCGCTGGCGCGCAACGACGGCAACCGCGCCCTGACGGCCCGGGAACTGGGCATCAGCACCACCACGCTGTGGCGCAAGATCAAAAAGCTGGGGATCGAAATATAAAGGCTCCCGGCAAACATTTCAGTTTGAAAAGTCCGCGAAATGTATTGAATCAATTATTGAAAAACTGGTAAATTGCAATGAAATCCCCACTGGGCCTTTGGCCCTTGTGCGAATTGCGCGTGCGCCCCACTTTTTTATAATAGAGATAGGATAGAAAAGCGGAGACCGGGCGGCGCGGCAGCCTTTGCCGCCGCCCGGCAGTCAAAGAAAGGACTGATTTGTATGGCGTTCGTTCCCTACGGGATCACGCCCCCCATCATCACCCCGTTCCGATCAGACGGTTCGATCGATTACGGCGTACTGGCCATGATGAGCGCGCGCCTGGTGGATAACGGCGTGCACGGCCTGTTCCCGCTGGGGACGACCGGCGAGTTTTACGCCGTCAACGATGAAGAATTCGTCAAGATCCTCACCACCGTCAAGGAGGCCGTCGCGGGCAAGACCACCCGCAAAGGCCGCCCGATCCAGTTGTTTGCGGGCTGTAACCACATCACCACCCGCGGCGTCATCCATCTGATCCGCCTGGTGGAACAGGTCGGCGGCTATGACGCCGTCAGCGTGCTGACGCCTATGTTCATCAGCCAGACCCAGGAGGAACTGTACCTGTATTACAAGACCATCGCCGACAGTACCGATATGCCGGTGATCCTGTACAACAACAAACCCAAGACGAACGTCACCATCGCCCCGGCCACGGCGGCGCGGCTGGCCCGCGACTGCCGGAACATCGTCGCCATCAAGGATTCTACCGGCGATATGACCAACGCCGAGGAATACCTGCGGCTGACCGCCGACCAGCGCGACCACTTCAAGGTGCTGATGGGGCGCGATACCATGATCTTTGCGGCCCTGATGTACGGCGCGTCGGGCGCCATCGCCAGTTGCGCCAACGTGGCGCCCCGCATCACCGCCGATATTTACGACAAATGGGAGGACGGCGACTACGCCGGCGCGCTGCAGGCGCAGTACAAGCTGGCGCCGCTGCGCATTGCCACCAACATGGGCACCTTCCCCCAGACGATCAAGGAAGCGTTGGTCATGCAGGGCCTGCCGGTGGGCAAGTGCCTGGACCCCATCCAGGAACTGAGTGCCGAACAGAAGAAAACGCTGCGCGGCGTACTGGAACAGATGGACCTGCTGTGATCTTTTTTGCCGGCACCGGCAGGGCATCCGCCCGCCGTTCCCCATACACATCGACTGTATAACAGGATTGGAAGAGAGGTAATTGATTATGAAGATCGGTTTTATTGGTTTGGGCATCATGGGCAGACCCATGGCGAAAAATCTGCTGAAAGCCGGGTACACCGACCTGCTGGTGAATAACCGCAGCGAGGCCCCCATGCAGGAACTGGCCGCCTGCGGCGCCACCCCCGCCACCCAGGCCGAGATCGGCGCGCAGTGCGACGTGGTGCTGACCATGCTGCCCAACTCCCCCCAGGTCAAGGAAGTCATGCTGGGCGAAAACGGCGTCGCTGCCCATATGCGCCCCGGCACGGTGTTCATCGACATGAGTTCCATCAACCCTGTGGCCTCCAAGGAGATCGCCGCCGCCCTGGCCGAAAAAGGCGTCGAGATGCTGGACGCCCCGGTCTCCGGCGGCGAGCCCAAGGCCATTGACGGGACCTTGAGCTTCATGGTCGGCGGCAAGCAGGAAGTGTTTGACCAATACAAGGACCTGCTGGGCGCCATGGGTTCCAGCGTCGTGCGCTGCGGCGAGGTGGGCGCCGGCAACACCACCAAGCTGGCCAACCAGATCATCGTTGCCTGCAACATCCAGGCCCTGGCCGAAGCGCTGACCCTGGCGCAGAAGGCCGGTGTGGACCCGGAACTGGTGTTCAACGCCATCAAGGGCGGGCTGGCCGGTTCCACGGTCATGAACGCCAAGGCCCCCATGATGATCGCCGGGAACGAGAAGCCCGGCTTCAAGATCGACCTGCACATCAAGGACCTGAACAACGCGCTGGACTGCGCCCATACCATCGGCGCGCCGGTGCCCATGACCGCCGAGGTGCAGGAAGTGCTGCAGTGGCTGCACAACAACGGCGAGGGCCAGCACGACCATAGCTGCATCGCGCATTACTACGAGAAGCTGACCGGCATCCAGATCGGCCGCTGAAATTCCGCTATCTGCTTCACAGCGCTCCTTTCTTGCTTTGGGCGCCGCCCTGTTTGCGCCGGGCGGCGCCTGCTTTTTTGGCTTGCGCTGTCCTGCCGGGGCGGGTACAATAAAGACAGCAATTTTTCGGGAGGGGATCACCCATGGATCAAATGTTACGCGCCGATGCCGACGCCATCGTGCAGCAGGCCATCGCGGCCGTCTTGCCCGACGAGGCGGTGCGCCGCGCGCTTGCCGGTTTTACGCCCGGCCCCGGCCGGCTGCTGCTGGTAGCCGCCGGCAAGGCCGCCTGGCAGATGGCGCACGCCGCCGTGGAATGCCTGGGCGGGCAGCTTTCGGCGGGGGTGGTGGTGACCAAGTACGGCCACGTCCGGGAACCCCTGCCCCACTGCACCTGCTACGAGGCGGGCCACCCGGTCCCAGATGAAAATTCGTTCCGGGCCACGCGGGCCGCTTTGGACCTTGTCGAAAAGGCCGGGAAAGATGATACGGTCCTGTTCCTGCTTTCGGGCGGCGGCAGCGCGCTGTTTGAACAGCCGCTCATCCCCGGCGCGGAACTGCAGGACATCACCAGCCAACTGCTGGCCTGCGGCGCCGATATCGTCGAGATGAACACCGTGCGCAAGCGCCTGTCCGGCGTCAAGGGCGGCCGCTTTGCCGAAGCCTGCGCCCCTGCCCGCGTGTTTGCCGTGATCCTGTCCGACATCATCGGGGACCCGCTGGATATGATCGCCTCCGGCCCCGCCTGCCCCGACCCCACCACCTGCGCCGACGCGCTGGCCGTGGCGGAAAAATACCGCCTGCGCCTGAGCGAACAGGCCATGGCCTGTCTGCGCCGCGAGACGCCCAAGCGGCTGGACAATGTGGAGAGCCATATCACGGGCAGCGTGCGGGAACTGTGCGCCGCGGCGGCCGAAGCCTGCAAGGCGCGGGGCTACACCCCGGTGCTGCTGACCGACCGCCTTTGCTGCCAGGCCAAAGAAGCGGGCAGCTTCCTGGCGTCGGTGCTCAGGACCCACGAAAACCCCGCCGCGCCGCTGGCATTTCTGGCGGGCGGCGAGACGGTGGTGCGGCTGATCGGTACGGGCCTGGGCGGCCGCAATCAGGAATTGGCGCTGGCCGCGGCCGAAGGCATTGCCGGCATGGCGCACGCCGCCGTGTTCAGCGTGGGGTCCGACGGCACCGACGGCCCCACCGACGCGGCGGGCGGCTATGTGGACGGCGAAACACTGGACGCGCTGGCCGCCAAGGGCCTGCGCGTCCACGATGTTTTGGCCGCCAACGACGCCTACCACGCCCTGCAGGCGGTGGGCGGCCTGCTCGTCACCGGCCCCACCGGCACCAACGTCAACGACGTTGCCGTCGCCCTGGTGCGGTGAACGGTATGGCATAGGGCGGCGCCGGCCGCTCTGCGGGGAAGCGTTTTTTCCCGACAGGCTTTTTCTCCATAATGCGGCAGCGCCGCATATTCCACATCTGTAATTTGGGAGGTTCGCTATGTCTGCTTTGTTCCCTGTTGTTACCAGCATGCAGGTGATCCCGGTAGCCGGGTATGATAGTATGCTCATGACGCTTAGCGGCGCGCATGCCCCCTGCTTTACCCGCAACCTGATCATTTTACAAGACAGTGCCGGCCATACCGGCATTGGCGAGATCCATGGCGGCGATTATACCTGTGCCTGTCTCCAGTCCGTCGAACCGCTGGTGGTTGGCCAGCCGGTAGCCTGTTACCGCCAGATATTGCAGCATATCCACAAATTGGCCCAACCCGGCGCAGGGGACGACGGCGAAGGGATTCAAACGCTGGACATCTCCAAGCTGAAATTCGTTGTCAGGAGCGAATGGGCCATTGAATGTGCCCTGCTGGACCTGATGGGGCAGTTTATCGGTGTTCCCATGTGCCAGCTGTTGGGGGAAGGCCGGCAGCGCGATGAAGTAGAGGTATTGGGCTATCTGTTCTATGTCTCGGACAAAGAGAAATATACAGCCCCCGGCATCCAATACATTGATGAGCACGCCAGTCGCGACCCCTGGTTCCGTTTGCGCCGTCAGGAGATCCTGACGCCGGAGCGCATCGTGGAGGAAGCGTTGGCCCTGCGGGAAAAGTACGGCTTTGAAAATTTCAAACTCAAAGGCGGCGTACTGCGGGGCGAGGAAGAGATGGAGGCGCTCTGCGCGCTGAAAAAAGCCTTCCCGCACGCACGCATCAACATCGACCCCAACGGGGCATGGAGCCTGGAAGAAGCGGTCCGTCTGTGCAGACCGATGCGGGATGTCATAACCTACGTCGAAGATCCCTGCGGGCCGGAGGCAGGCTACTCCGGCCGGGAAATCATGCGGGAATTCAAAAACGCTGTACAAATACCGGTAGCCACCAACATGATCGCCACCGATTGGCGGCAGTTCTACCACACCATCGGCCAGGACGCCTGTGACATCATTCTGGCTGACCCGCATTTTTGGGGCTTTGACGGCGCTATCCGTATGTCCCAATTGTTGGATGCATGGGGGCTGACCTGGGGCGTACACTCCAATAATCATTTTGACGTCACACTGGCCGCTTTTGCCCAGGTCGGGGCGGCGGCAGTGGGAACCCCCGCGCCGCTGGATACCCACTGGATCTGGCAAGACGGACAGAACCTGCTGGACGATACCCCGCAGATCGTCGGGGGCAAACTGCAAGTCCCCCAGGGCCCCGGTCTGGGTGTTCATTTGAATAAGGAACGGGTCATGGCCGCAAACGCATTGTATAACCGTTTGCCCAGTCATGACCGAAATGATGCCCTGGCCATGCAGTACTTGATCCCCGGCTGGAAGTACGACCACAAAAAGCCCTGCCTGGTGCGCTAATTCTTTTACGTTTTACAAGTCAACGGCCCTGCCGGAAATGCTCCGGCAGGGCCGTTGACTTGCATATAACAGGGGAGGGAGGAATGGCGATTCAGCAGGTGGACAAATATTCGTCCATCGCGTCGGCAACTTTTTTGGAATACTTGACCGCTTCCACCACCGTGCGTGCGCCGGAGACCACGTCCCCGCTGGCAAACACGCCGGGGCGGCTGGTCCGGCCGTTTTCGTCGGTGGCCAGCAGGCCGTTTTCGTTCGTGCGCAGCCCCGTCGTCGTGCTGACGATCCGGTTCAGCGGCCCCTGGCTCACCGCCACGATCACGCTGGAACAGGGAAAGAATTTTGTCTCGCTCAGCGCCGTTACCTGGCCGTCTGCGTCAAAAGTGGCCATCTGGTAGCGCACGCCGTCGTCGGTGATCTCTACAGGGCGGGCGCCGTAGAGGAAGTCCACACCGTCCGCCACCGCGTAGTCGATCTCGTTTTGGCTGGCCGCGGCCTGCAGGCGGCGGCAGAAGACCGTCACATGGCGCACGCCTTTGCGCAGCGCCGTGCGGGCCACATCCATGGCGGAATTGCCCGCCCCAATGACCACAAGGCTGCTGCCAAGGTCGTACACATCCGGGTTTTGCAGGTAATCAATGGCGAAATGGACGTGCCCCAGGCTTTCGCCGGGGATATTCAGCTTGCGGGGCCGCCAGACGCCGGTGCCGATAAAAATCGCCTGGTAGCCGTCCCGCTGCAGGTCGTCCAGCGTCAGGGTCGTGCCGATCGCGGTGTTGGGGCGTATCCGAATGCCCAGCTTGACCAGTTGGGTCTTGTAGCGGTCCAGAATGGACTTCGGCAGCCGGAACTCCGGGATGCCGTACCGCAGTACGCCGCCGATCTTGTCCCGGCTTTCAAACAGCGTCACATCGTAGCCGCGCTGTGCCAGCAGCACCGCGATGGTGATGCCTGCCGGCCCGGACCCCACGATCGCCACCCGCTTGTGCTTCTTTGCTTCACAGGGCAGTTCCAGCCGGTCCAGATAACTGTCCGAAATATAGTTTTCGATGCTGGAAATGTGTACCGGCTGCCCCTTGCGCCCCAGCACGCAATGGCCTTCGCACTGCTTTTCCTGGTCGCAGACCAGCGAACAGATGTCGCTCAAGGGGTTATTCTCAAACAGCATACGGCCGGCTTCGTCGATCTGATGGTCCAGGAACATCTGGATCATATCCGGGATCGGGGTGTGGATCGGGCACCCCTCGCGGCACAGGGGCTTCTTGCAATGCAGGCAGCGCCGCGCTTCGTCCACCACATGAACAGCCATCGCTTTTTTCTCTCCTTTTCACAGGGACGTCGGGCGCCACGGGATCAGGTGATCGGCGCCGGGTTGAAAATACACAGATCATTGTGGAAGCCGTATTGGTCGCTGTACGGCTGGCGAAGGCCGCTGGCCACATCCAGGATCATATCAAAAATCTCCTGCCCCACATCCGCGATCGTTTTTTCGCCGGTAGCGACGCCCCCGGCGGAAATATCGATCAGGTCAAACCAATGCTGCTTCATTTCCGTGCGGCTGCAGACTTTGATGACCGGGCAGATATCCAGGCCGTAGGGGGTCCCTCGGCCGGTCATGAACAGCTGCAGCCCAATGCCGCTGGCCGTTTGGCAGGGCCCGCAGACAATATCACTGGCAGGCGTGGCTGCGTAGATCAACCCGTGTTTGGTGGGCTTTTCCGCCGGGGAGAGCACCTCCACGATGGGGCTGGTCCCGCTTTTGGCGATCGACCCCATGGCCTTTTCCACAATATTGGCCAGGCCGCCCTGTTTGTTGCCGGGGGTGGGGTTGGCATCCCGGTCCACGCCGCCCTGAGCCAGATACTCGTCATACCACTGCATTTCTTCCGCCAGGCGGTCCCGGGTGTGGCGGTCCGTGCAGCGGGCCGCCAACAGACGGACCCCGTCACGAACTTCCGTCACTTCGCTGAACAGGACGGTGGCTCCGCCGCGCACCAACATATCCGCCGCATACCCCGCGCTGGGGTTGGCTGTAATGCCGCTGAAGGCGTCGCTGCCGCCGCACTGCATACCGATCAGCAGTTCGCTCAGGGGCAATTCTTCCCGCCGGCGCTGCTCCAGCTTTTGCAGTTTCCTGTCTGCCATGTCCAGAATGGCCTGCATCATGGCATCGTGACCGGCGTAATCCTGCAGGGTCAGTACGTTTTCCGGCGTAATATCCTCCGGCGGGAGCACCCGGTCATAGGTCAGCTTTTCACAGCCCAACCCCACGACCATGACCTCGCCGCCGAAGTTTGGATGCCGGATCAGATTGGTCACAGCCCGGATGGGGATTTTCGCCAATGGGGCGTTGATGGCCACGCCGCAGCCATAGGGGTGCGTTACCGCTACTACGCCGTCCACATGGGGATAACGGGGCAGCAACTCTTTGCGGATGCGCTCCACCGCCACTTTGACCACGCCCGCGGCACACTGCACCATGGTCACAATGCCCAAAAGGTTGCGGGTCCCCGCAGGGCCAGTGCGGTTGCGGTATCCCATCCAGGTGGTGCGGGTCGGGGCGGGCAGTTCTTCCGGCGGAACGATGTGCGTCGCATAGGGCATATCCGTCAGTGAGGGGCTTTCCGGCAGGTCAAGCATGTGTTCATTGATCCAGCTTCCGGCAGGAATCGCCGCTTTTGCGTACCCCAATACAACCCCATAACGGATGATTTCCCCACCCGCCGGAATGTCCTGTAGCGCGATCTTGTGCGCCTGGGGGATCGCATCGCGGGCGATCAGACCAGGGGATACTTCTGTGCCGGCAGGCAGGTCGCAGACGGCCACCGCCACATTGTCGCTTTCTTTGATCCGAATGATCCTGGGGGCTTCAGATTTCATTGTGTAAGGCTCCTCTCTGTCAAAACGAATATTTCGTGCGCTGTATCCTCTCGCACGGGATCATACCGCAGTTCTGGTGTGAAACGACCCGAGCGTTCATATAAGTACCATTTTGCGGACTGGTACACGCATTTTGTACAGGAAAATCCCGGCCTTTCTCGTTTTTGGTTTCAATAAAAACGAATGGTTTTGTCCAGCCGGATACAACTCTATTGTAGGCCGCCCGGCAAGGTTCGCGCAATGTGGAATCTTCACAAATGAATGGAACAGAAGTAGGCAGGTCACACAAACGAACCCGAACATTGCAAAATCGTGAAATAGATGAAATGCCGCGTTCCATGCGGCAAACTACGACGGACAGATCCGCAAACCGGCACGATGCAATGGCGTAATACAGGCAAAACGTTTTACCGGTGCGTCGGAAAAATCAGACCACGGAGAATGCAGACAGCAAACAGGCGCCCCTGCCTGAAAAGGCAGGGGCGCCTGTGGTGCGTCCGGCACGGGCCGGGCGGGGGTGGGATCATTTTTCGGCGGGGGAAGGCTCGTCGAAACGGTCAAACCGCCTGAGCATGGCGCGGTAGCGGAAGCGCGCCATCTGGTTTTTGGCCTGCACGTCCTCCTCGGTGCCGGTGTAGCAGCAGCGGATGCAATAGTATTCCTTCTTGTCGGCGTCGTAGAACATATCAATGTCCAGGTCCCGCATAAAGCAGGCCGGGCAGCGGTAGTTCAGTTTGCCTTTTCCAGCTTGAGCCATGTGACGGCCTCCTCTCCCTGTTTGAGCTGCATCTTCTGCCCCAGGGTGAACATGGGGCTGAAGGCGTAACCTTCCTTATAATAGCCGGTGGCGTTTTCACTTCCGGCAAAGACTGCCCGCGTCTCGATGGGCGGGATCACGGCGGCGGCCGCCGCGCCGGGCTGCGCGTCCTCACGGCAGCGGTAGGCGTACTGGATGCCGCGGGCCGCGCCGTCCTTTTCCAAGCTGAGGCGCACCGGGGTCATGTCCTCCGGGTATTCAGTGGTGCCGTAGCAGGCCGTCATGTACTCGTCCAGTTCCACCACGGCGTCCGGGTCGCTGCTTTCGAGGATGCGCCGCACCGTCCTGACCGTGGAGGAACCTTCCTCGAACACGAACCGGCTCTCCAGTTTCAGCGTCAGCCCGGCAAAGCGGATCTCCACCGGGTCCAGCACCACCGTGCGCGTGGCGCCCTCTTTTTCAAACCGCGCCCAGGTGCGGCACAGGCACAGGTCCACTTCCTCGCCGTTATAGCGCAGCTTGCAGCTCTTGACGGTGCCCTCGCCCGCATAGTGGGTGAAGTAGCCCGCCCGGTAGTTCGCCTGGATCAGGAACGGATAGCTGGCATCCTGCACATGGGGCGTGCCGATGCCCACCGGCCAGTACAGCTTGGCCGCGTAGGGGCGCAGGTCGATCATCGCGCCGCCCTGGTTCATATCCAGGCAGCAGCGCATATACGGGTCGGCGTACCAGAAATACTGCTTGTCGGACCCGTACAGGATATCCCGCCACAGGGCGCATTCGGGCTGCGTGTAGGTATGGCTCTGGCGGTAGAAACCGGCGAACTCGGCCATCGTCATATCCACCAGCTTGCCTTCCCGCTTCAGCTTGGCATAGTAGGCCATGCCGTCCTCGTAGCTTTGCAGCAGCAGTTCATAGGGGGCTTCCCAGCGGCCCATCTTGTTCATCCAGCCGGGGCCTACGAACATCATGTTGTAGCTGTAGCCGTCATTGTATTGGCCCAGGCTGCGGTACTGGTCGATCAGGTTATACAGGTAGGGATATTCCTGCCCGCCGTAGTTGCCGTTCTCGTCAAAATGGCCCGGCTTATAGATCATGCCGCGCAGTACGTTCTGGGGGTGCGTGCCGAAGTTGGAACCGTTGCCGTCAAAGCAGGCCAGCAGATCGCGCGAAAGGTGCGGGATTGCCACGATGCCGCTGTCCTCCTCGGCGTTGGCCGCCGGGGCGTGGGTGTTCTGTTTGGAGGGGATCCACGGGTTCCAGGGGCCGCCGTCGAACAGCGTGTACCAGGAATTGTTGCAGGTGTGGTAGGCCTTGGGGCCTTCCTCCCAGCAGGTGGCGACGGCGCAGCGGACCGTGGGGTATTTTTCCTTGATGAAGTTGATGAGGTCGGCATCCAGATAATAGCTGCCGGTGGATTCCGGGTAGAAGCCGAAGCGTTCGTGGAATTTTTCGAACACATCGGTGACGATGGCCTTCTTATCCTCCATCGAGAACATCCAGATGCAGAAATCCTTGGTCTTGTACTTGTCGCGGAACTCCTGGCAGGGCAGCCCCAGCAGCGAGAGGGCGATCTCGTCGCCGTACTGTTCATGGTGCTGTTTGGCCAGTTCCACGGCCTCGTCGTTGAACAGGCTCGCGTAGGTCATCTGGATGGTGGTCTTGATGCCGTTCTTGTGGGCGATGGCCTGCTGGGTCTTGAAGATGTCCAGGCTTTCGGTGAGAAGGGCCTTGCGGCCGATGTCTTCCTCCTTGCCCTGGCCGGTGACTTTTTCGGCGTATTCCGGCACCATTTCGGGCCGGTGGATCACGTTGAGTATAAAGCGTTCCATAGGGGGGCTCCTATCTGTTCAAAAGATTTGCGGGCGCGCGGGGAATCAAAACCACCCGTTGAACGGGTGGTTTGAACAGGCCCTATAAGGGCCTAAT
>SAMEA3387511__coassemble_1338_pt1 | contig 51283 bp, 37 predicted proteins | sample SAMEA3387511__metabat2_low_PE_011 | metagenome-assembled genome bin SAMEA3387511 (sample SAMEA3387511) | Felis catus | biome: Faeces | place: United Kingdom | collected 2012
GGTGGGAACCTTCCGGCAAATCGGCACCTTGCGGGCAACAAAAAACACGGCGGGGTCTTGACCCCGCCGGATTTTCCATCGTTCCACAAATCACGTATTTTTTCTTCTCTATCTTCGTTCTTTTCTTATAAGAAAAGAACCAAAAGAATTTTATCCCAAAAGGCATGGGTGTACACCCATGCCTTTTTATTGGAATTTCTTTGGTCCTTTCTTTGCAAAGAAAGGACACTCCCACTCCCCCTCCCCCAAAACGGCCAAAAAAATAACCGCCGTTTCCGGCGGATCGTGAGGGGCGGCAGTGCGCCCCGGCTTATCGCCGCCCCGGCCCACTGCATGGCTGCGCGGGCCATGCGGCCCGCGCTTCGCCTTATGTACTTTTTTCTCCGATTTTGTCCAAATCGCTCATTCAAACTGCTTCCAGTATTCCCGTGCGCTGCGGTTCATCTCCCGCGAAAAATCGCTCTCGTATTTCCGGGCGCAGAAATCCTTCAAATACTGGTCCACGTCGAACGCCGCCTTGTCCTTCCCGTCGGCCACGGCGCGCTTGATAAAATCCTGCCGCAGTTCGTCGCCCGTGCGGTCGCGGTAGGTGTTCTCGCACACGACGGCCTGTTCCCGGAACCGCGCAGGCTTCATGCGCGCCATCTGCTGGTTCGTGGGCCGCCCGAACACCACCATACACGCCGGGACCACATACTCCGGCAGTTTCAGGGCTTCCCGCATGGCTTCGTTGTTTTCCAGCACGTCCCCGATGTAGCAGCTTCCGAAACCGATGCTCTCGGCCGCCGTCACGGCGTTCTGCGCCGCGATGCAGGCGTCCGCCACGGCCAGCATCAGGTCGCCGGGGCCGGGGCGGCGCACCTGTTCCACGCCCGCTTCCGCGTAGGCGCGGGGCCAGCGGCGGCAGTCCGCCAGGAACACCAGGCACAGGGCCGCTTTCTCGATGAACGGCTGGTGGTCGCACAGTTCGGCCACGGTATGCCGCAGGTCGGGGTCGGTGATGTCCAGAATGGTGTAAAGCTGCTGCCCGCCCGCCGTCGGCGCGTCGAAAGCCGCGCGCAGGATCGCGGTGCGTTCCGGCTTCGTGATGCTGTATTCCTCACGGTAGACGCGGACGCTCTTGCGGGCATGAAGTGCCATCAGGATCTTGTTTTCGATTGCCATAATTTTACGCTCCTTTTCTGTGCAGAAGCCGCCCCAGCAGCTTCTGGGCCAAACTGTAAACTTCGCGAAGATTGATGACGCAGATGCCTGCCGTCAGCACCGCCACCGGCAGCACCCAGGCATCCAGGTTCATCAGGCACCATATTTCGGCCAGGATCAGGCCCAGGTTCAGTGCCAGCCACCCGGCATGGAAATCAATGCGCAGCAGTCCTCTTGTGGTCCATGCGCGCAGCAGGAACACCAGCAGCAGGCTGAGGAAGCTGGACGGCGTGACGCCCCACGGCCCCCACAGCAGGATGAACACGGCATTGAGGATCAGGTTCAGCACGGCCCCGGCCAGCATCGTCACCAGCGAGCCGGTGGACCGCTTATACACCACGTACACGCTGTTGAGGAACTGGTTCAGGCAGGTGCACATGGAACACAGCGTCAGGAACGGCACGAAGGTCCAGCCCTCGTAGTATTCCGCCTTGAACAGGTGCATCATGGGGCGGCAGAACAGGATGACGCCGGCCACGCAGCAGAACAGCCCGCTGGCGTAGATGCGGAAGATCTTGGAGAAGAAGGCTTCGCGTTCCTGTTCCTCGGTCACGGCGGAAAGCTGCCATGCCTCATAGAAGATACTGCCCAGGATCGTGATGACCTGCGGCAGGAAGTACCCCGCCGAGAGCAGGCCCACCCAGTAGTTGCCGGTGCGGCCGCCGTAGTCGTCGCACATGGCCTGAACGAAGAACATATCGCTGGCGTTGATGACCCAGAAGCTGATGGCCGCCGGGATCATGGGCAGGCAGTAGCGCAGCATATCGGCCCACAGGGCGCGGTCAAAGGCGCGGGGGCGGCAGTAGCGCCAGCACCCGCCCGTGATAAAGACGAACACCATCGAGGTAAGGTCGGCGCAGGCGTTGGCCAGCAAAAAGCCCGTGGCGCCCATGTCGAGCCAGCTCAGGAACACCAGATAGTAGGCCAGCAGGGCAACGGTCGTCAGCACGCCGTCCACGGCCACCAGACGGTTGATCATCCGCGCGCGGATAAACTGGGTACACAGCGTGCGCAGGCAGCTTGCCAGCACGCAGAGGTAGAGATAGGGCAGGTATTCGGCAGCGTTGGGGATGAGCCGCACCAGCGGCATAGCCAGCACCAGCAGGGCGAAGCCGGTCAGGATGCTGACGCCGCCGTTGATGAACACGCTGTCCTTGCGGACGGCCTTATCCAGCCCGAAGCGGATCACCGCATAGGACACCCCCAGGCTGACGACCGGGATCAGCAGGTTGGCGGCCTGCTGCAACAACGTGGACACGCCCATGACGTCGGGCGAATCCAGCGCGTAGCTCAAATAGGGCCGTATGAAAAAGCTGAGCAGTTTGGAGCTGAAGTTGGACAGCGCAAACAACAGTGTGTTGTTCACCAGCGTGGTGTACTTTTTCTGTGCAAAAGCCACGGGGGACCTCCTTGAAGATAAAAGATAAGAGATAAAAGATAAAAAATGCGGTGGACCGCGGGCCTGCGGCCCGCTCAGGAAAGCGGGGGGACGGTCCTTTCTTTGCAAAGAAAGGACCAAAGAAATTCCAAGGGGTTTTTATAATGATTATATCACAAGCGGGGGTCGGGGTGGAATAAGGTGAGGGCATATATAAGCCCTGTATCCGATAGTAACCCCCGAAACGCGCCAAAAATACCCTGCCCGCCGGAAAGTTTCGGCGGCGGCGACATACTTTTTGGGATATAGAGTAAAAGGCTCCCCTTCCAGGGGAGCTGGATGCGCCGCAGGCGCAGACTGAGGGGTTTTGCCCGCCGGGAATCCCCGGATACGAAACAGGCGGCCCACCGGCCGCCCTCTTTCTTCCGCCCCGCCGCGCGCCCCTACCGCAGCAGCTTCCGGCGTTCGCGGTAATCGGGCAGGACGGCCTCGACGGCAGCCCAGAAAGCCGGGCTGTGGTCGGGGTGGGCGAAGTGGCAAAACTCATGTACCACAACATATTCCTGGGCGGCCCGCGGCGTACCACACAGGCGGCGGTTGAACGCAAGGGTGCCGGTTTTCAGGCTGCAGGAACCCCAGCGCGTGCGCATATCCCGCACGGCGATGCGCGGAAAAGCCCCGCCCGGGCAGGAATCTGCGAACTGTGGATAGTATGCCCGGCACAGGGCGGTCATCTGTTCCAGGGCTTGTCTTTTGTCGGGCAGACCGGCGGCCGGGTCGGCGTCGCGGCGGGCGCGCGCGGCGGCACGGGCCTGGGCCTGCCGTACCCAGTGCGCCCGCGCGGCCACAAAGGCGTCCACGGCGGCGGCCGGGACGCGGGGCGGCGCGCTGGCGGCCACCGAGCCGTCAGCCCGTACCCGCAGGTTCAGATTGCGCACCCGCCGCCGGGTCAGCGTGTATTCCACACCGCCCGCAAGGCGCTGTTCAGTTTTTGAGGGGGCCATTCCGCCACCGCCTTTCTGCGGGGACCGCACGATCTTTCTTTATTTTACACGCAAACAGCCAAAAGCGCAACGCCCGCGCCGGGTTCCCCTGCTATCCCTTTATGGGCAAATAAAATACGTGTATCATCCTTTCTTTGCAAAGGCGGACCAAAGAAATTCCAATAAAAAAGGCATGGGTGTACACCCATGCCTTTTTGGTTAAAATTCTTTTGGTTCTTTTCTTATGAAGAAAAGAATGATATTTAATCCGCGCGCGGTTATGCCTTGGGGTCAAAAATGCTCTGGTCGCGCCGGGCGTGGGCGCCCACGTTGTTGTACTCCAGGTCAAAATACCCGTGTACCCAGGCGTCCTTCTCCGCATCCACGCCGTAGACCGACGTGCTTCCGTCGGGCAGCATGTAGTCGTTGGCCGCCGTCACCACCGGCGCCACCTGCTTGAGCGCCAGCAGATATTCATAGAAGTCGCTCAGCGGCAGGCCCGCCTGCTGGGCAATCGTCGGCGCCAGCATGACCATATCCATGCGGTTCAGCGGGTCGGCGGCGTTGGTCGCCGCGTCGATGGCCGTCAGCGGATAGTTCGCCCAGATGAAGAACGGCGTGCTGCGTTCCAAAATCTGCAGCTCGTTTTCCGGGATGGTCTGGTCCGCCACATGGTCCACAAAGCTGGGCGCATGGTCGCCCGCAAAGGCCAGCACCACGCGGCGGCCCGTTTCCTCGTACAGTTTCGTGAAGTAATCGCACAGTTCGGCCACGGCCGCGTCGCTCTTCTGGATGCAGCTCAGGTATTCGTCCATCAGGGCGTCATACTCGCCGTAGTCGGTCCCGGCGTGGACGGTATCCAGCGACGGGTCGTTCATGTCATAGTCGCCGTGGCTCTGGATGGACACCAGGAACGCGAACCGGGGCTGGTCCGCGGGCATGGCCTCGTACAGCGCCTGGAAGTCGCGGTAGGTGGCCGAATCGGTCTGGTAGGGGCGGTCGCCGTAAGTTTCCTTCGTGGGGAAGGCGTCCTCAAAATAGGTCTGGTCGAAGCCCAGCGCCCGCCAGGCGGAATCGCGCCGGTAGTTGGTGTTCACATAGGGGTGGGCGGCCATCGTGGCATAGCCCAGGCTCTCGGTGTAGCTGACAAGGCTGTTGGCCCCGTAAAGGTTCAGCCAGTTGAACGGCGTGATGGAGGGCATCAGCATCAGCGAGTTGCTGGCCAGCATCTCGTATTCGCTGGAGTTGGTGCCGCCGCCCACGTGCGGGCTGATCGTATGGCCCTTGACGGCGTTTTCCAGCGAGGAAGTTACCGGCAGGATATCGGCGTCGGCCTGTAAGTCGGTGACAAGGCTGAAATCATAGAAACTTTCGGACAGGACCAGCACGATGTCGGGGTACTGCTGGCCGTCGGCGGCCGCCGTTTCGACGGTGCTGCCGCCCAGCAGCGCGATGGCGTCCTGCGCGTCCTGGTCGGTGTAGCCTTCCGGCTCCACGATGGGGTCGGCCATCAGGCCGGCGGCTTCAACGGTCCCGGCCAGATAGCCGTACTTATAGTAGGTCTCCTGCCAGGCCCAGCCGTAGGTAGCCTTGGGCTTGATGGGGTTCGGCCCGAAGTAGCCGAAGAACAGCACGCAGAACACGGCCGCCGCGCAGGCGACGACCCGCACGCCGCGCGCGCGCCAACTGGCGCGCCGGGGGCCGCCCCGCGCCAGGAACCACTGCACGGCGCTGATGAGCAGCACGGGCAGGAACCACAGCACGATGGTAACGACGGTCTGCGAGATCTTGAGCGTGTAGCTGCCCATGACCTCGGCGGCGGTGCCCAGGTTGAGGATGTCCTGGGGCATCAGGGCGGCGCCGTGGAGTTCGCAGGTGTAGTAGTCGATGAGGGCGATGATGGTGAACAGCAGCCCCGAAAGGCCGGTGGCGAGCCACCAGCGTCCGGCCAGCGCAAAGATCACCAGCGTCAGGCAAAAAGCGGTCATGGCGTTGAGCGCCGCGAAGGTCATGCCCTGCTGGGCGAGGTACGCGGGGGCTGCGCCGTCGGACAGTTCGAGCTGATAGCGGGCGATGAACGCCGCCGCCACTGCCAGCAGGCAGGGCAGCACGCCGCGCAGCAAAAACTGTTTCCATGGGAATTTTTTCAGCGTCTGCATGGGAAAAAGCCTTATCCTTTCTCTATACCCGAAGGGGAAAACATACGTCGTTCAGTATAGCACAATTTCCCGAAAAAAGAAAGAGAGAATAGAGATAATAGATAGAGAATAGATAAAAGATAATAGATAATAAATAAGGTGGACCGCGGGCCGTGCGGCCCGCTCAAATGCGGCGGGGTCGTACCCCGCCGTGCAAATTATCGAAAACAGCACGTTTTTTTGCACGTTCCGGCGGGCTGCGGGGGCGGCATGTATGTCGCCCGCAGGCGTTTCTGGCGGCGGTACGTTTTTGCAAACCGGCGGTCCGTTCCCGGTCACTGTAGGGCGGGGTCTTGACCCCGCCGTGGGGTGTTTTTCATGGCCCGGAAGGTGCCGGGCAGCCGGAACGTGCCAAACCCTTCCGTCTGCCTTCGGCAGACACCTCCCCTAAAAGGGGAGGCTTTTACTCTACACCCCTTAAAGGCCCCCCTTTAGGGACTGCTTTAGGTTGCTGCCCACGTAAAAAGGCTCCCCTTTAGGGGCTGCGGAGTCGAGCGCCGCCTGCGGCGGATACAGCGAGACGAAGCAGGGGCAGCGGTCGCAGAATGCAAGCGCCGCGCCAAGGCGCGCAGCATGATGCGCCAACCGCAACCCGGCCAAGGATGCGCCGCAGGCGCAGACTGAGGGGTTCCACTTCCCGGCTGTGCAGCACCTTCCGGGACGTACCAACGGCAAGGTCACCCCCCGCCCTACAAATTATCGAAAACAATTCGTTTTCTTTTGCCGCTTTCTTTACAAAGAAAGCGGCACAAAGAAATTCCAACCTGTCCCATCATTTCGAGCGGGCCGCAGGCCCGCGATCCACCATATTTTTTATCTATTATCTCTTATCTTTTATCTATTCTCTTTCCCCCTCCCCCAGGATTGACAACTCCCCGCCGCTTCCCGTATAATAAAACCAGAAAAGAGCAGCCGCGAATTATATTCTTATAATTCGCGGCTGCTTTTTGTGTCCCCGCCGTCCCAGGGACGCCACCAAACACAGGAGGATGTATATGAAGAAACTGAATTGGAAAGAATTGGGCATCGATATTCTGGTCGACGTGGTGGCCGGGCTGCTCATCGCCGTGGGCGTGTATAACTTTGCGCTGAACGCCAATTTCCCGGTCGAAGGTTTTTCCGGCATCGCCATTATTTTTTATCATCTGTTCGGCCTGCCGGTCGGCGTCGGGCTGTTCCTGCTCAACATTCCCGCCGCGATCTTTTCCTATAAACTGCTGGGCCGGACGTTCTTTCTCAAATCCATCAAATCCACCATCATCACCTCGCTCATCATGGACCACGTCGCGCCGCTGCTGCCGGTGTACAACGGCAGCCGGTTCCTCGCCACGCTTTGCATGAGCGTCCTGTGCGGCGTGGGCTATGCCATGATCTTCATGCGGGGTTCGTCCACCGGCGGGCAGGACTTCGTCAGCGTGCCGATCAAGAAGATGATCCCCCATGTGACGCTGGGCACCATCAACATCGTGCAGGACGTGGCGATCATCCTGCTGGGCACGGTGCTTGTGTTCCGCGACGTGGACGGCCTGATCTACGGCATCATTTCCACCTACCTGATCGCGCTGGTGATGGACCGCATCATGTACGGCATCGACGAGGGCAAACTGACCCTGATCGTGACGGAATCGGGCACCGAGATCGCGGACCAGATCGACAAATATTCCGGCCGTGGCGCGACCATCCTGAAAGGTTCGGGCGCGCACAGCAAGAACAAAAAGGACGTGGTGATGTGCGCCTGCAACAACAAGCAGATGTACACCATCAAAAAGATTGCGCACAAGATCGACCCCAAGGCCTTCACCATCATCATGGAATCCAACGAGGTCATCGGGGAAGGCTTCAAAGAGGAAGTTTCGGACTTCCTGTGACCGCTTGCCAACGTGGCTGCCGGCCTGCTTTCCCTAAAAGGTGGAGCCTTTGACGGGCAGTAGAGTAAAGCCTCCCCTTTAGGGGCTGCGGAGTCGAGCGCCGCCTGCGGCGGATGCAGCGAGACGGAGCAGGGGCAGCGGTCGCAGAATGCAAGCGCCGCGCCAAGGCGCGCAGCATGATGCGCCAACCGCAACCCGTGGGTGTCTGCCGAAGGCAGACGGAGGGGTTCTGCACCTCCCGCCAGACACCCCCCTTCCACAAAAACACCCCTTCCCGCCGCCCGGGACCCTTTCCTGCGGCCCCAAAACCTTGCGGACAACAAAAAACACGGCGGGGTCAAGACCCCGCCCTACAAAGCCACGCAAAATATCGTTCTTTTCTTATAAGAAAAGAACCAAAAGAATTTTAACCAAAAAGGCATGGGTGTACACCCATGCCTTTTTTATTGGAATTTCTTTGGTTCTTTCTTTGCAAAGAAAGGACAGAGCCTTTCACGCAGCCGTTTCCAGAGAGTCCAGCACCCGCAGGAACCGTTCTTCCGGCACACCATCGGAAGGGCGATACTTGCCCCCGGCGTCGGGGACCGAACAGCCGTCGCTCACCGCGAACAGTTGATAGACGGCGTCCCCGTGCCGGAACACGGTACACATCCGCACCGGGCGTTCCTCCTCGTCCAGAAGGCGGAACACCTCCACCTCCTGCCCGGCGCCGGTGGTGTACAGGAAAGATTCCGCCGCGTCGGGGATCGCATAGTCGTACAGGCAGCGGTAGCCGTCCTCCCAGGCGACCGTGGCGCGCAGGATGAACAGGCATTCGCCGGTCCCGTACTGCAGGTCCAGCGTGGCGCTTTGCAGGGCCAGACTGGGCCTGCAACACACTTCCAACTGCCTTTGGGGATCGGCGTATTTCTCCAGCAGTTCGCTGTGCAGCAGCGGCACGCCCAGCAGTTCGGCGGCTTCGGCGGCGCTGTCTACCTCCCGCCGAAAGACGCTGCTGCCCTCTTTGCGGGCGGCCCGCGCCTGCCGCAGCAGTTCGGCGTCGAAGCCGTCCTGCGCCGGGGGGTCGCCCCATTCCGGCGCAAACTCGACCCAGGAAGCGCCGTCCTTCTCCAGGATCTCGCCGGTCGTTTCCGCTGCGGCCCCTACCGGGAACGCGCAGTTCGCCAGCACGGCCAGCGCCACGATCCCGTAGAATATCGCGCGTACTTTCATAACATCCTCCTTTTCTGGCAGAGGGTTCAGGATGTCCAGCCGTGGCAGACGATGACCCGGTTCCCCGTGACCGTGTGGCCCGCGTCGCGCTGGCCGCAGGCGGGGCAGACCCAGTCATAGGTCAGCGAAAGGTCGTACACCGCGTCGGTGCCCTGGGCCATGGCGGTGCAGTCCCGCTGCCGCACCGGCAGTTCCTCGCTGGCGGTCAGTTCGGCCGCCGTCGCCGCGCCGCAGTCCGGGCAGGCGGGCGGGACGGCGTCCTCCAGCGCCCGGGCCAGCACTTCTTCCGGCGTGCGCTCCGCCCCGCCGTGGTAGAGGGCGGCCGGATCCCGGGCGGCGGAAAACGCGCCGGACACCTCGGTGAGCAGCGCGGCCAGTTCCTCCCCCGAAAGTTCCGCGCGGGGATCGTCCTCCGTGTAGGGGGTGTATGCGTCGGGGAAAACGCTGCTCAGCCAAAGCGCCGGACCGTATTCCACCTGGACGCCTAAGGTATGGGGCTGGTTGGGCCGGGTGTAAAACGTCCGGCCGCCGTAGTCGGACGCGGTCAGCGTTTTGTCCTCGGCCAGCGTTTCACCCCGGTCCACCGTCAGGACCAGCACCCCGCCCGCCGCCGACTGGTAACGCACGCCGTACTGTTCCCGCCCGCAGGATGCAGGCAGCGGGATCAGCCCTTCGGCAGCGCCGTCCAGCGCGGCGGTATCGGTTTGCAGGATGTGGGCCACCTCAAAGGTCCCGGCGGCGGAAAACCCGCTGTCATAGGGGGAAAAGCCCGTAAAGGCAAAGTCCCCCACCGCGGCGGGGATGACCGCATCCGGGAAAAGGGCGGCGGCATCTTCACGCGAATCCAGCAGCGTTTTGGGATAAACGGCGTACCAGAAGCCGTCGGCGTCCTGGAACGCCGCGGCGCTGCCCGGTTCCGGGCGATAGGCGTCATAGGCCGCAGCCGCCTGCTGTTCGATCGACGTTTCGGAAGCGGGCGCAGCGGACGCCGGGGCCTGTGGCGCGGCCCCGCAGCCCGCCAGCCCGGCCGCCAGCAGGGCGGCCAAAAGGGCGGTTCCGTGTTTCATGGGGGTGCCTCCTTTCTTGTATGGAAATATAATATTATATTTTGTATAGTATTCTTTTTCTATAGCATAGCAGGGGCACGGCAGGGCTGTCAAGTGGCAGAACCGACAAAGCTATGCGGAAAAAATTGGAGGAATCAACAATGCACAATCAGAGAATAGATAAAAGATAATAGATAATAAATCTGGTGGATCGCAGGCCGTTCGGCCTGCTCAAAATGCGGCGGGGTCAAGACCCCGCCGCACGGTGTTTTTCATGGCCCGGAAGGTACCGGGAAAACGGAGAGTAGAACCCCTCAGACCGCTGCGCGTCCTTGGCCGGGTTGCGGTTGGCGCATCATGCTGCGCGCCTTGGAGCGGCGCTTGCATTCTGCGACCGCTGCCCCTGCTTCGTCTCGCTGTATCCGCCGCAGGCGGCGCTCGACTCCGCAGCCCCTAAAGGGGAGCCTTTTTAAGTGGGCAGCAACCTAAAGCAGTTCCTAAAGGGGAGCCTTTGACGGGCAGTAGAGGAAAAGCCTCCCCTTTTAGGGGAGGTGTCTGCGAAGCAGACGGAAGGGTTCTGCACCTCCCGCCAGACACCCTCCATTCCGCAAAAACCACCCTTTCCCGCCGGATGTAGGGGCGGCCTGCAGGCCGCCCGTGGTACGTTCCCCTACCCCAACACCTTGCGGGCAACAAAAAACACGGCGGGGTCAAGACCCCGCCGTGAGCATATCCCGGAAGGTAATCCCTTCCGGCTTAATTCAGCACTTGTCCCTGCTATCGGCTCTTATGGACAATAAAAATATGTGTATCACCCTTTCTTTGCAAAGAAAGGACTAAAGAAACTCCAGATAAAAAGGCACGGGTATACACCCATGCCTTCTTTGGTGAAAATTCTTTTGGTTCTTTTCTTATAAGAAAAGAATGATACCTGCATGATCAAGGTGCGGGCAGCGTGTACACCGTCGTATTGATATAGGCGGTGAGGATGCCAAAAATTACAGGCCCAAGGTACAGATTACTGGTGGCATTATAAAGCTTGCGGTTGATGATCGTACCGGAAATCGCCATGATGATCATGTAGGAAAGCATCATGTAAGCCTTCCAATTTCCAGAATCTCCAAATCCCTGCCCGTTGGCAGCCATGCTCACATAATATACCGAGACAACAACGATCGTTCCCAAAACGTTACAAAGTACGCAGATCAGCAGGTTGACCCATTCCGGCATCCCCTTGAAACGGTTGCAGCCGTTCATGATCAGCGAGTTGATACACCAGTACAGAACGAAGAAGGGAACATAGCACAGGGTGATCCGCAAATGAGACCACTGGATCGTCGCCAGCGTCAGATCAAGAAGGCGGAAATCGACCTTGAAGAAATAGTCGGCGATCCAGACCACACTGCGACACAGCAGAACGACACAGACAGCCAGCAACAGGGTGCGGCCGATATTCGGCAGCGTGATTTTCAGATGATAATCAGAAAGGCGAGCACCGTTCTTTTTGTGGATCAGGAAGAAGAAAAGGAAAAACATTGCCAACAGGAACAGCGCACTGAACATCAGCCAGACCACGTTATTGTTGGCTACACCGTACACAAAAACGCCGCTGGAACTGCCGGTACCGGTGAGAGAAAAAATCTTGCTGGTTTGCTGCATCAGGATGGGGGACATGATGGGCGGCACAAAACCTCCGATGAGCGAAGCAACAATAAAAATCGTCCAGTCTTTCCGGGTTTTCAGGCCGGAAGTTGGGGCATCTGCCGGATTCTTGAGTGCCGAAAATACCGGAATATTCAACATAAGAAGTGCAACAGGCACGACCATGGCAAGAATCGCCAAAAAGCCCAGTGCCGAGAAGGCCATCAGAACCATATAATTTTGCTCAGAAGGGTCGATGGGGTTGGGCGCTTCCACAGCTTGCATAAAGAAGCTTACTGTATTCTGCGTAAACAGAGGGCTATAAACGCCAAAAGCATGGGTAGAATCAGAGGGATTATAGACAACGCGGGCATTTCCATCAGCAAAACTGCCGTAGACGTGGCCTATTTCAATTTTGGCATTGGGGTCTGTCATTTCGGCTTCCGAAAAAGTACCCGGTACGCCCAGGTTGATAAACTCTTTCATCTCCGTTTTTACACTGAGATCTCCGGGCCAATACCCTTCCACCGGTTGGAAGCCGATACGGGAATAAGGATCGTACAAACCGGCTCCAAAACCAATGCTGACACCTGTGACGACATTTTCGAAGGATGGCGGCGGTGGGGCCAGCACAAGAGCTGCGCGGAACTTCTGAACGTATTGGTCAGGATGATTGCGCTGCAGTTCGCCGTATTCATTTAAGACCACCAGTGTATTATTACCGCCTTTGGAGTAGCCTCCGATGGAGATATTCTCTTTGTCGATGTAGTCCAGGTTGTCATACACATAGTCGATCAGTTCACTGAAACCGAACGTAGTAGAATTACCCACTGCTTCATCAGAATGACCGGCAGAAAGCAGGTCCGGCACAAAAACTGCATAGCCACGACGGGATAATTCGTGCGCCACACCACGCCAGATCTCTGCGGTATTGTCGTTACCAGGGCTGTAAATAACGGCAGGGACCGGCGAGTTTTCGGATGCGGTGATGGGCCGGTATTCCAGAAAGCGCACGGTCTGGCCTTTGGGGGTAATGAACTTTTGATCCTTGACCAGAACATTGCCGTTGTCCGTCAACATTTGGCGTGTGCCAACCATGCTCACCAGGCACAATACCAGGCAAACAGCCAGGGCAATCAGACAATTGCGTGTAAGGGACCGTTTTTTCATGGATGTTTTCTCTCCTTTCCTGGAACGGTTTTTTCTGCCTGCAGAAAGATTTAAGGGAAATGCGATGTTGTAAAATGCCGGTATTAAAACGTTTTAATTATCTGCATTGTACTGTACTTTAGTCAAACTGTCAATTATACGGAATCGTTTTACTTCGCTTTTGAACAAAACGCACAATAAACATGTGAGATTTTGGTATAAATCTCAAATTGACATTCGATATCATTTTGCTAAGCTTGTTATAGGTACGATAAAACGTTTATATTGCAGGAGGTGACGAAAGTTGGAGTCCAAAATAACAGACGTGGCGCGTATGGCGGGGGTGTCTATTGCTACAGTTTCCAATGTGATCAATGGGACGCGTCCTGTACGACCGGAAACAAGGCAGCGTGTTATGGCAGCGATTGAAAAATTAAAATATATGCCGGATAACTCTGCCCGCCATTTTAAAACAGGTAAAAAATCGACCATCGGGTTTATTGTGCCCGACATCTGCAATATGTTTTTCCCAACGCTTGTGGAAGCGCTCGAGGAGATCCTGGGGTGCAATCACTATGATCTGATCGTGGCCAATACGCATGAGAATGTTCAGCGGGAAGCCGAGCATCTGCAAAGACTATCTTCTGGGATCGTGGATGCCCTGATTGTGGCAAGCTGTTTTGAATCCTACGCCGACCTTTCCACCTGTATTCCGGCCGGCTTTCCTGTTGTACTGATCGACCGTCTCCCCATCAACAGCCAATGCGATACGGTCCGTGCCGATTCCTATGAAGCGATTCTGGAAAGCATAGAATATCTGATCGCCCATGGGCACAAGAAAATTGGTATGCTGGCTTGGCAAGAAAATCTGAGTACAACCAAAGAGAGGGTAGCAGCCTACCGACACGCAGCGAAAATGTATTCTTTCCCGCCTGTTATTCGATATGTAGGGATTGATAGCGGGGTAGCCTGTGCTGCAGAAGAACTGATGGAAGAACACTGCACAGCACTTTTGATTGGAAAGAGCAAACTGTATGTTGAATTGATGCGCCTGGAAAGCGCCGTGAATTATCATCCGGCTGTGGTGAGTTTTAGTGATACACCGGAATACGAACATCTTTTCCGTGGTGTGCCGATTATAAAACAGCCTACACAAAAAATCGGACATTTGGCAGGAAGAATGATTCTGGAAAGGCTCCAATACCCAAAGTCCCGTACAAGAAGAAATGTGTTGCCTTGTGTTTTTCAGCACCCCGAGGGGAATCTATAATGTAAATTCATGCGTGTTTTGATTGCAGTAGAAACTGCAGTGGAAGTCCTTTTGAAGGTGCTGCGCGACCGGTTCCTCTACGATGGGAGCCTTTGACGGGCAGTAGAGTAAAGCCTCCCCTCCCAGGGGAGGTGTCTGCGAAGCAGACGGAAGGGTTCTGCACCTCCCGCCAGACGCTCCCATTCCGCAAAAACACCCCTTCCCCGTCAGATGTTCCATCATTCCACAAATCATGTATCTGTTTTTTCTTCTCTCTTCATTCTTTTCTTATAAGAAAAGAACCAAAAGAATTTTTAACCAAAAAGGCATGGGTGTACACCCATGCCTTTTTATAGAGAGTTTCTTTGGTCCTTTCTTTGCAAAGAAAGGACACCCCCAACGCCCCCCGCGCCGCGCACGCTCTGCACGAACTGGCGCGGCGTCTGGCCGTACTCGGTCTTGAACGCCCGGTAAAAGTTCGCGTAATCGCCAAACCCGCAGTACTGGCACACCTGGCTCGGCGGCACGCCCCCCGCCAAAAGCTGCTTGGCGTTGATAAGCCGTTTCTGCAAAATATAACGGTGTACCGTCGTACCAACCTGCGCGTCGAACTTGCGCAGCAGGTGATACTTGCTGATGAAAAACCGCGCCGCCAGCTCGTCCAGCGTCAGCGGTTCGCTGAAATGCTCGTTGATGTAATGCAATACCGCGTCCACCGCCTCGTCGCTGGCGCCCGCGGGGCCGCTGTCGCTGCGCTCCTCGGCCGTGCGGTTCAGGCCCACCAGCAGTTCCACCAGCGCGCCCTGCGCCAGAAGGTCGCTGCCGTACGCCCGCGAGGTCCGCTGCTTGTACAGCCGCTCCACCTCCGCGCGAAGCTGCGCCCCCACCGCGCCGCCCGGCCGCAGCAGGTTCGTGTGGGTGGGCACGCTGGTGTCAAAACAGCGGGTCAGGCTGGTGCGCGGGGTCGAAAGCCCCTCCAGATACGGCCGCGCCACCCACAGCACGATGCGCTCATAGGTATCGTCGGGGCCGATGCGCGCCTGGTGCAGTTCCAGCGGGCTGACCAGCATCCAGTCGCCCGGCCGCATACGGAAAATTTTGTTCTCCACGATATATTCCACCCGGCCGCGCAGCAGCAGGTAGATCTCGTAAAAATCGTGGTGGTGCAGGTCCACCTCGTTCATGTAGGTGGACCGGTACCGATAGATCTCGTAGTCCGGCTCCACCATCGTCTGCCGCCCGGTATAGGGATTGTACGCCGGTTTTGCCATGTTGCACCTCCGTGGCCTGCCCCGCGGGCCCCGCCTTTTACACTACTTTAATAGTTTACCGCAATTATTGCAATCTTTCAAGCAACATCGGCCATTTTCTTGTGAAAAATTGCAGCGTATACTGTAGGCAGCAGGGTGGCACAGGGCCGCCCCCATTCCCATGCACACAAAGGAGCGTTTCATGATGCAGATGAATGCAACTTCCCTCACCGCGCACAAAGCCGAATGGGAAAAACTGGGCGTCAAACTGCCCGCTTTCGACCACGCCGCCATGACCGCCGCCACCAAGGCCCACCCCGTCTGGGTCCACTTCGGCGCGGGCAACATCTTCCGCGGTTTCATCGCCGCGCTGCAGCAGCGCCTGCTCAATGAGGGGCTGGCCGACCGCGGCATCATCGCGGCCGACACCTTCGACTATGACATCATCGACAAGATCTACACCCCCTACGACAACCTGACCATGATGGTCACGCTGAACCCCGACGGCACCACCAGCCGCGAGATCATCGGCTCGGTGGCCGAGGCCCTGCGCGCCGATTCCTCCGACGCGGCCATGATGGCCCGCTTCAAGGAGATCTTCACCGATCCCGGCCTGCAGATGATCTCTTTCACCATCACCGAGAAAGGCTACGCCCTTTACCGTCCCGACGGCAGCCTGATGCCGGTGGTCCAGGCCGACATGGACGAAGGCCCCGCCCACGCCCGCCACGCCATGAGCCTGGTGGCCGCGCTGCTGTATGAGCGTTTCCAGGCGGGCGCCGCGCCGCTGGCCGTCGTCAGCATGGACAACTGCTCCCACAACGGCGAAAAGCTGCGTGCCAGCGTGATGGCCGTGGCCGAAGCCTGGCAGAAGAAGGGCTTTGTGGGGCAGGACTTCCTGGACTACCTCAACGACGAGAAGAAGATCGCCTTCCCCTGGTCGATGATCGACAAGATCACCCCGCGCCCGCACCAGATGGTGGAAGAATCGCTGGCGAAGGACGGCATCGAGGGCATGGCGCCCATCGTCACTTCCAAGAACACCTACATCGCGGCTTTCGTCAACGCCGAGCGCCCGCAGTATCTGGTGGTCGAGGACAAGTTCCCCAACGGCCGCCCGCCGCTGGAGAAGGCCGGCGTCTACCTGACCGACCGCGACACGGTGAACAAGACCGAGCGCATGAAGGTCACCACCTGCCTGAACCCGCTGCACACGGCCATGAGCGTGTACGGCTGCATGCTGGGCTACACGCTGATCTGCGACGAGATGAAGGACGCCGACATCGTGGCGCTCATCAAGCGGCTGGGCTACGTCGAGGGCCTGCCGGTGGTCGTGGACCCCGGCATCCTGGACCCCAAAGCGTTCATTGACGAGGTCGTGGGCCAGCGCCTGCCCAACCCCTTCATGCCGGACGCGCCGCAGCGCATCGCCACCGACACGTCCCAGAAGGTGGGCATCCGCTTTGGCGAGACCATCAAGAGCTACATCGCGGAAGGCCGCGACCTGAACACGCTGGTATCCATCCCGCTGGCGCTGGCCGGCTGGCTGCGTTACCTGCTGGCGGTGGACGACGAGGGCAAGGCGTTTGAAGTTTCGGCCGACCCGCTGAAGGACGACCTGCAGGCGAAGCTGGCGGGCATCGAAGTGGGCAAGCCGGAGACGTATCAGGGCCAGCTCAAGGGCATCCTGAGCAATGCGTCCATCTTCGGCGTGGACCTGACCGCCACGCCGCTGGCTGCGAAGATCGAGGAATACTTCGTGGCCGAACTGGCGGGCCCCGGCGCGGTGCGCAAGACGCTGCACGAGGCGCTAGCCTGAGGCAACGGGAGCACTCAACCTTGCAACCTTATGGTGGGGAAACTTTTTCACGCGGCAACGCGCTTAAAGGCTCCCCTACCAGGGGAGCTGGCCGCGCAGCGGCCTGAGGGGTCTTGCCAACGGCGGCGTGACCGTCACCCAGAAAGTTCCAACCCCTCCGTCTGCTTCGCAGACACCTCCCCTACGAGGGGAGGCTTTTCCTCTACAACCCGTCAAAGGCTCCCCTCCCAGGGGAGCTGGATGCGCCGCAGGCGCAGACTGAGGGGTCTTACTTTCCCTCTTGCACCACCCCTGCCGGGAAAATCGCCCCTTTCCGTCGGCTGTAGGGGCGGCCTGCAGGCCGCCCGGACGGGCCCGGCCACACCGCCCGCTGCCGGTCTGCGTTTCGTTTTTTCACCCACAACACAAAACCCCAACACCACAAACCAACAAGGAGGACACCCCCTATGAAAATGAAAATGGGCTGGCGCTGGTACGGCGAAGGCAACGACCCCATCACGCTGGACGACATCCGGCAGATCCCCGGCGTCGAGAGCATCGTCTGGGCGCTGCACGACAAAATGCCCGGCGAAGTCTGGCAGGAGGACGAGATCAAGAAGGTCGTGGACCTGATCCATTCCAAGGGCTTTTCCGCCGAAGTGGTCGAGAGCGTCAACGTCCATGACGACATCAAGATCGGCCTGCCCACCCGCGACCAGTACATCGAAAACTACAAACAGTGCATCCGCAACCTGTCCAAATACGGCGTGAAGGTCATCTGCTACAACTTCATGCCCATCTTTGACTGGACCCGCACCGACCTGTTCCACCCGGTGGGCGACGGTTCCACGGCGCTGTTCTACCAGAAGGACCTGATCAAAGACGATTACAAGGCCATGGCCGAGTATATCATGAGCTTCACCGAGAAGTACAACATGACCTTCCCCGGCTGGGAGCCGGAGCGCATGGCGAAGCTGGACGAGCTGTTCAAGGCCTACGCCCCCGTCACCAAGGAAAAACTGTGGGAGAACCTGCAGTATTTCCTGGAAGCCATCATGCCCACCTGCCGCGAATGCGACATCAAGATGGCCATCCACCAGGACGATCCCCCGTGGGACATCTTCGGTCTGCCGCGTCTGCTGGTCAACGCCGAAGCCATCGACCGGTTCCTGTCCATGGTGGACGATCCGTACAACTGCCTGACGCTGTGCTCCGGCAGCCTGAACGCCAACCCGGACAACAACGTGGCGGCCATCGTGCGCAAGCACAGCGACCGCATCCCGTTCGCGCATATCCGCAACATCCATCACTTCGAGAACGGCGATTTCAGCGAGGCCGCCCACCGCGACTGCTGCGGCGAGACCGGCATCATCGAGATCCTGCGTGCCTACCATGACGGCGGGCACGATGTGATCATCCGCCCGGACCATGGCCGCCAGCTGTGGGAGGAAGGCCCCGGCAACTGCCGCCCCGGCTACGGCAAGTATGACCGTGCGCTGGGCACCCAGTACATGCTGGGCGTGTGGGACCTGCTGGACCGCCTGGACGAGGAGAAAGCCGTCAAGGCGTGAGTTTTGGCGAATGTCCTTTCTTTACAAAGAAAGGACCAAAGAAATTCCAATAAAAAAGGCATGGGTGTACACCCATGCCTTTTTTGGTTGAAATTCTTTTGGTTCTTTTCTTATAAGAAAAGAACGATACAGGAATAATAAAAAAGACGTTGGAATGTCCCGGAAAGTGCGGCGCGGCCGAATAGTAAGACCCCTCAGGCCGCTGCGCGGCCAGCTCCCCTGGGAGGGGAGCCTTTTTGAGTGGGTAGCAACCTAAAGCGGTACTAAAGAGGAGCCTTTGACGGGCAGTAGAGTAAAGCCTCCCCTTATAGGGGAGGTGTCTGCGAAGCAGACGGAGAGGTCCTGCACCTCCCGGCAAATACAACATATCGGGAAATTCCCTCTTCCGACCGGATGTAGGGGCGGCATGTATGCCGCCCGGAAGGCGTTCCTGGCGGCAACGCAGTTTTGCGGGCCGGCAACCCGTTTTCGGATGTACCGTAGGGCGGGGTCTTGACCCCGCCGTGGAGGTTCGCTCCGCCGGAAAGTTCCGGGTCGTGAAAAAGTTCCAAACTCTGATTCTCTGTTTTATGTGACTGCGCAGGTCAGGGCGGGGTCCGAACCATCGACCTGCGAAGATACCAGATACAGCAGCCGCCGTTCGCCCAGCACGTCCGCATAGCGGCCGGTGGCTTCCGCTACCATGCAGGGATGCCCGCCAATGGAATACCCCGCCGCGTCGGGGTCGTTCAGCAGCCCGAAGAAAAACCAGACTTCCGCGGTGTCTTGCTGCCCCAGAGAAGTGTAGTCGATGACCGCGGGTTCAGCCGGGTGCAGGTCGCCGTCGTCGGTCTGCACGTTGCACCGGGCCGCCGCCGTGTAGCGGGTCAGGCCCGGCAGCGGTTCGGATCTTTTGAACAGACAGCCGTAATATTGCTGCTGTTCCGCCCCGCCGATGGTCCGATACACGACCAGCGTGAAAGGTTCGCCGGTGTCCTCGGCGGTGATCTCCTGCTGGCACAGAAGGACCATATTGTGTTCGCCCCAGACCTCCTGGATGTATCGTTCCGGCGACGCATGGCGCGCATAGTCCCGATGCACCGCGGCGATGCCCGCGACCGCCGCCGCCAAAACCAGCAATACCAGGGGCCAGCGGTATTTTTGGATGAATTTGCGCATTGTTTCTCTCCTGTGTTTTGGTGGTGTCTGTATCCGACAGGTGCCGGGAATTTATCGGAGATGGTTGGTTTGACGCAAAATACCTGCGGAGGGGGGGGGACCCCGCCGTGCAGCATTTTTCGTTGCCCGTGAGGTGTCGCGTTATGGGAAAGTTCCAAACCCTTCCGTCTGCTTCGCAGACACCTCCCCTATAAGGGGAGGCTTTTACTCTACGACCCGTTAAAGGCTCCCCTTTTAGGGGAGCTGGATGCGCCGCAGGCGCAGACTGAGGGGTCCACCTTCCGGGACGTGCCACGGGCGGCCTACAGGCCGCCCCTACATCCAATGGCAGACCCTCAAATTATCCGCAATGTCCTGCCTTCCGCAAAGTCCCTGCGGCGGGGTCAAGACCCCGCCCTACGACCCGGCGCAAACGACATATTGTATTACAGGCGTTCATGGCGGCCATGCGGTTTTGCGGACCGCCCCCGCGGCAAACAGCATATTGTATTGCAGACGTTCCGGCAGGTCGTAGGGGCGGCATGTATGCCGCCCGGAAGGCGTTCCTGGCGGCAACGCGGTTTTGCGAGCCGGCAACCCGTTTTCGAGGGTACCGTAGGGCGGGGTCTTGACCCTGCGGCAGGAACGCCCCGGCAGGCGCAACATTTCCCTCAACCCCCCGGTCCCCCGTTAGACGCAGGGGCCTTTCTTCCCCGTTCAGTTCACGTCGTCCACCAGCCAGACACCGTCCTGCAGGGTCAGGGTGATCTCGCCGGAAAAATCCGCGCTCTCGCCGTCCTGCGGCCCGGCCGTCAGTTCATACTGGAAATACTGCTCGGTGTCGGTGGCCGTGTAGCTGGGCGTCAGCGTCAGGTCCTGCACCTCCACCGCCTGCCCCGGCCACTGGGCCGCGCTGCGGGTCGCCACCCGGCTTTCCATGGCCGCCTGCACGCCCGCGTCGCTGGCCTGCCCGTCCAGCCGGGCCTGCACCTGTTCTTCCAGCGCGGCCGGATCGGCGTCCGTCAGGGCCGTTTCCAGCGTTTCGGCCGCCGCGGCGTCAACGCCGTACAGCGCCCGCAGGGCGGTCTCGGCCGCCTGTTCGGCGTCCGGGGCCTTTTGCTGGCCGCAGCCCGCCAGTACCGCCAGCGCGGCGGCGCACAACAACATCCGATGTTTCATCACAGACTCCTTTCGTTTTGACGGTGTTTCGTTATCTACAGCATACCATGGTCCGCTGCACCGGTCAACGGTTTTTGTTGTCCTTTCTTTACAAAGAAAGGACCAAAGAAATTCTAACCAAAAATGTCCCGTGGGGTGATACCCCACGGGACATTTTTTATTAAGAGTTCTTTTGGTTCTTTTCTTGCAAGAAAAGAACGATAACCGTCAGACGGCGCCGTAGATGCCGCGCACCGACACTTCGCCCGTGAACACCTGCCGCACGCCGTCCGGGCAGCGCACCACCAGGCGTCCTTCCTCGTCGATGTCCTCGGCCACGCCGCTGCCGCCGTCAAAGGTCACGGTCCGGCCCAGGTTCACGCAGGCCGCCTTATACCGTTCGCGGTAAGGCGCAAAGCCCTCCACCTCATAGGTATACAGCGCGCGGTCAAACCCGAAATCCGTCAAATACTGGGCCAGCCATTCGGGGTCGGCGCCGGTATCCACCGCCGCGCCCTGGCAGGCCAGACTGGTGGCATGGGACAGGTCCTGCCCGTCAAAGAACGCCTGCGGCTGGGCCAGGTTGATGCCCACCCCCACCAGCAGGGCGTGGCCGTCGTCGGCGCTTTCGCACAGGATGCCCACGATCTTTTTGCCGTTCAGCAGCAGGTCGTTGGGCCACTTGATCTGGCACTGGACGCCGTACCGCTGGCGCAGGGTATCGGCCACGGCCAGGCTGGCGAACAGCGGCAGCGTGCCGGGCTGGGCCAGCGGCGTTTTGAGCACCACCGTGCAGTACAGCGCCTGCCCCGGCGCGCCTGCCCAGGCGCGGCCCAGCCGCCCCCGGCCCGCAGTCTGGTCGGTGGTATAGACCGCGCCGATCGGCCCGAACCGGTCCAGATGTTCCTTCGCCCAGGCGTTCGTGCTGGCGGCCTGCGGCAAACAGATCACGCTCTCGTTCAAAATTCCGGCACCCGCTTCCATCCAAATTCACACTGGCCGTCCGTCACCGTCACGACCCCATAGCTGCCGCCGTCCCGCAGGCTGCCGGGGTTGAACACGGTCGCCGCCGTGCCCACGCCGCGGGTCAGTTCCCGCACATGGGTATGGCCGAACAGCGCCACGTCGGCCCCGCGCGCCCCGGCGCTTTCGGCCAGGCGTTCGCTGCCCATCTTCACGCCGTAATGGTGGCCATGTGTGTAGAAGAACAACACCCCCGCAAAGGGGGCCATCCCCTCGGTGGGTTCGCTGTAGCCCACGTCGCAGTTGCCCGCCACCCGGTAAATGGGGTACGGCACCGGCGTTTTGCGAAGCTGCAGCGCGGCGTTCAAATCGTACAGGCCATCGCCCAGGTAGAACAGGGCGTCGGCGTTCTCGTTGTCCAGCACCCAGCGCAGGCTGCGCAGGCGGCCGTGGACATCGCTGATCACAAGGATCCGGGTCGTTTCAGGCATCGAAGAAGTCCTTTCAGAAGATAAAAGATAAGAGATAATAGATAAAAAATCCGGTGGACCGCGGGCCTTCGGCCCGCTCGAAATTCGTGTACGGCGGGCGGTTTTGCCCGCAGTTGTGCTCTGAATAACAACGGTACAGGCTGCCGCTTTCTTTACAAAGAAAGCGGCGCAAAGAAATTCCGATCAGGCCCGGCCGATGAGTTCCTTATAAACTTCGCCCTTGCTGAACGGCGTGCCCGCGGCGGCCTGTTTGGCGGCGGCGGCGGGCGGCAGGCCGCCCTGCTGCAAAGTGCGGGCGGCGGCGACGACGTCCTCTTTTGTGGGGGCGTCGGCCTGCACGGCGTCTGGTGCGGCGCCCGCCACGACCAGCACGTATTCGCCGCGGGGGTCGTTTTCCCGGTAAAAGTCCACGGCCGCGCCCAGCGTCGTCTTGACGATCTCCTCATGCAGTTTGGTCAGTTCGCGGCACAGGCTGACCGGGCGTTCGGGGCCCAGCGCCGCCGCCAAGTCCCCCAGCGTGGCGCGCAGCTTGTGCGGCGCTTCATACAGCAGGATGGTCCGCGTTTCGCCCTGCAGGGCCGCCAGACGTTCCCGGCGTTCGCGCTTGGGGACCGGCAGGAAGCCTTCAAACACAAAGCGGGCGGTGGGCTGGCCGCTGGCGGCCAGCGCCGTGATGCACGCCGACGCCCCCGGCACCGGCACCACCCGGATGCCCCGCGCGTGGGCTTCGGCCACGATCTGTTCGCCGGGGTCGCTGATGCAGGGCATACCGGCGTCGCTGCACAGCGCGCAGTCCTCCCCGGCTTCGATGCGCTGCAAAATCGCTTCGCCGTGGTGCAGCGCGTGTTCATAGTAGCTGACCATCGGCTTTTTCAGCCCCAGATGGTTCAGCAGGCGCAGGGTCACGCGGGTGTCCTCGGCCGCGACAAAATCCACCGCGCCGAAGGTCGCCGCCACCCGCGGCGGCATATCGTCCAGATTTCCGATGGGCGTCGCCACCAGATACAGCGTTCCCGCCAACGGGGACCCCTCCTTCCCGCCGTTCGGTCCCCTGCAGGGCGTCCCGGCATTTGCATAGTTCTTCTATTATACACGCAAACCCCGCCGTTGACAAGCGGGGCAAAGTGTTTTTCAACTTTTTATCGCGGTTTTTCTGTCAAAAAGAAGTTTCAGGGTCCCCGCATCCCCCTGCGGGGCCGCATTTTGCCGGGACGTTCCCGCGACTCCGCAGCCCCTGAAGGGGAGGCTTTTCTGGGGGCAGCAACCCAAAAGGCTCCCCTCATAGGGGAGCTGGCCGCGCAGCGGCCTGAGGGGTTCCGGGTTGCCGCCCTATCCCCGGGCAGCCCATTTTTGGAGCGGGCCGCAGGCCCGCGATCCACCTCATTTATTATCTATTATCTCTTATCTTTTCTCTATTTTTTACTCCCCGCTGCGTTCCGAAAACCCGTACTCGTGTTCTTCCAGCGGCAGGTTGCGCACGGTCATGCCCTCGATGCGTCCCCAGCGGCAGGTCTGTTCGATCAGGGGCACCAGCCGGTCCAGCCTGTCGGGTTCGCCCTGGGCTTCCAGCGTCACGCTGCCGTCCCAGTTGTTGGCGACCCAGCCGGTCAGGTCCAGTTTTTGGGCCGCGCAGGCGGAAAAATACCGGAACCCCACGCCCTGCACGCGGCCGGTGAAATGCCAGCGGCGTCGCTGTTTACTCATTATCTTCCTCCTTTTCCCACGGGGGGAACAGGTCGGCCCGTGGCCGCATACTGTGCACGGCCATGAGCAGGAGCGCCGCGCAGGCGGCCAGCACCGGGATCAGCGGGTGGAAGCCCAGCCCCAGCGCGGCCAGCAGCGGGCACAGCGTATAGTACACGGCCGCGCCGCGCAGCCCCTTGTGGATATTCTGCTCCATCTGGCGGGAAAGTTCGATCGCCAGCGGCACGCCGTTCAGGTTACGGCGCATCAGCACCATCGCGGCCTGCGGCAGCGGTCCGTCCACCGCGCCGATCTGCGCGCCGATGGCCGCGGCCCCAAAGGCGGCGGGTTCGGTGTCCACGCCGCCCACCAGCAGCGTGGGCGCGGCGGCCTGCAATGCGGCGACGGCATCGGTCAGTTGGCCGTCCGCCAGCCCGGCGCGCACCTGGTCGTCACGCAGCCCGGCCTGGCGGGCCATCTGGCGCGCGTCGGCGTCCGGGGCATGGCTCACGGCGGCGGTATCCAGGCCCAACGCCTGCATGCTGGCCACGGCGGGGGCCGCGTCGGGCCGGACCGCATGGGAAATGCCGATCACGCCCGCGGGGCTGCCCGCCAGCGCAAAATAGAGCGCGGTCGCGCCGCGGCTTTCCAGCTCCTGCCCGGCCTGCAGCAGGTCGGCGGGCAGGGGGCAGTTTTCGGTGATGAACGCCTGCCCGCCCCCGGCGATGACCTTACCGGCCACCTTGCCGCGCAGGCCGCCGGGCAGCGTTTCGGCCCCGGCCACGGCGGTGTACTTGACGCCCTCGGCCTCGGCCCGGCGCAGGATGGCGCGGGCCAGCGGGTCCGCGCTCTGCAAACTCAGGCCCGCGGCCATACCCAGCAGGAATTTTTCCGGCACGCGGCGGGTGCCGGTGACCTGCACCACTTCCGGCTCACCGGCGTCCAACGCGGCGGCGGTGTCCAGCGCCACGGTGCGGATGTGGGCGGCCTGCTGCAGCAGGTCCGGCGTGCGGAAGTAGATGCCCTTCCACGCGGCGGTGCCCACGGTGGCGCGCAGCGCCGTGATCACGCCGGGCAGGATCGCCATGGGGTTGCCCGCGGCCACGACGGCCAGCGCCACGCCCATGGCGTCGCCCGCCGTGCTGCCCGCGGCCATCCACAGCAGGAAAGCCACGACGGCCAGCCCCAGCGTGGCCAGCGTCAGCCAGCCCGAAAGGCGTTCCACCTGGGCGCCCAGGCGGCCTTTTTCGGGCCGGAATTTGTTGACGAGTTCCACCATGCGCGCCTGCGAGGTATCGGCCCCGACGCGTTCGACGCGGCAGGTCAGGGCGCCTTCCTCCAGCACGCCCCCGGAGTAGACCGGCGAGCCGGGAAATTTTTTAACAGATTTTACGATAGCGTTCAACGTATGTTCGTTGACGATGCCGACGCCCTCCAGAACGGTGGCGTCAGCCGGGATGGTCTCCCACCTGCGCAGGACGAGCACGTCCCCGACGCGCAATTCGTCCGGGGAGATCATTTTTTCTTTGCCGTCGCGCAGGACACGGGCTTCTTCGGCCCATTCGCGTTCGATGCGGAACAGCGGCGACATGGCCCGGTGCATCAGGACCTTCCAGAGATGTTCCGCAAAGGAAGCCCATACCAGCAGCAGGCCGACGCTCTCGAAGTGCCAGTCCTGCCGGACGGGATTGCCCGCGGCGATGCTGCCGACGAGCGCCGCCGTGCCGTAAAGGAGGGCCGCGCCGACGCCCAGCAGGATCAGCGCCGCGCCGCGGGGGCGCAGATGGCGCAGTTCGTTGGCGCCGCGCAGCAGGATGGGACGATCCCACCAGCACAGGCCCAGCGCCAGGATCAGTTGGATGACGCCGCAGACGGCGGCCGCGGGGCCCTGTTCGAGCGCGGCGGGCATAGGGATAAGGGCCAGACCCAGCAGGATAGCCAGCGGGCCCAGGCTATAGATCAGTCGGTTTTGACGCGTCGAGGTGGACAGCATCGCAGAAAATTCCTTGTACACAGTAAACTCCTTGCACAAATGATACGTCAAAAATCAGCGGATATACGAAAAAAATAAAAGATAAAAGATAATAGATAATAAATAAGGAAGATTGGAATTTCTTTGCGCCGCTTTCTTTGCAAAGAAAGCGGCAAAGCGTTGGGGGCGTGATGGCTTTTGCGGGGCGGCGGGGTGCTTTCCGGCAACGCTGTGCCTGCCGGGATGTTCTTGGCCCCGTCGTGTTTTTCTCTATCCGTAAGGTTCCGGGCAGCCTGAACGTGCAAAACCCTTCCGTCTGCTTCGCAGACACCTCCCCTATGAGGGGAGGCTTTTGCTCTACTACCCGTTAAAGACTTCTCTCTAAGCAGTGACTTTTCGTGTTGCGACTCACCCAAAGGCTCCCCTCCCAGGGGAGCTGGCCGCGCAGCGGCCTGAGGGGTGATGTTACCCGGAAACGCCCGCCTGCCGGAATGTTCCCGCGGCGGGGTCAAGACCCCGCCCTACGAACCGACGCAGACGGCATTTTTTGTTTGCCACTTTCCGGCGGATCGTAGGGGTCCCGTTCCCCGGCAGCACTGCACCTGCCGGGATACAACACGGGCGGCCTACAGGCCGCCCCTACATCCAATCATAAACTCCAAAAATCGCCAACAATGTTCTATTGATTACAAGGTTTCCGCGGCGGGGTCAAGACCCCGCCCTACAAATTGCCGAAAACAACATATTTTGCCGTACACGTCCCGGCAAGTCGTAGGGGCGGCATGTATGCCGCCCGTGGGCGTTCGCGGCCGTTATGCAGTTTTACACAATAGCCGCCCGTCGCCGGTCGCTCTGTAGGGCGGGGTCTTGACCCCGCCGTGTGTTTTTCTCTATCCGTAAGGTTCCGGGCAGCCAGAACGTGCAAAACCCTTCCGTCTGCTTCGCAGACACCTCCCCTATGAGGGGAGGCTTTTGCTCTACTACCCGTTAAAGACTTCTCTCTAAGCAGTGACTTTTCGTGTTGCGACTCACCCAAAGGCTCCCCTCCCAGGGGAGCTGGCCGCGCAGCGGCCTGAGGGGTAATGTTACCCGGAAACGCCCGCCTGCCGGGATGTCCCCGCGGCGGGGTCTTGACCCCGCCGTTTGTTTTTCTCTATCCGCAAGGTTCCGGGCAGCCAGAACGTGCAAAACCCTTCCGTCTGCCTGCGGCAGACACCTCCCCTATGAGGGGAGGCTTTTCCTCTACTACCCGTTAAAGACTTCTTTCTAAGCAGTGACTTTCCGTGTTGCGACTCACCCAAAGGCTCCCCTTCCAGGGGAGCTGGCCGCGCAGCGGCCTGAGGGGTGATGTTACCCGGAAATGCCCGCCTGCCGGAATGTTCTCGCGGCGGGGTCAAAACCCCGCTCTACGAACCGCCGCAGACGGCATTTTTTGTTTGCCACTTTCCGGCAGACCGTAGGGGGTCCCGTTCCCGGCAGCACTGCGTCTGCCGGGATACAACACGGGCGGCCTACAGGCCGCCCCTACATCCAATCATGACCTCGAAAAATCGCCAACAATGTGCATCGTCTGCAAGGTTCCCGCGGCGGGGTACGACCCCGCCCTACAGGTCGCCGCTTCCTTCCTTCTTTACAAAGAAGGAAGCGAAGAAATTCCAATCCTGTTGTCACGGCCATCGGCCCGGTGCATTTATGATTTTTTATTCTCTCTCAAAACAGCCCTTCCGGCAGCAGGATGTCCTCCCTCGGCACTCTGTCCCAGTCAAAGCGTCCCGCCAGTTCCACCGGCGTCACAGGCCGCGGCGTGTCCTGCAAGCCGCAGGCAAAGGCCAGCTTGCCGATGACCTCCTCCGGCGCATACCGCGCGCGCAGGTTCTCCAGGCTTTGGTCGCCGTCCCGTTTGGACAGCCGCCGCCCTTCGTGGTCCAGCAGCAGCGGCAGATGGTAAAACCGCGGGGCCGTCAGGCCCAGTTCCCGGTACAGCCACAACTGCCGGGGCGTGCTGCTCAGCAGGTCCGCGCCGCGCACCACTTCGGTCACGCCCATCAGCGCGTCGTCTACCACCACGGCCAACTGGTATGCAAACACACCGTCCGCCCGGCGCAGGTAAAAGTCCCCGCAGTCGCGGGCCAGGTTCTCGGTGTAGCGGCCCATGTGGCCGTCCACGAAGGTAATCTCCTCGTCGGGTACCCGTACCCGCCAGGCAGGGGCTTTGCGGCGGGCTTTTTCGGCGATCTCTTCGGGGGTCAGGTTTCGGCAGGTGCCGGGGTAAAGCACCTGTCCGTCGCTGCGGTGGGGGGCGCTGGCCGCATGGAGCTGGCTGCGGCTGCAAAAACAGGGATAGACCATCCCGCGCGCGGCCAGCTTGTCATAGAACTGCTGGTAGATGGCCGACCGTTCGCTCTGGTACACCGGCGGGTCCGGCCCGTCGGCCGAAAGTCCCAGCCACGCCAGATCGTCCACGATGGCGTCCGCGTAGCGCCGGGGGCAGCGCGCGGCGTCCAGGTCCTCGATGCGCAGCCATACCTTCCCGCCTTTGCTCTTGGCCGAAAGCCATGCCAGCAGGCAGCACAGCAGGTTGCCCAGGTGCATCCGGCCGCTGGGGCTGGGGGCGTAGCGGCCCGCCGTCATTCCAGCGTATAGACGCCGTCGCCCAGCGCGCGCAGGTGTACGCGGTAGAAGGCGGCGACCGCGCGCACCATAGCGTTCACGTCGGACACAGCGGCCGTCTCGACAGCCGAGTGCATGGCAAGCTGGGCCAGCCCGATGTCGGCCATGGGGATGGGCAGGCTGTGGCTTTGCAGGTTGCCCAGCGTGCTGCCACCGGGTTCGTCGGCCCGGTTGGTAAAGACCTGCACCGGCACGCCGGCTTTTTCACATACGGCGCGGAAGATGCCGCCGCTGACGGCATTGGTCGTATATTTCTGGCTGGCGTTGTACTTCAGCACCACGCCGCCGCCCAGCCGGACGGGCGCGGCGGGGTCGCTCTTGGCGGCAAAGTTGGGGTGGGCGGCGTGGCCGTTGTCGGCGCTGAGCAGGAAGCTGTTTGCCAGCGCGCGCGGGGCGCCCTGGGCGCTGTGGGGCACGGCTTCGATGATGCGGTCCAGCACGTCGCGCAGAAAACTGCTCTGCGCGCCCTGCCGGGACGAGGACCCCACTTCTTCGTTGTCCAGCATCGCCCAGACCGGGGCGCAGGCGCTGTCGGTCTCGGCGGCCGCGTCGATGAAGCCCAGCAGCGTGGCGGCGGCGCATTCCAGATCGTCGATGCGCGGCGAGAGGAAGAACTCCCCCTCCGGCCCCACAACGGCCGGGGCCTGCCGCACCACCAGCTGCAGGTCGCGGTCCAGGATGTCGCCCGGTTCCACGCCCAGCTCGGCGCACAGCAGGTCGGTCAGCGTGCGGCTGCCGGCCGGGCCCCACAGCGGTTGCATATCCACCTGGGGGTTGTAGTCGTGGCCGCGGTTCACGTCGCGCTGCATGTGGATGGCCAGCGACGGGATCACCAGCAGGTCCCGGTCAAAGTGGACCAGCCGCGTTTCCACACCGTCCTCGGTGCGCAGCAGCACGCGGCCCGCCACGGTCAGGGGCCGGTCCAGCCAGGTGGCCATGTTCATGCCGCCGTAGCCCTCCACGCTGAGGCGGCGGCAGCCGTCGTTTTCCACCGTGTCGGATTTGATCTTCCAGCCGGGGCAATCGCTGTGGCTGGCCGTGATGCGCCACCCGCCGATGGCATGGTCCGGGACGCGCCAGGCCACCACGGCGGAGCCGCCCCGGGTGATGTAGTACCCGTGGCCGGGTTCCAGGTTCCAGTAATCGGCTTCTTCCAGCCGCGTGAAACCGGCGGCGTCCAGCCAGGCGGCCGCGGTGGCGGCGGCATGGTAGGGGGTCACGCCCTCCTGCAAAAATTCAAACAGATCTTCGATCATCGTACACCCTGTTCCTCCTGTGGGAAGGGCGGCGGCAGTGTGGCCGCCCTTCTGCCCTCTATTGTACCGCAAAACCCGGCCGGGGGCAAGTTGCAAACCATAAAAATTCGGCGTATAGTGGGTACAGGTTTTCACGCTGCGCGCCGCCGCACATACTATGGATTATAGGAAAAGGGGGATCTTGTATGAAACGCTGCCTGCCGAACCCGACCGGGACATCCCGGCGCCGCCCTGCATGGGCGGCGCTGCTGACCGCCGCCGCGCTGGCGCTGCTGGCGGGATGCACGCCCGCGCCCACAGCGGACGCCGTGCCGGCGCCGCCCGCCACAGCCGAAACGGCCGAGAGCGCCCAGAGCGCCCAAAGCACGGCCAACGGAAACGCCACCGCGGAGAACGGCGCGCCTGCCCCGACGCTGGCCGCCGCGCTGGACGGCTGCCTTGCCTACGAGACGGGCAGCGCGGGCGGCAGCCTGAAAGCGGCCCTGGCGGCGGCGGACCTGGTGACCTACCTGGCCGGGGAGAACGGCGGGCCGGACGCGGTGTACAGCGAAACGGTGCTTTGGCGGGACAGTCTGAGCGAAGCCGAGCGCGCGACGCTGGACGAGAACTGGCCGGGGGTGTATGCGTGTGCGCAGAGCATCTGTGAGGACCCGGCCGCGCAGCAGGGGCTGCTGGATGATGCGGGCGTGACGCAGGATTTTGGGGCGATGGACCTGAGCGGCGTGGAGGAGAAGCTGGACGCGGCGGACCGGGCCATTCATTATAGATAAAAGATAAGAGATAATAGATAAAAAATAAGGTGGATCGCGGGCCTGCGGCCCGCTCGAAATGATGGGACAGGTTGGAATTTCTTTGCGCCGCTTTCTTTGTAAAGAAAGCGGCAAAAGTGTGCTTTGCCGCGAACGGCCGCGAGCTGCCGGAACGCACAGATAAAACGGAGCGTTTCTGGCAATTCGTAGGGCGGGGGCGTACCCCGCCGCGTTTTTTACTGCCCTCAAGGTTTTGCGACAGGGGAATGTACCACGGGCGGCCTACAGGCCGCCCCTACAGACGACGAGAAGTTTTTTTGCGGAAGGGGTAGCTGGAGGAAGGTGCAAAACCCCTCCGTCTGCTTCGCAGACACCCACGGGTTGCGGTTGGCGCATCATGCTGCGCGCCTTGGCGCGGCGCTTGCATTCTGCGACCGCTGCCCCTGCTCCGTCTCGCTGCTTCCGCCGCAGGCGGCGCTCGACTCCGCAGCCCCTAAAGGGGAGGCTTTACTCTACTACCCGTCAAAGGCTCCCCTTTTAGGCACTTGGCTTTAGGTTGCCGCCCACGCAAAAAGGCTCCCCTCTCAGGGGAGCTGGCCGCGTAGCGGCCTGAGGGGTCTTTCTTTCCGGTCGCGCAGCACCTTCCGGGATGTACCAGCGGCGGGGTCTTGACCCCGCCGCATTTGAGCGGGCCGCGGCCCGCGATCCACCATCTTTATTATCTATTATCTTTTATCTCTTAATCTTATCTAATTTTCCCCTTTGTATCCATTCTCTACAATTTTTTCTTTACTTTTCCTTAATCTTTTTCAAAAAACGCTACTCAAAAAACGAACAGTGTGTTATAATATCGTTAAATATCCCTGCGCTGGCCCTGCGCGCAGGCACCGTATAAAAAGGAGGATCTTTTATGCCCAATCCCACATTCCTGGCGCTGGAAGGCTCCGACGCCACCGTGGTTCTGGTCAGCATTGTGCTGGTCTTTGCCATGCTCATTGCCCTCTGCCTGATCATCTCGCTGGAGGGCCGTTTCTTCGACCGCGGCCGCAAGAAACCGGAAGCCAAAGCGGACAAGCCCGCCCCCAAGGCGGCCGCCGCTGCCCCGGCCCCCGCGCCGAAACCCAAGGCCCCCGCCGCCGCAGCCCCCGCTGCCGCTGACGCCGTGCCTGCCGAGGTCGTGGCGGCCATCGCCGCGGCCGTGTCCACCGTTCTGGGCGAGGGCGCTGTGGTCCGCGGTATCCGCCGCGTGTCCGCTCCCGCCGGTTCCCGCCGTGGCGCCTGGGGTGACGCCGCCGTGCGCGAGCTCACCACCCCGTTCGTGTAAGGGGGGTTCTGTATGGGTGCGATCCTGACCAATATTTCCGAGATCTTCGCCAACTCCGGCTGGGCGCAGGTATTTTTTGCAGAAGGCGGCTGGAAGTACGCCGTCATGATTTTGGTGGCCTGCGTCCTGCTGTATCTGGCCATCGTCAAACAGTTTGAACCGCTGCTGCTGCTGCCCATCGGCTTTGGTATGCTGATGACCAACCTGCCGCTGGACGGCATCTTCCATATGGAGATCTTCCTCAACGAGACCAACCATATCAACTGGGAGATGCTGGGCAACTCCGGCGGCCTGGCCGACTACCTGTACCTGGGCGTCAAGCTGGGCATCTACCCGCCGCTGATCTTCCTGGGCATCGGTACGATGACCGACTTCACCCCGCTGATCGCGCGCCCCTCCAGCCTGCTGCTGGGCGCGGCGGCGCAGCTTGGCATCTTCTTCACCTTTATCGGCGCGCGGCTGCTGGGCTTTACCGGGCCGGAAGCCGCTTCCATCGGCATCATCGGCGGCGCGGACGGCCCCACCGCCATCTTCACCACCACCAAGCTGGCGCCCCATCTGCTGGGTTCCATCGCGGTGGCCGCCTACTGTTATATGGCGCTGGTGCCGGTCATCCAGCCGCCCATCATGCGCTTCCTGACGACGGAAAAAGAACGTCAGATCGTTATGACGCCGCCGCGCCAGGTCTCCAAGACCGAGAAGATCCTGTTCCCCGTAGTCGTCACCATCATCGTCAGCCTGACCCTGCCTGACGCCGCCATCCTGGTGGGCTGCCTGATGCTGGGCAACCTGATGAAGGAATCCGGTGTGGTCGAGCGTATCACCAAGACCGCCGGCAACGAACTCATGAACATCGTCACGATCTTCCTGGGCTTCTCCGTCGGCTGCACGACCAACGCTTCCACCTTCCTGACGCTGCAGACCGTCGAGATCGTCATTCTGGGCGTCGTGGCCTTCGGTGTGGGCACCGCGGGCGGCGTGCTGCTGGGCAAGGTCATGTGCCTTGCGACCCACGGCAAGATCAACCCGCTCATCGGTTCCGCGGGCGTGTCCGCCGTGCCGATGGCGGCCCGCGTCAGCCAGAAGGTCGGCCAGGAATACAACCCCCGCAACTACCTGCTGATGCACGCCATGGGTCCCAACGTGGCAGGCGTCATCGGTTCCGCTGTGGCGGCCGGTATCCTGATCAACATTTTCTCCTGATAGACCGTCAAAACCGCCCCTGCGCTGTTGCCGCGGGGGCGGTTTTTTGGGGGGATTTTCCACCGGGTTTTCCCAAATGTTGAACAACTGCCCGTTTTTACAAAATGTTCATATCCGTATCATAATTTCTTCGCAGTTATCGGGTATTGTATAAGCACAGGGACGGAGCCGCAACCGATCCCTGGAACATGATTCCTCCTCACACCGAACGAAATACCCCAAAAGCCCCTGTCCGGAGCCGCAACCGGACAGGGGCGCTTCTTTTTTGGAATTTCTTTGGTCCTTTCTTTGTAAAGAAAGGACGATACACGTATTTTATTTGCCCATAAAGGGGTAGCAGGGCAAACCGGCGCGGGCGGCCTACAGGCCGCCCCTACATCCAGTCGGAAGAGGAAATTTCCCGATATGTTGTATTTGCCGGGAGGTGCATGACCCCTCAGGCCGCTGCGCGGCCAGCTCCCCTGGAAGGGGAGCCTTTTTACGTGGGCAGCAACCTAAAGCAGCCCCTAAAGGGAAAACTTTGACGGGGAGTAGAGAAAAAGCCTCCCCTTGTAGGGGAGGTGTCTGCGAAGCAGACGGAGGGGTTCTACTATCCGGCCGCACCGCACTTTCCGGGACATTCCAACGTCTTTTTTATTATTCCTGTATCGTTCTTTTCTTATAAGAAAAGAACCAAAAGAATTTTAACCAAAAAGGCATGGGTATATACCCATGCCTTTTTATATGGAATTTCTTTGGTCCTTTCTTTGCAAAGAAAGGACAATAAACTTTAAAAAATCTCCCGCGCTTTCCAGCGGCGGACCGCGTCGGTCAGGCAGAGCGCCACAAGCGCCACCGCCAGCAGCAGGTAACCGGGCCGCAGGCCGTCCATGATGACCCCATAGGCGTCAAAATAGCACAGGGGCGACAAAAATTCCAGCCACTTCGCGTCGGCGTACTGCACCGCCACGCCCACCGCGTAGGCGCCCAGCACAAAGGCCGCGCAGCCGCGCACCGCGGCGCTGTACCGCCGCACCACCGCCGCGATCCACAGCCCGCCGCTGAAAAACACCAGTTCCGTCAGGTACATGCCCAGCGTCGTCAGCAGCACGTCCGCGTTGTTCTCCAGCCCGCCGGCCGGCAGCACCACCAGAAAATAACTGCACACCCCGCTGCACACCGTGTACACCAGCAGGTCCAGCGCGCAGGCCGCCGCCTTCGCCCGGACGATCTGCCCCCGGTCCACCGGCCGCGTGAACAGGTACTCCGCCGTGCGCTGCTGTTCCTCCTTCGCCACGCAGCTCACCCCCAGGTAGGCCGCGTACCCGAACGCCAGGATCGTCGTCCAGAAATACAGGCAGGCGTACCACCCCAGCGGTGTCGCCAGGTCCGCCTTGACGCCGAACATCACCCGCATCAGCTTGGGAAAGCTGCCGACCAGCGCCCCCAGTTCCACGATGCTGTCCCGCAGGGACAGGTACTCGAAAAAGCAGAACCCGACCAGCACCACCGTCAGCCCCAGCCAGATCAGCAGCACGCGGGCGTTCTGCCGCAGTTCATTTTTTATCAGCGTTTTCATTGCCGTCACCGCCTTTCACCGCACGTCCTTCGTCCGGGCCAGCCGGAACGCCGCCAGCAGGAACACTGCCATGCCGCCCAGGCAGCACAGCAGCTTGCCCCAGGCATAGAAGCCCGTCTGCACGATGTCCGCCGCGCTGAAATAGGCAAAGGGCGTCAGGTAGCCCAGCGCGTCCCAGCCTATCACCCGGGAAAAACTGGACATGCAGTACAGCAGGATCACCAGCGCCCCCGCCGTCAGCAGCGGGTTGCGGTCATGGGGGAAGGCCACGCCGATCAGCAGCTCCGCCGCCGCAAAGAAGAACAGCACCAGCACCAGCGAGAACGCGATGAGGAAAAACGCCCGCGGCTCAAACCCCGGCCGGAACACCGACATCGAAAGCCAGGATGCCAGCAGGTACGCGCCGCCCACCGCCGCGCCGCCGCAGGCCACGGCCCCGGCCTTACCGCCCAGCAGCGCCGCGCGGGTGCAGGGTTTGGTGAACAGGTATTCCCGGCTGCCGCCGGACCATTCCTTCGTATAGATCGAGATGCCGAAATGCAGCCCGAACACCCCGGCCGCCAGCATGAAAAAGCTCGTCAGGAACGAGTAGATGCCCAGCGGCTGCTGCAGCAGTTCGATGGAGATGCCCGCGCTGCGGAAAAAGTCGCTGTCGGCCATCGTGGCAAACACGGGGCTGTCCCACCCGGCCATGTCGATGAAGCTGTAATACACCGGCGTCATGCAGAAGATGCACAGGGCCATGGCGGCCGTCCACCCGGCGATGTACCGGGCGTTCTGCCGCAGTTCATACACAAAAACGGTCATGGCGCGGCCCCCTTACTCGTAATAATGCAGGAAGATCTCCTCCAGCGAGGGTTCTTCCAGAAAAACGTCCTGGGGGTCCAGCGCCGTGATGCGCGCCAGCAGCGCGCCCATCGGGCCGTTGTACAAAAAGTCGGCGGTGTCGCCGTCAGTGCGCAGCGCCGTCACGCCGTCCAGCCTGAACGCATCGGCGGGCAGCGGGCCGCGGCCCGTCACATGGACCTTTTTATAGCCCTGTTCCCGCAGGTCGCGGATGGAACGCACCTCGGCCAATGTGCCTTCGCGCAGGATGGCGACCCGGCCGCACAGGCGCTGCACCTCGCTGAGAACGTGGGACGACAGGAACACCGTGGCCCCGCGGCGGTTTTCTTCCCGGATCAGGTCATAGAAGGTCTGCTGCACCAGCGGGTCCAGGCCGCTGGTGGGTTCGTCCATGACGAGCAGCCGGGGCGAGGTCATGAGCGCCGACACGATGCCGACTTTTTTGCGGTTGCCCATGGACAGTTCCCCGATGCGGCGCGAAAGATCCAGGTCCAGCCGTTCGGACAGTTCTTTCATGCGCGCGGCGCAGTCTTGTTTGTACAGGTCGGCGGTGTATTGCAGCAGGTCCCGCACGCGCATGGCGTTGTACAGCCCGCCGTCGCTGGGGATATAGCCGGTGTCCCGCGCGATGGCGGCGGCGTCGCGCCAGCAGTCCTTGCCGAACAGCGCCGCCCGGCCCGACGTGGGCCGGATCAGGCCCATCAGGACGCGGATGGTCGTGGACTTGCCCGCGCCGTTGGGGCCGATAAAGCCGAAGATCTCGCCTTCTTCCACCGTCAGGCTCAGGTCCGCAACGCCCCGGTGGCTGCCGTAGTTTTTGGTCAGATGATCCAGTACGATGACAGGTTCGCTCATTGCAAAAATTCCTCCTTGTAAAAATTCCTGCGCAGGACCGTCATGGCGGTTTTCAGTTCGTCCATGATGCCGTCGATCTGCGCGGGGTCCAGGTCCCGGCAGCGGGCGGCGGCGCCCTCCGCCATCAGGACCAGAATTTGCAGCACGGCCCGGGCGTCCTCCGGGCTGCGGAACTTGCGCGCGTCCGCGGGGCGCAGGACCAGTTCGCTGCGGTAGGCGTCGCCGTGGGCGAACAGGGCCGCCAGGTCGTCCCGGACTTCCGCCGCCGTTTCGTTCCATGCGCTGACAAGGAACTGCGTCAGCGCGGGGTGCTGTTTCAGGGCGGCCACCTTCATGGCGGCGGCCGAAAAGATGCGGTCGAACAGGTCCTGTTCGGCGTCCAGCGCGGCGCGGTCAAAGGCGTCGGTCATGACCTGCCCGCTGTAGCGCAGCAGGTAGAGGTACAGCGTTTTTTTGGTGCCGAAATACTGGAACACCGACGCCTTGGAGATGTGCGCCGCGGCGGCGATGTCGCGCACGGACGCCTTGGCGTACCCGTACCGCCCGAAACATTCCAGCGCCGCGTTGAGGATGGCGGTCTGCTTTTCGGGTTTGAGCGCGAGGAACTTTTCCATGGGGGCCTCCTTTCCGGAAAGAAAATAACCGATTCGGTTATTTTGTGGTGAGTATATCATAAATAACCGATTCGGTCAATAGGGGGGCGAGGGGCTGACTGTCCTTTCTTTGCAAAGAAAGGACCAAAGAAATTCCAATAAAAAAGGCATGGGTGTACACCCATGCCTTTTGGATAAAATTCTTTTGGTTCTTTTCTTATAAGAAAAGAATGAAGATAGAGAAGAAAATATAGATACGGGATTTGTGGAGTGATGGAGCATCCGGTGGGAGGGGGTGGTTTTGCGGGATGGGGGTGTCTGGCGGGAGGTACAAGACCCTTCCGTCTGCCTGCGGCAGACACCTCCCCTGGGAGGGGAGGCTTTTTCTCTACTACCCGTTAAAGGCTCCCTTTTAGGGGCCGCTTTAGGTTGCTTCCCACGTAAAAAGGCTCCCCTCCCAGGGGAGCTGGCCGCGCAGCGGCCTGAGGGGTTTTACTGTCCGGTTGCGCCCCCCTCCGGGACATTCCCACGGCAAAATCAAGTTTTCCCCTCGCGCGGTGGACGAAAGAATCAAAACCGGGTATAATAAAAAAGCCCCTCCGAACGGCGGGGCATACTCTGGACCCAAAAGGACGATACCGAATGAACACCCAAGCAAATCCTAAAAAAATCACGTCACTGCAACTGTTCTTTGCCATCGTGCTTTCTATCGCCGTTTTGGTTGCGGCGCAGATGCTCTCGCTTGTACTCAGCGCGCTTCCGCTCAATATCGGCGTCCCATCGGCTGTCTGCAACATTCTGGCCGGGATTTTTTATGCGGCATTTGCCTTTGCGGGCATCCAATGCCTGTGCCGGGCGCTGCTGAAAGTTTCTCTGCCTGAACTGCGGGCCTTTCCGCCGCAGATCAAGCCGGTCTGGCTGGTATCCGCCTTTGTGATGCCCGCTCTGGTCCTGGGCCTTGCGCTTCTGGCGGGCGGGCACTGGGAAGTCCTTGCCCTCCCGGCCGCGGAGTGCGGCGCGGTACTTACCGGCGGGATCTTCTTCTATGGTCTGGCGGCGGGCTTCGTGGAGGAACTGGTCTTTCGGGGCGTTATTATGGGCTGTCTGGAAAAACGGTTCCACCTTCCCATCGCCGTCCTTGTGCCGTCGGTCCTGTTCGGGCTCGTCCATATCATCGGGAACGAACTGGATTTTGTGAGCACGATCCAGCTTTTGATCGCCGGCAGCATCGTGGGCATCCTCTTTTCGCTCATCGCCTATGAAAGCCATTCCATCTGGAACAGCGCCATCGTACACGGCGTCTGGAACATGGCGATGATCGGCGGCATCCTGCACATCGGAAGTCAGGCGGACAGCACCTCTCTTTTCAATTTTGTCCTCGATCCCGCGTCGTTTTTGATCTCTGGCGGCGATTTCGGCATCGAAGCGTCGGTTTTTTCTATTTTTGCGTATCTTGTGTTTACCGCGCTGGCTGTGGTTTTGATAAGGAAAAAGGAGGGGGAGGATAATGTCCCGGAAAGTAGAGTGTAACCGGGCAGTAGGACCCCTCAGGCCGCTGCGCGGCCAGCTCCCCTATGAGGGGAGCCTTTCGGCGGGGTCAAGACCCCGCCCTACAGCACAGCCGGAAACGGGTCGTTGATTTACAAAACCGTACCGCCATCACGAACGCGCACGGGCGGCCTGCAGGCCGCCCCTACAATCCACCCGAAAACGTGTATTTCCAAAATTTCTATATTGTTCCTTCTTTGCAAAGAAGGAACCGAAGAAATTCCAAACAAAATGACCCGTGGGGGATCACTCCACGGGTCATTTTTGATCAAGAGTTCTTTTTTGATCAAGAGTTCTTTTTTGATCAAGAGTTCTTTTGGTTCTTTTCTTGCAAGAAAAGAACGCACGTCTTACTCGTCGTCGGGGAGGGTATCCTCGTCGGCGCGCTCGGCTGCTTCCAGCGCGGCCAGTTCTTCCGGTGTCGGCTCGGCGTCGTCGCCCGCGTCCTGTTCCACGGTCGCGGTCTCGGCGTCGTTGTCGCGGTCCACGCGCGCCAGCATGGCGACCTTGTCGCCCTCGGTCATGCGCATGACCCGCACGCCGCTGCCGTAGCGGCTCTGGATATTGATATCCGACGCGTGCAGCCGGATCAGGATGCCGTTCTGGCTGATCAGAATCAGGTCGTCCGTTTCATTGACGATCTTGATGCCCGCCACGCCGCCTTTGGCGTAGTTGCGGATGCCCAGCCCGCCGCGGTTCGTGATGCGGTAATCGTCGATGCGGCTGCGGCGTCCCTTGCCTTCCTCGGTGATGGTCAGCACCGTGGCGCCCGGACGGCATACGCCCGCGCCCACCACATAGTCGCCTTCACGCAGTTTGATGACCCGCACGCCGTGGCCGCTGCGGCCCATGGCGCGGGCCGCGCCCTCCTGGATATGGATGGCCGCGCCGTCGTGCGTCGCCACGATGATCTCATCGTCGCCCTGCGTCAGGTGGCTCCACACCAGGCTGTCGCCCTCGTTCAGGCCGATGGCGATCAGGCCCATCTTGCGGATGTTGCGGTACTGCGAAAGCGGCGTGCGCTTGATCAGCCCCTGCCGCGTGATCATCGTCAGGTAGGTGCTTTCCTCGTCGGCGCCCGCGCTCTGCTGCAGCATCAGGGTGACTTTTTCGCCCTCCTGCAACTGCAGCAGGTTCACGATATGGCTTCCCTTGGCCGTGCGGCTGCCCTCCGGCACCTGATACCCCTTGAGCCGGTACACGCGGCCCTGGTCGGTCAGGAACAGCATATAGTCATGGGTGGAACCCACGAACAGTTCCTCGGTAAAGTCGTCGTCCTTCTGGGTCATGCCCTGCACGCCGCGGCCGCCGCGGTTCTGCGCCTGGTAGGTGTCCAGCGTCGTGCGCTTGATATAGCCCTCGTGGGTCAGCGTAAAGACGCAGGTTTCTTCGGGGATCAGGTCCTCGATGTCCACCTCGCCGGACACCGCCTCGATGGAGGTACGGCGCTCGTCGCCGTACTTGTCGGCCAGTTCGTTCAGGTCGGTCTTGACGATGCGCTTCACATGGTCGTCGTTCGCCAGAATGTCCTGGTAATCCGCGATGGCGGCGCGCAGTTCGTCCAATTCCTGCTCGATCTTCAAAATTTCAAGACCGGCCAGACGGCCCAACTGCAACTTCACGATGGCGTCGGCCTGCGGTTCGTCGAAGTCGAAGCGATCCATGACGGCCTGCCGGGCTTCGGCAAAGCCGCCCTTGCAGGCGCGGATGGTGGCGATGATCTCGTCCACGATGTCCACGGCCTTGCGCAGACCTTCGAGGATGTGCTCGCGCTCCTGCGCCTTTTTCAGATCGTGAGCCGTGCGGCGGCGGATGACTTCCATCTGGAAGTCGATATACCGTTCCATCACGGTTTTCAGGCTCATGATGCGGGGCACGCCGTCGTCCAGCGCCAGCATGATGACGCCCACGGTGTCCTGCAGCTGGGTGTAGCGGTAAAGCTGGTTGAGGACCACCTGGGGGTTGGCGTCCTTCTTGATCTCGATGACGATCTTCATGCCGGTGCGGCTGGAAGATTCGTCGTTGAGGTCCGAGATGCCCTCGATGCGCTTGTCTTTAACGAGGTCCGCGATGGACTCGATCAGGCGGGTCTTGTTGACCATGTAGGGGATCTCGGTGATGAGGATCTCGAACCGGCCGTTTTTCTTTTCGACGATCTCGGCGCGGCCGCGCAGGGTGATCTTGCCGCGGCCGGTGGCGTAGGCGGCCCGGATGCCGGACCGGCCCATGATGATGCCGCCGGTGGGGAAGTCGGGGCCTTTGATGTATTCCATCAGGCCGGCGAGGTCGATGTCGGGGTCGTCGATGAGGGCGGTCATGCCGGCGACCACTTCCCGCAGGTTATGGGGCGGGATGTTGGTGGCCATGCCGACGGCGATGCCCTGGCTGCCGTTCACCAGCAGGTTGGGGAAGCGGCTGGGCAGCACGTGGGGTTCCTTTTTGGTCTCGTCGAAGTTGGGGTCCCAGTCGATGGTCTCCTTCTCGATGTCGGTGAGCATCTCGCAGGCGATCTTGGACATACGGGCTTCGGTGTAACGGTAAGCGGCCGGGGGGTCGCCGTCCACGGAACCGAAGTTGCCCTGGCCGTCCACGAGGGGGTAGCGCAGGCTGAAATCCTGCGCCAGACGCACCATGGCGTCATAGACCGAGGCGTCGCCGTGGGGGTGATAGGAACCCAGCACGGCGCCGACGGTATCGGCGGATTTGCGGTAGGGGTGCTGGGGGTCGTTGCCGCGCTCGTGCATGGTGTAGAGGATGCGGCGGTGGACGGGTTTAAGGCCGTCGCGCACATCGGGCAGCGCGCGGGAGACGATGACCGACATGGAGTAATCGAGGAACGCGGCTTCGATCTCTTTTTTGACGTCGCGTTCGATGACCTTCGTGCCGGAACCCGGCACCATGATGATGTTTTCTTCCATTCAGTGTACCACCTTAAGAAAGATAATAGATAAGAGATAAAAGATAATAAATTTGGTGGATCGCGGGCCTGCGGCCCGCTCGAAACAGCGGTTGGGGGGTGGGCAGGCAGACCGGGAACAGTGCGGTCGCGGTGCGGGCCTGCGGCGGGGTCAAGACCCCGCCCTACAAACCGGTGGGACCGTGCAGGCAAACCGGGAATGCCATGCCGCGGTGCGGGCCTGCGGCGGGGTCAAGACCCCGCCCTACAGGGCGACGGAAGGTCTACGCCTTGCCGTCCAGCAGCCATTGCAGGGGATTGTTTTCGATATAACGCCGGATCTCCAGCAATTCTGCTTCGTTGCGCACCACATGGTCATAGTAGGAATTCTGCCACAGGGCATGGCCGCACCGGCGGCTGACGCCCGATTTATATTGCCCGATCATGGTGGGGACCGCCGGACGGGGTCGCTCCCGGTCCGGGGGCTTTGTAGGGCGGGGTCTTGACCCCGCCGCCCATCCGGCAGCATCCAACTGTAAAAGAATATGGATATGATCCGGCATGATGACGTATTGCAGGATCGTCACGCCATCAAAATGCCGGGGCAGGTCCAGCAGGTCCTGTTCCGCGATTTTACCCCAGGGCGTCAGTTCCAGTTTGCAGGATGCAGCCGACAGGTAAGGTTCGTGGTCCGGGGGGCGCGGCACGGCGGGGTCAAGACCCCGCCCTACGATCCGGGAAAGGCAGCGGTTTCTGTCCCGTGTGCACAGCGTCAGAAAGTAGATATTGGGCGCGCTGTAATCCAGAGAAGCCAGCCGGGGATGTTTCCGTTTGGGATATTCCATGGCGGAACCCCTTTCCTACAGGCAAACGGTCAATCATTGGGCGGTTTTACCGCTTTCTTTGCAAAGAAAGCGGCGCAAAGAAATTCCAAATATGTTTTCGTATCGGGAATTTCTTTGAAAACCGTCGCCGTCGGCGGACATGCGCCGACGACGGCGACACCGACAGGGAAATTTTGCCCAAAATTGTGTGCGAGGCCAAAGGCCGAGTGCGCGGTTTTGGGCAAAATTTTGTCGAAGGGGGATCCAAATGGGGGAAACAGGCCCGTTAGGCAATTGCCGTGCGGGACTGTTGCCCCCGTTGACCGCCCCTTACACGTCCAGATTGGCGAACTTGGCGTTCTTGACGATGAACTGGCGGCGCGGCTCGACCTGCTCGCCCATCAGGATGCTGAACGCTTCGTCCGCGCGCTCGGCGTCCTCGATCTTGATCTGCACGATCACGCGGTTATCCGGGTTCATCGTGGTCTCCCACAACTGGTCGGGGTTCATTTCGCCCAGACCTTTATACCGGCTGATCTTCGCGCCCGGCATCTCGGCCGAAAGCAGCTTCATTTCGTCGTCGTCGTAGGCGTATTTGACGGTCTGGCCCTTTTGCAGTTTGAACAGCGGCGGCTGCGCCACATACACATAGCCGTGCTCGATCAGCGGCCGCATATAGCGGAAGAAGAAGGTCAGCATCAGCGTGCAGATATGGCTGCCGTCCACGTCGGCATCGGCCATGATAAAGATTTTATGGTAGCGCACCTTGGAGATATCGAACTCGTCCCCGATGCCGGTGCCCAGCGCCGTGACCACCGGCATCAGCTTGTCGTTGCCGTAGATGCGGTCGGCGCGGGCTTTCTCGACGTTGAGCATCTTGCCCCACAGCGGCAGGATCGCCTGGATGTTCGAGTCCCGGCCCATCTTGGCCGAGCCGCCGGCGGAATCGCCCTCCACGATGAACAGTTCTGTCTTGGTGGGGTCTTTCTCGTGGCAGTCGGCCAGTTTGCCGGGCATGCGGTTGGATTCCAGCGCGCTCTTGCGGCGCACCAGTTCGCGGGCCTTTTTGGCGGCGGCGCGGGCGCGGGCCGCCTGGGTGGCCTTTTCCAGAATGGCCTTGGCGGCGGCGGGGTTCTCCTCAAAATATTCGGTCAGGGCCTTGTAGACCACGTTGCTGACAAGCCCCTTGATATAGGTGTTGCCCAGCTTCGCCTTGGTCTGCCCTTCAAACTGGGCTTCCTGCAATTTGACGCTGATGACCGCGATGATGCCCTCGCGCGCGTCGGGGCCGGACAGGTTCTCGTCCTTTTCTTTCAAAATGCCCTTGGCGCGGCCGTACTCGTTCAGCACGCGGGTCAGCGCCAGCTTGAAGCCTTCCTCGTGGGTGCCGCCCTCCGGCGTATGCACGTTGTTGGCAAAGCTCAGCAGCAGCTCGTTGTAGCTGTTGTCGTAGTATTGCAGCGCCACTTCGGCCACGGCGCCCTGGGCTTCGCCCTTCATATACATGACCTGCGGGGTCAGCGGCGTGAGGTCCCGCCGCTCGCACAGGTAGCTGACGAAAGAACGGATGCCGCCCTCATAGCACATGGTCTCGGTGCGGGCGTCGTTCTCGGCGCCCTGCTCGTCGGCGGGGCGGTCGGATTCGGGGCGCTCGTCGGTCAGCGTGATGCGCACGCCGCCGTTCAGGAAGGCTTCTTCCCGCAGGCGCTTGAGCAGCGTTTCATAGCGGTAGAGCGTGGTTTCCTGGAACATTTCGGGGTCCGGCTTGAAGGTGACGGTGGTGCCGGTGGACGCCGCCGTGCCGATCTTTTTCAGATCGCCGTCGGGCTTGCCGCGCTTGAAGCTCTGTTCATACTCGGCGCCGTCGCGGCGCACGCGGACCACGAGCCACTCGGACAATGCGTTGACGACCGACGCGCCGACGCCGTGCAGGCCGCCCGCGACCTTGTAGCCGGAGTCCTCGCCACCGAACTTGCCGCCCGCGTGCAGCACGGTGTACACGACGGTCACGGCCGGGATGCCCAGCTTGGGCTGGATGTCCACGGGGATGCCGCGGCCGTTGTCCGACACTTCGATGACGTTGCCGGGCTTGATGGTGACTTCGATGTGGGAGCAGTACCCGGCCAGGGCTTCGTCGATGGAGTTGTCCACGATCTCATACACCAGATGGTGCAGGCCGGACGGGCCGGTGGAGCCGATATACATACCGGGGCGTTTGCGCACGGCTTCCAGGCCCTCCAGGACCTGGATCTGCGCGCCGCCGTAGGCATGGTCGGTGGCGGTTTCACGGTTGGATTCGGTGATGATTTCTTCTGCCATGAAAATACTTTCCTCACTTTCTGTTCTTTCTTTGCAAAGGCGAATCAAAGAAACGCTAAAAAACCGCATGGATATGCGATTTTGGGAATGTCATGGTTTTTTTGGGGGCGGGGGAACCCCTCAGTCTGCGCCTGCGGCGCAGCCAGCTCCCCTAAAAGGGGAGCCTTTTAGGTGGGCGGCACTGTAGGGCGGGGACGTACCCCGCCGTGCAGCGTTTGCTATTGCCCGGAAGATTTCGGGTTGCGGAAAGTCCCACCCTTCCGTCTGCTTCGCAGACACCCACGGGTTGCGGTTGGCGCATCATACTGCGCGCGCTTTAAGCGGCGCTTGCATTCTGCGACCGCTGCCTTGCCGCGAAGCGGTAACGACCGGAGCGATGAGCGAAGGGCGAACCTCTGTATTTTGCCGCCGAAAAGGCGGCTATGAAGCGGGGAAAGACTGTTTGCCTTACCACATCCGCCGCAGGCGGCGCTCGACTCCGCAGCCCCTGAAAGGGGAGGCTTTTCCTCTACTGCCCGCAAAGGCTCCCCTCTTAGGGGAGCTGGCCGCGAAGCGGCCTGAGGGGTTTGTCAACGGCTGTGCTGTACCTTCCGGGCCGCCCCCACATTCAGCAGAAAAGGCGTTTTTGCCCAAAATGTCCTCTTTGCCGCAAGATCCCTGCGGCGGGGTCAAGACCCCGCCCTACGAACCAGCGGAAAGGGAATTTTGTATCTTTCACGTTCCGGCAGGCCGCAGGCAGGCATGACGTGGTTTTGCGGAGCGGCCGGATGTTCCCGGCTGCACTGTAGGGCGGGGTCTTGACCCCGCCGTGGTTTCCCTGCCCCGGAACTTTCCGGGCCACATCCCGCGTCCCCCTACCACTCCGCCCGCTCCGCGCGCTTTTTGAGCGCGGCGGGGGACAGCGGGCTGATATACACCGTTTCGCCGGGGAAATCGGTCACGATAAAACTCTTGGGCAAGGTGCCGGGCGGGCACAGGTCCACGACGGCGCCGCCGTCCTCGGCCCTGCGGAAGTATTCGCCGGTACGGCGGGACGCGCCCGCGGTATCCAGATCGAACACGCCCAGCACGTCGCGGGTATTCAGCACAAAGTCCTGCCCTGCATGGAAGTACATGGGAACGCTCCTTTTGGATGAGAAAAGACAAGAGATAGTAGATAAGCTGCAGCGGATGGTTTCATGGGGTGGCCGGACGTTCCCGGTATTCTGCAGGGCGGGGCGTACCCCGCCGTGGGCACATCCCGGAAGGTACAACACAACCGGGCAGTAGAACCCCTCAGTCTGCGCCCTGCGGGCGCATCCAGCTCCCCTATAAGGGGAGCCTTTTGAACGGCTGCCACTTAGAAAGCCTCCCCTTGTAGGGGGAGGTGTCTGCCGCAGGCAGACGGAGGGGTGGAACTTCCTGCATTTCGGAAGGGTCCGGGTCATGAGAAAGTCCCGCGGGCGGCCTGCAGGCCGCCCCTACGCACAATAGGAATGTTGCGCATTGACCCGGCAGGGGCGCATTCGGCGGAAACCTCCACGGCGGGGTCAAGACCCCGCCCTACGAACCGACGGAAAGGGAATTTTGTATCCTTTACGTTCCGGCAGGCTGTAGGAGCCGCATGCATGCGGCCCGCGGGCATGCAGTGGTAACGCGGTTTTGCGAATCGGCAACCTGTTTTCGGATGTACCGTAGGGCGGGGTCTTGTCCCCGCCGCATTTCGAGCGGGCCGCAGGCCCGCGATCCACCACATTTATTATCTATTCTCTTTTCTTCCTTCTTTGAAAAGAAGGAAGCGAAGAAACTTTATTCAAACGGCTTCTCCGACGCCTGCCCCGCCTTCACATACACGATCTTCCCGTTCGTGCGCGCAAAGGCCGCTGTGTCGCAGGTCGTGACGATGGTCTGGTGCTCGCCCATCCGCGTCAGCAGGTAGGTCTGCCGGTCGTCGTCCAGCTCGCTCAACACATCGTCCAGCAGCAGCACCGGGTGCTCCCCGAACAGGTCGCCCACCACCGTCGCTTCCGCCAGCTTCATCGCCAGCACGCAGCTCCGCTGCTGGCCCTGGCTGCCGTACACCCGCGCGGGCTGGCCGTCCAGCTGCAGGTCCAGGTCCTCGCGGTGGGGGCCTGCCAGGCAGAATCCCGCCCGCAGTTCGCTGCCGCGCACCGCCGCCAGCTTTTCGGCCAGCGCGTCGGCGTTCGGCGCCGCCGCACAGCACTGGTACCGCAGATGGAACGCCTCGGCCCCGTGGGAGATCTCGGTGTAGTTCTTCGCCGCGGCCGGGGCCAGCGCGTCGGTGAACCGCTGCCGGTGCGCCATGATCTGCCCGCCGTACTGGGCAAGCTGTTCGTTGTAGGCGTCCAGCAGCAGCGCGCCGTTGGGGGTGATGTCGTAGCTTTTCAGCAGGGCGTTTTTCTGCGCCACAAGCCGCATATACCGCCGCAGCGCCACCAGATAGGGCCGGTAGATCTGGCACAGCGCGGAATCCAAAAACCGCCGCCGCCCTTCCGGCCCGCCCTTGACCAGCGCCAGCAGGTCCGGCTCGAACACCACGGCCTGGAAGTTCCCGGCCAGCGCCGCCGCGCGGCCCTGGTCGGCGCCGTTCAGCTTCGCCGTGCGCCCCGGGCGCTGGCTGCCCTTGCTGCCCACGGTCAGGCGGATGGTCTTTTCGTTGCCGCCGCTCTCAAATTCGCCTTCGATGACCGAAAACTCGCACCCGCGGCGGATCAGTTCGGCGTCCTTGCTGCCGCGGAAACTCTTGCCCCCGGTCAGCAGCCAGACCGCTTCCAGCAGATTGGTCTTGCCCTGGCCGTTCGGCCCGCACAGCACCGTCAGGTGGGGGTCGGGGTCCAGCACGGCGTGGGCCAGGTTGCGGTGGTCGGTCAGTTCCAGATGGGCAAGCCGCATCAGGACCCCTCCGCCACCTGCACGGCGCGGCCGTCCAGTTCCACGGTGTCCCCGGCGCGGCATTTTTTGCCGCGCATCGTGCAGACTTCGCCGTTGACGGTCACGGCCCCGGCCTGGATCAGTTCCTTGGCTTCGCCGCCCGTTTCACACAGGCCCGCGAACTTGAGCAGGGCGTCCAGCTTGATAAACTCGGTATGGATGCGAATTTTGTCCATGATATCAGCCCTCGTTCTTGAAGCGCACCGGCAGCACCAGATAGATGAAGTCCTTGCCGTCCTCCGGCAAGATCTTCACGGGGCTGAGCGGCCCGTTGATCTCCAGCACCATCCGTTCGCACTTGGAATACCGCAGCGCGTCCAGCAGGTAGCGGTTATTGAAGCCGATCTCGACCGGTTCGCCTTCCAGCGCCACGGGCGGGAACTCGTCCACCACCTTGCCCAGCGGGGTCTGGCAGCGCACGGTGATCTTGTCCTCGGCAAAGGTCACGCGCAGGGGGTTCTTGAGCCGCTCGGTGATGATGAGGGAGCAGCGTTCAATGGTATTGATGAAGGTGCGGCAGTCCACGGTGACGCGGGTGCGCTTTTCCTTGGGGATGACGCTCTCGTAGCTCAAAAAGTCGCCTTCGATCAGGCGGCTCATGATGGTGTAGCCGTTGGTGGTGAACACCACGTACCGGCGGTTGGCGTCGATCTTGACGGGGTCCTCCGGCCCGCCCAGGATCTTCAGCAGTTCCTGCAGCGTTTTGGCCGGGATGATGATGCGGATGTCGCGCGTACATTCTACGTCGCGCTGGATGATGGCCAGGCGGTAGCCGTCCAGCGCCACAATGGTCAGGCTGCCCGGCTCGATGACGAACAGTTCGCCGGTGTGGGCGGGTTTCTTGTCGTCCTGGCTGACGGCATAGATGGTCTTTTCGATCAGTTCCCGCATCATGGAGGTGGGGATGGTCATGGTGTTGTCGGCGCCCGTGACCGGCAGGCTGGGGTAGTCGGAGGCGTTCAGCGCCGGGATCTCGAACTCGGCCACGCCGCCGCTGATGATGGCCTGGCCCTCGTCGGTCAGTTCGATGCGCACATCGCCCGCGGGCATACGGCTGACCATCGACAGCAGCAGCTTGGCTTCCAGCACGGTCTCGCCGGGGACCAGCACGTTGCATTCGATGGTGGTGGTGATGCCCATTTCCATGTCATAGCCGGTCAGGGTCAGGCTGAACCCTTCGGCTTTCAGGTAGACGCCCTCCAGCACCGGGATCGCGGAACGGTTCGTTATGGCGCGGGACACGCCCTCGATCGCCGATGCCAAAAGGGTCTTTTCACATTCAAATTTCATGGCGGTTCCTTTCTTACAGGAGCATGGGATTATACGTTTTGTATAAAATCAGGGGCAGCGCCCCTGGGGGAGAGTATCGTATCAGCTTTTCCACAGAAGAAGGGGTCCGGGAGCCGCTTTCCTTCGTCGGTTAGGACGGTTCTGGTTGCAGAAACTATTAACTATTCTCGTAGTAGTAGTAGGGGGTGTGAAAATGGTGGAAAAGTGGGCGGATCGCCTTGACGGCGCGGAAAAGCGCGGTTGGATTTTCAAGATTCGGCCGTGCAAAGGATGGTGGAAAAAGGGGAAAACCTGCGGTTTTGCACAGCCGCTCTGGAAAACTCACTGTTGAAAATGAAAAACTCTGTTGATAACCTACTTTCTTGAAAGAAAGTAGGCAAAGAACTTTCAATTAAAACGCACGTACGTGCGTTTTGGTTAGAATTTCTTCGGTTCCTTCTTTGTAAAGAAGGAACAAAGCGGTTTATTTGCTGTGTTCAGCTTTCTTGGAAGAAAGCTGGCAAAGAACTTTTCTCTAAAATCGCACATCGTGCGATTTTGATTGGAATTTCTTTGGTTCCTTCTTTGTAAAGAAGGAACTCAGGTGCGGACGTTCTTGATGATGTCGCTGCACATTTCTTTTAAGTGCTGGTCCTTGGTGATGTTTTCGGCCATCGTCTTGATGGAATACACCACCGTGGAATGGTCGCGCTGGAATTCCTGGCCAATGGCTTCCATGCTCATGCCGGTCACTTCGCGGATGATGTACATGGTCATCTGCCGCGCCGCGCTGACGTTGGCGTTGCGCTTTTTGCCGCGGATGTCCGCCGGCATCACATTGTAGGTGCGCGCGACTTCGTTCAGAATCTTCTCGATCGTCACCGGGATGGGCTGGCTGTCGTTCAGGGTGTCCTTGATGGCGGTGGTCGTCACGCCGATGCAGGGCGCGATGCCCTCCAGCATATAATAGGCGTTGAGCTTTTTCACCGCGCCCTCCAACTGCCGGATGTTCTGCTTCAGATGATTGGCGATGTACTCGGCCACGTCGTCGGGCAGGTCCAGGTTCAGCAGTTCCGCCTTGCGCTTGACGATGGCGACGCGCGTTTCAAAATCCGGCGGCTGGATGTCGGCCGTCAGGCCCCACTCGAACCGGGTGCGCAGACGCTCCTCCAGGCTCTTGATCTCCTTGGCGGGACGGTCCGACGCAATGACGATCTGCCGCCCGTCGTTGTGCAGCGTGTTGAAGGTGTGGAAAAATTCCTCCTGCGTGCTCTCTTTGCCCGCAAGGAACTGGATGTCGTCGATCAGCAGCACGTCCGCCTGCCGGTACTTCTGCCGGAACTGCTCGGTGGTGGCGGTCTTGACGGCCGTGATGATCTCGTTGGTGAACATCTCGCAGTCCACATACACGATGTTGAAGTCCGGGTGGTTCTTCTTGATCTCGATCTGGATGGCGTTCAAAAGGTGGGTCTTGCCCAGGCCCGACGGCCCGTAGATGAACAGCGGGTTGTACGCGCCCGACGGGTTCGCCGCCACCGCCTGCGCCGCCGCATAGGCGAACTGGTTGGACGGGCCTTTGATGAAGTTTTCAAACGTGAAATCATACCGGCCGCTGGGCAGCAGTTTTTCGTCCAGCTTGGGTTTCTCGGGTTCTTCTTCCTCTTTTTTGGGGGTCACGAACGCGAGTTCCACATCGAAGCCCAGCACAGATTTGAAGGCGTCCTGCAAAAGCGCCGTGTACCGGTCCGACACGATGCCCATGATGAAGGCGTTGCGGATCTCCAGCGTGATGGTGCGGGAATTTTCAAAACTGACGGCCCGAATGTCGCTGATATAGTATTGATAGGTTGCCTCGGCAGTATGTTCGCGGCAGTACGCCTTGGCCGCGTCCAATACGTCGTTGATGGAATCCATGACTTACGATATTCCCCACTTCCTGTTAAAAATCGCGCCCGGACCGCAGAAGGCTGGGCGCAGAAATACTACATACAGTATAGCACAAAACACCCTTCAAAACAACACCCTATTATAATAAAGTAGGGGAAAATTTTTCTCTTCCCACGCACGGACAGGGAAAGTTTGGGGTGGGGTTGTATCCGTGGTTTCTTTATCTGTAGGGCGGGGTCTTGAACCCGCCGTGTTTCTTTGGCCCGCGGGGTTCCGGATGGCCGGAACGTGCCAAACCCTTCCGTCTGCTTCGCAGACACCTCCCCTAAGAGGGGAGGCTTTTCAGGTGGCGGCAACCTAAAGGCTCCCCTTTTAGGGGCTGCGGAGTCGAGCGCCGCCTGCGGCGGATGAGGTAAGGCAAACTGTCTTTCCCGGCGTCATAATCGCCTTTTCGGCGATTGAATACAGAGGTTCGCCCTTCGCTTATCGCTCCGGTCGTTGCCGCTTCGCGGCAAGGCCGCGGTCGCAGAATGCAAGCGCCGCTTAAAGCGCGCGCAGCATGATGCGCGAACCGCAACCCGGCCAAGGACGCGAAGCGGCCTGAG
>SAMEA3387511__coassemble_1340_pt1 | contig 50482 bp, 50 predicted proteins | sample SAMEA3387511__metabat2_low_PE_011 | metagenome-assembled genome bin SAMEA3387511 (sample SAMEA3387511) | Felis catus | biome: Faeces | place: United Kingdom | collected 2012
CGGGCGGTTGTTGACCTTTCGCTTATTCGCGAAAGGTCTTTGCTAAAGCACTAATGCAAACAGGCTCCCGGTGCGGCCGGGAGCCTGTTTTTCTCACTTTGTATTGGGCCGGGCCGCGCAGCCCGGCGGAAAGGAGCCTTGCCCATGAAGACCCTTTACCTGATCGGCGGCCCGATGGGCGTCGGCAAGACCACCGTTTCCCGCGTGCTGCAAAAAACGCTGGACCACAGCGTTTTTCTGGACGGGGACTGGTGCTGGGACGCCCACCCGTTCCTTGTGACCGAGGAGACCAAACAGATGGTGCTGTGCAATATCCGCTTTCTGCTGAACCAATTCCTGCACTGTTCGGCCTACCACAGCGTGATCTTCTGCTGGGTGCTGCACGAACAGGCCATCCTGGACGCGGTCCTGGACGGGCTGGACCTTTCCGGCTGCACCGTAAAAAGCGTTTCGCTCGTTTGCAGCGAGGACGAACTGCGCGCCCGCCTGCTGCGCGACGTGGACGCCGGGCTGCGCACCGCCGACGTGGTGGCGCGCAGTCTGGCCCGGCTCCCGGCTTACGCGGCGCTGGACACCCGCAAACTGGACACCACCGGCCAGACGCCGGAACAGACCGCCGCCCGCATCGCCGCGCTGTGAACGCCCTCGCTCAAAGAGCGCAAAAGACACGCCGCCGTTCGGCCTTTGTGCAGGCCCGCCGTTTTCCCGGTACAGAAAGTGCCGGGGCGCGGCGGTTTTTCTTTTGCCGCTGCCCGGCAAGCCTTCGGCCCCCTGTCACGAATCTATCTGCATGACCTTTTTTGCAAAAACATACCGCAAAACAACGAAAGTGATCACCAAAGCAGCAATGACTTCCCCTATATTTTCTTGATACGTTTCGCTGGCAGCGATCACGATCTGACGCAGATAAATAAAAATGACAGAACTGACGATCGTTGCCGCAACGGACTTTTTTACCATCCCCACCGCAAACGACCAGAACCCCAGGCAGCAAAATACAATGGTGCTGGATAAGGCCGCATAGACCCAGTTTTTCAAAACATCTACAGTAAAATCCCCCGCGACCAGATCAAGCTGTTTATCCACCTCCACAATAAATAGTGCGCAGAACAGATAACCAAGCAAAAGGGAGATCCCCATAAAAAGCGTGATGATGAGAAGTTTGGAAACGATCAGCTTTTTGCGGTCGAGGGGGTATGTGAACATGAGCAGAATCGTTTTATTATTGTATTCACTGATAACCAGCGCAGAGACCAGAACTGCAAAGAATATCACGTATGCAAATGCAAAAAACAGTTGGGCGGCGCGAAAAGAGCTTTCAAAGGTGTATGTGCTGTCGGACGTATCGTTCAAGCCCACAAAAACGAAAAACATACCAAGGATGATCGCGGCGACCGAGATGAAAATATAATGCCAAAAGTGGACCTTCTTCCATTCAAGGCGCATCAAATGTACCATACCGTTTACGCCTCCCCCATGACCCGGAAGAAATAATCTTCCAGTGAATTTTTCTTCACGCCTATACCGGCCATGCCAACGCCATTTTGCACCAATACGGCAGAAATCTCTTTGGCCGGCTTCCGAAGGTCATATATCTCGATTTTTGTGTCCGAGATCACCTTGAAATCAGAAATGCCGACCACCTGTTCCAGCAGATAACCCGCGCGGCCGATGTCGTCAACTTCCAGTTCTATATAATCCGTCTGCGCTTTGCGAATATCCGACATGGAACTTTCTTTGAGAAGTTCCCCATTCCGAATGATGCCCACCGTATCGGCGATCTGTTCCACTTCGGACAGGATGTGGCTGGATATGAAAATCGTCGTTCCCGCTTCCTGATTCAGCCGCCGGAACAGGTTCCGCATTTCACGGATGCCTTCGGGGTCCAGCGCATTGATCGGTTCGTCCAGAATCAGAAATTCCGGCCTTGCCAAAATCGCCCTTGCGATCGCCAGCCGCTGCTTCATGCCCAATGAATAATGGCAGATCTGCTTCCCCTCCACGTTCTGCAAATCCACCATCTGTAAAACTTCATCTATCCGGTTTTTGTTTGGGAACCCCATATATTCGCAATGCAGTTCCAAATTTTGGCGCGCCGTCAATTTGTCATAAAAGTACGGGTTTTCAATGATAGACTCCACCCTTTTGAAACTCTCATAGCTGTGGTCGGTAACTTTTTCGCCAAAAAGACGGACCTCCCCGGCATCCGGCTGGATCAGGTTCAAGATCATCTTCATCACGGTGCTTTTGCCTGCGCCGTTTGGCCCGACAAAACCATAGATCTCGCCCTTCTTCACATGGATGTTCACAGCGTTCACGACGGTTTTGCCCTTATAGGATTTGCGCAGGTCGTGCGTTTCCATGATATATTCCATTTTGTGCCTGCCTCCTTTCGGATAACAGTATATACAACAGACTTTTCTTTTCCCTGCCGGAAATCTAACGGTTTTCTAACGTTTCAAAACGACCGCAAAAACCGTTCCCTCATTCTGCACGCTGCGCACCCGCAGTTCCGCGCCTGTCTGTTCGGCCAGCTTCTTGGCAATCGCCAACCCCAGCCCGTTCCCGGACGCTCCTGGGGCCGTCGTGTAGTTCCTTGTGAAGATCTGCTTTTGCTGCTGGGGCGACATTCCTTTCCCGTGGTCCTCCACCTCGATCACACAGGTCCCTTGGTCCGCCGTAAGGCGCAGGGCGATATACCGGCCGCCGCCCCCATGGCGGACCGCATTGTCGATGAGGTTTTTCAAAATGCGCTGCAGGGCGTCCCGGTCCGTATCGGCATAGACCGGGGCCTGCGGTATCTGGATATCGACCGCAAACTGTTCTTTTTCCAGCAGGTCGTAATAGTCCAGGATGGTATCGCGGCACAGCCCGGCGATGTTCTCCTTTTTCAGTTGCAGGGGCAGATCGCCGGAAGCGATCTTCGACATCGTAAAATAGTCGTTGATCGTTGCGATCAGATCGTCCGCCTTGCGGTCGATTTTGACCGCCATCCCGTGAACATCCTCCGGCACCGGCAGGGCTTCCACCCTGGCGGCCAGCATCTCGCTGTTGCCCTTCAGCACCGTCAGCGGGGTGCGGATATCGTGCGAGATATTGGTGAGGACCTGCGCCATGGCCTTTTGCGCCTGCTCAAAATCCGCCTTCTTTTCATAGAAGTCCTGCAACAATGTGTTGAGGGCGGCCCCCAGTCTGCGGATGCAGGCATGGTCCGTGGGCAGCAGGACAAAGCCGTTTTCGGCCGCGATGGAAAGCGCCCCCAGCCGCCCGCTGATGTAGTCGATCTCCCGCTGCAATTTCCGGTACTGCGCCCGCTGCCAGGCCAACAACGCCAGCAGCGCCGCCGAAAGCACGGCAAACAAGATCCACATTTACGATTCCTCCATCTTATAGCCGATCCCCCACAGGGTCTTGATATAGGGCGTCGTGTCCTGTTCGCCGTTTTTCAGTTTCAGGCGCAGCCGGTTGATGTGCGTATTCAGCACGTTTTCGTTGCCGAAATACGGTTCCTTCCAGATCTGTTCATACAGCCGCTCTTTGGAAAACGCCTGCCCCGGATGGGACGCCAGCAAATACAGGATCTCAAATTCGGTGCGCGTCAGGTCGATCTGCCGCCCCTGCCGGCTGACGGTATGGGCCGCCGGGTCGATCTCCAGATCCCGGATCCTGACGCCCGCGCCGCCCGGCACAGCCTGATAGGTCCCGGCGCGCCGGATGTTCGCCTTGATCCTTGCCGCCAGTTCGATCAGGGAAAACGGCTTTACCACATAATCATCGGCCCCCAGATTCAGGCCCAACGATTTATCGGTATCGCTGTCTTTGGCGGTGATGATGATAATGGGGACCGTGCTGGTCTGCCGGATGGTCTTGATGATCTCCATGCCGCTCATATCCGGCAGCATAAGGTCTATGAGCGCCAGCGAATACGCATCGTAGTTTTGGATCTGCCGCACGGCGCTGCCCCCGTCGCTGAAAGAACAGATGGTAAAATCGCCGGACAGATAATCCTGCACCATCGTTCTGATCTCTGCATCGTCCTCGATCAGTAAGATCCTCATAGGTCGTTCCTCTCTTTCCGCTCCGCCGCCGGGCTTTGGGCAGGGCGCCGCCCCGGCAAAGAAAAGCCAGGGCGGCACGGCCGTTCGCCATGCCGCCCTGCCGCGGTCCCGCACACATTCTTATAAAAAGGCGCGCCCTGCGCCAGCCTGCCCCGGCCGGGGCTTACATCTTGTGGTCCGCGAAGATGGGGTCATCCTGCCAGAGCACCGTATGCCCGGCCGCACGGCTCCTGTTCAGGTCGATGATACGCTGGTTGCTCGACCCGCGGAACCGCAGGCTGATATCATACTTGGCCTGCACAAAGTCGCCGTCCACCAGCACGTCGATGTATTGCAGCAGTTCATCGGTCACTTCACAGCGGCCGGGGCCGGGCTGCAGAACGTCCCGCTCATAGCTGTTGCCGGTGTAGCACCAGACTGTCTTGTGGGGGTACAGCACCTTCACGTTTTTCAGGAAGGGCAGCAGCGCCCGCTGGTTTTCCGGTTCCAGCGGTTCGCCGCCCAGCAGCGACAGGCCGTTGATGTAATCCGGGGCCAGGCTTTCCAGGATCTTGTTGCGCACTTCCCTGGTGAAAGGCTCCCCATAGTCGAAATCCCACGCCACCGCGTTGAAGCAGTTGGGGCAGCGCCGCCGGCAGCCCGAAACGAACAGGCTGGTGCGCACGCCCTCGCCGTTGGCAATATCACAGTATTTGATCGTAGCATAATTCATGCCGTACAGACTCCTTTTGCACGCAGGGCCCCTGTATCTTGTGGGCGGCCTGCGGTTTCTCCCCAAAGGGTATTCCCAGTATAGCAGTTCCCGGGCCGCACCGCAAGCCCCGCGCGGGGCCGGGGCGTCACTTTTCAGTCGTTGCACCGTCGTTTTGTGTACTTGTTCTCAAATTTACCAAAAAACAGGGATCATTTTCGTCACTTCGTTTTTTGCGCGATGTGACGCCGAAATCAGAACATTTTGTTTCATTTTTACAATCCACCACTACATATTGTGGTTTCTCCCCTTGACTTTTTGCGGGGCGCGCGGTAAGATAGGTGTGCTCGCAAGGGAACCAATACGTTGCGAACTATTTTTTTCAATTATACGTTATGTTATATATTGCGGCAGCATTGAGGAGAATCGAGCATGAAGATCATCAAGCGCAACGGCAGCGAAGCCGTATTTGACATTACCAAGATCATCGCGGCGGTCAACAAGGCCAACAACGTCGTGGCGGAAAGCCAGCGCCTGAGCAGCCAGCAGATCATCGCCCTGGCCGACAAGGTGCAGACCGCCTGCATGGGCCGCGGCCACGCCATGAACGTGGAAGAGATCCAGGATATTGTGGAGGACGCCATCATGGCCACCGGCGCCTATGAGGTCGCCCGCCGGTATATCACCTACCGCTATGTGCAGAACCTCAAGCGCACCCACAACACCACCGACGACCGCATCCTGGCTTTGATCGAGTGCAACAATGAGGAAGTCAAGCAGGAGAACTCCAACAAGAACCCCACGGTCAACAGCGTGCAGCGCGACTATATGGCGGGCGAGGTCAGCAAGGACCTGACCATGCGTATGCTGCTGCCCCCGGAGGTCGTCAAGGCCCACGAGGAAGGCATCATCCACTTCCATGACGCCGACTACTACGCCCAGCACATGCACAACTGCGACCTGGTGAACCTGGACGATATGCTGCAGAACGGCACCGTCATCAGCGGCACGCTGATCGAAAAGCCGCATTCTTTCTCCACCGCCTGCAACATCGCCACCCAGATCATCGCGCAGGTGGCGTCCAGCCAGTACGGCGGCCAGAGCATCAGCCTGACCCATCTGGCTCCCTTTGTGGACGTGAGCCGCAAGAAGATCCGCCGCGATGTGGAAGCCGAAATGCGCGAACTGGGCATCGACCCCGGCGAGGAAAAACTTTCCGAGATCGTGGAAGCCCGCCTGCGGGAAGAGATCAAGCGCGGCGTGCAGACCATCCAGTATCAGGTCGTCACCCTGATGACCACCAACGGGCAGGCGCCCTTCATCACGGTGTTCATGTACCTGGGCGAAGCGGGCGACAACCAGCGCCTGAAATCCGACCTGGCCATCATCATTGAAGAAATGCTGCGCCAGCGTTACCAGGGCGTCAAGAACGAGGCCGGCGTCTGGATCACCCCGGCGTTCCCCAAGCTGATCTATGTGCTGGAGGAGGACAACGTCCGCGAGGGCACCCCCTACTTCTACCTGACCAAGCTGGCTGCCAAGTGCACCGCCAAGCGCATGGTGCCCGACTATATCAGCGAGAAGAAGATGCGGGAGTTCAAGCTCTCCAAGGGCGAGACCGAGGGCCACGGCGACGTGTACACCTGCATGGGCTGCCGCAGCTTCCTGACGCCGGACCGCTCCGGCAACGGCTGGGACAACATCGCCAACGCCGGCAACTACGACGGCAAGCCCAAGTATTACGGCCGCTTCAACCAGGGCGTCGTGACCATCAACCTGGTGGACGTGGCGCTGTCCAGCGGCGGCGACTTCGACAAGTTCTGGAAGATCTTCGACGAGCGGCTGGAACTGTGCCACAAAGCCCTGATGTGCCGTCACAACCGCCTGAAGGGCACCCTGAGCGACGCCGCGCCTATCCTGTGGCAGTACGGCGCGCTGGCCCGCCTGAAGAAAGGCGAGCCCATCGACAAGCTGCTGTACGGCGGTTATTCCACCATCAGCCTGGGCTACGCGGGCCTGTACGAGTGCTGCAAGTATATGACCGGCAAGAGCCACACCGACCCGGCCGCCAAGCCCTTTGCCCTGCAGGTCATGCAGCACATGAACGACGCCTGCCAGACCTGGAAGCAGCAGCATGACATCGACTTCAGCCTGTACGGCACGCCGCTGGAGTCCACCACCTACAAGTTCGCCAAATGCCTGCAGAAACGCTTCGGCGTGATCGACGGCATCACCGACAAGAATTATATCACCAACTCCTACCACGTCCATGTGACCGAGCAGATCGACGCCTTTACCAAGCTGAAGTTCGAGAGCGAGTTCCAGAAACTCAGCCCCGGCGGCGCGATCAGCTATGTGGAAGTCCCCAACATGCAGGACAATCTGGAAGCGGTCATCAAGGTCATGCAGTTCATCTATGAGAACATCATGTATGCGGAACTGAACACCAAGAGCGACTACTGCCAGGTCTGCGGTTACGACGGCGAGATCAGCATCGTCGAGGAGGACGGCAAGCTGATCTGGGAGTGCCCCAAGTGCCACAACCGCGACCAGAACAAGCTGAACGTAGCCCGCCGTACCTGCGGCTACATCGGCACCCAGTTCTGGAACCAGGGCCGCACCCAGGAGATCAAGGACCGCGTGCTGCATCTGTGATGCTACCGCAAACTTCCAACAAAAAAGCAGGCTGCCCGCCGGGCAGCCTGCTTTTTCTATTCGTCCTTTCTTTACAAAGAAAGGACCAAAGAAATCCCAGACAAATCGCACGATGTGCAATTTTGGGGAAAAGGCGAAACAGAAGAGTCTGTCGCGGCGGGGCGAAAGCAGGGCGCACAGGGGCGCCGGGCTGCACCGGGCGGGCAGGACGCGGTCACTGTGCGCTGCCGCGCAGGCGCGCCAGTTCAAGGCCCTCCTTGCCGGTGATCTGTTCGGGCGTCAGGGCCAGCATCGCCAGCGACGGCCAGTAGCGGGCGATCTCGGCCTCGCGGTCCCCGTCCGGGACGTTGGGTGCATAGCGCAGGGCCAGTTTTTCCACCGCCGCACGCTTTTCCTCGTCATTTTCCAGCACCCGCACCCGGCCGAACACGATCACGCTGCGGTAGGCCGTGGTAAATTCTTCGGGCATCACATCATCCTGCGCGATAACGCAGAACGATGCGCGGGGTTCCGCGGCGATGGCGTCGATCTTATGGCCGGTTTTGGCGCTGTGGAAATAGATCGTCTGCCCGTCATACACATAACTCAGGGGCACGGCGTAGGGCCAGCCGTCGTCCCCGGCCAGCGACAGCACGCCGGATGTGCCCTGGCGCAGGATCTGCGCGCATTCTTCGGGGCTGAGCTGCTGGTTTTTGCGGCGCATCTCACGAAACATCGGTAATCCTCCCTGGGCGCGGGTCCCTGTTACCGCGCCTTCAAAATTTTGCGCAGCGGCACCGTGACGGCGGTCGCCGCCACGCCGCAGACCGCCGCTTCGATCACGCCCTGCAGGCCCACCATCGACACGGCCAGCAGCAACGGGTTCGGCACGCTGAAAGCGGCGATCATGTTCTGGATCTGCTCCATGTTATAGAAGAACAGCAGCAGGCAGCCCATGAAAAAGACCGTGTTCAGGATGGGGGCGGACAGCGCGCCGACCAGGCAGGCCGTTTTGGGACGGGACGGCAGCAGCCGCGACGCGGCCCGGAACAGCAGCGCGCAGCACAGGCCGCAGGCCACGCGGGTGCCCACGCAGGTCAAAAAGCAAAGGATGGGGTTGTACTGGAACGCAAAGGCCGTCAGCCCGCCGGTGCCGTTGACGGCGTTGCCAAAGCTGGTCATGCCAAAGACGAAGCCCAGCCACGCGCCGCCTGTGGGGCCAGCCAACATGGCGCCGATGGCCACCGGCACCGTGAGCAGGCTCATGGTCAGCGGGCCTACCCGCAGGTAGCCCAGCGGCGTGGCGGCCATGACCAGCACCACGGCGGTCAGCAGCGCCAGTTCGGTCAGGGTCCGGGTATCCGGCATTTTGAATCGGTCGTTCGTGTGTTTCATATTCAATTTCCTCCTGCTGCCGTCTCCTACATATCGGGAGTACAGTGCAAAACGTACAGGCCGGGCGGCCTGCCAAGTCCAGTATAGCGCAAAACCGGCCGCGTTACAAGCGGCCGGTCAAAAAGCACGATATTTTTACAGCGCCCCCGCCTGCAGCAGATCGCGCACTTCCAGCAGGTCCTTGCAGCAGCGGGTGTACAGGCTGCGGATCTCCGCATCGGGCTGGGCCAGGTCGGGCACCATGACCGTCACGGCCCCGGCCGCATGACCGGCGCGCACGCCGTTGAAGCTGTCCTCCAGCACCAGGCAGGCATGGATATCCAGCCCCAGGCGGCGGGCCGCCTCCAGGAAGATATCGGGCGCGGGCTTGCTGTTTTTCACGTCTGCACCGCAGACCACATCATGGAAATAGCGCGCCGTGCCCGTGGTCTGCAAATTCTGCTCGATCATATTGCGCGGGCTGGAACTGGCCACGATCCGCGGGATGCCGCGTTCTTCCAGCAGGGCCAGCAATTCCCGCAGCCCCGGCTTGCAGGGCACGCCCTGGGCAAAACGCTCGGTGCCGATCTGCCAGATCTTATCCAGCATACGCTGGGGGTCCACCTGCGGGAAGTATTTCTGCACATGGGCCCGCAGCTTCTCCCCCGCCAGGCCCCGGCCGTTGGCAAAAAAAGTTTGCGTATCTTCCGGCATGGGGATGCCCAGCGCCTCGCAGGTGGGTTCCCAAAGGGTATCCCACAGGCGCTCGGTATCGAACATCAGGCCGTCCATATCAAAAATCACACCTTGGATCATAGGGGGTGCCGCCTTTCTCTTTGTATCCTGATAGAAGTATTGTACCGCATTTCGGCCGGGGCCGCAACCGGGGCGGCGGATTTTTTCGGCCCGCTGGCGCATGGGGCGCGCAAATTGGGGCTTGTTTTTACCGCTTTACAGCACTATAATGGAGAAAACTGCTTCCGGGTCGCTGTGCGGCGGCCCGCCTGCGGCATCAACAGAGCTAAGGGAGAGTGTAAATCATGTTGAACATCCAGATCACCAGAACGACGGCCCCGAAACCGCGGCCGCAGGATGAAAGCAAGCTGGGCTTCGGCCAGATCTTCAGCGACCATATGTTCCTGATGGACTATACCGCGGGCGAAGGCTGGCACGACGCCCGCATCGTGCCCTACGGCCCGTGGCAGATGGACCCCGCCACCACGGTGTTCCACTATGCCCAGGAGATCTTTGAGGGCATGAAGGCGTACCGCACGGCCGAAGGGCGCATCCAGTTGTTCCGCCCCGACTGCAACGCCAACCGCTTCAACGATTCGGCCGACCGTCTGGGCATGCCCGCCATCCCGCCGGAGGATTTCGTCCAGGCGGTCAAGGCGCTGGTGGATGTGGACCGGGACTGGGTGCCCCACACGGACGGCGCTTCGCTGTACATCCGGCCTTTCTGCATCGCCACGGATGTCGGCCTGGGCGTGCACGCCTCCCGCCATTACCGCTTCGCCATCATCTGCTCGCCCTCCGGCGCCTACTATGCCGAGGGCCTCGATCCTGTGCGCATCTATGTGGAGGACGAGTACATCCGCGCCGCGCCGGGCCTGACCGGCTTCACCAAGTGCGGCGGCAACTACGCGGCGTCCATCAAGGCCGGTGAACTGGCCGAGGAACGCGGTTTCAGCCAGGTGCTTTGGCTGGACGGCGTCGAGAAGAAGTACGTCGAAGAAGTGGGGTCCATGAACATCCTGTTCAAGATCGACGGCAAGATCTATACCGCCCCCTGCACCGGCACCGTGCTGCCCGGCGTGACCCGCCGTTCCATCATCGAACTGCTGCGCGACTGGGGCTATGAAGTCATCGAGGGCAAACTGGCCATTGCCGACGTGATGAAAGCCGCCGACGAAGGCAAGCTGGAGGAAGTGTTCGGCACCGGCACGGCGGCGGTGGTCTCCCCCGTCAAGGAACTGGACTGGGAGGGCAAAGTCGCCCACATCGGCGGCGGCAAGATCGGCCCCCTGACCCAGAAGCTGTACGACACGCTGACCGGCATCCAGTGGGGCAAACTGCCCGACACCAAGGGTTGGACCGTCCCGGTAGATCCCCAGTAAACAGCCCGCGCCCTGCGGCGCACACAAAATTTTTCCAGGCGCCGGATTCCGGCGCCTTTTTTGGCAGTCCCCCGCGGCACGGATTGAAAAAGTCCCCCAAATGCGCTACAATAGCACATAAAGACTGGTTTTGTAAAAGGAGGGTATTCCCTATGTCGAAAGCCGTTATCTTTTTTGCCCAGGGCCTGGAAGAATGCGAGGGCCTGCTGTGTGTGGACCTGCTGCGCCGCGCGGGCGTGGACGTGACCATCGCCGCGGTCGGCGGGCAGCGGACCATCGTCAGCTCCCACAAAGTCCGCATCGAAGCCGACGCCCTGGCCGAGGAACTGGACTATGCCGCCTTTGACGCCTGCATCCTGCCGGGCGGCCTGCCGGGCGTGGACAACCTGAAAGCCGACGCCACCGTGCGCAAAGTCTGCTGCGAATTTGCCGCGGCGGGCAAGATCGTTTCCGCCATCTGCGCCGCGCCCACCGCGCTGGCCGCCTTCGGCGTGCTGGACGGCAAAAAGGCCACCGTCTACCCCGGCATGGACGCCGCGCTGACCGCCGGCGGCGCAGCCTACACGGGCCTGCCGCTGACCATCGACGGCAACATCATCACCGGCGAAGCCCTGGGCGCCGCGATCCCCTTTGCCCTGGCGCTGGCCCGCGTGCTGGCCGGGGCCGAAGCCTCCGACCGGGTGCGCAAGGCCATCGTTTACCAATAAGCAGCACAAAAAAGCCTGCCCGGCAGATGCCGGGCAGGCTTTTTTGTGTGGCGCAGGCTGCCGTTATTTGCGGCCGTGCTGCAATTCCAGCCAGGCCAGGTCCCCGCGCTCCAGGCCGTGGATGAGCACCTCGGCGGTGGCGATGTTGGTGGCGACCGGGATGGTGTGCATATCGCACAGGCGCAGCAGCGTCATATCGTTGGGTTCCCCCGGTTTGGCCCCCACAGGGTCCCGGAAGAACAGCAGCATGTCCACTTCGCCGCAGGCGATCATGGCAGCGATCTGTTCCGCGCCGCCGCGCCCGCCCGGATACAGGCAGCGCACCGGCAAACCGGTAGCGTCGCGGACGACCTTGCCGGTCACGCTGGTGGCAACCAGCTCGTTTTCCGACAGGATCCGCACATAGGCTGTGCAAAACTGCGCCATCAATTCCTTGCGGGAATCATGGGCGATCAAAGCGATCCTCATACGGTTTCTCCCCTCTACGGGGCCGCGCGGACGGCCCCAAGCAATACTGTCTTTTATATGATAAGCTACTTTGCCGCAAAATGCAAGGCCCAACCCGCAAAACACGCCAAAAGGCCGGGGTATTCGCCCATTTTTCTTGTCGTTTTCACCAAAAGGCGCCGCCAAACTTTGGCAAAACCGCGCGCAGTCCACATGCTATAATAAAGAAAATCATGAGCGGGCGCTCCCCAAAGCGCCCCGCCAAAAGGAGGCGCCATACTTATGAAGAGATCTGCCCAGACGATCATTCGTCCCGACGCATACTATACCATTGCCGCGTCCAATGGCCGTGTGCTGGAGGTGGCCGATTTCAATACCGAGAACGGGGCTTCGGTCCGTTTGTGGAGTTACGAGGGCCAGCCCTGGCAGCAGTGGCAGTTTGAGGAATCGGGCGAGGGCGAGTACCGCATCAAAAACCGCTTTACCGGCAAAGTGATGGACCTGGCGCTGTCCGGCGTGACGAACGGCACCTGGGTCCACCAGTGGAGCCGCACTTCCGGCGCGGCCCAGCGCTGGCAGATCGTGGAGTCCGGCGGTGGCAAGGTCAAACTGCGCAACGTGCTGGCCGACAAGGTGCTGGACCTGGTGGGCATGCGGGTGGAAAACGGCACCCAGGCCCAGATCTGGCAGGATGTGGCGGGTGAAAACCAGCTCTGGCGGCTGGAACCCGTGCCCGACCGCCTGCTGGAAAAAGAGGTCACGCCGCCCGTCCGCGCCGCCAAAGAGCCCGCCAAGGGCGCGAAGGCCGCCAGGGGCACCCGTACCCAGACCGCGAAAAAGACCGGCGGCAAATCGGCCCGCCGCGCCAGCAAGAACCGGTAACACCGGCAGCCGCCCGCGGGCATGACGCCCGCAGGCCCCCATAGAAAGATTTTGCCCAAAATCGTGCGCAAGGCGTGTACGGCGGCGCGCGGTTTTGGGTAAAATTTTGCCTTTGCCCAAAATCCCGGCACGGTGCGCCATGCGCGCCCCCTGCGGCGGGATTTGCCGCCTGGCCGCGCGCTGCCGGTCCCGGCGTGCCTACGGCGGCCGGTCTGCAAGAGCGGGCCGTGCCCTCCTGTGCCGCGCGGCGGCCGCCGCCCGCTTGCGGGGCCGGGAAAAGCCTGTTATAATGGAAAGAAACCGTCAAAACGAAAGGCAGTACAAACGCTATGCAGTTTACAGAGCTTACCAACATTGCGCCCGAGATCCTGCGCGCCACCCAGGCCATGGGCTTTACCGATATGACCGAGATCCAGGAAAAGGCGATCCCGCTGATGATGGACGGCCACGACATGATCGCCAAGGCCCCCACCGGCACCGGCAAGACGGTGGCTTTCGGCATCCCGCTCTTGAGCAAGGTGGACCCCAGGCGGAGCAAACCGCAGGCCGTGGTGCTCAGCCCCACGCGGGAACTGGCCCAGCAGATCGCCCAGGACCTGCGCAACCTGGCCCAGTTTTTGCCCGACATCAAGATCGTCTGCGTTTACGGCGGCGCGGGCATGGACAAGCAGCAGCGCCAGCTCAAAGCCGGCTGCCAGATCGTGGTGGCCACGCCGGGCCGCCTGATGGACCACTACCGCCACCACACCATCGACGTGTCCGACGTGGAGACTGTGGTGCTGGACGAAGCCGACGAGATGCTGAACATGGGCTTTTACAAGGACGTGCGGCACATCATCGACCTGATGAAGCACCGCAAGAGCCTTTCGATGTTTTCGGCCACCATCAGCCGGGAAGTGCTGGACATCGGCTGGCTGTACCAGCACAACGCCGCCGAAGTCAGCGTGCAGCCCGTGGAGGACTCCAGCCCCAAGATCGCCCAGTACAAGCTGCTGACCACCGGGCGGGACAAGCTGGCCGACGCCGCCCAGCTCATCATCTCGGAAGGGTACAAGCGGGTGATGATCTTCTGCAACACCAAGTACAACACCGGCATGCTGGCGAACCAGCTTGCCCGGCTGAACTTTAACGTGGACTGCCTGCACGGGGATCTTTCGCAGGCGGAACGCAACCGCATCATGACCCGCTTCAAAGCGGGCGAGATCGCCGTGCTGGTCGCCACCGACGTGGCGGCCCGCGGCATCGACGTGTCCGACGTGGACGCCGTCATCAACTACGACGTGCCCGAAGAAAACGAGCACTACACCCACCGCATCGGCCGTACCGGCCGCGCCCGCAGGGAGGGCGCCAGCTACCTGTTCTACACCAAAGAGGAACAGAAGCGGGTGGACCAGCTGCTGCGGCTGACCCGCAACCTGGACGACTGCAAGCCCGTCAAGTTCGACTTCAACCATGAACATCTGATCGTGGAGGAGACCAAGCCCCAGGACCGCTTCCAGATCAAAGCCTATTTCTGATCTTTGCGCGAAAAACCCGCGTCCCGGCCGCTGTCTGCGGCATGGGAACGCGGGTTTTGTCTGTTTTATTCCGTTTTGCAAAAGGTCAGTTCGCGGCGCGCAGCGTAAAGACGAAGCGGCACCACTTGCCTTCCTCGCTTTCGGCGTGGATCTGCCCGCCCGAAAGGTTCACCAGGATCTTGCAGATATGCAGCCCCAGCCCGCTGCCGCGGGTGTTCATGCCGCGGGAACGGTCCTCTTTATAGAACCGTTCAAAGACAAAGGGCAGGGCTTCGGGCGCGATGCCGGAACCGCTGTTTTCGATGCGCACTTCCACCATATCGCCCTTGCGCTGGGCCGCGAAGGAGATCGTGCCCCCCTCCGGCGTGAATTTGATGGCGTTGTCCACGATGTTGTACACCACCTGATGGACAAAGTCCGGGTCCGCGCAGATCATCATGGGCGGCCCGCCCAATCCTTGAATGTCGATCTTGCCGTCCTCGATGCGCTGTTCATCGCTGAGGACCACGTCGGTGATCGTTTTCCATAGGTCGTAGTTCCGGGCGTGCACCGGCACTTCCCCGGCTTCCAGCTTGGTGATGTCCAGCATATTCTGCACCAGGCGGGCCAGGCGGCCGGTCTCCTGCGAAACGATGGTCAGGTAGTGGTGATTTTCCTCCTGGGGGATCGTGCCGTCCAGCATGCCGTCGATAAAGCCCTTGATGGTCGTCATCGGCGTGCGCAGTTCGTGGGCGATGTTGCCCATGAACTGCCCGCGGGAATTGTCGATGGTCTGCAGCCGCTGGGCCATATTGTTGAAGGTGGTGGCAAAATCCGCCAGTTCCACGCAGCCGTCCACCGGGGCGCGGGCAGTAAAGTCCCCGCTGCCCAGCTTGCGGGCGGCGTCGCTGATGGCCTCGATGGGGCCGGTGATCCGCCGGGCCAGCACCCAGCACAGCAGGCTGCACAGCAGCAGGATCGCCACCGCCGAGATGCCGAACATCATCAGCATATCGAGCATATAGGACCCCAGCGCCGCCATGGGGCTGGCCGCGAACAGATACCCCACCACGCCGCCGATGTCGATGCGGCGGCCCGCGGTGTAGTATTTGTCGGTATAGACGCCGCCCAGCGTGCCCGTCACGAACAGGTCGTCGCCCGCGTCCATCTGGTCCAGCATATCCTGGGGGACCGGGTTATTGGTGAAGTCCGCGCCCTTGGTGTGCAGCAGCACGCTGCCGTCCTCCGCCGTGACGAACACCATCGCGCCGGAGGTCGTGTTGAACAGTTCATACCCGTTGCGGGCATTCTGGGCGCGGTCGCTGCCCAGCGGTTCGGTCACGATGTAGCCGGCCTCGGCAAAGCGGTCGGTCAGCGCGGAAGCGCCGTCCAGAATAGCGGTGAGCGCCACCCGCCGCTCGTTGACGAAATAGGCAGCCGAGAGCGCCGTCTGGATGGCGCACATGACGCTGAGGCCCAGCACCAGCACCACCGCGATGGTGGAAAAGAACTCCCGGCTGATGGTATTGCGGCGGTTCATTCCTTGACCTCGAACTTATAGCCGACGCCCCAGACCGTTTTGAGGTTCCACTGTTCGGACGCGCCTTCGAGCTTTTCGCGCAGGCGCTTCACATGCACGTCGATGGTGCGGGAGTCGCCGTAGTATTCAAAGCCCCACACCTCGTCCAGCAGTTGGTCGCGGGTATAGACGCGGTTGGGGTGGCCCGCCAGGCAGGCCAGCAGTTCCAGTTCCTTGGGCGGGGCTTCCACGACCTTGCCCTTGACCTTGAGTTCGTAGCGGTTCATATCCAGGTGCAGGTTGTCGAAGTCATAGACGCCCTTGTTGTCCTCTTTGGCAGAGCGGCGCAGCACCGCCTTGATGCGGGCCGTGACCTCCTTGGCGTCAAAGGGCTTGACGATATAGTCGTCGGCGCCCAGTTCCAGGCCCAGCACCTTGTCGTAGGTCTCGCCCTTGGCGGTCAGCATGATGATGGGGGTGTTGTCCTTGGCGCGGATCTTGCGGCAGACTTCCCAGCCGTCCATCACCGGCATCATCACATCCAGCAGCACCAGGTCGGGGTGCAGTTTTTCAAATTCAGCCAGCGCGGCCTTGCCGTCGTTGGCCAGCGTGACGTTGTAGCCCTCCTTGACCAGATACAGGCGCAGCAGTTCACAGATATTTTTGTCGTCGTCCACGACGAGGATCTTCTCATTAGCCATGGTATTTCCCTCCGTTTTGGCGCCCCGCCGCTCCGGCGGGGATCAGGTATGGCTCTATTATACTGTATAAATATGGATAAAAAAAGAGCGGGACGGCGTTTTTCCCGCTTTTTTCTTGCGCGGGCCGCCCATTCCCGCCGCCATGGTCAAAAAACGGGAAGAGTTCTTCCCGAAGAAAGTCCTCTTCCCGTTCATATTGGTTAAGTGCCGCGGTTTTCCCGCCGGGTGGTTCAGGCCAGGCGGTGGCGTTCGAGCCAGACCATCAGGGTGGGCTTCTGCGCCCGGATGCGCTTGGCGCGCACCACGAACACCAGAATGGTCAGCAGCGTGAACACCGCCAGCCATACCGCCAGATACGCCAGACAGCCGCCGATGTCCTGCCCGCCGCAGATCGCGCGGCGGAAAGCCGTGACGCTGTAGGTGAAGGGCACCCAGTCATGCAGATACGGCACAAAAGAGCCGGACAGTTCCAGCGGATAGGTGCCGACAGAACCCGCCAACTGGACCACCATAAAGACCAGCATCAGGAAGCTGCCCACCTTGCCCATCAGGTTGGTGAAGAAATACATCACCGACATAAACGTGACCGAAGCCACACAGGCCACCAGCAGCGTCTGCCCCATACGGGCCGGGTCAAAGCCGTTGAAGGCGTGCAGCGCCGCCACCATGACCAGCGCCTGCAGCACCGCGATGGCATACAGCACGCTGGCCTTGCTCAGCCACCAGGCGGTCCCGCTCTTGAGTTTGCCGTAATATTCGGTCAGCGGGTACATCAGGCTGAAAGCGATGCAGCCCACCCACAGGGCCACCGACATCATGTACGGTGCCATACCGTGCCCGTTGTTGGGCACCTGGGTCAGTTGGGTCTCCCGGGTATCCACCGGCGCGGCGAACATATCCGTCACCGCGTCGCCGGTGTTCGTATCACGGATCTGCTGCGCGCCGTCCGCCAGGCTGCTTTGCAGGGTATCGGCCCCCTCCTGCAACTGCTGGATGCCGTCGGCCAGTTCCCCGCTGCCGTCCGCGAGCTGGCGGGCGCCGTCCTGGATCTGACCGGCGCCGTCGGTCAGGGCCGCGGCTCCTTCGTTCAGCGCCGGGCTGTTCCGGGTCAGTTCGCCCGTGCCCTCCGCCAGTTGGGCCGTGCCGTCCTTGAGGTCCTGCGTGCCCTGCTGCAAGCGGCTGATGCCGTCGGTCAGCGCGGGGATCTGGCCGCTCAGGCTGTCCATCCCGCTGCGCAACGCGCCGCTGCCGCTGACCAGTTCCTCCAGGCCGCCGTCCAACTGGGCCGCGCCCTGCCGCAGGACCGAGGTGCCCTGCTGCTGCAACGCCGCGCCGCCGCTGGCCGCCTGGGCGATGCCATCGGTGAGCAGCGGGGCCTGCTGGGCCAACTGGCTGGTGCCGCCCTCCAACCGGGTCAGGCCATCGACCAGCGAGTCCATGCCCGCCGACACGGTCTGTGTGCCCGTGCTCAGGGCGGGCAGACCGTTGCTCTGGTCCGTCAGGGCGGCGCTGCCCGCTGCCGCCTGCGCCACGCCCTGCGTATAAGTGGCAAGACCGTTTTGCAATTCAGCCGCGCCCTGTTGCAGCGCGGCCACCGCCGCAGTCAGGTCCCCGGCGCCCGCGGCGCCTGCCGTGCTTTCGGCCCCGCGCAGCGTGCCCGCCGCCGCGGTCAGGGTCTCCGCGGCCTGCTGGCGGGCGGCGTCGGCGGTCTGGGCGTCCTGATAGTTCTGCTGCGCCGCAGCGGCCAGATCATTCGCCGCCTGGATCAGCGCGTTCAGCGCATCCGGGTCCCCGTCGCGGGCCGCCTGACTGTTGTCCGCAATGGTCTGGGCCAGCGCTGACGGGTCCTGCGGGGCCACTGCCCCGGCCTGTACCGTCTGCGCGGCCTGATCCATCTGGACGGCCAGCGCCTCCAGCGCGGCCGCGTCCCCGGTCCCGGCAACGCCGCCAAGCGCGGCAGCCAGGGTGTCCAGACCGTTTTTCAAGTTTGCTGCGCCGTCGTTCAACGCCTGGGAATTTCCATTCAGTGTTTGCAGGCCGTCGTTCAGTGCCACGGCCCCCTGCTGGGCGGTCTGCGCACCCGCGGCCAGGTCCTGCGCGCCCTGCTGCAACTGCTGCGCCCCCGCCAGGGCCTGGCTGGACCCCGCTTCCAGCGCCGCCGCGGCATCCGGCAGGGCGGCGGTCTGGGACTGCAGTTCGCTCAGCCCTTCGTTCAGGGTCTTCATGCTATCGTCCACCTGGGCTGCGCCGCCGGCCAATGTGCCGCTGCCGTCCTTGGCCTGCGCCGCACCGTCGGCCAGTTGCTTCGCGCCGTCGTTCAGCGCGCCGACGCCCTGCGTCAGCGCCGGGGCCGCCGCGCCCAACTGGTCCACGCCGTCCTTGACCTGGGCCGCGCCGTCATCCAGTTCCCGCGCGCCGTCATCCAACTGCTGCACGCCCTGGGTGTACTGGGCCAGCCCTTCGGTCAGCGTTTCGCTGCCGCTGCGGAAGGTCAGGGTGCTGTCCGCCAAAAGCTGCAGGTTCTCCCGGATGGTGCTGTTGCCGTCCGCCAGTTCGCCGGTGCCGTCTTTCAGTTCCCCGGCGCCGTCGGCTGCCTCCTGCATGCCGTCGCCCACTTCATTGAGCTGGTCGAACATCGTTTCCGCGTAGGTTTTGGTCACCTCGGTGCGCACGCCGTCCTGGATCTCCTTCATGGCGCTCTCGCTCAGTTTGGAGGCGATGTAGTTGGTGCCGGGGTTGGTCTCATAGTTCAGTTCCATCTTGCGGGGCTGCGGGTCGGTCAGCGTCGCCGCATTGGCCGAAAAGTCCTGCGGGATGGTGATGACCATGTAATAATCCCCCGCCGCAAGGCCCTGGGCCGCCGCGTCCGCGTCCACCACATGGAAATCCAGCGAAGCGTCGTCCAGCAGGTTTTCCACCAGTTGGCCGCCCACGTCCAGGGTCTCGCCCTCATACTCCACCGGCTGGTCCTGGTTGACCAGCGCCACCGGCAGATGTTCCACATTGCCGTAGGGGTCCCACATCGACCCCAGAAACAGCGTGGTGTAGATGGTGGGGATGACGATGACCGCCGCCACCACCAACAGCATCAGCTTGTTTTTGAACAGCTTCTTCCATTCGTTCTTCAACATAGAACGAAACGTCACTTCCTTCCCTCTGCCTCCAGAGAAATATCAACACAGTGTAGCATATACAACTTTTTGTTGCTTTTTGTCCCAAATCCCATTATACTAAGGGGGAGCGCGAAACTCAACCGACAGCTTTGCGTCTTGACGTTTATTAGTCAACACTCCGTTGCGCTGTGTCGAGTTGTCACAAATATTTTACAAAAGAAAGGACGATCCGTATGGAGAAGAAGCCGGACCGGCGCATCCCGCGCACAAGGGCCCAACTGCGGCACGGTCTTGCCCTGCTGATGGAACAGAAAAGCGTGAAGGAAGTGACGGTAAAGGAACTGACCGACCTGGTGAACATCAACCGTTCGACCTTCTACCTGCACTACACCGACATTTACAATATGCTGGAAAGCATCGAGAACGAATTGTTCGAGGACATCCTGCACACCATCCACGCCCACCCGGTCAGCCCCTTTAACGAGCGCAGCTTTCCCTTTATCGAGGATATCTTCGCCATCCTGTTCGATAGCCGGGAGATCTGCGCCGCCCTGCTGGGGCCGCACGGCGACATCACCTTCCTGAACCGCATCGAGGAGATGCTCTCCCACTACTGCCTGAAAGCCCTGCAGGACGCCTACCCCGATCTGATGGACAACCTGAAATACAGCTACGCCTACTGCGTGGCGGGCTGCGTGGGGCTGATCAAGGACTGGCTTTCCCGCGGGTGCGAGGAAAGCCCCCAGCACATGGCCCAGCTCACCTTCCGTCTGGTGATGAACACGGTCCGCGACTCCTACCCGCACAACTGACGCCGCCCGGCCAGGGGCAAAGCGAAAGAAAAGTGGGCGCCCCTCCCCCGCCCGGCTTGCCCTTTGGCGCGCCGGTGTGTATAATAGTAGCAGCATACATGGGGATTTTTGCCGCTTTGGGCCGCGCCCGCCGGCATAAAACGCCGCCAAAAGCGCGCGGAAGCCAAACGCCCCAAAGCATGGATCAATAAAGGAGATGCACAGATACTATGAAATTAGGAATCGTCGGCCTGCCCAACGTGGGCAAATCGACTTTGTTCAACGCCATCACCTCCACCCGCAACGCGCAGGCGGCCAACTACCCGTTCTGCACGATCGAGCCGAACTCCGGCATCGTGGCCGTGCCCGACGCCCGACTGGACAAGCTGGCCGAGGTCTGGCAGACCGACAAAAAGACCCCCGCCATCGTGGAATTTGTGGATATTGCGGGCCTTGTGAAAGGCGCGGCCCACGGCGCGGGCCTGGGCAACAAGTTCCTGGGGCACATCCGGGAATGCGACGCGCTGGTGCATGTGGTGCGCTGCTTTGACGATGACAATATCGTGCATGTGGTGGAGGACGTGAACAAGCCGGAGGGCGTGGACCCGCTGCGGGACATCGACGCCATCGACCTGGAACTGATCCTGGCCGATCTGGAAGTGGTCAACAACCGCCTGGGCCGCCAGCAGAAGGCCGCCAAGACCGGCAACAAGAACGCCGCGGCCGAAGCCGCCTGGCTGGCCGAACTGGCCGCCCATCTGGAAGCGGAAAAGCCCGCCCGTACCTTTGCCTTCGACGACAGCGACGACGCCCAGAAGGCCGCCCGCAAGGAACTGGGCCTGCTTTCGGCCAAGCCGGTCATCTACGCCTGCAACGTGGGCGAGGACGACCTGCTGAACGGGCTGGAGGGCAACCCCTACTTCCCGCAGGTTGAGGAGCGCGCCAAAGCCGAGGGCGCGATGGCGCTGCCCATCTGCGCCAAGACCGAGGAGGACATCGCCGACGCTTCGCCGGAAGAAAAGCACGCCTTCCTGCAGGAAATGGGCATCACCTCCACGGGTCTGGACAAGCTGATCCAGGCCAGCTATGAACTGCTGGGCCTTATCAGCTTTTTGACCGACGGCAAGAAGGAATGCCGCGCCTGGACCATCAAAAAGGGCACCAAGGCCCCCCAGGCGGCGGGCAAGATCCACAGCGACTTTGAGCGCGGCTTCATCCGCGCCCAGGTCATCGCCTACGACACGCTGGCCGACTGCAACTTTGACTATGCGGCCGTCAAGGCCAAGGGCCTGCAGCGCACCGAGGGCAAGGAATATGTGGTGCAGGACGGCGACGTGATCGAGTTCCTGTTCAATGTGTAAAAAGGAGGACGCCATGATCTACGGCATTATGGGCGCCATGCCCGAAGAAGTGGACCAGCTTTGTGCCCGCCTGCAGGATGTCACCTGCGAAACCTACGCCGGGGTCGCCTATCACCGGGGCACCCTGCACGGCCGCGAAGTGGTGGTCTGCTGCGCGGGCATGGGCAAGGCCAACGCCGCCAGCACCGTGCAGGTGCTTTGCACCAAATACGGCATCGGCCGCCTGATCTTCAGCGGTGTGGCGGGGAACATGACCAGCAAGATCGGCATTGGCGACGTATGCGTGGGCGAGACCGTCGTGTACCACGACGCCGACATGGATATGCTGTGCCAGAGCGCGCCTTTCACGAAGGAATACCATGGCGACCCGGTGCTGGTACAGGCCGCGCTGGACGCCTGCGCCGCCTGCGGCGTGAAAGCCATCGCGGGCAAGATCGCCACCGGCGACACCTTTGTGGGCGATACGGCCACCAAACAGGCCATCGCGGCCAAGTGCGCCCCCGACTGCGTGGAGATGGAGGGCGCCGCGGTCAGCCAGGTCGCAGCCCGCAACGGCGTGCCCTGCGTGGTGCTGCGCGCCATGAGCGACAACGCCGACGAGGACGGCTATGAGGTGCTGGTGGTCCGGGATTTCAGCATCGCGGAATACGTCAAAACGGCCACCGAGATCGTGGCCTACATGGTGGACCACCTTTGATTTTTGCCTATGTTTGCATAAGCGGAACGGCGGCGCGCCGGGGAGTTCCCCGGCGCGCCGCCGCTTTTTGCTGCCGCGATATTTTTTCCCCGCCCCGGCCCGGATTTTCGACCTTATGCCGTTGACAATCTATATTATTCGTTTTATAATATAGTAAAGCAAAAAACAATGCGGCATACCGGACAGGAGGGGGACGAACGATTGGGCTTTCAAATCGGCGGTGCGATCCTTGATCTTGTGGTATTGAGCATCGTACAGCGCCAGGACACCTACGGGTACGAGATCACACAGCAGGTCCGGCAAATTCTGGACGTGAGCGAAACGTCCCTTTACCCCGCCCTGCGCCGGCTGGAAAAGGCCGGTATGCTGCGTACCTACGACCAACCGTTCCAGGGGCGGAACCGGCGGTACTATCACCTGACCGAGACCGGGCAGCACCAGTTGGAACGGCAGATCAGGGAATGGCGGCAGTTCAAGCAGGATCTGGACCGCTTGCTGGAGGAATGAATCATGCAGACATCCGAGGAATATTTTTCTGAATTGGCCGCCTGCCTCAAGCCGCTGCCCGCCGCTGAACGGGGCGACACCCTCGCCTATTACCGGGAGTACGCCGAGGAGGGCGGGTTGATCGACGCTGACCGGCTGACCGCCCACTTTGGTCCCCCGGCCGCGCTGGCCGCCCACATTCTGGCGGACGCCGCCGGAAGAAAGAGCGAACCCCGCGATTCCCGCATAACAGCGCGCCTGATTTTGCCGGGCTGCGCCTTTCTGGCCGCGGCGGGGGCGGAATTGTGGGTGCTGGCCGCTTTCGGCGTCAGGGTCTTTTCCGGGCAGTTTTCCGCCTTTTCCCCCGCAGACTGGATGAAGCTGTGGGGCGTCTTGCTCCTGACATTGGGCGCATTGGGCATCGTACTGGCGGCACTGTGGCATCCGGCCCGGCCGCTGCTGAATAAACTGTTGAACCTGGCTGACCGACTCACCGAAAGGAGGGGTCCCCATGCGTAACAAAATCGTCCCCGTTCTGCTGTGCGGCGTGTTGGCCGCCGGCGGCTGCCTGTATCTGGGCGGCACCGTATGGAGTGGTTCTTTTGCCCTGCCGCAGACCGGCGGGAACAGCGCCGTGCCGTCAGCAGCGCCCGCCCAGCCGACGGAAACGCCCGCTTCCGGCAGTTCTGTTGAGAACGACGGCTGGATCACCTGCGAAACTGAACTGCAGGAATTTCACGCCGCCGAGATCGCAGTGCAGACAAGCAACGTCCGCCTGGAAACAGGCGACCATTACGCCCTGCAATACAAACTGCCGCCGGACGAGACCGTGCAGCAACTGGAGGTGCAGGACGGCACGCTGTATTTCCGCACACAGCGCGAGGAACGGCCCCTGCGGCTATCGGACATTGGGTCTGTCCGATACAACGGCACGGTCTGCATCACCGTCCCCCGCGAAGCCGCCTTCGATGTGTTTTCTGTGGATTCCGTAAGCGGGAACATCACGCTCACCGGCCTTTCGTGCGATCTGATATCCACGGCGGCCACCTCCGGGAATATTTGCTGCGACATCAACTGCAGCAGCCTGACGGCGGATACGACTTCCGGCGATATCGAAGTGGAGGGGGCTGTCACCGACGACGCCCATCTTTCAAGCACATCGGGCGACATCACATTCGGCGGCAGTTGCGCCAGCCTGACTGCCGCCCTGACTTCCGGCGATTTCACGTTCACCGGCAGCGCCGACCAGCTGGAAGCGTGCGCCTCTTCCGGCGATGTGACGCTTTCCGGCGCCATCCGGCAGGAGGCGCAGGCTACGGTTTCCAGCGGCGGTATCCTCGTCCGCGCCGCGGACCCCACCCTGCACATAGAGGGGGACGAGATCGAAGTGGACGGCGTTTCCACTGAGGAAGGCACCTTCACCCGGCAAGGCAGCGGCTGCACTTTAACGCTGCAGGCCGGTTCCGGCGAGATCGAAGTGGATACCCGGTAAAACGGCAGCAAAAGCGCCCGGTCTTTTGACCGGGCGCTTTCCTATTTTGTATCGTTTGGCCGCGCGGGGGAACGTCACAGTTCCGGCACGGTGTCCAGGTCCTCCACGTCCACCACGCGCACGCCGCGGGCCGTCAGCGCGGCGGCCAGCATACCCTGGCCGTCGATCAGCCGGCGCGAGAAGCTGCCGTCATAGATCTGCTTGACGCCGCAGGTGGGGCTGCGGGATTGCAGCACCGCCAGGTCGATGGCCTGCCCTTCGATCTTGCGCAGGGCCTTTTCCACCCCGGCGCGGAAAGCCGCGTCCACATCGCGGCCGTTGCAGTCCACGGCCCTGCCGCCCCGCAGTTCCACGCAGGGGCGCGGCACGCCCAGCCCGCCCAGCACTTCGGGGCAGACGGGCACCACCTCATGCCCCTGCAGGCGGCGCAGCAATGCTTCGCTGCGGTTGTTTTTGCCGTTGTATTTGCAGTTTTCGCCCAACAGGCAGGCGCTGACCAGCACTTTCACGCGGGGTTCGCTTCCTTTCGGTCCTATTTCTGGTTCCGATTATACCAGCGCCGCGCCCGCGGTGCAAGCCCCGCCCGGGTTTTCAGATAAATTCCCGCCAGGTGGCTTCGGCCTGGGCCTGCATGGCCCCCAGTTCCCGGCAGAGTTTCTGGGCGCCGGGGCTGGCGCTGGGGTAATCTTTTTCGGCCCGTTTGCAGTCCAGCACGCCCTGGCCGCTGCCCTCGGCCAGCATGGTGGCCAGGTTGCGGGTGGATTTGTCCAGCATGGTGCGGGTGCGGATGCCCATGCTGACGCTCATGCGGGCGGCCGCGCTCTGGCCGTGGGCCTGCGCGCCGATGGCATCCAGCGCGGTGTGCGCCGCCTGGTTGATCCGGCGGTATTCCCGCTTCTGGCGCATCATCTCGTCCTTCAGGCGCTGGTCATGGGTCAGGCCCATCAGTTCGTTCAGCGTGTTTTTTCCCATTTCAGTATTCTGCACGATCTCCTGCAGCATTTTTTCGTTATCGCTTTGCATAGTAAAAACCCCCTTGTGCGCTTAGTATGCACACAAGGGGGCGGGTTTTATACATGGTTTTACAGGCGCTGCTGTGCCAGAGAGAGCATCATTTCCCAGGAAGCGGTCTCGGCCCATTCGGCGCTCGCCATCGACACGGTGAAGGTGCCGCGGCGGGACAGCGAGATGTTGAACACACGGCGGGAGTCCTCCAGCGCCTTTTGGATGGTCTGCGCCAGGCGGGACGCGGGCGCGCCCACGGTGATCGCCGCGAACAGGCCGTCCTCCAGCCGGGCCAGCACCGCATGGTCCTGGTCGGTGCCCACGGCCAACTGCAAAATGCCCGCCGCGCTGTTCAGGCAGCGTTCGGCAGCTTCCAGCGATTCCTGATTGCACAGGTCCCAGTATTCATTGACGCGCAGCACCACCGCGCCCACAGGCATACCGTGGGCGGCCTGCTTTTCGGCGTAAGCACGGTATTCCTCATGGATGAAGCGGCTGTTGTACACGCCGGTCACATAGTCGCGGCGGATGTCCTCACGGTATTGGGCCAACGCGCGGTCATAGGAGTTTTTGGCCCCGGCCGTCGTACCGGTCTCGTGCGGCATGGCGTGGTAGAGCACCAGCACGCAGGGGCGGCCTTCGACCCGGATGCCCTGGCAGAGCTGCATTTCCTCCCGGCCGTCCCGCTGCACCAGTTGGATGCCGCGGCCGGTCTCGTCCATAGCCGGGGTGGGGCCGCATTCCTCGCACGGTTCCAGCGTCGCCGGGTCCAGCCGCACGCCGCGGTACGGATCAACGACCCGGACCGTGTCGAACAGTTGTTCCAGCGCCGTCGTTTGCAGCGAAAGTTCTTCCTTCGTATATTCCAGCTTCATCTCGAACCCTCACTTGTAAGCCATGGATTTGCCTGCCCGCAGGCAGGGCAGATGAAATTTATAGTTATGATAACACAAACCGACGCGTTTTTCCTATGTTTCCGTTGCACAAAGAATCTCTGAACAAAGCGTTGAATACTGTGCGAACCTTACAAAGCATCCCGGTTCCGGCGTTTGGCGGCCGGTTCCGCCCGGAAATACCGGGCCGTCAGGGCGCGGATCTCCCGCGCGAGGGCAGGGGTCAGGGCCTTGTCCTCGGCACGCCACTGCCAGTTGCCGCGGGGGCTGCCGGGGGTGTTCATGCGGGCGGAGGACGGTTCCTCCAGCCAGTCGGCCATCGGGATGACCGCCAGCGCCGCCGGGCTGGCCAGCACGCCGCGCAGCAGCCCGCGCAGCACGCCTTCCTCCTCGGTCAGGGCAAAGTATTCCCGCGCCTGCTTGCGCCCGGCATTGCCCAACTCCTGAGCATACCAGCCCGCCAGCGTGTTGTTGTCGTGCGTGCCGGGGTAGGCCACGCAGTTGCGCGGATAGTTATGGGGCAGGTCCACGTTGTCCTGCCCGTTGAAGGCGAACTGCAGCACCTTCATGCCGGGGAAGCCGCTCTCGGCCAGCAGCCTGCGCACCGAGGGGAACATCTCGCCCAGGTCCTCGGCCACGATGGGCATATCGCCCAGTTCCAGCCGCAGCGTGCGGAACAGGTCCATGCCGGGGCCCTGTTCCCACCGGCCGTTGCGGGCCGTGGTCTCCCCCGCCGGGATCGCCCAGTAGGTATCGAAGCCGCGGAAATGGTCGATGCGCAGGATGTCATACACCGACAGCGCATGCCGGATGCGGCGCACCCACCAGGCGTAGCCGGTCTTTTTGTGGTATTCCCAGTCGTAGATGGGGTTGCCCCAAAGCTGGCCGTCCACGGCGAAGTAATCCGGCGGGCAGCCCGCCACGCGGCGGGGGCGGCCCTCGGCGTCGGTCTCGAACAGTTCGGGCCCGGCCCAGGCGTCGGCGGAATCCGGCGCCACATAGATGGGGATGTCCCCCATGATGGACACGCCCTTGGACGCCGCGTATTTGTGCAGCGCGCCCCACTGGCGGTAAAACTCATACTGCACGAAGGCCCAGAACTCGATCTCCTGCGCATGGCTGGCGCGGAAGCGGTCCAGCGCCTCCGGGTCCCGCAGGCGCAGTTCACGGGGCCACTGCTGCCAATCGATCATGCCGTTTTCTTCCTTGATGGCCATGTACAGGCAGTAATCGGGCAGCCAGGCCGCCGAGAGGAACTGGAAGCGGTACCACTCGTCGGAATAGGGGGTCTCGTACCCCGGCAGCGGGCGGCTCTTGAGGAAGTTGGCATACGCCTTGCGCAGCACGGGAAGGCGGCGCTCATAGAGTGTGCCATAGTCCACGCGGGACGCATCGCCGCCCCACTGGATGAAAGCATAGTCCTTGCGGCGCAGCAGGCCGTCCCGCGCCAGCAGGTCGAGGTCGATGAAATAGGGGTTGCCCGCGAACACCGAACAGCTCTGGTAGGGGCTGTCGGCATAGCCGGTGGGGCCTACAGGCAGGATCTGCCAGACGCTCTGCCCCGCACGGGCCATAAAATCCACGAAGCGGCGCGCAGGCGCGCCCAGGCTGCCGATGCCGTACCCGCCGGGCAGGCTGGAGATCGGCATTAAAATTCCACTGCATCGTTTGAGTTCCATGATCGTTCTTCCTCCTTATGGCACAGCGCCGCGCAGGGCGCAGAAAATGCAGCAGGCCGCGCAGGGCGCGGTGTTATTCCTCTTCTTCCGCCGTGACGCCCAGCGCGGCCAGCGCCTGCTGGGTAAAGTTCCGGCGCTCGGCCGCGGTGTGGTTTTCGCTGCCGCGCAGGGCTTCCTCGTTGGCGGCCAGCGCATCGGCCCGGGCCTGGGTCAGCGACGCCCCCGGCAGGATGCCGGTGCCCGCCTGCTCCACCTGCATGGCGCCCAGCGTTGTGGCGTCCGACGCAGTGTTCCACGGCGTGATGACGCCCAGCGTTTCGGTCAGGGCTTCCTCGCCTTCGCCGCTGCTGTACAGCCAGAGCACGGCGCTCTCGGCGGCTTTGCAGGCGTCCTCCTCCGCGCCGGCGCGGACCGTCAGCGTACCGGCGTCCGCCAGCACGGGGTAGTTGAGCAGCCCTTCCAGATTGTATTCCTCGGTGGTCAGGTCATCTTCGACCAGCTTGCACTTGAAGGGCACCAGCACCAGACTCTGGCAGGCTTCCGCCCCGTAGGCCGAGAGCAGTTCCGTCAGCGTCGCGCGGCGGAACAGCGCGGTCTCGTCCCCGGCAGCCTGGTTGTCCCATTCCAGCGTCACGGCGCTGTACACGCCGTTCAGCGGGCCGGTCAGGGTATCCTCGGTCCATTCGCTGCCCGCAGCCAGCAGGGCCGGGGTGTAGCCCGCCGTGCGGTCCATGGGTTCGGCAAAAACGCCGGTGGCGTTGAGGGTATCGGGTTTGGTCTCCGGCAGTTCATAGTCGCTGCCGGAAAGGGTGACGGTGGCTGCGCCGGGTTCTTCCAGCCAGGCCTGCAAAGTCTCCACAAAGTCGCTCCACTCCTCCCAGGAAGCGGTCTGCAACGCCTGGGTGCCGCCCTCGCCCAGCAGGGATTCCAGCATGGCGCCGTTGGCCCAGTAACCGTACAGGCTGCGGCCCACCGGCAGCGCCGCGCCCTCGGTCACACCGGCGCGGGCCGCCGCAGCGGCCAGCAGGGAGTCGCTGTTCACGTCCAGCCCTTCCACCAGGTCGCCGGGGGTGTGGTCCAGCGCCAGCAGGTCGGCCTGGGCCGGGTCCTCCACGGCCGAAAGTTCCACGCCCTGGGCGGCGGCATAGTCCGTCAGCGCGGGCATCAGGGCGTCGGACGCATAGACGCGCAGCGACTGGGGCGCGGGGGCCGCCGCGGTTTCCACAGTAGCGGCCGAAGCCGCCGGGTCCTGCCCCGCCCACGGGGCGGCGCACCCGGCCAACAGCAGCGCGGGCAGCGCCAGCGCCACAAAACGAGTCAATTTCTGCATAGGGCAAATTCCTTATCTTTCCACTGGTTTTCGCAGGGGCCGTCCGGCCCTGCGGGGGACGCCCCGCGGCGTTCCGCCATCAAGGGCATTATACTTCGGCTGCGCCGAATCGGCAAGTGCCGCGCAGCCATCACATGGCGTCGATGAGCTGCTGCACCTCGGTAAAAAAGCGGGACAGATGAAATCCATCCGCCACCGCATGGTGGATGTTCATGGTCAGGGGCATCCGGCATTGTTCCTGCCGCCACTCGTAGCGGCCCCAGGTGACGACCGGCGCCAGAAAGCGCCCCTCGTCGAACACATGCAGGTCAAAGTGGGTGTAATGCACCCACGGCAGGCAGGAAACGTCGAAGAAGTTCGGGGGCTGGTCCTCCACGAAGGCGCGTTTTTCACGGTTGGCCTCCCGGTCCTGCATAAAGCGGCGGTGGAATTCATACACATCGTCGCAATAGGGCGTGACCATCTTGGTGAAGTTTTCGTCCTCTTTGTGGAAGTCGGCGTAAGAGGGCGAGATAAGATCCCAGCGGATCAGGCTGCCGTCCCGGTCCCAGCCGTACTTGAATTCATCGTGCGCGTTGATGACCTTCGACACCGCCCAGATCATCACGGGGTAGAATTTCAGGCCGTTCTTCTGCGTGAAGGCAAGCAGCCGGGCCACGTCGATCTCCACCGTCAGGCTCATGACGATGCGCATATGGTCGATGTAGCTCTGAAACAGCGCGCCCCGGCTCCATTCCTGCAGGTTTACTTTTGTATAGCCCGGTTCCATGGCCGTCCCTCCCTTGTATTTTAAGTATATCGGATTTCGATGTTTTTTTCCACACCTGTTTTGTGGTATAATGGAAAAAATGCGAAAAAAAGAGGAGGTCCCCGCCCCGCCGTGACCGAAAAACTGTACGAGAACGCCCCCTACCTGCAAACCTTTACCGCCACCGTGCTGGCCTGCGCCCCGGCCCCCGGCGGCTATGCCGTGGTACTGAACCGCACGGCCTTCTACCCCGAAGGCGGCGGCCAGCCCTGCGATACCGGCCGCCTGGGCGGCACGGCCGTGCTGGCCGTACACACCGACGGCGACACCATCACTCACACCACCGACGCCCCGCTGCCCGCGGGCGCGGCCGTGGAGGGGGCCATCGACTGGCCCGCCCGGCTGGACGCCATGCAGCAGCACACCGGCGAACATATTTTGAGCGGCACGCTGCACCGGCTGTATGGGGCCGAGAACGTAGGGTTCCACATCGGCAGCCCGTGGGTGCGGATGGACACCAGCATCCCCCTGACGGCGGAACAACTGGCCGCCGCCGAGGCCGAAGCCAACGCGGCGGTGCGCGCCGACACCCCGGTGCGCTGCTGGCTGCCCGCCCCCGAAGAACTGGCCCGCACCGAATACCGCAGCAAAAAGGCGCTGGAAGGCCCCGTGCGGCTGGTGGAAGCGGGCGGCGACCGCTGCGCCTGCTGCGGCACCCACCTGGCCCGCACCGGGGAAGTGGGACTGATCAAGATCGTTTCTTTCCAGCATTACAAGGGCGGCATACGGCTGGCCGTGGCCTGCGGGCAGCGGGCCTATGAGGCCGTGGCCGCCGGGTGGGCCGACGCCGAAGCCGCCGGGCGGCGGCTTTCGGTGCCCGTGGGACGCCTGGAAGAAGCCGCGGAGCGTGCCCGCAACGCCGAGAGCCAGCTCAAGCAGCGGCTGGCGGCGCTGCAAAACGCGCTGGCCGAAGCCCTGACCGCCGCAGCGGTGCCCGGCCAGCCCTGCATCACCCGGATCGAAGGTGCCGACGGCGACGGGCTGCGGCGGATGGCCGCCGCCATCGCGGCCGGGACCGGCGCGCCCTGCTGCCTGCTGGCCCCCGGCGGGCAGGGGCTTGCCTACGCGCTGGCGGCTGCGCCGGGCGGCGATGTGCGCCCCGCCTGCAAGGCGCTGAACGAAGCGTTCGGCGGCCGCGGCGGCGGCAAGCCCGGCTTCTGCCAGGGCAGCCTGACGGAAAGCGACGAAGGCCCGGTGCGGGACTTTTTAACGCGGTTCCTGCTGGCGTGAAAGTCCGCCTCCCCTGCCCCAACGATACAGAATACAACACAAGGAGATTTCCCCCATGCGAATGCGATTCAAACCCTATGCCCGGCCGGAACTGCTGGCCTGTGATTTCCATGTACACGAGCCGCTGGCCCACGCCGGCCACTGGCGGGAACTGTACGCCCGCCCCGAACAGCCCTGGCACCTGGAACTGGGCTGCGGCAAGGGCGGCTTTCTGGCCCAGATCGCCCCGGCCCACCCCGACATCAACTACCTGGGCATCGACATCACCGACAAGGTGCTGATCCTGGCCAAGCGCAAGGTGGAAGCCGCCTATGCGGCCCGCCACCTGCCGCCGGACAACGTGAAGATCGCCAGCCTGGACATTGAGCGGATGGGCAACGGCTTTTCGCCGGAGGACCGCGTGGCGCGCATCTACATCAACTTCTGCAACCCGTGGAGCAAAAACGCCGGGAGCAACAAGCACCGGCTGACCCACCCCCGCCAACTGCTGCAATACCGCCGCCTGATGGATGAGGGCGCCGAGATCTGGTTCAAGACCGACGACGACGACCTGTTCCGCGACAGCCTGCAATATTTCCCGGCGGCGGGGTTCGAGATCACTTGGCAGACCTTTGACCTGCACGCCAATGAACCGGACTGGAACCTGCGCACCGAGCACGAGGGCATGTTCAGCGAACAGGGCATCCCCATCAAGGCGCTGATTGCCCGCAAAGGCCCCGACAGCACCGTGACCTGGGTGGAGCCGAAAGAACTGGCCCGCCGCCAGGAGCAGACCGATGATCCCGCTTGAGGCGGCGGCCCGCACCGTCTACTGGTTCTTTGTGTACGGCGCGCTGGGCTGGTGCGCCGAAGTCATCTTTGCCGCCGTCAAGGAACACCGTCTGGTGAACCGCGGGTTCCTGTGCGGGCCGATCTGCCCCATCTACGGCTTTGGCATGGTGGCGCTGCTGTACGCCGTGCAGGGGCTGGTCCGGTGGGGCCTGCCCGCCTCGGTGCCAGTGGTGTTCGTAGCGGGCGGCCTGCTGACCACGCTGATCGAACTGATCGGCGGCTGGGGGCTGTTCCGGCTGTTCCACATCCGCTGGTGGGATTATTCCAACCTGCCCGGCAACCTGGGCGGGTATATCTGCCCGCAGTTCGCCCTGCTGTGGGGGCTGGGCAGCGTGGTGATGGTCAAAGGGCTGCACCCGCTGCTGGCCCGGCTGGGGGACCGCATCCCGCTGAACGTCCTGCTGGTGCTGGACGCGGTGCTGCTGGCGGTGTTCCTGGCCGATACGGCGGCTTCCGCCGCCGCGGCCGCCGGGCTGAACCGCAAGCTGAAAGAGATCGACGAACTGCGCGCCCGGCTGCGCCGTACCAGCGACCGCCTGACCGAAGTGCTGGGCACCGGCGCGATGACCGCCGACACCCTGCTGGACGAACAAAAACTGCAGCTTGCGCTGGCCCGGATGGAGCACCGCGACGACGCCGAGGCCCTGCGCACCGAACTGACCGCCCACGCGGCGGCGCTGCGTGCCCGCCTGCGGGAAGTGGATGTGGACCGCTTCGGCAAGCGCCGCCTGCTGCGGGCTTTCCCGCGGATGCGCAGCCTGCGCTACAGTGAAAGCCTTGCCGCCACCCGCGAATCCCTGCGGACGCTGCGCCGCCTGGCGCGCGAAGCCCGCGACGCCGCCCGGCACGGCCGTTCCTGAGGGCGCGGCCTGACCCGAAACCAAAGGATACCGCCGATGATACTGCAAACCGAACGCCTGCTGCTGCGGGAGATGAACGAAGCCGACCTGCCCGGCCTTGCCGAAATGCTGCAAAATCCGGCCGTGATGTACGCCTACGAGCACGATTTTTCCGACCGCGACGTACAGGCATGGCTTGACCGCCAGATCACGCGCTACCGGACCTGCGGCTTCGGCCTGTGGGCCGTCCTGCGGAAGGACACGATGGAAATGATCGGGCAGGCGGGGCTTACGATGCAGCCCTACAAAAACACCGAAGTGCTGGAAATCGGCTATCTGCTCAAAGAAGCCCATTGGCACCGCGGCTATGCGACGGAAGCCGCGCGCGGCTGCAAAGCCTATGCTTTTGAAACGCTGCATGCAAACGCCGTGCATTCCATCATCAAGACGGACAACTTCGCTTCGATCCGCGTGGCCGAACGCCTTGGTATGCGCCGGGAGGACACTTTTACTACGCGGTATTACCACGGCGATATGCTGCATTATCTCTATGCCCTTCACCGGCCATCCTGACGGCGCGCCGGACGCGAAACTGCGGATCACTGCCGACGATACCGGAAAGGAAAAGACGGCAAATCCAAATTTGACGGGGAGGTGCTGTGCCATGCGTAAGTTCTTAAAAGCAGTATTGGTTTTTATCGGAATCGTTTTTCTGCTTTTTATTGCTTTGATAGGGATCGGACTGTTTGTTGATTTTGAATATGATGACCCTGTTGAAAATGGCCGCTATACTTATGTCCCTGAAGAAAATGCGTATGAAGAAAATGCGTATATAGAATTTACCACAGGTGATTATGACAAAGGTGATCCAGGACTTACCTATTATGACACCATGGAAGAAGCCGTCTTACATTCTCCCTTGAAAACAGAAAATGAGGATCTGTCGGTTCCTGATGATTTTCTCAACCACGTTGATGAAACCTTGCATATATGGAATGGAACGCAATATGACACGATTTTCTATCGGGCGGGTACAAATGAAAGTCCCATGCAGGGTTTTGTGTTTGCACGTCTAAAAAAACGGGTGCAAAACGGGCATACACAATATGCGTACATAAACTCAACACAAGATATGAGCACCCCCGACAGTTCGTATGAAACAGATAGTAAATGGATCCACCTGCAACTGACTGTAAGTGATATTCAACAAGACCTAAACCCCCATTATCCAGATACTCGTTTTGTTTTTGGTTATTCTCATGTTCCTGAAATCTATACATTGGAGATAGAAGGTCAAAAACCGGACGGCATCATTGAGATCAATGTATATGACAAAATGATGTATCTATGGTATTACAATGACCTAAAAAGCAATAAAAGAGGGGATTGTCTAAGTTATTCGATAGATGTTCCCCAGTAGAAATCTCAATGTATGGGGGAGATGGCAAAGCTCGCCAACAGTCAACCGGAATGATGTATTTCCTGCGCTGCGGCGGGCAGCCCCGCCCGGCTTTGCCAAACAGCAGGCGCCCCCGCCCATCCGGCTGGGTGGGCGGGGGCGCTTGCTATGCCTGTTTGCGGTCGAAGGTGATCTGCAATACCAGCCAGGCGGCCAGGATACAGACCACGGCGATCAGCGCCATCATCTGCCAGCAGCCCAGCAGGTTGGCCACCGTAGCGTCGTACATGGGGCCGTCAAAGCCCGCTTTCAGCCAGGCTAAACGGCTGTTCAGGTCGGTGGAAGCCCCCAGCGCCCCCATGCCCCAGCGGCAGACGATGACCGCCGCGATGGCGCTGGCCGCGCCGGTCAGCGTGAACAGGATGCCGCTGAACACCACCTGCCCGATCATGAGCACCAGCACCACCAGAATGGCGGTCTCGCCGCTTTTGAACAGGGCCGACACCAGCAGTCCCGTGGCGCTGGAAGCAAAGAGCATGAGCAGGACGGTGATGAAAATTTCGACGTTCGTTTCAAACAGAAGATGGTTCTGGGGCACATGGACCACGTTCACAAAGCCGATGGTCAGCACGGCCGCCTGCATCACCTCGATGAGCAGCAGCACGAACGCCTTGCTGAGCACCACCGCCAGCAGGCTGACCCCCACCGAGGCTTCACGCAGGATGATCTCCCGCTCTTTGCAGATCTCCCGGTAGGAGTTGAGGGTGCCCATAAAGGCCGCCATGGCGCTGAGGATGAACAGCGCCGTGCGGCTACCCACGTTCACCAGATTGGAGGTGAAGCAGTAGGGGTCCGCCACCAGGCTGATGACTACCACCATAAAGGGCGCCTGCAGGATCAGGCTGGCCAGCAGCAGCTTATCGTTGACAATCAGGCGCAGGTTGCGCTGCACCAGCACGGTGAACTGGCGTGCAAATTTCATGATTTTGATGGGGCGCATCGCTGTTCTGCCTCCTGTGCTGCTTCGGGCCAGGCCGCCGCCAGGCGGTTGAACTCCGGCGTGGTAAAGTATTTGCAGCGGTACTGTTCGACCTGCTGCGGGTCGCGCAGTTTTTCAAAAATATCGCTGGTGAGTTCCACCTCAAAGTATTCGTGCAGGGCTTCGGGCGGGCCGTAATAGCACAGCACGCCGCCCACCCCCAGAAACGCGATCTTATCGCACAGGTTCAGGTTCGCCATGTTGTGGGTGACCATGAACACCGTGCAGTTCTGGTGGCTCAAACGACGGCACAGTTCCATCATGCTGCGGTCCAGATCCGGCGAAAGGCCGCTGGTGGGTTCGTCCAGGATCAGCAGGCGCGGGCTGGCCAGCAGTTCCATGGCGATGGACACCCTCTTTTTCTGCCCGCCCGAAAGCTGGGAGATCAGTGTCTTTTCCCGCCCGTTGAGGTCCACCGCGTCGATGGCGTGGGCCACGGCGGCGGCAATCTCGGCCTTGCTGGCGTCGTGGGCAATGCGCAGCTTGGCCGTAAAGGTCAGGCTTTGTTCCACGGTCAGGTTGTCGTGCATGATGTCCTTCTGGGGCACATAGCCCAGCACCGCGTCAAAGGCGTTGCGGTTGCCCCGCGTTTCAACGCCGTCAAAGCGGACGCTGCCCGCCGTGCAGGGCGACGTGCCGGTGATGCAGGTCAGCAGGCTGGATTTGCCGGTGCCGGACCCGCCCACCAGCACCACAAAGCTGTTGGGTTCGATCTCAAAACTGGTGCCGTCCACGATGTTCAGCGGCTGGCGGGTGTTGCGGTCCTGCACCGTCTTGTACACATTGAGAAGCTGCACGCTGATCCCGCTTTTGTGCACATGGTAGTGCAGCAGGCCGGCGGTAAAGGCGAACACCTGGGTGGGCACGTTGATGACCGACCCGTTGCGCAGCGCCGTGCGGCTGACCCGCACGCCGTCCACATAGGTGCCGTTGGTGGAACCCAGGTCCCGCACAAAAAACTGGCCGTCCTGGCAGAACACCTCGCAGTGATGGCGGGAAACACGGTCGCTGATGAGCTGGATGTCGCAGTCCTCCCCGCGGCCGATGAGCACCCGCTTTTTGCGGCGCACGTCGATCTCCCGCAGAACGGCGGCGTCGGGCTGTTCCCGGCGCGGCCCGGCAGCCGTGCCCTGCACCGCATGCACGGCCTCCACCCGGAAGGTGATCTCCTGCGTGGCGGCGTTGCCGTCGGTGTTCAGGCCGATCACATCACCGGGCTGCAGGGGGCAGCTCTCCCCTGCGTTGAGGTAACGGTTATTGTACCAGGTGCTGCCGCCCCCGGCATCGTCGGTGACGGTCCAGGTCCCTTCGCGGCAGTCGATGGTGAACTGGCGGTCCCCCACGTTATTGCGGCGCAGCACATACTCGCACTGGGCGCTGCGCCCAAAGCGGTACGCCCCCCGGCCGGAGGGCAGCGTGATGCGCTGGCGGTTGCGCTGCTCTGTGATAAGGAATACGATCTCGCTCGGCACGGCGGCACCTCCTTACCAGCGGAACCGGCTGTCGCAGAAAGGCACGAAGCGCAGGGTGGCGTCCCCCAGCTTCAGTTCCTCGCCGCCTGCAACGGGCTGCGGTTCCAGCAGCGCCTTGCCGTTCAGATAACACAACTGCTGGGAGGAACCCGGCAGCAGCGTGAACGCGCCGGTCGCGGCGTCGTAGGCCACGGCGGCCTGCCGCGCGCCCAGCGGCGCATCGGGGCTTAACGTCACCGGGGCGGCCGCCTGGTCCAATCCCAGGAAAGTGCGCCCCACCCCCAGGCGCAGGTCACGCCCGCGCGCCGGGCCGTCCAGGACCACCAGCCAGCCCGTCACCGGGCCGTCCGGGGACGCGGCTTCGGCCGCCGGTTCGGGGCCCGCCGCGCTGGTATGGACGATGGCGCTTTCGGTTTGCAGGTCGGTATTGCAGTAGGGGCAGGCGGGGTATTTGTCGCTGTCATAAAAATGCCCCTGTTCGCATTTCGTCAGTTTCATCGCGCGTTCTCCTCTCCCGCCGTCACAGCACCAGGCGGATGGTGGTGCGCCCCAGGCGCAGGGCGTCGTTGTTCTGCAAACGGTGTTCGCCCTCGATGCGTTCGCCGTTCACAAAGACCGGCGCGTCGGGGTCCAACGTCTGTACCAGCAGCGACTCGCCGCGCACGCACAGCACACAGTGCTGGGGGCGCACCTGCTCGTCCGGCAGGCAGAGGTCGCACTGGGACGCATCGCCGCCCAAAATCAGGCTGCTTTCCACCATACCGGCCCAGCGGCTTTCGGCAATGGAACCGCTGCGCCCCCAGAACAGCGTGACCCAGCGGCGTGGCAGCGCGCCGGGTTCCTGGGTGCCGGTGAGCAGATGCTCGACCTCGGCGGCCTGTTCGGCGGCGCGCTCCCTGCGGCGCAGGCGCCGCCACTGCAAGGCCAGCACCGCCAGCACGGCGGCCGCCACCAGCAGCGGCGCGCGGAACCGCGCCAGATAGAAGGCCCGGTCCCGCGGCCAGACCTGGATGGAAAAGTCCGTTTCGTCCCGCAGGGAACTGACGTTCGCGGGGGACAGGCGGCTGGACACCTTGTTCAGCGCCACATTGTAATCGCCCTTATAGAGCGTATCGGTGGTCAGCAGCACGGTCCGGCCGTCCTCGCTGATCTGCACGTTGCGTACCGGCACATGCCAGTTCCATATATCGTTGGTCGCCACGCGGTAGAACTGGGGCCGCACGGCGTTGGCGTTGACGGCCTGATTCATCGTCAGGCGCAGGGCGTTGCGGCCCAGCACTTCGACCCGTTCCACCTGGGGCCGCGCCATGCGGAAGCCCATGTACACCGTGGTGCTGCTTTGCACCGCGCTGCCCAGACTGGGGATGGCAAGGGTAACGATCTCCTGCCGTTCTCCGGCCAGACTTTCGGGCACTTCGGTGCGCAGTTCCAGCGCCGAAGCCATCTGCTGCTGGCGGGCCAGCATGACCTCGCCCATCCGTTCCATCGGGCAGGGCACGATCCGGCCATCGCTGAGGGTCTGCAGCACATCCAGATTTTGGGGCGAACTGCTGCCCACGAAGGTGTACATCGCGGCGTTCAGGGTGCTGCCGCCGGACGCCCCCGCCAGCAATGCCGGTTCGCGGGCCAGACTGGCAGCCCCGGTGCAGAGGAACACCGCCTTGCGCGGGGCAAGCGCCTGGTATTCCTGCTGGATATCGCCCACCAGCAGGGCGGCGGCCCCCGACGCATCGGGGCTGCCCGCGGCCTGTTCTATGCCCGCCAGCGCCGTGTAGAGAAGCAGCGCGTCGGACGTGGCGGGCTGCACGCAGGCAGCCTGACCGGCCAGCGTGTACAGCGCGATCTGGTCGTTGCTGTTTTTATGGCGGATCAACTGCCAGACCGCGCCGCGCATCTGGCGGAAGTCGAGCGGGTCGATCCCGTCGCTGTTGTCCAGCAGGACCAGATAGCACACCGGGCTGCTGGCCTGCCCCAGAGAGCTGGCGTCCAGCGTGTGGCCGCCCAGGGTCAGTTCAAGCCCCGCCGCCTGCACCACCGTGGGGGTGTAGGGGTTGCCCGCCGCGTCCTGGGCATAGAAAAAGACGTTCATATCCGGCACGTTCACATAGACCTGCTCCAGCCGGAACGTCCCGGCCCCGCCGTCCATGGTGGTGCTCTCGGCCCGCGGGGCGGGTCCCGCCAGCAGGCAGAGCGCCAGCACCAGGAACAACGCCAGCGGGTATCGCAAAGTCTTCACATGCCGCCTCCTGTCATTGTGCGGGCCGTGCGTTCTCCAGCTTTCGGCGCAGCGAGCGCAGCGCCGTCACCGCCTTTTTGCGGCGCGGGTCCGCCGGGGCCGCCTTTTCCTGCTCCGGCAGGATGCGGATGCCGCTGTCGGCGTCCTCCTCATCCTCGGCGGCGCTCAGGTCCGGCATCAGCGGCACGTGGGGGCCGCGGGCGGGCGGTTCTTCGTCCAGGATCGGCTCGCCCTCCTGCCGCACGATGGGGTAGGAGAAGATGGCCCCGGGGACCTCGATCTCCGGCGGATCGCTGGGCTGGTCCTTGGGCTCGGTATCAAAGTAATCCGGCGAGGGGGTGGCGTCCTCCTCGGGCGCGGGCATCACCACGGGCTGGGGAGCGGGTTCCGCTTCGTCCAGACCGGGGGCGACCACGCAGTTCACCGGCGCGGGGCCTTCCGGCTCCGGCGTTTCGGGCTGTTCCAGCGGGATGGCCGCGGCGGCCGCCGCCACTTTATCATCAGAAAGGTCCAGTTCCGGTTCGGGCGCTTCCTGCAGGCTCACGTCGGTGTTGGGGGCCAGCGGGCTGCTCTGCCGGGCGTAGTCCTGGGTCTCCTGCAGTTCCCCGATCATCTCGGCCAAAAAGTCCAGCAGCTTGTCCCGCTGCTGTTCCATATCCGCGATGCGGCTCTGCAGATCCTGCAGGCGCAGGCGGTGGGCGTTCTGGATCTCCAGTGTTTCGTCGGTGGCGGCCTGCACCATTTTGCGCGCCTGGCTCACGGCCTGTTCCCGCGCCAACTGGTCAATGGCCTTGGCCTTGCGCCCGGCTTCCGCCAGCAGCGCGTCGGCGTCGGCCTGGGCCTTGGCGCGGATCTTATCGGCCTCGGCGTGGGCGTCCGCCATGACCTGTTCGCGGTCGTGCTCCAACTTCTGGCGGGCCTCGTCATGGGCGCGGCCCTTGATGCGCAGCGCGGCCTCGGCGGTCTCGGCCCGTTCGGTCAGTTCTTCTTTTTCCCGCGTCAGGTCGCTGTTTTTCAGACGAAGCACCGCCACCTGATCGGTCAGGGAGTGGTTGCGCTCCTGCACTTTGGCATAGCGCGCGGCCAGATCGTCCTGCCGCCGCACGATCTTATCCGTCTGCCCGGCCAGCGTGGCGTTCTGGGCCGCCAGATTCTGGTTCTGCCCCAGCAGGGTCTGGCAGCGGCGGCGCAGGGCCTCGCCCTCCTGCCGGGCGGCGCGGGTCTCGGCCGCCGCAGCGGCCAAACTCTGCTCATAATCGCCGCACAGCGCGCGCAGCGCCGCGCGCACATCCTCCGGCTCGTACCCGCCGAACCGGGCCTTGCGCACCCCGCACTGTTCCATGTACTGATTTGCATCGATTTTTGCCATACACCGTGATCCCCCGACAAGTTTGTATATATAGTATCATTATACGGCAAGGTTTTGTTGAACGCAAGCGGATTTTGACGGCCCAACCGGGGAAAAAGCCTTTTCTGCCGGGGAAAACGCCGCGCGGCCCGCTTATGGCCGATTAGATGCAACAACAGCGAAGAAAAGGAATCACAATCCAGACAGAACCGGCAATATAGTCGCGAAACATTGTTAAAAAGTAAGCGCTTTGTTATAATTGGAAAAATACACTCGAAATCAAAAGGAGAAATACTAAAAATGGTCATCGTATATTTTTCCGGGACAGGAAATTCAAAATATATTGCAGAAAACTTTGCGAGCCGAATGCAGATCGAAGCACATAGTATCGAAGAAAACATAAACTTTGAGGAACTATTTAATAAAGTCGATACGATAGCTGTGTGCTATCCAATCTACGGCTCCTGCGTTCCCCGCATTATGAGAGAATTTGTTCAAAAGCATATGCGCTTTTTTGAAAGTAAAAAGCTAATAATCTTCTGCACGCAAATGCTATTTTCAGGAGACGGAGCCAAGGCATTTGCCCGTCTAATTCCTAATTGCAACGAAAGAGTTCTTTATGCAGAGCACTTCAAAATGCCTAACAATATTTGTAACTTTGCATTATTTCCGATGACAGAAAAAGAAAAAACAAAGAAGCCGTTGCGGGCGCTAAAAAAATTAGATAAAGTTTGCTCTGACATTCAAAATGGTATCGTAAAAAAGAGGGGGTTGGAATATTTTTTCCACTATGCTTGGAAAAACGCAAAATGTCGCATATCCTAAAATGGAGGCGAAAGCTAAAGACTCTTTTCGCACAGACGATTCCTGTATTGGGTGCGGTTTATGCGTAAAAAAGTGTCCCATGCATAATCTGGAACTCGCAGATGGAAAAGTCAAGCAAAATGGGAATTGTACTCTTTGTTATCGATGTGTAAATATCTGTCCAAAACAAAGCTGCACTGTTTATTTTACAAAAAAGCCCAAAAAGCAATACACGGGGATTTCACAATAACATCGTGCAAATTTCTTGAAGAAATCCGCGGCCGGGTTTCTGTGATTGTAAGTGATATTGTAGCAGTTCTTCCAAAAGAATACGCTTGTTCTTATTTTCATTCCAATGGTTGACGCCGTGTAGTTCTTATGCTATAATGACGCCAGCAGATAAAACTACAAGCAATCAACCAAAGGAGTTTTCTATGGACCCGCAGCTTTCCATCTCCGAATCCGAATGGCGCATCATGAAGATCGTGTGGGCCGACGCGCCGCTCACCCTGCCCGAAATACTCGACCGTGCGAAGGATACCGGCTGGAGCAAGACGACGGTGCAGACCTATCTGGCCCGGCTGGTCAAAAAGGGCGCGCTGACCACCCACCGGCAGGGCAAAGGCTATCTCTACGCCCCCGCGGTATCGGAACGCGACTGCCAGCTTGCCGAAAGCCGCAGCTTTCTGCAGCGGGTCTATGACGGTTCCCTGTCCCGGATGGTACTGGGGTTCGTCGACAGCGGCCGCCTTTCACAGGAAGAACTGCGGGAATTGAAGCGCCTGATCGACCAGCAGGGGGGCACCGATGCAGACGATCGGTAACATGTTTTATGTGGTGCTGTTCCTGTCCACAATCGGCAGCGTTTTCTGCGTTCTTTCGCTTTTTATCAGCCACGTTCTGCGCTGCACGCTGCCGCTGTGGTTCGCCCTGTGCGGCATGGCGCTGTTCTGCGTGCCGTTCCTCTCGCCGGATGTGGTCCTGATCCCGCCGGAACCCCAGCACTGGCGGGGCGGTTTCCGCATCGCCTGCGCGGTCTGGCTGGGCGGGTGCGCCGTCCTTCTGGTCTGGCACGCGCTCCGCGCCTGGCTGGCCGGGCGCGGCCTGAAACGCTGCCGCCCCTGCCATGACGAACGGCTGGCCGCCCTCTGCCTGCGCTGCGCGGCGGCCGCCGGCATAAAAAAGCCGCCCGCACTGTACTGGGGCGCCCCCGGCACCCCCATTTGCGTGACCGGCGCGCTGCGCCCCGCCGTCATCATGGACCGGGCGGTCATCGAAAAACTGACCGATGCGGAACTGTCCGCCGTATTTTTTCACGAGTTGACCCACATCCGCCGCAGGCACATCCTGTGGGAGCGCCTGTATGACTGCGTTTGCATCATGAACTGGCCCAACCCGTTCGTATGGATCGCGCGGGGGGATTTTTCCCTGCACTGCGAGACCGACTGCGACACCCATGCGCTGCGGTCCGCGCGCGGGCAGATCACGCAGGCGCAGTATGCCGCGGCCATCCTTCGGCTGCTGGAACTGTCCGCCGCCGGGGCCGCCCGGCCCGGCCGCATGCCCGGTGCGCTCACCTTCCTGCTGGCAAAGCGCCGGGTCCAGCACATCGTCGCAAGGCCGTCCCGCTTGCGGGACCGGGCGCTGGCCGCGGTGCTGGCGGTTTTTGTGGCGCTCACGGTCGCCTTTTCGGCGCAATTCAGCCGGCAGCATTTCTACCCCTACCCGGCCTACCATGTCGGGACCGAATACCGCACGGGTCACGCCGCGTGACCCGTATTCTTATACGTTATAAATCTACATTTGTAGTTTCCAAGGAGGTCGCATATGACGGCAAATATTGAAGTATGCCACGTCACCAAACGGTACAAAAACGGCGTCACCGCCCTGGATGATGTCAGTTTCCGCGCCGGGGGCGGCGTTTTCGGGCTGCTGGGGCACAACGGCGCGGGGAAAACCACGCTGATGAAGGCGCTGGTCACAGTGTCGCCCCCGTCGGCCGGTACAGTCCGCATCTGCGGGTTCGACACCATCCGCCAGGGCGAAGAGGTCCGGGCGCGGGTCGGGTATCTGCCCCAGGAACTTGCGATGTACCCTGCGCTCACGGTGTTTGATTTTGTGCGCTACATGGCCGAACTCAAAGGCGTCCACGACAAGGCGGCCGTCAGCGACGTGCTGGAGCAGGTCGAAATGCGGGAATTTTCCCACCGGCGGATTGGGCAGCTTTCCGGCGGCATGAAGCGCCGGGTGGGCATCGCGCAGGCGCTCATCGGCGATCCGCAGGTGCTTGTGGTCGATGAACCGACCGCCGGGCTGGACCCGGAGGAACGGGTGCGGTTCCGCGGGCTGCTTTCGCGTTATGCACGGGACGGCCGGACCGTCCTGCTCTCCACCCACATCGTCGAGGACGTACACCAGCTTTGCAGCGAACTGGCCGTGCTGCGCAGGGGGCGCTTGTTTTACGCGGGGCCTTCCGCCGCGCTGCTGGAACGGGTCCGGGGCAAAGTAAAACTTCTGCGGTTAGAAAACGAAGCGCAGCTCATCGAACTTCAAACGCGGTGCGTCGTACTGTCCACCACCTACGAAAGCCGCGGCCTGACGGCGCGGATCATGGACGAAGCCGGGCTTTGCCCCCATGGCGAACCCGTCGAAGCAACGCTGGAGGATGCGTATGTATATTGCATGGGAGGGAAAAGCCATGGGTAAGACCGCCGCCGTCCTGCGGTACGAATACAAAATGCTGTTCCTGCATCCGGCAGGGTGGGGCGTGCTGGCCGCCGCCACGGCGCTCACGCTGCTGGATAATTTTCCTTCCGCCGGGAATCTGGCCCGGCTGGAATTTCTGGACGAACCGGCCTATTTCGTCTATCGGATCATGAACTTTGACAGCCTGATCCTGCTGTTCGGGCTGACGTTTCTGCTGGCGGGTCGCATCCCGCTCGACGCCCGGACCGGGATGCGGCCGCTGTTTATGGCGTCGCCGCTGCACAAGCGGGAATATGCGGCAGGCAAGCTGCTGGGCGGGGTTTTCTATGTTTTCACCATGCAGTGCCTTTTTCTGTTTCTGAACACGGCGGTCTACTGCGTGGCGGCGCCGTCCGCCGGTGCCCCCGCCGTCTGTATGATCCCGCTGGCAAAGGCGGTGTTTGCCTGCGCCGCGCCCGTCAGCCTGTTCGTGGGCGTCTGCTCGGTGGCCCTGCCGGGACTGATCGACCTGCGCCTGTTCTATATCCTGGCGGCGGCCCTGTTCGGCTTCAACGCCGCCTATACCGGCTCGGCCAAAGCCATGCCCTTTTATCTCATCACATCCGGCGATCTGGTCCGCCTGATCTGGACGCATCCCCGGTGGCCGTCCGTCCCGGCGGCAAGCGTCCTGGCAAACGCCCTTTTCCTTGTGGGAAGCGCCGCCGCGGCGGCCTGCCTGCTGCTGGCGGCGCGCAAATATTGGAGGCCGGAATGAAAAACCGCATCGTAAGCGAGGCAAAAATTTTCGGGGTCAATTTTTTTCTTGTGTCGGCGTTCCTCACGCTCGCGGTCCTCGCGCTTTCCGTGCTGGGCGGGGACCTGCTGGACTTTTATCCCACAGCCTTTGAAGTGGTCTTTCCCCTTTTCGCCGCCATCGCCGCCGGGGAGTGGGGAAAGACGCGGGCCGACGGCAACTTTGACTGCATCGCCGCGCAGAGCCGTTCCCTGTTCGGGTGGGTGTTCCTGCGCTATGCGGCCGCCTTTGGGTTCGTCAGCCTGTTTGCGCTTGTGGCTATGGCGGGCGCGTCGTTCACGCGGTACGAAATGCCCCTGTGGGAAGCGTTCGCGCTCTATTTCCCGCCTGCGTTCTTTTTGTCGTCCCTGTGCGCCCTGCTGGGGCTTTTGTGCCGCCAGGAACATATCGCGGCGCTCGTCTGCGGGGTCCTGTGGCTGATCCTGCTCTCCACACGCAGCCTGCTGCGCCTGCCAGGTGTGGAATACGGCTACCTGTTCATTCGTTTTGCCGGGGACCCGCACCACATCTGGCTCTGGAACAAGGCGCTCGTCACCCTGGCGGGCCTGCTTTTGTGGGGCGTTATTTGCAGGAAGTGCAGGCGGAGCGGGTGAAGTCCGGGAATCACGACAAACCAAAACCAACCGTTGAACGGGTGGCTTAAACCTGCTCTATAAGGCTCTATCCCCTGTGGCAGCCCTCTAAATAGGGCGTCGAACTATTTTTCAATCACACCTTTTCACTGCAAGTCCCTTATGCAGGGCTATATTAAACGATCTGTACACTATTCAAAAACTATATTCCTTTACTTTAGGTTCCGGCTAACACCGGAACCTATTACATTTACCAAAGTGATTTTATTGGTCCCCGGTCAACCTGCTTTTATCATGTCTATTCGGCAGCAAAAAGCGCCGGGCGGTTCCCCGAAAGGGAAAACGCCCGGCGCAAAAAGCCGGTAATAAGCAGGAAAAATCAGCGCGGGCCGCCCAGGAAGAACAGCGCCACGGTGCCGGGGCCGCTGTGGGCGCCGATCACGGGGCCGATGTCGCCCAGGCATACGCGCTTGACGCCGCAGGCCTTGATCTTGTCGGCCACATACTGGGCGTCCTCCAGGCAGTCGCCGTGGCTGATGAACACCGTCATGTCGGCGTAATTCTTGTCGGCGCTGGCGGTAAAGTGCTTGACCAGACCGTCCAGGCTGGCCCGGCGGCCGCGGACCTTCTCCATCGCCACCAGGTGGCCTTCATTGTCCACGTGCAGCACGGGCTTGATGCCCAGCAGGGTGCCCGCCACGGCGGCAGCGCCGCTCAAACGGCCGCCGCGCTTGAGGAACATCAGGTCGTTGACGGTGAACCACGCGCAGAACCGCTGCACGTTCGCCCTGGCAAAGTCGGCTACTTCGTCCAGGGACGCGCCACCCTTGCGCATCATGGCCAGCGTGTAGGCGAACAGACCCTCGCCCATGCTGGCCTGCAGGCTGTCGATGCTGACGATACGCCGCCCGGGGTAACGCTCCTGCAGTTCTTCGATCGCCACCAGGCTGGCCTGGTAGGTACCCGAAAGCCCGCTGGAAAACGCCAGGTACAGGATATCCTGCCCTTTTTCCAAAAACGGGGTGAAGGCTTCCTCATAATCCGCGATGGTGACCTGGCTGGTGGTGGACATGCTGCCCGCACGCAGCTTGTCGTAGAAAGTCTTGGGGGACATCTCGCGGTTATCGGAATAGTTGCGGTAACTGCGGTCGTCCAGGGTGAAGGTCATCGGCAGCACCTGTATATCCATTTCCTGCACAAGATCCGGGGTCAGATCGCAGGTGGAATCGGTGAACAGAATATAGTTTTCCATAGCAGAACTCCCTTTCCTGATATGCGGCGCGGCAAAGCTGCACACATGTACATCATACTGTGTTTTGGCCGCAAAATCAAGCCCGCAGCCAAGAAAACGCACCACCCCCGCCGACTTGAAAATGAAAAATATTTTTTTGCAAAATCCCCTTGACAGGTCCGGAACCACATGCTATAATAAAGCCCGTTCGAGTGAGGCGGCTGATGCAAAGCCGCTTCGGGAACAAAATAGAATATGATGCCCCGTAGCTCAGTTGGTTAGAGCACCTGACTGTTAATCAGGGTGTCCTCGGTTCAAGTCCGAGCGGGGCAGCCATCAAGCGATAGAATGTAAATTCTATCGCTTTTTGTTATGCAAACAGGGCGGCCCGCACGGGCCGCCCTGTTGGGCTATGTTAGATTTTTCATCCCAGCAAAAAGTTTGCAAGGTATTCTGTCGGATGGGCCTGGAAATACCCGCAGTGGCCGTACCCCCGCAGGCGCACGATGCGGCTGCCCCGGTAGCGCCTGACCCGCGGCAGGCACAGCGCCGCCGGGTCGCGGCCGCCGTACACGAAGGTCAGCTTTTTTTGGCTGGCGGCGTCCAGCGGCGGCAGGTCCGCGCTGTAGCAGCTTTCCACAAGGTTTTGCAGGCTGGCTGCCGTGACCAGCGGCGCGACGCTCTGCTGGGCGGCGCCCATGCCGTGGAATTGCTTATCCAGCGTTTGGGCCGCGCGGGCGGGGTCCCGCCGGACTTCCTCCAGGCAGCGCCGGTACTTCCCAAAAAACAGCCGTTTGACCGGCCGGGGAAAGCGGAACAGCGGCGCACTGTCCAGCACCACCCGGTCGATCAACCCCCGGCGGCGGCAGAAATAATGGAACAGGATATTGCCCCCCAGCGAAAACCCGGCCGCCGCTTTCAGCCGCGTGATGCCGTTCGCCTGCAAAAAGGCGTCCAGCGCCGCTTCCTCCTGTTCCATCGAGCGGTAAACGGAACCGGGTTCGTGCCCGCTGAGCGTCGGGACGATCAGGCAGTGGTCCCGTTCCAGCAGCGGCACCGCCCACGCAAAGAAACCGCCGTCCGTGAACATGGGGTGCAGCAGCAGGATCTTCTCCTTTTCCGGCGGGCCGAACATCTCGATCTTCATGGCTTCCCTCCCCTGTTTTGCCGCCCGGCGGCGTTCAGTCGTATTTTTCGATTTGGACCGTGGCGATGGCGGACTGGTTCGGCTGCCCTGTGACCAGATCCTGCGGCGCGGGGACCAGCAGCATGAAGCCGTCCGGCCCATAGCGCAGCCGGCAGCCCTTCTGCGCATAGTCACGCTCCACCGACATATGCTGCACCTGCCCCACCACCATGGCCGTGATGCCCGCGCCGCTCAGGTCCTGCACATCTTTCAGGGTACATTCCATCGTGAGGAAAGCCTCCCCGATGGCGGGCGCGTGGACCGTTTTGCCTTCCACCAGCGTGAAGCCGCCCACTGCGAATTCGTCGGTGTCCGGCTTGTTGCAGTGGATGGTCTGCACCAGCCGGTCATAGAAGGACAGCGGCAAAAAGTTGATGCAGAAGCACCGTTCCCGCCGGATATTGGCGTAGGTATGCGTATGCTGGTAAAGGTTGCCCATGACCGCGAAAAAGGCGGTCTTGTCCCCGTGGAAGCAGCTCCACGCATGGAAGCAGACGTTGGGCTTGCCGTTTTCTTTCCAGGTAGTAACGGCAAACAGCACCGTGGGGATGCCCGCCGTCACCTCAAAATGGGAAAAGAGGTCGAATTCTTCCGGGTAAGACGGTTGGAAATACTGCGGGGAATCCTTGCCGATCTCGATTTTCATGGCGGGTCCTCCTTATCCTCTGCCGCGCGGGCCGTGTTTTCTTCATCATACCACATCCCCGGCGCGCCGTCCACGATACCGCGCGATTTTTTTCGCCCGGCGCATGGCCGCAGGGGCGGCCGCATACCCATGGAAAAAAGCGGCGCTTTGCCGCGGCCGCCGGGAAGGACCGGGAGAGGAGGACGCCGCCATGCCGGATGCCATCGTACAGTTTTTCACCACGGTCAACCGCTGGGCGTGGTCCTGGCCCACCATCGCCCTGCTGCTGGGCACCCACCTGTTCCTGACCGTGCGCACCAAAGGCATCCAGCGCAAACTGCCCATGATGATCCGCCTTTCGGTGACGCGGGAACCGGGCGCAGAGGGGGATGTTTCCCCGTTCGGCGCCCTGACCACGGCGCTGGCTTCGACCATCGGCACCGGCAACATCATCGGCGTGGGCACCGCCATCGCCCTGGGCGGCCCCGGCGCGGTGCTGTGGTGCTGGCTGGCCGGGGTGCTGGGCATCGCCACCAAATACGCCGAGGCCCTGATCGCCGTCAAATACCGCGTGCGGACGCGCGACGGCCGCATGCAGGGCGGCGCGATGTACGCGCTGGAACGGGGCCTGCACATGAAATGGCTGGGCATGGCCTTCGCCCTGTTCGCCACGCTGGCGTCCTTCGGCATCGGCTGCGCGGCGCAGGTGAACGCCATCGCCACCGTGTGCAGCGCCAACCTCGGCGTTCCCGAATGGCTGGTGGGCGTCGTGGTGGCCGTGCTGACGGCGCTGGTGATTTTCGGCGGCATCCGCAGCATCTCCCGCGTATGCGAACGGCTGGTGCCCTTTATGGCGGCCTTCTACCTGCTGGGGTGTCTGGCGCTTTTGATCTGCAACCGGGCGTATCTGGCGCAGTCCGTGGCCGTCATCTGCCGTCTGGCCTTCACCCCCGGCGCGGCCGCGGGCGGGCTGACCGGCGGCGGGCTGCTGCTGGCCATGCGCTACGGGCTGGCGCGGGGGCTTTTTTCCAACGAAGCGGGCATGGGGTCGGCCCCCATCGTGGCGGCCGCCGCCCAGACCCGCAACCCGGTGCGGCAGGCGCTGGTATCGGCCAGCGGCGCGTTCTGGGACACCGTGGTGGTCTGCCTGATGACCGGGCTGGTGCTGGTGTCCAGCATCCTGAAAAATCCCGCCATCGACATGGGCGCCATCACCGACGGCGGGCTGCTGACCACGCTGGCCTTTGCGCAGATCCCCGTGCTGGGCCCGGCGATCCTGGTGGTGGGCATCCTTGCCTTCGCCTTTTCCACCGTGCTGGGCTGGTCCTACTACGGGGAACGCTGCCTGGAATACCTGGCCGGGCGGCGGGCGCTGCCGTTCTACCGGGCGGCCTATGTGGCGGTGGCCGCCCTGGCCCCGGTCGCGGCGCTGGACCTTGTGTGGACCGTGGCCGACACCCTCAACGCGCTGATGGCCGTTCCCAACCTGATCGCCGTGCTGCTTTTGTCCGGCGTGGTGGTGCGGGAGACCGAACGCTACCTGCCCGACCTGGACCGCCGGTGCGAGGACCCCATCCCCACCGTGGACCGCTGAACGCCCCACCCTTTTTCCGTCCGCTTCTGCCCGCGCGGCGGCCCCCCGGCCGCCGCGCTTTTTCCCTGTGGCGCGCTTTGGCAAAACCCACAAAAGAAGCGCTGCGCCTTTGTGGCATCTGTAGATTTTTCGTGAAAGTCGCCGTGCATTTCTTGCAGTTTTGCCGCCCCATGCTACAATATTTTTATACATTTTGCGCGGCCAACGGCTGCCGGGAAAAAGGAGCATTGCTATGGGAACCTATATCATGGCGCTGGACGCCGGAACGACCTCGAACCGGTGCATCCTGTTCGATA
>SAMEA3387511__coassemble_1353_pt1 | contig 47428 bp, 37 predicted proteins | sample SAMEA3387511__metabat2_low_PE_011 | metagenome-assembled genome bin SAMEA3387511 (sample SAMEA3387511) | Felis catus | biome: Faeces | place: United Kingdom | collected 2012
AACCGGATGCATACCCCGGGAAAATCCCGCCGTCACGCCATTCGCGGCGGACGAATCGGCCAGCGGGCTGCAAACTTTCGAGTGCTCCCTCTTACGACCTCTTGAGTACATCTCCCTATTTAATTGTCCAGCACCGCCTTGCAAACCTTTCGGGAAAATGCAAGATTTCGATGCAAGATAAGCGGATAAAAAACGGATGCATACCCCGGGAAAATCCCGCCGTCACACCATTCGCGGCGGACAAACCGGCCAGTGGGTCATGCCCTTTCGAGTGCGACCTCTTCGACCTCTTGAGTAATGCTCCCTATCTTATCGGCACACCGCACGGGCGGCATACACTTTATTATAGCAAAAGCCGCGCGCCCTGTCAACGCAAATCGCCAAAGCGGCGCAAAAACACGCCCCGCCGGGGCACATCAGAACAGATGCTGCTTATGGGTCGGCGTGGGATCGAAGGGGCTGTCCTCATGATGGCGGCGGATAAAGACCTGGCGGGTCTTTTCGGTCACGCTGCGGCCGCCGTGCTTCGGCACCGTGTAAAACGTGCGGCTGATGTTGTAATACCCCCGCAGATGCTGCACCAGATACTGCGCCACCGCGGGCAGGCAGTCGGTATCCTCGATGTCCTCATAGTTATAGTCCGAGTAGCGGAAGGTCACTTCGTCGCTGCCCGCGTACAGCGTGATGCCCGCTTCATCCAGCATCACCTCGCGGATGACGCTCTGGTACAGCCCGGCGGTGCCGCATTCGGCCGCCAGCTTGGCCGCGCGGGGGCGCTGGGCCAGCGGTACGCTCTGGGGGTCCAGCTTCTCGGTGCCGCGCTGGCCGATCTCCAGCAGGATATCACGCATCATGCGGCTTTCCAGCAGCGGCCGGATGCGTTCCTTGGCGCGGGCCTGTTCAGTTTTATTCTGGATGGCCGCGATCAGGCCCATACAGCGCATTCCCCTTTCCGACGAATCGTTTTCTCCAGTATAGCACATTCCTGCAAAGACTGACAAGCGCGGCGGACGACAAAAAAAGACCGCGCTTCTGCGCGGCGAATTGTGAAAATTGATGGGTGCCCTGTTTCAGGCGTGGGCCTGCTGGAATTTGAGGACGCCGGTACGGTCCAGCGCCACCATGACAGCCGGGATCAAAACGAGCTGCAGGATGATGCCCGGCACGGCGGTGAGCAGCGCGCCCGACAGGAACGCCTGGAACGTGAAGGCGTTGCCGCCCATGCCCAGCAGGACGATCTCGGCCAGGCCCCAGACCAGACGGCCGCCGACCATGGCAGCCAGAAGGCTGGCATAGAGCGTCGCAATGCTCTGCCGGCGGACGCGAGCGTACAGCAGGCCGATGATCAGGCCGTAGGCCGCCAGCTCAAACGACATGGCGATGGCGATGGGGTACATGGGGGGCATGCCGAACAGCACCGAGCGCAGCAGCGGGGCCACAAAGCCGATGACCAGCCCATAGGGCCAGCCGCAGATCAGGCCGCAGAGCAGCACGGGGATGTGCATGGGCAGCAGCATGTTGCCGATGGTGGGGATGCCGCCGGTGATGATGGGCAGCACCAGGCACAGCGCCAAAAACAGCGCCGACAGCACGATCTTACGGGTCTTTTCGCGGGTATTCATTCAAACGATCTCTCCTTATCCAAAAGTGTTCCGGCGCAGCCCTTCTGGGCTGCCATTCACCTTCCTGGCTTTTTTCAAAGGAACTTCCGTTATTATACCACCGATGCGGCGGTGGTGTCCAGCACAAAATCACAGCCCTGTTCCGGGTGGACGGCGGCCAGATAGCCTTCCTCCAGCGGGATCCAGCGGCTTTCAAAGGCCGGGTAGTGCGCGCCCTCGCGCTTTTGCAGCCGCGCGCGCTGGCAGTCCGGCGTGCAGGTCAGAAACACCCGGCAGGCATAGGGCGCGCCCAGCGCCGGGTGCAGCGCATAGCTGCCCTCCACGATGGTCAGCGGCCGGGGTTCCAGCGGCACGGCGGGCTGCAGCTGCCCCAACCGGCAGACGTAGGCCCGGTAGGCCGCCGCCTGCCCGGCCAGCAGCGGGTCCAGCACCTCGGCGCGCAGGCGGGCAAAGTCCATATTGGCGCCGGGATGTTCGGTCCAGTCGGGACGGCGCGCGGCAAGGGGCAGGTAAAAATCGTCCATATGCACCAGATGGCAGGGCACCTGTTCCGCCAGCCAGGCCGCCAGCGTGGACTTGCCGCTGCCGCAGCGCCCGTCGATGGCCAGCAGCGCCGGGGCGTCCCCCTGCGCCAGGCGCCGGGCCGCGGCCAGCACGTCCTGCGCCCCGGGAAATACCGCCGCGCTCATGCCTGCAGCTCCTGCAGGGCCATAGCCACCGCGCTTTGCAGGTATTCCTCCATGCGGCAGTCCTGGGTGCCCGCGATCTGCACGCTGCAATGGGAGGACGGGATCAGAATCTTGCGGCCCGGCGCGCCGGACACCGCGCAGGCAGTGGTGGGCGATACCTCGCCCAGGATGCCGTTCGCCAGGATCATGCCGATGGGCCCCAGGATCAGGTCGGCGCGGGCCGCGTTGTACGCCACGGCGTTTTCGCCTGTGGCGCCGCGGGACGCCCCCGCTTTGAGCATGGCGTTGGTGGCCAGCACATTGGTCCCCACGGCCAGCAGTTCACAGTCCTGCGGGAGCGCGGGCGCCAGCATACGGACCAACTGGGCCCCCATGCCGCCGCCCTGGGCGTCCAGCACCAGGACCAGGCGTGTTTTTTTCATAGCAAAGTACCTCCTGCGCATACAAGCAGTAAGATCGTTGGCGGGCAGTATGCCGTCATCCGCCGCCAGCGGCGTATCGTGCGCGCCGCCAGCGGCGGCCCGTACAGGGAAACGGGGCCCCGGACCGTGTGCGGCGGGGCCGGATCTTGCGAAGAAAGCAGAAAGCGCCGAACGGCGGCAAAGCCGCAAAGCGACAAAAAAAGCGCGGCCATTGCAGGCCGCGCAGAGTGGCAAAATTGCTTATTCAGCCTGGATAGCGCCGGTGGGGCAGACGCCCTCGCAGGCACCGCAATCGACGCAGGAAGAGGCGTCGACCACAGCCTTATCCTCCATGCTGATCGCGCCGACGGGGCAGGTGTCAACACATGCACCGCAAGCAACGCACTCGCTGGTAACGGTATGAGCCATCGTGAAACTCCTTATCTCCGTGCTGATTGATCTTTCCTACCGGCCCTGCACGGCTGCCTTCCGGTAGGGTTGCACAGCGGGTCGATCTGCCTACTGCGTTACCCTTAGTGTAACACATTGTATAAAAATCCGCAAGTGCCATATGTTGCGTTTTTTCTAAAATAACCCGCAATCGACCACTATTTTTTTACCGGTCCGACGGGTCGGGGGCCTTGGGCACGCGCTTGCCGCCGCGGATGTAGACACATTCGTCCCGCTTATAGATGCGGGGGGCCAGGCTTTCGACGTTGGAGCGGACTTTCAGCGTACCGGCCACCACATTGACCTCCACCACGGTGCCCTCGCCGTCCGGGGTGCGCACGATGCTGCCGGGGGTGGGGGTGATGGAGTTGAGGTATTCGTAGCTTTTTTGTTCATAGGCCAGGCAGCACATCAGGCGGCCGCAGGCCCCGCTGATCTTGGCGGGGTTCAGGGAAAGGCCCTGTTCCTTGGCCATCTTGATGGACACCGGCTGGAAGTTTTTGAGGAAGCGGCTGCAGCAGAACGGCTGGCCGCAAAGCCCCAGCCCTCCCAGCATCTTGCTTTCGTCCCGGACGCCGATCTGGCGCAGTTCGATGCGGGTATGGAACTGGGCGGCCAGGTCCTTGACCAGTTCCCGGAAGTCCACCCGGTTGTCGGCGGTGAAATAGAACACCAGCTTGCTGCGGTCGAGGGTATATTCGGCGTCCACCAGCTTCATCTGCAGGCCGTGGGCCGCGATGCGCTGTTCGCAGACCTGGAACGCCTGCTGCACGTCGGCGCGGTTCTGGCGCATACGGCGCACGTCCACGGCGTCGGCCATGCGGATCACGGGTTTGACTTCCCGCTTGTAGCCGGGCACCTCGTGGGGGCCGCGCACGACCTCGCCGCATTCGGTGCCGCGGGCCGTGGTGACGATGACGAAATCGCCGTCACGGATCTCCAGCGTGCCGGGGTCGAAGTAGTAGGCCCGGCCGTTTTCCTTGAATTTGACAGAGATGACTTTCATGTTCGTTCCTTTATCGTGTTCCTTCCGGCGGGGCAGGCGGCAGAACGCCCCCGGCCCACCGGCGGGCTTTTAGGCAACGCGCGCGGCCAGGATCGCCACGGCCAGGCGCAGGTTGCCGTTGGCGGCCAGCGTGCGGCGGGTCTCGGCTGCGGCGCGCAGCATGATGGCCGCGCGGTCAGGGGTCAGGCCGCCGCAGTTCCGCGGGCCGTAGTCCGGGCGGCGCAGGACCGCGCTGCACAACTGGTCCAGCTGCCACAAAAGCGCCTGCATGCCCTCCCTGTCCCGCTCATATTTGGTCAGCAGGGCCAGGGCGCGGTAGGTATCGTTCTGGGCGGCGTAGCCGCACAGGGTGCGGGCCTGGGCCATCGCATTGCGGGTGGCCGCGTCGGAGAATGCCCGCAGCGCGTTGCCGATGTGCCCCGCATAGAGGAAGGCCAGTTCATCGGCCTGCGCTTCGGGCAGGCCGCGGCTGCGCAGCAGAGCGGCGCACTCTTCGGCAGGCACCGGCACCACGGTATAGGCCGCACAGCGGCTGCGGATGGTGGGCAGCACCCCGGCGGCGCTGGACGCCGTGAGCAGAAAGAGCACGCCCTCGGGCGGTTCTTCGATGATCTTCAGCATGGCGTTGGCGGAGGAGCCGTTGAGGTTCTGGGCGCCGTAGATGAACAGCACCCGGCCCGCCGCGTCGGTGGAAAGGGCGGAATGCTGGATGGCTTCCCGCATTTCCCGCACGCGCTTGACGGGGATCTGGCCGGAAGCCCCCTCCCCTTGCAGGGTCAGGCATTCGGTATCGGCCTTTTGCAGCACGGCTTCGGCGTGGGGACCGCCCTGCGGGTAGAGGTAGTCGGCCGCCAGGCAGCGGGCCGCAAAGCCCGCGCCGCAGCCTGCCTCGCCCACCAGCAGCACCGCATGCGGCAGCCGGCCGGTGCGCAGCGCGGCGCCCAGCTCGGCTTTAAGGGACGCATTCCCCGCCAGACGGTCCAGCATCACAGCTTTTCAAAACGCTCCACGTTGGTGACCATGACGGTGGCGCCGCCCACGGTGACTTCCATAGGCATGGCGCTCTCGAACCCGAAGCCCAGGGTCGCGGTGCCGGGGACGATCTCAGTACGCTGCTTGCAGAACTTGGAGATGATGCCGATGCATTCGTCCACGCGCTCGTCCTCGGTGCAGATGAGCAGGGTCATGTTGCCCGCCATCAGGAAGCCGCCGGTGGTCGCCAGGCGGGTGACGTAGAACTTGTTCTTGACCAGTTCGTTACAGACAACGCGGGAATCTTCTTTATTGACGATAGCAGTGATGAGTTTCATAGGAACAGTTCCTCCTTTACTACTGCAAAATTACAGACCATATAGTATAGGGGCGGAATTAAAACCGTCTCCATCGGCGGACATGTGCCGACGATGGAGACACCGCCAGGGAAATTTAGCTCAAAATTGTGTGCGAGGCCCTGCGGGCCGAGTGCGCGATTTTGGGCTAAATTTTGTCGAAGGGGATTCCAAAGAGGGGAAACAGGAGCCTTAGGCAATTGCCGTAGGCGACTGTTGCCCCTTTTGATGGTTCAGCGGCGGTAGCGGTTTTCCCAGTCGCGGCGGCGCTTGTAGCCCATGATGGTGTCCTTGCACCAGTAGAAGATCTCGCGCCCGAAGAAAGCCAGGAAGCCCGCCAGCCCCAGCACCAGACTGAGCCGGGTGATGTTGCTGGAGAAAATGAAGTTATACACCCAGACGGCCAGCTCGAACCAGCCCAGATACTTCATCTTGAACGGGATGATGCCGAACAGCAGCACCCCCTGATTGGGCCACAGCCAGGTGTAGGCGAACAGCATGCTGAGGAAGATGGCGTCCGGCGACGCGCCGCCGGTGAGCAGGCAGCTGATCCAGGCGCCCACCATGCCCAGCGCCAGGAACAGGGTCATGCGGAAGTCGCCCCAGACGCGGGTGAGGGAGTTGCCGATCCAGAAATAGAAAAACAGGTTCAGGATGCCGAGGAAGCCGCCCAGCCAGATAGGCTGGAACAGGAAGGTGACCAGACGCCAGATCTGGCCATGAAGCAGCGCGTAGCGGTCAAGACTGAGGAACGTCAGGGCGCGCCAGTCCACGATCAGGATGAACAGGCCCACTGCCAGCTGGCCGATCATCAGGGCGTTGACAAGGTTGGGGATGCCGTAGCGGCCCCAGCGGCGTTCCAGTTTGTCGATCCAATCCATAGGGTTGGTCCTCCGAATTTTTCTTAAAAAATATACAGGTTCATTGTAGCATTTTTACAGGGAAAGTGCAACCGTTCCCTGTCGAATCCGGCGGCGCGCCGGGCGGGCGCAAGGCAAAAGGCGCACCCCGTAGGGCGCGCCCTGCGTTTATGCCAGCACGGCCAGTGTGCCGCTGGCGCCGCCGGCGCTGTGGTGCAGCGCCGTGCCCAGTTCCCGCAGGCGGGCGGCGGCTTCCGCAAAAGCCGGGGTGACCCGCTCGCCGGGGGCCAGCAGGGGCACGCCGGGCGGGTAGGCCCAGACGTATTCGGCGGCTATGCGGCCCACGGCCCCGGCCAGCGGCACGATCTGCCGGGGGCGCAGAAGCGCCTGCCCGATGGGCAGTTCCGCCGGGCCGGGCGGCGGCAGGATGGCCGCAGCGGCGGGCGGCGGGGCGGCGGCGTCCCAGCGGTCCAGGGCTTCGGCCAGGCGGTCGAGAGCCGTTTCCTCGTCGCAGGGGCTTGTCATGGCCAGCACGTTGGGGCCGCAGACCATCTCCGGCTCAAAGCCCGCGTTCCGCAGGGCGGCGGCCCCCGCCTGCCCGATGCGCAGCAGGATCTTGCCGTCGTCATACCCGAAACAGGCATCCCGGTCGGCGCTGATGCCCAGCACCGGGATGTTCCGCCACCGGCGGGCGGCGGCGTAAAAGCGGTCGAGCCGCGCCCGCCAGGCGGCGAAGGCGGCAGGCCCCTGTTCCGCCAGCCAGGCCGTGCAGCCGTCCAGGCTGACGAGCAGCGGGTAACTGGGGGAGCTGGTCTCAAACACATCGAGTTCGCGTTCCACGGCGGCGGGGTCCGCCAGCGTGCCGTTCAGGTGCAGCCAGGCCGTCTGGGTCAGGCTGGGCAGCGTCTTGTGGGCGCTCTGCACCACCAGATCGGCCCCGGCTTCCACCGCGCCGCCCTGCCAGCCGAAAGGCCCGGCCAGCGGCAGATAGTGCGCGCCGTGGGCTTCGTCCACCAGCAGCGGCACGCCGCGCGCATGGCAAAGCCCGGCGATGGTTGTAAGGTCGCTCTGCACGCCCTCGTAGGTGGGGCTGGTGAGGATGACGCAGCGCGCCGCCGGGTGGGCGTCCAGCGCGGCGGCCACGGCGTCGGGGCTGACGCTGCCGTAGACCCCGAAGCCCGGCAGCACCGGCGGGGTCAGGTAGTGGGCAGTCAGGTGGCCCAGCTCCAGCGCGTGGTAGACGGCCTTATGGCAGTTGCGCGCGGCGATGACCTCGCTGCCGAAGGGCGCCAACGCCCGGATACCGGCCAGCAGTCCCGCGGTGCTGCCGCCCACGAGATACCAGCACCGGGCCGAACCGTAAAGCGCCGCCGTGCGCGCCATGGCCGCGGCCAGGATGCCCTGCGCGTCGTGCAGGTCGTCGGCGCCGTCGATCTCGGTCAGGTCGAACGCATAGCACGAAAGGCCGGGGGCAGGCGGCACCCGGCGTTTATGGCCCGGCATATGCAGCGGATACCGCGCCGCGGCCAGTTGTTCACATTGGTTTTGCAGAATCGACATGGGAGAAAAGATAAAAAATAATAGATAATAGATAAAAAATACGGTGGATCGCGGGCCTGCGGCCCGCTCGAAACTTCATGATTTTGTTCCTGCTTGCAAAAAAGGAACCGAAAAAATTCTTATTATTCCAGCACGATCTCGGCCTTGCTGCCCGCGCGGGTCTTGGTCACCCGGACCTGACGGGTCAGGCGGGACTGCAATGCCTCCACGTGGGAGATCACGCCGATCAGCTTATCGGCCCCGGCCAGCCCGGCCAGCGTATCCACGGCTTTTTCCAGGCTGTCGGCGTCCAGCGAACCGAAGCCCTCGTCGATGAACAGCGTTTCAATGCTGACGCCCCCGGCGCTCTGCTGGATCGTATCGCTGATGCCCAGCGCCAGGCACAGCGCGGCCATAAAGCTCTCGCCGCCGGACAGGCTGCCCACCGGGCGCGTCTTGCCGGTATAGGCGTCGAACACGTCCAGATCCAGCGCGGTCTTGCCCGCCAGGGCTTCGCTTTTACGGCGCAGCAATCGGTACTGGCCGTCGGTCATGCGGCTGAACCGCAGGTTCGCGGCTTCCACCACGCCGTCAAAGTAGAACGCCTGCACATACTGCTCAAACGGCAGCTTGACTTTGCCCGCCAGATTGCCGTTGATGGTCTTGGACAGGTTGTCCCACATGGCGTTTTTCTCCCGCGCGGCAGCCAGTTGGCGCATGGTTTTTTGCAGGCCGTCCAGTGCGGCGCGGTTGGTGTGCAGCCGGTGTACGGCGGCGTCCCGCGCGGTGGTGGCGGCAGCGCGGTCGGCGCGCAGTTTTTCCAGCGCGCGCTGGAGCTTATCCAGCACGCCGTCGTCCCGCTCTTCGGGCAAGCTCTGGCGCATCTGCTGCAACCGGGCGGCCGCCGCCGCGTGGCCCGCCTTGGCGTTGGCCGCCTTGCGGGCCGCGGCAAAGGCCTGCTTTTCCAGCACGTTTTTCTGGTCGTTCAGGTTGTCCAGCCGGGTAGTCAGGGCGCGGATCTCCTCGCTCTGCCGCTGGAAAGCCGCATACTGCTCCCGCAGGCCGGTCAAGCCCTCGGTCAGGCTCTTCTGCTGTTCTTCCAGCGCGGCGCGCAGGGCCGCAGGCTCCAGTTCCCCGGCCGGGGCGCCGGTGTAGCGCCCGGCGCGGCGGGCAAAAAACTGCCCCGCGTCCCGCACCAGCACCGTGCGCAGTTCCCGCGCGCGGACCGCGGCGTCCCCCGCCGTGCGGGAACTGGCGGCGGTATCCCGCCGCTGGGCGGTCAACGCCTGTTCCCGTTCCTCCAGTTCCTGCTCGGTGACGTGGTTTTCCGGCAGGCTGGCCGGGTGGGGGTGTTCCAGTGCGCCGCACACCGGGCAGGGCTGCCCGTCCTGCAACTGCTGGGCCAGCAGCCCGGCGCGGTCGGCGTTGAGCTGCCGCTGCAGCGCCGCATACTGCTGTTCGGCTTCGTCCAGCGCGGCCTGCGCCGCGATATACTCTTTCTGGCGCGCGTCGGCGGTGCGCCCGGCTTCGTCGGCGGCCTCGCTCTGGGCCAGCAGCGTCTTGCAGGCGGCGGCCAGTTCCTCGGCCAGTTCGATCTGGTGTTCCAGCCGCACCTGTTCGGCCCCGGTCTGGCCCAGGGCGTCCCGCGCGGCGGTGGTCTCGGCGATGGTCTTGACCAGCGCCTCGCTGCGGGCCTGCAGTTCGGCCTGCTGGCCCTCGGCCTGGCGCTGCACCTCGGCGGTGCGGGCTTCCTCGGCTTCCAGCCCGGCAAGCTGGCGGCGGCGCCCGGCGGCTTCCTCGGCCAGTTTGGCGGCGGCGTCGCCGCGGGCGATCTTTTCATCCAGCGCGGCCAGCGCGGCGGTCTGCCGGGCCTCGGTGGCTTCGTCCCCTTCCAGCAGGCTGCGCGCCAGTTCGGCGGCCGCCGCCCCCGCAAAGGGGTCGCGGGCGGCCTGCAATTCCTGCAAACGGCCGTCCAGTTCGCCGCCGTCGCCGGGGCCCAGCAGGCTGCCCGCGTACATCAGCAGCGTATCTTCCAGACGGCGGCAGGCTTCGCCCGCTTCCCGCGCGTGCTGCACGGCGGCCTGGCCCAGACGCTGGTGGTCGGCGGTATCAAAGATCTGCCGCAGGATAGCGGCCCGGTCGGCGGACGGCGCGTTGAGCAGCCGCGTGAAGTCGTTCTGCGCCAGCATGGACACCTGCGCGAACTGGCGGGCGTCGATGCCCAGCAGCGCCGTGACCGCCAGCGTGACGGCGTGCGCGCCGCTGACGGGTTCCTCCGGTTCGCGGATCAGTTCGGCCCGGGGCGGGCTTTTGACGATGCCGCTGCCGCGCTTGGCGGCGCGCTGCTGTTCGGGCCAGCGGCGCGCCACATAGGTGCGGCCCCGGTGGCTGAAGGTCAGTTCCACAAAGGTCTCGGCTTCCGGCGCGGCAAAGTCGCTGCGCAGCATCGTGGTTTTGCGGTTTTCGCCGGTGGTCTCGCCGTACAGGGCAAAGGTGATGGCGTCGAACAGGGCGGTCTTGCCCGCGCCGGTATCGCCGCCGATCAAAAACAGACCGCTGCCGCCGAAGCGGGAAAAATCCAGTTCGGTGCGGCCCGCATAGGGGCCGAAGGCCGACAGGGTCAGGTAGAGCGGTTTCATCCTTTGGCGGCCTCCTCCCGCAGTGATTTGACGGCCCGCGCTTCCTCAATGGACAGCGGGCGGCCGTTCATCTGGGTGAAAAAGTCCTGGAACAGTTCGGCAAACGGCTTGCCGCGCACGGCCTGCGCCGCGCCCCCGGCGGCGTCCTGCACGCCGTGGGGCTGGTAGTCCAGCCGCATGGCGTTGGGGTAGGCGGCCCGCAGGGCGGCCATGGCATCGGGCAGGGGCGTGGGGTCGGTCAGGGTGGCCCAGATGTAGTCCCCGGTATCGGTGGGGTGTTCGACCAGTTTTGCCAGCGGCCCGGTCAGGTGACGCATAGCGCGGCGGGGCGTAAGGGGCAGCACGTCGATGTGTTCCACCCCGCGGCGGCCCAGCCGCACCAGCGTGGCGGATTTTTCCGCCCCACATTCGTCCAGGTGGTAGCACAGCGGCGCACCCGCGTAGCGGACGTTTTCCAGCCCTACCCGCTGGGCGCGGTGGATGTGCCCCAGCGCCGTGTAGGCAAAGCCCAGAAAGCGGGAAGAATCCACCGAATCCACGGTGCCCACGGTCAGGGGCGCGCTTTCGCTGCCCGCCATCTGGGGCGGGCAGATGCCGGCCACCACCATCTGGTGGGCCACCAGCACCCGCCGGGCCGCGGCGGGCTGGCAGGCGTTCAGGGCGGCGGCCACGGCGCTGTCATAGTCGGGCAGGTCGGCGTCGGGCATATAATGGCGCACGGTAGCGGCCCGCACAAAGGGCAGCAGCGTGAATTCCACAGGGCCGAAGCGGTCGTTGAGGACCACCTGCCGGGGCGCGCCGTTGAACCGCCCGGCCAGGTGTACCCCCTGCCCGGCCAGCAGGCCCGCGGCAAAGTCCAGCCGTTCGGCGCTGTCGTGGTTGCCGGACACCGCCAGCACGGGGATCTGCCGCGCGGCCAGCCGGGTCAGGAACCAGTCCAGCAGCGTGCAGGCCGCCGCGGGGGGCACGGGGGCGTCGTAAATATCACCGGCCAGCACCACGGCTTCGACGCCGTGCTGGTCGCACAGGGCCAGGATCTCCTCCAGGATATAACGCTGGTCCTCCAGCATGTCGAACCCGTTGACCCGTTTGCCCAGGTGCAGGTCCGCCAGATGCAAGAATTTCATGGGGTCATCTCCAAAGTTTTTCCCAGGTGGTCAGGTCCAGCGTCACGCCGGGCAAAAGCTCGGTGGGGACCGTCTCCGCCTTGCGGAAGCGGCATTTTTTGCAGAAGGCTTCGGCCTTCAGGTCACGGGCCCATACTTTCAGGTACAGGCGGCTGCGGCCGTCGCCCTCGGCCAGTTTTTGGGCATAGGCCACGATGGCGCGCCCGATGCCCTGCCCGCGGGCTTTCTCCAGCAGGAAGATGCGCCGCAGGCACAGCGCCCCCGCAGGCCCCAGGTCCAGGGCAAAATAGCCTACCGGCTCGGTGCCCAGATAGACAAGGAAATAGTTGATGACGCCGCTGTGGATCTCGTCGTCGGTGACGACGTCGCTCTGGTAGCGTTCGGCCAGGGCAGCGGCCACTTTGGGCGTCAGTTTGGTGTAATGCTGCACAAAGATCTGCTGCGCCAGCTCGCTGACGAGCTGCACATAACGGGTCTTGGTCACTTGTTTGAATGTGGGTTTCATAGTTTTTCCTCAAATGATCGGTCGGTTCGTTTCCGGCGCGGCGGTCGCCCGCCGGGCGCGCCCTACGGCGCGGCTTCTATGCTCAGGCTGGCCTTTGCGGGCAGGCAGGCGGCCCAGTCGCCCTCCCGCCGCAGCGTGCCGAAGCCCTCGCAGTTATGGTCGGGGCAGGGGCTGTCCACAAAGGCGATGCCCCCGTCCGCCACCTGCAAGTGGATGGTATATACGCCGGTGTCGATGTCATACCGGGCGTCTTTCGTCAGGTCGATGACCTGTTCGGTCTGGGGGTCGCCGTACCGCAGCACGGCCACCGTGCCGGGGCCGCCGCGCGTCAGCGCGAACAGCGCCGCCGCCAGCGCCAGCAGCACGGCGGTGAACAGCAGGTCCCGGCGGTGCCCCTGCCAGAATTTTTTTATCATGCTTCTTTGTCAAACTCCAGTTCCAGCCGCATCCCGTCCTCCCCGGCCACGGCGGCGGGGTATTCCCCGCGGGCGGCGGCCAGTCCGGGGGCCGTGTCGGTCACAGCGGCGCTGTAATGGGTCAGCCACAGGCGGCGCGCCCCGGCCCGCGCCGCCAGCGCGCCGGTCTCCCGGCAGGTGGCGTGGCCGTACAACCGGGCTTTGGGCAGGTCGGCGTCCGTGGCATAGGTGGCGTCCATGCAGAGCAGGTCGGCGTCCCGCGCGGCGGCTTCCAGCGCCGGGCAGGGGCGGGTGTCGGTGGCGTAGACCAACCGCAGGCCCCGCCGGGGCGGCCCCAACACCTGATCGGGCGTGAAGCCCCCCGCCGCCTCGCCGCTTTGCAGCCGCTTCCACAGGGCCACCGGGATGCCCGCGGCCCGCGCCTTCTGGGGGTCGAACCGCCCGGCCCGCGGCAGGGCCAGCGCGTAGCCGCAGCAGGGCACCCGGTGTTCCAGCGGGAAGGCTTCCACCCGCAGGTCCCCCGCAGCCAAAGGCCCGGCCGCCTGCCACCGCACCGGGAAGGGCAGCGCCCCGGCCAGCGCCATAACGGCGGCGGCCACCGCCCGCTGCCCCTCGCCGGGGCCGGTCACGGTCAGGGGTTCGGTGCGGCCCAGGCTGGCCAGCGTTTGCAGCAGCCCCGGCAGCCCCAAAATATGGTCCCCGTGGTAGTGGGTCAGCAGCACGGCGTCCAGCCGGTAGACGCTGACGCCCCACCGGCGCAGGGCAGTCTGGGTGCCCTCGCCGCAGTCCAGCAGCACGCCGCGCCCGGCGGCGAACACCGCCATGGCGGCCAGCGCCCGGCCGGGCAGCGGCTGTGTGCCGCCGGTGCCCAGCAGTGTGACGGTCAGCATGGCAAGCCCCCTTCCCCAATAGTACCCCAGTTTACGGAACCCATTATAGCACATTTGGCAAGGAATAGAAAATCCGGGCGGCGCTGTCATGCAAATTTTACATTTTGGCCCGTTCGTTCTTTCTTCTTTTCTTGAAAGAAAAGAACCAAAAGAACTTTGGACCCCAAAGGCTGTGGGGCCGCGGCCCCACAGCCTTTTTCTTTGGAGTTTCTTCGATCCCTTCTTTGCAAAGAAGGAATGATTCGCCCCCATCGGCCGGGCGCGCCGGGGCGGGGGCGTTTCGCCGTTTTTCTTCTGCAAATTTTTTGGATAAAAACCGTCCCCGCCATGCAGGCAGATTTTACACGCGCCGGGCTGTGCCAAGATCTGGTAAAGTCTCCGTAAAGCCTTGCGCGAAAGCGTTGAAAGCGGCTTTTGCCTGTGGTATAGTCCGTTTTGGGCCCGGGGAAAGCCCCGGGCGGCCGCGCGGTCTGTCCGCCCGGCCGCCCGGCGCCCCCCAACAGATTCGGTTCACCGGGCGCGCGCCGGCCCGCCGGCAGCCCCCCGGTGACAACAGCGTTCGCTGCGGCGAGCGCCGTCAGTCAAAGGAAAGGAAGAAACAAGCCAATGCGGAAAAATGCCATCTCCCTCCTGCTCACCTGCGCCATGCTGACCAGCCTTCTGGCCGGCTGCGGCGCGAGCAGCTCCAGCGAAACCACGTCTGCCAGCGAAGCCGCCCCCTCCAGTGAAGCCGCTTCGTCGAGCGCCGCTTCCGGTGAAGAAACGGCCACCGCCGAGACCGGCGCGGTCTCGGTCTCGGCCCTGCCCGACCAGTACAACGACTCCAGCGTGACCGGCGCCGACTGGGACGCCTGGGTCGCGCAGTGGGATTCCGTTGCCACCGACTACACCAAAGTTTCGCTGACGCCCGGCGCGGACGAGACCCAGCTCAACTTTGCCTGGTACTCCAAGACCGCCGACGGCGCGGCCACTCCGGTCGTCCACTTTGGCACCGACCCGGACGCTTTGCAGGAATTCACCGGCGAGAGCGGCACGGTGGACCCCGAACTGACGGGCGGCGAAGCCTATGACTACAACCACGTCACCGTCACCGGCCTGACCGAGAACACCACCTACTACTACACCGTCGAGAAAAGCGGCGTCGAGACCGAGCCCGTCGAATACACGACCGGCAGCTTCTCGGACCTGAACCTGCTCTATGTCGGCGACCCGCAGATCGGCGCGTCCACCGGCAAGCCCCAGGGCGGTGAAGAACTGGTCAACGACAGCGGCGCGGCCAACACCGCCGCCCGCAACGACGGCTACGGCTGGAACCGCACGCTGGAGATCGCCGCCGAACAGAACCCCGACCTCAACTTCATCATCTCGGCCGGCGACCAGATCAACAAGACCGGCAAACCCAAAGAGGAAGAATATGCTTCCTACCTGAACCCCGAACTGCTGGCCGGTCTGCCCGTTGCCACCACCATCGGCAACCATGACTCGCTCAACCCGGATTACAGCTACCACTTCTACAACCCCAACCAGACCGAAAACGGCCTGACCGAAGCGGGCGGCGACTACTACTACAGCTACGGCCCGGCGGTTTTCATCGTGCTCAACACCAACAACTACAATGCGGCCGAACACCAGAAGACCGTGGAGGAAGCCATCGCCGCCTACCCCGACGCCACCTGGAGGATCGTCACGCTGCACCAGGACATCTACGGTTCCGGGTATGACCACTCCGACACCGACGGCATGATCCTGCGCACCCAGTTGACCCCGATCTTTGACGCGAACGACATCGACGTCGTGCTGCAGGGCCACGACCACACCTACAGCCGCACCAAGATGCTGTCCGGCGACGGGCAGACCCACGACAGCTATTCGATGCCGATGAACGAGGACGGCACCGACTACGACTGGGATCACGCGATGAACGCCGAGACCGGCGAACTCTACACCCTCTGGCCTGAGGAAGGCGACGCCGAGGGCGAAGCCTCCAAGCAGGCATTTGTGGACGGCAACGCCTGCTACACCATCGAGGACACCGACGGCAACGAACTGACCGACCCCGAAGGCATCCTTTACATGACCGCCAACTCGGCTTCCGGCTCCAAGTTCTACGAACTGCTGGGCACCCAGCAGGATTACGTCGCGGTGCGCAGCCAGAACTGGCTGCCCAGCTACAGCGTGCTGCACATCACGGACGACACCTTCTCGATCGACACCTACCAGATCACCGATGACGGCGCGGTGGAGCAGATCGACGATACCTTCACCATCCACAAGACCGTGTAAAAAGCCCTGCCCCCCTCCTGGCCTCGCCGCTGGCTTCTGCCCGGCGGGGCCTTTTGTATCCCCGCGGCCGGGTCCCCGGATGCGGCCCCCATGCCCATGAATAGGAGAAAAATCCATGCAGAAAAAGATCCTGTCCTTTATCCGCCGCTGGTGGCTGATCGCCGCCGTGCTGCTTTTGGCCGTCGTTGCGGCCGCCGCCCTGCACCATGTGCAAAAAACGCAGTTGATCAACCGCACCGGGCAGACCTTTGAAAAAGGCGTCGTCACCGCCGTCCTGCGGGACAATCTGGAACCGGACGGCAGCCGGGTGGGCGACCAGCTCGTGGCGGTGGAGATGACCACCGGCGTGCGCAAGGGGCAGACCATCGAGATGACGAGCAGTTCGGGCTATCTGTTCGGCGCCGCCTGCACCGAGGGCATGCACGTCGTCGTCATGCAGAGCGTGGCGGGCGACTCGACCGTTTCCAGCGTATATTCGCAGGACCGCGGCGGCATCCTGATTTTATTCGCGGTGCTGTACCTGGCGGCGCTGGTCCTCATCGGCGGCTGGCAGGGCTTCAAAGGCGCGCTGGGGCTGGCATTCGCCTTTCTGGCGCTGCTCTATCTGTATCTGCCGCTGGTGTACCTGGGCTGGCCGCCGCTGTGGACCTCGGTGCTGATCTGTGCCGTCACCACCGCCGTGACCATGTACCTGATCGGCGGCCCAACGCTCAAAACGCTGGTCGCCAGCGCGGGCACGGTGGCGGGCACGATGATCGCCGGGCTGGTGGCGACCGTCTTTGGCTGGGCCACCGGCATCTCCGGCTGGAATGTTTCGGACATCGAAACGCTCATCACGCTCTGGAACACCAACGGCATCAACGTGGGGGAACTGCTGTTTGCGGGGCTGCTGATCTCAAGCCTGGGCGCGGTGATGGACGTGGCCATGTCGGTCGCCAGTTCGATGGGCGAAGTGCTGGCCCAGAACCCGACTATCCGCCGCGGGGCGCTGTTTGCGTCGGGTATGCGCATCGGCCGCGACATGATGGGCACCGACAGCAACACCCTGATCCTGGCCTTTGCAGGCGGCAGCGTCAGCATGCTGCTTTTGAACTACGCCTACGACCTGCCCGCCCTGCAGATCCTCAACTCCAACAACATCGGCATTGCGGTCATGCAGGGGTTGGCGGGCAGCTTCGGCGTGGTGCTGGCGGTGCCGGTCACCGTCGCGCTCGCCACGCTGCTGTACACCGCCCACCGCAAACCGGCTGCGGCCGAATGACGGCTTTTTATTCTTTTCTTGAAAGAAAAGAACCAAAAGAACTTTACACCAAAAAGGCTATGGGGCCGCGGCCCCATAGCCTTTTTCTTTGGAGTTTCTTCGATTCCTTCTTTGCAAAGAAGGAATGATTCGTTCCCTCGGCTTTCCCGTCCCCATCGACGGACATGCGTTTCAGCGCACGGCGATGCACTCGATCTCGACCAGCGCGCCTTTGGGCAGCGCGGCCACCTGCACGCAGCTCCGGGCGGGCACCGTCTGCCCGAAGGCTTCGGCGTACACCTCGTTGACGGTGCCGAAGTCCCCCAGGTCCTGCACGAACACGGTGGTCTTGACCACGTCGGCCAGGGTCAGCCCGGCTTCGGCCAGCACGGCGCGCAGGTTCGCCAGCGACTGGCGGGTCTGGGCGGCCACGCCCTCGGCCAGTGCGCCCGTGGCGGGGTCCAGCCCCAACTGGCCGCTGCAATAGACGGTGCTGCCGGTATCCACGGCCTGCACATAGGGGCCAAGGGCGGCGGGGGCTTTATCGGTAACGATACGTTTCATACAAAAACACTCCTTCCGGCGCGGACGCCCCCAGTGGGCGCCCATCCACTGCCCCTATTGTACCGCATCCCGCCGGAAAAAGCCAGTGCGTTGCGCGCCGGAAGGCCCGGTGATTCAGGCTTTTACCTCATTGGGCAGCGGTTCGCCGCGCTCGAAGGCACGGGCGTTCTCCATGGTGGTGATGGCGATGCTTTGCAGCGCCGTCCGGGTGAAGAACGCCTGATGACTGGTGATGACTACATTGGGGAAACTGAGCAGCACGGGCACCACCTCGTTACAAAGCACGTCGTTGGAAAAATCCTCAAACACCTGGCCGTCCTCGTCCTCGTAGACATCCAGCCCCACGCCCGCGAACTTGCGGCGGCGCAGCGCGTCGATCAGGGCGTCGGTGTCGATCAGTCCGCCCCGGCTGGTGTTCACCAGAATGGCGTGGTCCCGCATCAGGGCCAGCGTGCCCGCGTTGAGCAGGCGGTGGGTGTCGGCGGTCAGGGGACAGTGCAGGCTGACCAGATCGGCGGCGCGCAGCAGTTCGGGCAGTTCCACATAGCGGGCGATGCCTTCCAGCGCGGGGTTCTGGAACTGGTCGCAGGCCAGCACGGTCATACCGTAACCGTAGCAGATACGCGCCATGGCCGCGCCGATGCGCCCGGTGCCCACGATGCCCGCGCAGGCCCCGTAGAGGTTGTGGCCCAGCAGGCCGTCCAGCGCGAAGTTGTTGTTGCGCACCTTGATATAGGCTTTGCAGATGCGGCGGTTGGCGGCCTGGGCCAGCGCCATGGCGTGTTCGGCCACGGCTTCGGGGCTGTAGCCCGGCACGCGCAGCACCGTGATGCCCCGCCGCGCGGCGGCGGGCAGGTCTACGTTGTTGTACCCGGCGCAGCGCATCAGCAGCAGCCGGACCCCCGCAGCGGACAGTGCTTCCAGCACGGGCGCCGAACAATCGCTGTTCACGAAGGCGCAGGCCGCGTCGCCGCCCCGCGCCAGGGGCGCGGTGTCCGCGTCCAGGTTGGCGGTCAGGAATTTGATGGTGCAGCCGTAGTCAGGGTCAGCGGCCAGCGGGTCAAAATAGATATGGTCGTAGTCCCGCGCGCCGAAAAAGATGATCTTCATGGGGAGCCCTCCTTTTTGGGGAGAGTATGGCCCCCGCGCCGCCGCGTTATGCGGGGCAGGCGGGCGTCCTGATTTTTGCTGCCCGGTATTTCGGATGACAAAGATGCAGTAGGCGGGGTCTTGACCCCGCCGCGCGGCATCCCGGCAGGCGGGCGTTTCCGGGTAACATCACCCCTCAGTCTGCGCCTGCGGCGCATCCAGCTCCCCTAAAAGGGGAGCCTTTTGGGTGGGTCGCAACTCGAAAAGCGTCACCAAAGAAGTCTTTAAGAGGCAGTAGAGTAAAGCCTCCCCTTCAGGGGCTGCGGAGTCGAGCGCCGCCTGCGGCGGATGTGGTAAGGCAAACTGCCTTTCCTGGCGTCATAGTCGCCTTTTCGGCGATTCAATACAGAGGTTCGCCCTTCGCTCATCGCTCCGGTCGTTGCCGCTGCGCGGCAAGGCAGCGGTCGCAGAATGCAAGCGCCGCGCCAAGGTGCGCAGCATGATGCGCCAACCGCAACCCGTGGGTGTCTGCGAAGCAGACGGAGGGGTTTTGCACTTCCCGGAAGGCATAACGTACTGGAAAATTTGCGCGCCCACATTCTGCCGCATCATCAAAAACGAAGCACCTCGTTTTCGTTGGTTTGTAGGGCGGGGTCTTGACCCCGCCGCAAGGCGTTCCCACAAAAATACCGCTTACGGAATACACCATACCGTTATTCCCCCAACGCCCGCCAAACAAAAACGCCCCCGCGCCCGGCATGCCGGGCGCGGGGGTCGCGTTACTTTACGCGGTCAGGGATCAGTCCTTGCCGTGGCGGCGCTTGCGCACCACCAGCAGCACCACGAGGGCCGCGGCCGCCGCTGCCGCTGCTGCGGTCAGCGCGCCGACAGGCATATCGTCGCTGGTCTGGGGAACCGTCGCCGCCGTGGGCGCCGCCGGAGCGGGCGCTTCGTTGGTGACGTTCACCGTCGTGGTCTGATCGTTGGTGTTATTGGTATTGCTATTGTTGTTGTCGTTGGAGGAGTTGTCCCCGCCGCCGGTGGACGTCGTGGTATCCCACACGAGCACGAAGGGCGAGAAGTTGTCCGTCTTAAAGGTCAGGCCGGTGTCAGTCTTTTCAACGATGGTCATTTCTTTCGGATTCAGAGAATCCGCTGCCGCCGTATTGACTGCATCGCGGTCCATGCCCTCATAGTGGAACAGCTTGAAGGTGGTGCTCTTGTCGGTTCCAGCAGGGTACGGCCAGTAGACCGTCACGGTTTCGCCTTCATCCGGGGTCAGCCAGGCGTTGCCGTTGTCGGCATCCACCAGGTCCAGATACTGGGCATCCGTACCGGAAGATGCAAAGCCGGCTTTCTTCTGCGCAGTCTGCACCAGACCCGCTTCCTCTTCCAACGGTTCGAGTTCGTCTGCCAGCAGGTGGACGTTTTTCACGTCTACGCTGACACCGGAAGCCCCGTCGGCCTCATTGATGTTGAAGTCCTGATCATTCTGCACTTCGACAAGGAACTGATCCTGCTTGGTCTCATCTTTCAGTGCCTCAGCAATGCTCGACACAGCATCCGTGACTACCGCTTCGTCCGTGTGGCGGATCGTCAAAGTAGCCGCTTCATCCGATTCGTCCTTATCAAAGCCACAATGATAGGTTCTAACCGTTGTCAAATCGTCTTTAGACGTCGGGATATTGATCACAAAATCAATAGTCTCTACTTTAACGTCGCCAAGGTAGATCGTCATTGTGTAGTTTGCGGCCAGTGCGTCGTCCGCCGTGAAAGTATCATTGGTGACACGTTTACCGTTCTCATCCCTGAACTCCACACGGATCGGCGCGTTATCGCCTTCGCCGTTGATTTTGTAAATGTAACGTTCACGACCGTCTTCAAGCGCGGTGGAAACATCCGTGCCATACTTATCCAAAGTCCAAGTATGGGCTACACCAGCGCCATCTTTTGCTTCGATCGTGATATACTGCGACAGATCAACGACCTTGTTGGGATCAGATTCACCAATAGCATAAGTCAACTCTGCGTTGATTTCATCCGGCAGGGTAAGATAGAAGCCCGGTTCCGGCAAAGACGTGCTCTGATCGGCTTCGCCATCCAAACCGACTGCGCCATCGAAGCCGCTTTCGCCACCCATATAGGTGGTAATATCAGCGATCTGCATCGTGATCTTGTCGTTTTCAACGGTACGGCTGTCCGTATCGGTCGGCGGAGTAGGATCGTTGGGATCAATTTCCTGCGGCAGTCCAGCACCGGAAACCGTTGCCACGTTTTTCAGCACGTTATTCTTTACTGCATCCACAACGCCATCCTGCTGAACGACGGTGTAAGTGTAGGTGTAGGTCGTGGTCTGACCGACAGGCAGATTCATTTCGGTCTTGCTATACCAGCTGCCTTCGCCCGCGGTGCCATCCCAGGTAAGGGAAGTGCTCTGCGGCTGTTCGCCCATGCCGTTGAACTCATCGGTAAGGGTCAGGCCCGTCAAATCGACGTTGCCGGTATTCTCGACTTTGATCTCGTAGGTAACAACATCGCCGACTTTCAGGGAAACCGCATTGTTGTTCTCGTCATAGGGCGCGACGTCTTCCCCATTGCGGACGATCTTCGTCACGGTCTTGGTGACCTGCGCATCGGGGATTCCGACCACGTTCTTGTTCTCGTACACGATTTCCGGAACGTCGCCCTCACTGTCCGTGAGTTTTGCGGTGTTGGTCAGCGTAGCACCCTTATCCGCTTCTGCAACGGTGTAGGTGTAAGTGTAAGTCGTGGTCTGGCCAACGGGCAGCGGACCAACAGCGATATTGCTCTCCCATTCGCCCGCTGTGCCATTCCAGGTAAGGGAAGTGCTCTGCGGCTGTTCGCCCATACCATTGAAAGTATCGGTGATAGTCAGGCCATTCAGCGTGACGTTGCCGGTATTCTTGAGGGTGATCGTATAGGTGAGTTCATCACCAGCCTGCAGAATCGTATCATTGCTGATTTGGTCAGCAGGGATGGTTTCGTCACCACGGACGATCTGGGTCAGAGCCTTTTCGAAGTACACAGTATGCAGCTCAACGAGGTTCTGGTTCTTATACACGATTTGCTCAACGCCATCTTCCTCGCTGCCGTTGATCGTCGCGGTATTGATCAGCGTATTGCCCTCGTCCATCACGTCTACAGTATAGGTGTAGGTCGTGGTCTGACCAACGGGCAGGGAGTTAACGGCAACATGGCCTGTCCATTCACCCGCCTTACCATCCCAGGTAATAGAGCCGCCCTGCGGCTTGTCGCCCAAACCATTGAAGGTATCGGTGATCTCCAAATCGTTCAGTGCAACGTTGCCGTTGTTGGTAACAGTGATCGTGTAGGTGATCTCATCGCCAGACTTCAGCATGGTATCGTCGTCGATGCGGTCAAGGTTCAGCGGTTCGCCATCGCGGACGATCTGCGTCAAAGCCTTTTCAAACAGGTATGCAGGGGCTTTCGGGACCGGGTTTTCGGTCTTGCCGCCGCCGAGCGTTTCGTTACCACGCAGGAGCTGCGCGGTGTTCGTCAGCGTCTTGCCGACATCTTCGAGCTGAACGGTGTAGGTATAGTTATAAGTGAAAACCTGACCAACGCCCATGCTTTCGATCTTGGCCGTAGCAGTCCGATTACCGGCCTCGCCTTCCCAGGTGAAAGAGCCCGTCGGTTCGTCGCCCATACCGTTGAAGGTATCGATAATGTCCAGGTCCGTCAGTGTATAGTTGCCGTTGTTGGTGACAGTGATCGTATAGGTGAGCGTATCGCCGACTTCCAACGCGGTATTGCTGTCGATATCAGTGATCGTTTCATCGCCGCGTTCGATCTGCGTCAGCTTCTTGTCGAAAACCACCACGGTGCCCGCAGGCTCGACCGGGGTTTCCGTTTCGCCTTCGCTGCCGCCTTCCGGCAGGCCACCACCGTTGACGACGGCGGTGTTCTTGATGCTGCCCGGCTGGTTATCACTGCCCAGGTCAGCTTCGGCAACAGTATAGGTGTAGGTGAAAGTGAAGATCTGGCCCACATCCATACTTGCGATCTCAGCCGTGCCGTTCCATCCCTCTTTATCTTTCGTCCAGGTAATGGATTCGCCGGTCGGCTGTTCGCCCTTGCCGTTAAGGTTATCGGTGACGGTCAGGTTTTCCAGCGCGATGTTGCCATCGTTGGTGACAGTGATCGTGTAGGTGATCGCATCGCCAACTTTGAGGGGATTGTCGTTACTGACTTCGACCGTTTTGCCGTCACGCATGACCGTATAGGTCTTGTCTACGGTGACGCTGGGATCTGCGACCACGTTTTCGTTGACTACAGAACCGGCGTACTCTTCGCCTCTCCGAAGCGTCGCTTCATTCTTCAGCGTAGCGCCCTTGTCCGTATCCACGACGGTGTAGGTATATTTGTAGGTCTTAGTATCGCCTGCGGTCAGGCTGACACCGTCAACCGTGCCCGTCCAGGCGCCTGCCTTGCCGGTCCAGGTAATAGAATCGCCCTGCGGCTGGTCGCCCGTACCGTTGAAGGTATCGCTGATGGTCAGGTCATTCACCGTAACATTGCCGGTGTTCTTGACGGTAATCGTGTAGGTGAGCACATCACCAGCCTGCAGCATGGTATCATTGCTGATATCCGCAGCACTGATAGTCTGGTTGCCGCGCTTGATCTGCGTCAGCTTCTTGTCAAAGGCCACCGCATCGCTCTCGTCCTCGACCGGGAGAGTCGGCGGATCGTCATCCTTCCCATCCGCATCGCCGGATACAACAGCCGTATTCGTGATGGTGTTGCCCAGGTCGGCTTCAATTACAGTATACGTGTAAGTGACCGTCCAATCCTTGCCCACGGCAAGATCGGAAATCGTCCACTTATATTTCGTACCCGCATCGGGGTCCATCGTGAAGTTTTCAAGTTCGCCCGCACCTGTGAAGGTATCGGTAACGATCAGTTTTTTCAGTGTAACGTTGCCGGTGTTCTCGACGGTGATCTGGTAGGTGATCTTATCACCGACCTGGAGGTTTTCGCCATCCGGGACCTGCTCATCGCCGCGCATAGCCGTATAGGTCTTGTCTACGGTAACGCGGGGTTCTGCCTTTTCGACCGGGTACTGCGGCGTATCCTTGTCCTCGTCCTTCACGCCATTTTCATCGACCACAGAAACCGTGTTCGTGATGGTTTTGCCCATATCGGCTTCGGTTACGGTGTAGTTATAGGTAGTGTAAGAAGAACTACCCGCTTCAAATTTTCCGAACTTGAAGCTACCAAGCCAACCGCCATCCTCTTTCGGCTCCCAGTTGAGCGCAAATTGATTATTCTTCCCATTTTCGGGTTGAGCGCTGCCGTTGAAAGTATCGGTAACCGTCAGGTCGGTCAGTGTGGTGTTGCCTTTGTTGGAGACAGTGACTTTGTAGGTGATCACGTCGCCAACCTTCAGCTTGTTATCTTCGCCAACATTATTTGTGATGTCAGTATCGCCGCGCATGATCTGCGTGACTTCTTTCTCGACATCCACAACGGGGTCCGGGTTCTCGACGGCGGGCGTTTCTTCGGTGTCCTTACCATTTACACCATCTTCGCCGGTCACAGCAGCCGTGTTTTTGATGGTGTTGCCCATATCGGCTTCGTCTACGGTGTAGGTGTAGGTATAAACGACAGATTCACCCTTTTCAAGGGCAACATCTTCGACCGTCCAGACCTTATTATTCCATGCACCAACGGATTCACCATTACCGTCTTTAATAACGACCGAGGACGGCGTGCCCGCACCCTCAAATTTATCGGTAACGGTCAGGCCGTTCAGCGCGACGTTGCCGGTGTTGGTGACGGTGATTTCGTAAGTGATTACGTCATTCACCTTGAGGGTGCCATCGGGGATTGTCTCAACCGTATAGGTTTCGTTCCCACGCTGAATGCTGGTGATTTCCTTCGTCAGTTCAACAGATTTGTGTTGAGCAGTGCCGAAGAATTTGATGGTGTTATCCTCTACAGTGTAGGTATCCTTATCACTCAGAATAGCAGAAAGCGCCAGGGAGCCGCTAATGATTTTGCCAGCGACTTCACCGTTTTTCCACTTGGGATACCATGCATTCAAGTCGTCAGTTGCCTTTAGAGTAATGGTATCGTTGATGGGATCCATTTTCCAAACAACAGTGGAAGCGTCCTGCATTCCTTCGCTGTCGGGATCATCTTCGCTGGGCAATCCGCCATTTTCCGGCAGATCAGCGGTATTATCCACCGTATAAGTGGTTTCATCTGTTTCAGACAGTTCGCCGTCCACATAGTATTCAACACTGTACGGGGTGGCAAGATAAATGTTTACAATGCTGCCGCCCTGCACGTTGTCTACTTTGGTTGTGTCTTTTTCAGTAGTAACGCCCTTGCTACCGCTTTCGCCGTAGACAAGGTCAGCCTGCACCGCCTGCAGAACGTAGCTATTATTTACAGTGAACTGCAAGTCGGCACAGTTATATGTCAGATAATCATAGGTGCACTGATAGCTGCCTTCCGGCGTCACATTCACAGCGGGGTTATCAGTTGTGCTCGCCAGCGACAAATCGATATATTGATCGTTGCGCGTAACCTTCACAGGGTCGCCGTCCAGATAGACATTAACGGTGACGGGGGCACCCGGCTGTACTACAGGCCCCTTCACCTCTTCCCACTGCGCGGTCAGTTTAGCATGGGCATACAAATCAATTTTGCCGTCAGGCTGAACCGTTGTTGGCTCCTGATTTGTTTCGTCCTCCATGTCGAAGGCATCATCCACATCGTCAATATCGTCCGAATAATATTGCAGTTTCCAGCCGACAAACTCATAGGTTTTATTGCCGACTCGAACCATATTTTTAGTCGGTGCCAGAACTTCATAGTTCTCAGGGTTGTCTTCAAAACTGAAAGCAACATCGGTCTTATTCCGATTGTTAATAATCCCGCCATTGTCATCAGAAACAATAGCGCCGTCCAGCATAGCGGCGGTCACCTGTTCGCCGCCTGCTTCGCCTGCATCATATACCACATAGGCCGGGTCAGGGCATTCTGCCAGCTCAATGAATACATGATAAGGGTATTGGGGGCGCGAATGGTAAAACTTGTGATGGTCGTAGAAGTGGTTGCTCTCCTTCTCAACATCCAAGATAATGGTAGACTCGCCCGGTTCGGACGACTCACCAAAACCTATTCCGTCTTCCAGAACATCGCAGGTGTAGCCACTCCCATTATCGCAAGCGACTACTACATACTTCACATAATACCCCTGCTCAGGTTCAATTTTAATAAACTGCTCGGTATTGGCCACATATTGGGTATAACCCCAATCGTCGAGCCCGTTCCATTCATAAGCGCCATCATGCGGGTCGATCCGTTCGTAAGTGCCTTCTCTAGTATCAGATACAGAAACCTTCACATGCTCAGGCCTATTGATAGGGTCGCGCCCACTAGCCTCTGTAACATGATATACATTGTCACCCGTTTTTCTGATGTCTGCCACGTTCCAAACATAGCATTCAAAGTCGGCACTGTCATCCCAATATTTATACGTCTCCACGTCGGAGTTCGCGCTGCTTTCGGGCGCAGTTGCGTCCGACTGCGGCTGCTCGCTGGGCGCAGCTTCTTCAGCAGGCTGCTCCGTGGGCTGCGCAGTGGGTTCCGCAGAAGGTTCCGTGGTGGACTCCGCGTCGGAAGCCGCACTTTCGGCAGGCACAGCAGTGCCCTCCGGGGTGGGCGTGGGCTGCGCGGTGGGCACGGCGGTGCCCTCCGGCGCCTGCGTGGGTTCCACGGTAGGCTCCGGGCTTACAGTCGGCTCGGCACTGGCGGCCGGGTCGGGCGACGGGGTCGGCGTCGCGTTTTCCACCGACGCCGTGGGGGTCGGTGTGGGTCCCTCTGCGAAAGCAGCGGTGGGCATCATGCTGGCTAAAAGCGCAACAGAGCAAACCATCGCAGCCACACGTTGGAGCCGCTTCTTCCAGAATCGCATGGTATAAAATTCCTCCTTACCATTTCTATCGCCGCAGGCAGCCCGGCAAGCAGACAGTCTGTACGGTCACAGGAACAGGCGCAGGGGCGCGCCATTCAAAAACAAACTTTCCTTTGCAACGGAAGCATAGTTTTGTTGCACAACGCTTTGAACACCGTGTTCAAGGATTTGCTGCATCGCAGTTTTCTTACATGAAAAACGGGACAAAAAAACAGCGCACGGAAGCAGTCGGGCAGACAAAAGCGTCTGCCCGGCCGTTTTCGTGCGTCCTCTTTGTGTAAACTGTCAAATCGACGGAAACACGCTTGATTTACCGGGGGTGTTGTGTTATCATAGCTACATGGCTTTCCATATGCTTCGGTATAGTTTTAGTTGTCTGGATGCCTTCGGCCCTATTTGCAACAAAACTATGCTTTTGTAGTTTTCGCGCCGACCGCAACAAAATTATACTTTTGTATATTTTCACAACAGCAGCTGCATACTGTCCAGCAATTTCAAATGTTCGGCGCCGGATTCCATGATATAAATTCTGGTAGTCTCGATGCTGGAATGGCCCAGCAGGTCCGCCAGCTTGGCAAGATTCTTTTCGATTCCGTAGAAGGTCCTGGCGAACAGGTGACGCAGGTTGTGGGGGAACACTTTTTCCCGCGCAACGCCCGCCTGTTCGCACAGGGCCTTCATCATTTTCCACACCGTCACCCGGTCCAGCGGGCGGCCCGTCCGGGTCAGGAACACCGGCCCCGTATGGATGCGCTGCCGCGCGCACCAGCGTTCCAGCCGCTTGCACAGTTCATGGAGGAGCAGAATTTCGCGGCATTTGCCCTTGCAGCGGATGGCCGCCCGGCCGCGGCGGACGGCTTCGGCCGTGACGAAGGCCAGTTCCGACACGCGGATGCCGGTGGCGCACAGCGTTTGCAGGATCAGCAGCGTGCGCTTGCGGCCGGTGCGGCGGGCGGCGGCCAACAGGCGGAAATACTCGGCGCGGGAAAGTTCCCGCCCGGCGTCGCAAAAGACCCGGCGCTGGCATTTGAGGGGCCGGGCTTTGGCTTCCGGCGCGCCGCGAAATTCCTGATAACCGTTGACGGCGGCCAGCATGGCGTTGACACTGGCGGCGGAATACCCCCGCCGTGCCAGAGAGTCCCGCCAGGCGGCCACGGTTTCTTTGGGCGGGGCATCGGGCGCGGCGGTCTCCCGAAAGAAGCGGGTGGTATCCCGCAGGTATTTTTCGATGGTGCCGGGGCTGCGCTCCCGCGCCAGAAGCCAGGTTCGGTATTCGTTCAGTCGCATGGGGACCTCCTTATTAAAAATAATAGATAAAAGATAAGAGATAATAAATAGTGGGCGGGGATGACGGGACTACTTTTCCGGTAGGTAAGCAGCTCCGGGGAACAGAACCCCTCAGTCTGCGCCTGCGGCGCATCCAGCTCCCCTGGGAGGGGAGCCTTTTAAGCGGGCAGCCGTCTATAAAGCCTCCCCTTATAGGGGAGGTGTCTGCGAAGCAGACGGAGGGGTTGGAAACCTCCCCATAGCCTGAAAGGTTTTGGGCCGCAGAAAGCCCTGCGCGGCGGGGTCAAGACCCCGCCCTACAGTATGCCCCAAAACGAAGCAACAAAAATTAGACCATACGGCAAGTGTACACACCACGGGCCGCATACATGCGGCCCCTACGATCGGCCGGGAAGAGGAAAGCAACGCGGGACGGTCGTGTTGGTTCGCAAAGCCGGGCCACATTCATCCCCTGAATGATCCACACAAAAAAATCCCGCGCCGGTGCGCCCGGCGCGGGATCAATCCTATCCTTTACTTCTGCTCGTACTTTTCGCGGATGGCCTTATCAATGGCGGCGGCCGCTTCCTTGCCGGCGCCCATGGCCAGAATGACCGTGGCTGCGCCGGTGACGGCGTCGCCGCCCGCGTAAACCATCGGCCGGCTCGTCAGGCCGTCGGGACCGTTGGTGATCAGGCAGCCATGCATATTGGCGTCCAGGCCCGGCGTGGTCGAACGGATCAGCGGGTTGGGGCTGGTGCCCAGAGCCATGATCATGGTGTCCACTTCCAGCTCGAACTCGCTGCCCTGCTTCACGATGGGACGGCGGCGGCCCGATTCATCGGGTTCGCCCAGCTCCATCTCCACGCAGGTCATGCCGCGCACCCAGCCGTTTTCGTCGCCCAGGACTTCCACGGGGTTGGTCAGCGTCTTGAAGATGATGCCTTCCTCCTCGGCGTGCTCCACTTCCTCCTTACGGGCGGGCAGTTCGGCCATGCCGCGGCGGTAGACGATGTACACATTCTCGGCCCCCAGGCGCTTGGCGCAGCGCGCGGCGTCCATCGCCACGTTGCCGCCGCCCACGACCGCCACCGACTTGGAGTGCTGGATCGGCGTGCGGGAACCGGGCTGATACGCTTTCATCAGGTTCACGCGGGTCAGGTACTCATTGGCGGAGTAGACGCCGTTCAGGCTCTCGCCGGGGATGCCCATGAACCGGGGCAGGCCCGCGCCCGACGCCACATACACCGCGTCATAGCCGTACTCGCCCAGCAGTTCGTCGATCGTCAGCACCTTGCCGATGACCATGTTGCACTCGATGTCCACGCCCAGTTCTTTCAGGCCTTCGACCTCATGCTGGACGATGTCCTTGGGCAGACGGAACTCCGGGATGCCGTACATCAGCACGCCGCCTGCCACGTGCAGGGCTTCGTACACCGTGACTTTATAGCCCAGCTTGGCCAGGTCGCCCGCGGCGGTCAGGCCGGAGGGGCCCGCGCCGATCACGGCCACCTTATGGCCGTTGGGGGCGGGCTTTTCGGGCTTGGCGTGGACGTTCTCGCGGTACCAGTCGGCCACGAAACGCTCCAGGCGGCCGATGCCCACCGGCTCGCCCTTGATGCCGCGGATGCACTTGCCCTCGCACTGGTTCTCCTGCGGGCAGACGCGGCCGCAGACGGCGGGCAGCGCGCTGGAACGGGCGATGACCTTATACGCTTCGGCAAAATCGCCCTTGGCTACCTGGGCGATGAAGCCGGGGATGTCGATGTCCACCGGGCAGCCGGAACGGCAGGGGTGGTTCTTGCATTGCAGGCAACGCTGGGCCTCCTGCACGGCCATTTCGGCGGTATAGCCCAGGGCCACTTCCTTGAAGTTTTTATTGCGGACGTCCGGCTCCTGGCTGGGCATGGGGCATTTTTTCGGGTCCATGTTCGGCATGTTACTGCACCTCCTGTTTGAGCAGATTGCACTGGGCGTCCCGGGCGTGGGCCTCGAAGGACTTATACATGGTGCCGCGGTGCATGGCTTCGTCAAAGTCCACCTCGAACCCGTCAAAGTCGGGGCCGTCCACGCAGGCGAACTTGGTCTTGCCGCCCACGGTCAGGCGGCAGCCGCCGCACATGCCGGTGCCGTCCACCATGATGGGGTTCATGGAAACGACGGTCTTGACGTTATGGGGCTTGGTGGTCTTGACGACGAATTTCATCATGACGAGCGGGCCGATGGCGATGACTTCGTCAAAATTGGCGCCCGCCTGGATCTTTTCTTCCAGCGGGGCGGTGACGACGCCCTGGCGGCCGTAGGAACCGTCGTCGGTGACGATGATGAAGTCGTCGCAGCAGGCGCGGAACTCCTCCTCCAGAATGACAAGGTCCTTGTTGCGGAAGCCGACGATGCCGGTCACGCGGGTGCCCTGGGCGTGCAGCGCCTGGGCCACGGGCAGCGCGATGGCACAGCCCACGCCGCCGCCCACCACGCAGGCGTTCTTGAGGCCCTCGATCTCGGTCGCTTTGCCCAGCGGCCCGACGAAATCATGGACGGCGTCGCCTTCCTTGAGGGTGTTGAGTTCCATCGTGCCGGCGCCCACGATCTGGAAGATGATGGATACCGTGCCGGCCTCGGGGTCAAAACCCGCGATGGTCAGGGGGATGCGCTCGGAGTCCTCTTTGGCGCGGACGATAACGAACTGGCCGGCCTTCGCCTTTTTGGCGATAAGCGGCGCATGGACCCAGAATTCTGTGACGGTGGGATTCAGTTCCCGCCGCTTCATGATGGTGAACAAAGCGATCTCTCCTTCTCTGTGTTGTGGGTGGTTGCGGTTATCTCTCATTGTATCGGATTTGCGCTTTTTTGTAAAGAATCGCGGCGTGATTTGTGCCTTGCAAAGATTGGCGGCTTGTTTGCATTCCTTGCCGGGGCGGTTCAGCCGCCCGCCTGCGCGGTGAAGGCCACGCGGGCGGGGTCGGGGTTATGCCACAGCGTATAGCCCGCCGGGCAGGCGATGCCCGTGGGTTCCAGGGCGGTGGTGTCCAGCGGGACGCCGTCGGCAACCAGGATCCAGTCGGCCCCGGTCAGGTCCGTATAGGGGCGGCCGGGGTATTCGGGGCCGGGGGCTTCGGCGGTCAGGTCCAGCACGCCGTCGTCCAGCAGGCCCCAGGCGCAGAGGGTCTCATATTCGCAGAGGTAAATATCCCGGTCGATATAGGTGTCGATGAGCTGGCTGTCCCGCTGGCGCACACCGTTCGGCAGGAACAGCACCGCGCCGTCCAGCGTTTTGAGCTGGTCGTTCAGCGCGCTGGCCGCCTGCACGGCAGCGGCGTCCACGCCGTAGGTCCAGCGGTTGATGCGCCATTCCCCGGCGTAGCAGAGCACGCAGAGGGCCAGCGCCGCCGCGGCCATCGGGCGGCGGGCTTTGCGCCGCACGAGCAGCACGCCCAGCAGGGCGGCGCCCGCCACGATGACGCACCGCCACACCAGCAGCCAGCCGTCCGCGCCCAGCAGGGGCAGGCGGTCCAGCCGGTCGGCCACGAAGTCGAACCACTGCAAGAACGTATTGTCCCCCGCGCCGGGGCCGATGTCCCGGCAGAAAACAAGGAACCCCGCCCCCCACAGGGCAGTCAGAGTGGCCAGCAGGCGGCGGCGCGCCGGGGTCAGCGCGCCGTCCAGCGCGTCCAGCGTGACGAGCAGCAGCGGCACCAGCAGCGGTTCCAGATACCGCATATGCTGCCGGGGCGAGGGGGAACCCAGGTCCTCCCGCACGGTGATGCTCCAGGCCACCACCCCGACGCCGATGCCCAGCGCCAGCAGCAGCAACAGCGGCAGCTGGGTGCGGCGGGGGTCCGAACCGGGGCGCGGGCGGCGCAGCGCGCACAGCGGGACCAGCACCGGGAACACCCCGAACGCCAGCACCGTGAACAGCCCGTCGCACAGCACCGCAAAGGGCAGGAAGGCCCACTGTTCGCCGGTGATCCAGCCGGTCTGGTTGTAGGAGTTGCCCAGCCCCGCGAAAAGCGTGAGTTTGGCCGCCACGAAACAGACGGCGAAGGACCCCAGCAGCGCGGCGGCTGCGGCCAGTTCGACGCGCCAGGCGGCGCGGTCGTGCCAGACCACCCACAGGCGCAGCAGCACCCAGGCGATCAGGTAATAGAGAGCGACCTCTTTATTAAGGTAGAGCAGATAGCACCAGACCCCGGCCAGCGCACACCAGCGGATGCGGGCGGCGGGGGCGGCGGCCATGGCCCGCCAGAGGAAATACACCTGCCACAGCGACAGCGGCAGGAACACGGTCTCGCTCATGAAGGTGGCGCAGGCGGCCATGGTGGGCAGCACGGCCGTGACCCCCACCAGAAAGACCGTGCGGCGGCGGGTCTGGCCGGTGGCGCGGGCCAGCGCGTAGGCCGGGAACACGGCGCTGGACGCCCAGGCGGCGTTGAGCCAGCCTATGGCCGTGATCTGGGCGGCGGTGGTCTTGAACAGCAGCGCGGGCAGGATGCACAGCGGGTAGAGGATCTTCTGGTAGTCGCTGGGCATATTGCGCACCCGCAGGCCGCGGCCCTCGAACAGGCTGCGGGCCACGTCGAGGTAGCGGACCTCATCGCTGTAGACCGCCATCTCGCGCGGGTAGCTGCTGAGTAAGCCGTACACCACCGTACATACCACGAACAGCAGCGCCACCCAGAGCCAGGCGGGGGCGTGTCGAGTGCCTCGACACGCTTCAAAAGGGGCAACACTCGCGCACGGCGGTGCCTGACGCTCGTGTTTCCCCTCTTTGGAATCCCCTTCGACAAATTTTTGCGGCAAATCGCGCACTCGTCGCAGGCTCCTCGCACACAATTTGCTGCAAAAATTCCCGGTCGGTGTCAGCGCCGCCGGCACATGTCCGTCGGCGCTGACCGTTTTGGATCGCTCCCCGAACCGGCCATTCTGTTCCTTGCCCGTTTGCATCCCTTACGCCCTCCGTTTTGTATTGGGTACATTATACGGCAAAAAACGGCGGGAAGTAAAGGCCCGCCCGCAGGGAAAACGCCGCGCGGGGGGACGTTCGCGCCCGGCGCACAGGATTTTCACAAAAAAATTCGTGACAAAGCCCCCGCCGGTGTGGTATACTATGAAGGTTACAAAAAAGAAACAATTCCATCTGTTCCCTGACTTTCTATGGAGGTGCTTGACCACGGATTCCCACATGACCCGTCTGCCCCGGCTGCTTGCGCTGCTGGGGTTTGTATTGGCCCTGTGCTTCTGGGCCGCGCCGCGCGCTGCGGCGGCGGAGTACGACGACACCCTGGACCGGCTGGACCGGCTGCAGGACCTGGCGGAAAGCTACGCCGCCGAACATGACGGCGACCCCATCCTGCTGACGCTTTCCTACACGCGGACCGGCAGCTACAACACCACCATGTGGCAGTTGACCGCCGGTGCGCGGGACACCGAGTTCGAGGCGTATGTGAACGAGAACGACCCCGACCTGGCCGCGCTGCAGGGCATGAACAGCCTGGAACTGCCCACCGGCGAGACCACCGACTTCGGCCACATGCTGGCTTCGATGAATCTGGTGTACAACGGGCTGCCCATCACCGGTAGTTGGGGCGGCGACTGCATGGAACTGGCCCAGTCCTTTGCCGGGCAGGCCCAGGACGCCGCCGGTTATGCCGAAGCGATGCGCGGTTCCTTCAACACGGGGGACAGTTCCACCAGCCTGTTCAGCGCCGAGGATCTGCGCGCCGACCTGGATTCGGTGGTGGTGGGGTCCCAGCTTACGCGGGACAGCCGCATTGCCGACACGCTGCGCAGCTACTACGACGGCCTGACCGAGTATGACCGGGCGTACCAGTTCATCGCCCTGAGTTTCGGCACCGTGAACACTTCCAACGATGACTTTGCCGAAACGGTGTACAGTTCCATCGTGCAGGACACCGGCATGCAGCTTTTGTTCTACATGAACGATATGTGGAGCGCCGACGGCTGGACCCTGGACGAAAGCGTGGCCCCCGCCGTGCGGGGCGCCACCGACCTGCTGGCCGAGTACCTGGCCGGGGCCGTGAACGGCGACCGCGTCAAGAGCGAGAGCAACAACCGCCTGGTCGCCATGGGCAGCCAGGCGCTGGCCGACGCGCTGAACGCCCTGGGCGACAGCGACGCCGCTTCCGCCGCGCTGGCCGCGGGGGATGCGGGCGAGTCCAGCAGCACCAGCAGCACGAGCGCGGTGCTTTCGGAAGCGACCCAGACGCTGCAGAACAGCTTCAACGTGAAGATCTACGAACTGTTCCTGCTGGTGGTGGCCGCCATCGCGGTATTTTTCCTGATTATGAGCTGTGCGCTGTTCATCAGCCACCGGCGCAAATAAACTTTCTCCCCCGGCCTGCACGGTCCGGGGGATCTTTTCTTTTCCACACGGACAGCACGAGGCCGGGGATTTTTTCTGTTCCCACGGGTAGTTCCGGCTCGGGGGACCTTTTTGCTTTCCTCGCGGGCGGCCCGGCCCGCGAAACGCGCCCGCCGCCGCTTCACAGTTCGTATATTCCCCGGCGAGTTATCCACCGCGTAAAACAGTTCTCCACGTTGAAATTGTTGAAAACCCGGTGGAAAGGGTGGAAAACTCACCCCCTTTCGGCGTTGAAACGGGCAAATCCGGTGGAAAACCCGCCTTTTTCCCCGCTGCGGGGGCCGCAGGTTTTCCACCGCGCTTGACAAGGGCCCCGGTCCTGTGTACAATAGTACTATTCCATATAATGTGCAAAGGAGTGACTGTAGTATGAAGCACATTCAGACCCTGGAGACCCGTGACATGGCGAAGAGCCTGCGCGACGGCGGCTGCGGCGAGTGCCAGACCTCCTGCCAGAGCGCCTGCAAGACGAGCTGCGGCATCGCCAACCAGCCCTGCGAGAAAGCGGACAACTGATTTTTCCAACAACGCTGGCGATCGTGCCGGGCGCCTTACGGCCCCGGCATTTTCTATGGTTATTTTGCAAGGAGTTTTTCCATGATCCATCAATACAAGCTGGGCGGCTACAACATCGTGCTGGACGTGTTCAGCGGCAGCGTACACGCCGTGGACGAAGTGGCCTATGACGCCATCGCCCTGATCGACCAGGGCCGTACCCGGCAGGAAGCCGCCGCCGCGCTGGCCGCCAAGTATGCGGGCCGCGCCGACGTGACCCCCGCCGACATCGAGGACTGCCTGGACGACATCGACGAACTGACGAAGGAGGGCAAACTGTTTGCCCCCGACGCCTACGCCGACTACGCCTTCGACTTTAAGAACCGTTCCAACGTGGTCAAGGCCCTCTGCCTGCATGTGGCCCACACCTGCAACCTGAATTGCAGCTACTGCTTCGCGGCCCAGGGCAAGTTCCACGGCGAAGCCGGGCTGATGAGTTTTGAGACCGGCAAGCGCGCGCTGGATTTCCTGGTGGAACATTCGGGCACCCGCCGCAACCTGGAAGTGGACTTTTTCGGCGGCGAACCGCTGATGAACTTTGAGGTCTGCAAGCAGCTCGTGGCCTATGCCCGCAGCATCGAGAAAGCGGCGGGCAAGAACTTCCGCTTCACGCTGACCACCAACGGCATCGGCATCACCGACGAAGTCATCGAGTGGGCCAACCGCGAATGCCACAACGTGGTGCTTTCGCTGGACGGCCGCAAGGAAGTCAACGACCGCTTCCGGGTGGATCTGGCGGGCAACGGCAGCTATGACCGCATCGTGCCCAAGTTCCAGAAGCTCGTCAAGGCCCGCGGCGGCAAGGGCTACTATATGCGCGGCACCTTCACCCACCACAACGTGGACTTTACCAAGGACCTGTTCCACATGGCCGATGACCTGGGCTTTACCGAGCTTTCGATGGAGCCGGTGGTGGCCCCGGCCGACTCCCCCGAAGCCCTGACCGAAGCCGACCTGCCCAAGCTGTTCGACCAGTACGAACTGCTGGCCAACGATATGCTGCGCCGCCAGAAAGCCGGGCGGCCCATCACCTTCTACCACTACATCCTGGACCTGAAGCACGGCCCCTGCATCTACAAGCGCATTTCGGGCTGCGGGTCCGGCACCGAGTACATGGCCGTGACCCCCTGGGGCGACCTGTACCCCTGCCACCAGTTCGTCGGCGACCCCGACTACAAGCTGGGCAACGTGTGGGACGGCGTGACCAACACCGCCCTGCGGGATGAATTCAAGCTGTGCAACGTCTACGCCCGCCCCGACTGCAAGGACTGCTGGGCGCGGCTGTACTGCGCGGGCGGCTGCGCGGCCAACGCCCTGCACGCCACCGGCGACATCCACGGCACCTATGAGTACGGGTGCAAGATCTTCCGCAAGCGGATGGAATGCGCCCTGATGATCCAGGTGGCCCAGCGCCTTGACCCCGAACTGGCCCGCAACGCCGTGCAGTACGAGAGCGACTGCGACGGCTGCGGCGAGACCAAAGAGGGCTGCGAATAAATCAACACGATCCCCCGGTCCTGACAGGACCGGGGGATTGAGCTTGTCGAGTTTTTCGACAAGCTCCAAAAGGGGCAACAGTCGCGCGCGGCGGTGCCTGACGCTCCTGTTTCCCCCTTTGAATTCCCCTTCGACAAAATTTTACGGCAAATCGCGCAATCGGCCTGTGGCCTCATACACAATTTGCAGCAAAATTTCCCTGTATGTGTTGCCAGCGTCGGCGCATGTCCGCCGCTGGCAACGAATTTTGAACCTTTTTCAGCAGGCGACTCCCTGTTCCTGACAGGACCGGGGGATCTGTTCAAAGTTACCGTTCCGCCGTTTGGCGGGCATACATACGGATGGTGCCGGGGGCGCCGGTCTCCTGCACCATGCCCAAAAAGTCCCAGCCGTACCGCTCATACAGGCCGGTGTGTTCGGTGACGAGATAGAGCGTGCCCACACCCTGTGCCTGCATATCCCGGCAGGCAAGATCCAGCAGCGCCCCCGCGATGCCGCGCCCGCGCCGGTCCGGCTCCACATACAGCGCGCAGAGGTTGGGGGCCAGGTCCCGCCGCTCATGGAAGTCGTTTTCGATCACGCCCGCCCCGCCGACGATCCGCGCCCCGTCCAGCGCCAGATACCACTGGGGCACCGGCCCCGCCGCCTCCAGGCTGGCCGCCATGCTGCGGCGGTATTCCGCCTGCGGGACGTCCCATTTTTCATGGAACCAGCGGGCCGCCGGTTCCAGTATGGCGGGGTCTTTCGCCAGCCGGACCAGCCGGTACGGGGGCGCGCTTCGCGCCGCCTGCCAGCACAGTTCCCATTCTTCCTCGCCGGTGGCGGCGTCCGTTCCCTGCGCCGAGAGGACGAACCCCTCCCGCGCATAGAAAGCCGCCGCCCTTGTGTTTTTGCGGTAGACCTGCAACGTCAGCGCGCGGCGTTCGGCCTTGGCGCGGTCCAGCAGCAGCCGCCCCACGCCCTGGCCCCGGTGCGCCGCCGCCACGAACAGCCCGGCGATATACGTCCCCGTCAGGCCCAGAAAGCCCTGGATCGCGCCCCCGCGTTCCAGCACATAGACCTCCGCCTGCGGGAGCTGTTCGCGCACCACCGGAAGGTTCGCTTCCCAGTAGGCCGCCGGGACAAAGGGATGGGCGTCCCGGTTGGCCGCCAGCCAGATCGCCAGCACCGCTTCTGTGTCCGCCGGGCGCATGGTCCGGATCATATACATTCCCCTTTCACAGCCCCATGCGCCGGGCGCGCTGCTCGGCGGCGGCGATCTGCCGCAGGCGGGGCTCTGCATGGGCGAAGAACCGCCGGAAGGCTTCGCAATAATAATTCTGCCGGACGCCCGCCGCGCCGGCGGTCCAGTCCCGCTTGCAGCCGCCGAAGCACAGGTCCCGCCAGCGGCAGTCCGCGCAGGGCGCAGGGCGGCGTAAGCCGTCCTGCAAAAAGTCCTGTTCCCGCCCGCAGTCCCGCAGGGCGGCCAGCGGCGTTTCGTGGATGTTGCCCAGCTTCCAGCCGTCCAGCGCAAAGAAGTCGCAGGGGTACACGCTGCCGTCGGCCTCGATGACCGAGTACGCCCCGCAGCTTCCGCTGGTGGCGCAGGTGCCCGCGGGCAGGCCCATGGCCAGGTACACATAGTCTTCGAACAGGCGCACGCTGGTGTAGTGCCCGGCGGCCCAGTCGCGGTACCATTCGTCGAACAGGGCGCACAGGAACGCGCCGTAATCCTCCGGCGTCAGCGACCAGGGCCGCTGGCCGCGTTCCTCGCCCAGCGGGTCCAGGCAGGGGATGAATTGCAGGTAGCCCACGCCGGTCTTTTGCAGGGCGTGGTAGATGCGCACGGCGCTTTTGGCGCAGCGGCGCGTCACCACGCACAGCAGGTTGCATTCCACCCCGGCTTTTTGCAGCAGCCGCAGGTTCTTCTGCACCCGGTTCCAGGTGCCCTTGCCCGCCGCGTCCACGCGGAACGCATCGTGCAGGTCCTTGTCGCCGTCCAGCGAAATGCCGGTCAAAAAGCGGTTGCGGGCCAAAAATTCCGCCCATTCCCCATCCAGCGCCAGGGCGTTGGTCTGGATCGAATAGTCCACCGGCAGGTGTTGGGTGTTCTGTTCCCCCACCATTTTGACAAAATCCCGGAAAAAGTCCAGTCCCGCCACCGTGGGCTCCCCGCCCTGGAAGGTAAAGCTGACGCTGCCGTCCCATCCGGCGGCGTCCAATGCCTGGCGGATCAGCAGCGCGGCGGTGTCCCGGCTCATGACGCCCATGCTGGCCGTTTCGCGGTTGGCGGCTTCGTCCTCGTAGAAGCAGTAGCGGCAGCGCATATTGCACAGGCTGGAAGCCGGTTTGATGAGCAGATTGATGTGCATGGGGGCAGCTCTCCTTTCCGGGTGCGGGGTTTTCCTTTATTATAGCAAGGCGGCCCCGCGCCTGCAAGCCGTCGGGGGTACGGTAATGCAGGTAAGTACTTGTAATGGGCGGCCCCGCTGGTTTATAATGATTCGGTCCGGGAAAACCGCGCACACACGGCAGACCGCCCCCGCGCGCCCGGACCCCGGCCGCCCGCGCCCCGTGCGCGCACACGACAGACGGCGGGCCGCTGCGCCCGCCACAGGAAGGAAAACGAAGATGAGTTACCTTGTAAACCTGCTGGTGGAATCCTTCTGGCAGATCCTGATCCCGGGCCTGACCATGACCATTCCGCTGACCGCGATCTCCTTTGCCATCGGGCTGGTCATTGCGGTGACGATGGCGCTGGTGCAGTTCGCCAAAGTGCCGGTGCTGCGCCAGTTTGCCCGGTTCTATATCTGGGTGATCCGCGGCACGCCGCTGCTGGTGCAGCTTTTTGTGGTGTTCTACGGCCTGCCCCATGTGGGCATCCTGATCGACGCCTTCCCGGCGGCGGTCCTGGTGTTCTCCATCAATCAGGGCGCCTACTGCGCCGAGACCATCCGCGCCGCGCTGGAAGCGGTGCCCGTGGGACAGCTCGAAGCCGCCGAGTGCGCGGGCCTGAGCTGGGGGCAGTCCATGCGGCGCATCGTGCTGCCGCAGGCGCTGCGCACGGCGTTCCCGCCGCTGTCCAACTCGCTGATCGGCATGGTGAAGGACACCTCGCTGGCGGCCAACATCACGGTGACTGAAATGTTCATGGCGACCGAGCGCATCGTGGCGCTGACCGCCGAACCGCTGGCGCTGTACATCGAAGTCGGCCTGATCTACCTGCTGTTCTGCACGGTGCTGACGAAGCTGCAGGCCGTGGGCGAGAAAAAACTGAGCGTTTACGCCTGAGGAGGGACCCCCATGTTACTGAAAGCCGAAAACATCCGCAAGACCTTTGACGGGCTGGAAGTGCTCAAGGGCGTGGACCTGCAGGTGGACAAAGGCGACGTGGTCGCCATCCTGGGGCCGAGCGGTTCCGGCAAGACCACGCTGCTGCGGTGCATCAACTTTCTGGAACGGGCCGACGGCGGCACGCTGACGCTGGACGGCGAACGCTTCGACCTGCCGGGCATCGGCAAAAAAGACATTGCCCGGCTGCGCAAAAAGACCGCCTTCGTGTTCCAGAACTACAACCTGTTCCGCAACAAGACCGCCCTGCAAAACGTGACCGAGGGGCTGATCGTCGGCCGCAGGATGCCGCGCGCCCAGGCCGTGGCGCTGGGCGAACAGGCTCTTGCCAAAGTAGGCCTGCTGGACCGGCGAGACGCCTACCCCAGCCAGCTTTCGGGCGGGCAGCAGCAGCGGGTGGCCATCGCCCGCGCCATCGCGGCCCAGCCCGCCGTCATCTATTTTGACGAGCCGACCTCCGCCCTGGACCCCGAACTGACCGGCGAGGTGCTGGCCGTCATGCGCACGCTGGCCGACGAGGGCATGACCATGCTGGTCGTCACCCACGAGATGGGCTTTGCCCGCAATGTATCCAGCAAGGTGGTGTTCATGGAACACGGCGTGGTGGTGGAAAGCGGGCCGTCCGCGGAGTTCTTCGCCCACCCGCGGGAGGAACGCACCCGCGCCTTTTTGCAAACATTGAACGCCGGGCAGGGCAAGGACTGACGCCCCCCGGCCGCACACATCCCGAATTTTTCAAGGAGGACCTACCATGAAGAAGAAAACTCTGACCGCCGCCCTGGCGCTGGCGATGGCCGGCACTCTGCTGGCAGGCTGCACCGGCGGCAGCGCCGGTTCCGCCGCTTCCTCTGCCCCCGACGCCGTCGGGAGCGCCGCCACGGCCGAAACCGCCGGGGACGGCGACCTGCTGGACAAGATCCAGCAGGCGGGCGTGATGATCGTGGGCACCGAGGGCACCTACTCCCCCAACAGCTACCACAACGAGGACGGCGAGCTCGTGGGCTTTGACGTGGACGTGGCCCGCGGCGTGGCCAAGCACCTGGGCGTGGACATCCAGTTCGTGGAAGCGGAGTGGGATTCCCTGTTCGCCAGCATGGATTCCGGCCGTATCGACCTGGTGGTGAACGAGGTCGAAGCCTCTGACGAGCGCCGCCAGAAATACGACTTCTCGGAGCCGTACACCTACGTCCACGGCGCACTGCTGGTGGGCGCCGACAACACCGACATCACCGGCTTTGACGACCTGGCGGGCAAGCGGGCGGCCCAGAACATGACCAGCAGTTGGGGCCAGCAGGCCGAAGCCTACGGCGCCGAACTGGTCAGCGTGGACGCCGTGGCCCAGGGCATCGAACTGATCCTGAGCGGCCGGGCGGACTGCATGCTCAACGCCGAGACCGCCTTCTACGACTACCTGAACAAGCACCCCGACGCCGCGGTCAAGATCGTGGCCGAGACCGACACCACCACGTCCTCCAGCATCCCGGTGCCCAAGGGCAACGAGCGGCTGGTGGCCGCCATCAACGAGGCGCTGGACGAAATGCGCGAGTCCGGCGAACTGGCCGCCCTGTCGGAGCAGTATTTCGGCGCCGACGTGACCAGCGAATGACCGCGCCCGGAAAGGAGCCCCCTGCCATGACCTATGATTTCGACCGGCTGATCGACCGCCGGGGCACCCACAGCACCAAGTGGGACGCCCCCGACGGCGAACTACCCATGTGGATCGCCGATATGGACTTTGCCACCGCGCCGGAGATCGCCGCCGCCGTGCAGCAGCGGGCCGCCCACCCGGTGTACGGCTACACCGACCTGCCCGACGAATGGTACGACGCCATCACGGGCTGGTGGCGCACCCGCCACGGTTTTGCCATGCAGCGGGACTGGCTGATCTTTTCCACCGGCGTGATCCCCACCATCTCCAGCGTGGTGCGCAAGCTGACCACCCCGGCCGAGAAGGTGCTGGTCCTGACCCCGGTGTACGATATTTTTTACCATTCCATCGAGAACAACGGCCGCCTGGTGCTGGAATGCCCGCTGACTTATGCCGACGGGGCCTACGCCATCGACTGGGCGGACCTGGACGCCAAGCTGGCCGATCCCCAGACCACGCTGATGATCCTGTGCAACCCCCACAACCCCACGGGCCAGATCTGGGACAAGGAAACGCTGGCGCGCATCGGCGCGCTGGCCGCCCGACACCATGTGGTGGTCCTCTCGGACGAGATCCACTGCGACCTGACCGACCCCGGCTGGGCCTACACCCCCTTTGCCGCCGCGTCGGAGGAATGCCGGGCCAACAGCGTCACCTGCCTGGCCCCTACCAAGGCGTTCAACCTGGCGGGGTTGCAGACTTCGGCGGTGTCGGTGCCCGACCCGGCACTGCGCCACAAGGTCTGGCGCGCGCTGAACACCGACGAAGTGGCCGAGCCCAACTGCTTTGCCGCCGAAGCCGCCGTGGCCGCCTTCACCAAAGGCGGCCCCTGGCTGGACGCCCTGCGCGCCTACCTGGCCGAAAACAAGGCGGCCGCGCGGGAATTTATCGGCCGGGAACTGCCCGTGCTGCGGGCGGTGGTGTCCCACGGGACCTACCTGCTGTGGCTGGACTGCAGCGCCCTGACCGATGACGCCGCCGCCCTGGCCGCCTTTTTGCGCAGGGCCACCGGCCTGCGGCTTTCGGCGGGCGGGGTGTACCGGGGCAACGGCGGGGCTTTCCTGCGCATGAACCTGGCCTGCCCCCGCGCCCGCCTGCAGGACGGGCTGGAACGGCTCAAGCGCGGGGTCGAAGCCTTCGCCGCGCAGGCGTAACGGATACCCAAACCACTGCACCCAAAAGGGGGCCGCACCGGCGGCCCTCTTTTTTGTTTTGGGCTTTGCCGCTTACCGCTCACATGGCCTGTAAAACGCGATGTAACCGGCCTGCGTCGGGTGGTCGGCGATCAGGCAGTCGCCCTCCCGCAGCACATGAAGGGCGATAAGCAGGTCGGCGCCCGCGGCGGTAAAATTCACCAGCAGGGTCAGCAGCGACACGGTGCCGGGGTACGCCAGAACGAACAGTATGCTGGCCACCCCCAGCACCGCAAAAGGCGCCAGGACGCCCGCCAGATAGGCGTTCTTTTGCAGCGCCGCCTTGCAGGCGCAGCTTGGCATCATGGCGCCGGCATGAAAGCGGACCGCCTGCCAGCCTTTGCCGCTTGCGACCGCCCAGCCGATGCCATGCAGCAGTTCATGCACCACGACCGAAGCCGCAAGAATGGCGATGAATATAAGATAAAACGAAAGCCCGCCGGCCTCGGCCAGATGCGCCCTTTCCCGCAGCGCAAAGCGGTACAGCAGGCCCAGCGCCAGAACGAACGGAAGCGCGCAGAGCAGCCCCAAAACCGTCGCCCTGCCAGCCGGGATCGTGCCGTCTTTTTCCCTGAAGCCCCTTGCCTTCAAGGCGGCCCGCAGCCGGTCAAAATCCGCCGTTTCTTTTCCTGTTTTCATCCTGACACCTCCTGTTTCATGTGTTTGCTTTCTATCCAAAGGATATAATATTTCTTTCTATATGTCAACTATTTCTTGCATTTCGGTAAAAATAAACAGCCGTCCGGGACGGCTGCTTTTGCATGGTCAGGCGGCGGGTCATTCCCGGCGGCTTAAAATCAGGATGCCCGCTATCTCGACCACGACCGTTATGTTGAAGATCAGTTGGACCGCGTTCACGGCCAGCATGGCGTCCAGCACAAGGGCGCCGCCGGACGACTGCTGTACGGCGATATACTGCATATAATGGCTGAACACCGTGGCGCAGATGGCAAAGCAGACCAGCGCCGCGATGCTTGCCTTGCCGATGATCTTTCTGCCGCGTTCATCCCGGCTGTCCCTGCGGAAGAACAGGAACAGAAGGACGATAAACAGCAGCACGCCGACGACCATATTCACAAGGGTCACCTGCCGGTCCGACAGAAAGGCGTAGAACAAAGCCTCCATTTTCTATGTCTCCTTAAAAGCAAACAGATCTTCGATCGTGACATCAAACACCCGCGCAATGCTGTATGCCAGCAGCATGGAGGGGTTGTAGCGGTTTCGTTCAAGCTGCATGATGGTCTGGCGGGATACGCCGACCAGATCCGCCAGTTCCTGCTGCGTCATCCGCCGGGTCGCCCGGTAGATATGGATCTTGCTTTCAAACGTGTATTTGCTTTTCCCCGCCATCCGCTCACCGCCTTCCCTTGGGGTCTTTGTTCCAGTATAGCATATTTTCCGCTCTGCGTCTAAGGAACTTTTTAACGGGCGGGCCGCCGTTTGGCAGGCCCGCCCCCGCTCTTGCCTGCCGTTCCCCGGCTGAAAAGGTAAAAGATCGGGCGGACGCCTTTTGGCGTCCGCCCGATCTTTGCATTGCCGGTCAGTTTTTCTTCTTTTTCCAAATCGTCAGGCCGCCCATCGCGCTGCCGGAGAACACCAGCAGCAGCGCCCACAGCAGCGGGCGGCTTTCGTCGCCGGTCTGGGGGATCGGCCCGTCGTAGTCCGCGGCGCTGCCGGGCGCGGCGGCGGGGTCATACAGGCCCTTGACGTTGCCGTAGCCCGCAAGCTGTTTGCCGCTTTCCACATAGCCGCAGGCGTCGCAGCGGTAGCCCGCATCGGTCGCCGTCCAGTCATGGGCGCCGCACGCCGGGCAGGTGTAGTAGCCGGTATCGTCCTGCGGCGCGGGGGTGGCGGCGGGCGCCTGGGGCGCGCCCTGGTCCCCGTTCCCGCTCTGGCCCTTGTCCCCGCCCGCGGCGGGTTCGGTGGTCCATTTGGCGTACAGGGTCACGTTGTCCGTCACCGTGTCGGCGTCAAAATCCCAGCGTTCCGTCAGGGCGGTATCGGCGTACCAGCCGCCAAAGGTGTACCCCTCTTTGGCCGGGTCTGCCGGGGCCTGCACATGGCCGCCCTGCGCGATATACTGCGCGGGGATGCCGCCCTCGGCAAAGGCCACCTGCCAGAACGTCAGCGGTTCGCCTGGTTCGCTCGGTTCGCTGTCCAGATACAGGCCGTCCGCATTGTGCGCCGTCACCGTGAACGTATAGCCGCCCGCTTCTGTGACGGCAAAGGTGTGGGACGTTCCCTGCACCGTAACAGCTTCGCCCAGCGGCGCGCTGTCTTTATAAAGCTGGACGGAATAGGCGGAGGCGTTTTCCACATTCTCCCAGTTCGCCGTTCCCTGACCCGGGGCGTCGCCGGTCAGGGTCAGGTTTTGCGGGGCAGCCAGTTTGGAAGCCGGGATTTCTATTTTCAGCGGTTCGCTGACATTCCCCGCCGCGTCTTTTACCACGATGTAAATATCCTTTGCACCCGCTGAAAGGCTGGTGAGGGAAATGGTCTGCTCGTTCGTATCGCAAGCAGTACCCGCCCCGCTGGTATCAATGGTTGGTTCCCCTGCGCCGCTTTCTACGACTTCATAGTAATAGCTGCCCGCCTCGTTGCTGGTAAACTTGACCGTCGCGTTGGTTTTGCTTTCGCGGGTCGCGTCGCCAGCGGTCAGTGCCGGGGCGGTGGCGTCGCTGGAAACGGTAAGGGTAACTTTTTCAAATGCACTGGCGTAGTCGGTCAGCTTGGTATCGTCGTTTGCACCGCCGTTATATTGTTCGCTGAACACATTAAGGGTATAGGTTCCGTCTGCAAGGGAAGCCGGTATTTCAATTTGGATTTGCCCGCTTGCGTTATCCGGCTGCGCCACTCTGCCATAATACTGTGCGCCGCTGTTATCCGCAATGATGACGGAGATATATTCATTCGTCCCGGTGGTCGCCCCTGTGTAATTCAGCGTAATGGTACCGCCGGGCTTGCCGCTGGCGGTTTCTTCCGTTACAGCAAACTCGCGGCTGCGGTCTAACAGCGTCAGCTTCCACTCGTTTCCGTCATAATCGTCAATTTCAAAAATCGCGTCACCGGCTTTGCCGCCTTCTGCGGCAGATGTGAAGAGGACAGAGTTCAGATCCAAATTAAAAGCGGGACGCCCCGCCAGATTAGAGTCCACGTTTCTGCCTTCCACAGCCCCATCGCCGGTGACCCTGCCCGCATCGGAGGGATTGTCTGCGACAGGCGAGCGGAGCCACCACATACCGTCGGCATTGCCATAAAGGGCCATTCGCGCATTGTCATCAGTAAAACCGTATGCGCTGTTTTCCGCTTCCTCTGCCGAGAGGAAAAATACCCGGGCCCCGTTTAGGATATTTTCAGAGGCGGCAAATGTTACTTCATATGTACTGCTGGTAAATGCTCCATCGCTTTTCGTGGTTGCAAGCACCGCCCCCTGTTCACCCTCGGAAAAATCGAGGATGTAACGGCCTTCACACCATTTCTGCGCCGTACTGCCCTGCCATGCGTTGCTTTGATTTCCGCTGTCATCGAAATACACGAATCCTGTACTGCCTCTCCCCAACAGCACATCGGAGAGCAGAAAAAGGCCGTCGCCCACTTTGGCATTTTCCATGTTCGTTTTCGTATCTAATACCCGCCATTTGATCGGGCCGGAAAAATCTCCAAAGTAGATAAAGTCATACCCGGCGGTACTGTCCCAGCCGCTGATCCCGCCCGTGGGATTGCTTTCGTCCACAAGCTGGATCGCCTTGCCGGTATCAGCCCCCGCCGCAAACGCTGTGACCGGCGCGACCGCCGCCAGCATTGCCGCAGCCAGCAACCCGGCCAGGGTGCGTTTTCCCATTCGTATAAAAATTCCTCCGTCCATTACTTTCCCGGAGGCAGGTGAACAGAGATCATCATTCTTTCCCTGCAGGGAAAGAATGGGGAGAGCGCTCTCCCGCCGCCGTCTTATGATTTTTTCCGTTCTTGCGCCCCGAACCACCGCGGGGCGCAGCTTGAGATTGGATTATTATACCATTTTTCTCCCGTCAGCGTCAAGTTTTATTTGCGCGATTGAGGGGCAAATCACAAACCCGGCAGCGGGGCAGACGCCTTTGGCAAGACCCCTCAGGCCGCTGCGCGGCCCTGGCCGGGTTGCGGTTGGCGCATCATGCTGCGCGCCTTGGAGCGGCGCTTGCATTCTGCGACCGCTGCCTTGCCGCGAAGCGGCAACGACCGGAGCGATGAGCGAAGGGCGAACCTCTGTATTCAATCGCCGAAAAGGCGATTATGACGCCGGGAAAGATAGTTTGCCTTACCTCATCCGCCGCAGGCGGCGCTCGACTCCGCAGCCCCTAAGAGGGGAGCCTTTGACGGGTGGTAGAGTAAAAGCCTCCCCTTGTAGGGGAGGTGGCTGCGAAGCAGACGGAAGGGTTTGGAACATTCCGGGCAACGGTCACGCTGCCTTTTGCAAACCCCCTCAGGCCGCTGCGCGTCCAGCTCCCCTGGGAGGGGAGCCTTTGGCGGGTGGTAGAGCAAAAGCCTCCCCTTTCAGGGGAGGTGTCTGCCGCAGGCAGACGGAAGGGTTTGGAACATTCCCGCAACCCGGAACCGTACGGGCAAGGGAAACACGGCGGGGTCAAGACCCCGCCCTACAGAGCGACCGTTGACGGGCGGCCATTGCGTAAAACTGCACAGCGACCGCGAACATTTCCGGGCGGCATACATGCCGCCCCTACGATCTGCCGGAACGTGTTATATAAATACCGCGCGTTTGCGCTGATTTGTAGGGCGGGGTCTTGACCCCGCCGTGTTTGAGCGGGCCGCAGGCCCGCGGTCCACCTTATTTATTATCTATTATCTTTTATCTATTATCTAAAATTCAGGGCGCGCCCCGCCCTGCTTTTCATGAATCAAAACCACCCGTTGAACGGGTGGTTTGAACAGGCCCTATAAGGGCCTAA
>SAMEA3387511__coassemble_1360_pt1 | contig 45923 bp, 47 predicted proteins | sample SAMEA3387511__metabat2_low_PE_011 | metagenome-assembled genome bin SAMEA3387511 (sample SAMEA3387511) | Felis catus | biome: Faeces | place: United Kingdom | collected 2012
GGCGGCGGTGTTCCGATAGGAAACACCGCCGCCCGCCATTTGCAGGTTATTCACCGCGCTTCTGATTGATCGCGCGGATAACGCGGCAGGGATTGCCCACCGCCAGTGAGTTTTCAGGAATGTCTTTGGTCACGACGCTTCCGGCGCCGATGACGCAGCCGCGCCCGATGGTCACACCGGGCAGCACGATCACGCCGCCGCCCAGCCAGCAGCCGTCCCCGATGCGAATGGGCCGCGCATAGGTGCGGCAGAAGTAGGCGCCCGAAGCCGGGTCCCAATCCGGCGTGAGCCGCTCGGCCAGTTCCACAGGATGGGTGGAGGTGTAAAGCTGCACGTTGGAGGCGATCAGCACGTTGCTCCCGATCTCGATCCGGTTGCAGTCCACAAAGGTGCAGTTCATGTTGATGGAAACATTGTCCCCCAGACTGATGTTGCCGCCGTAATCGCAGAGGAAGGGCTGCCCTACCGATACGTTCGTGCCGATGTGGCGGAACAGGCGGCTCAGGAGCGCCCGCTTTTCCTCCTTCTGTTCGTAATCCAGGGCGTTGTAGGCTTTGAGCAGCCGCCGGGTCTGCCGCTTCATCTCCAAAAAGACTTCGCTGTGGCAGTCATAGATTTCGCCAGCCAGGCACTTTTCCAATTCTGTCATCTTACTGTACCTCCGGTCTGAAAAAACAGGAGATCGCCGCTGTGGGTTTCAGCCGTTTGCCTTGCGGATGGGATGGCGGACGACGGTCTTGGGTTTGGCGGATTTCCTGGGGTCGCTCAGGTAAATTTCGTGGTGGAACCGCGTGTCGGTGATGTCCAGTTCGTACCCCTGCGCCTGCATGTACTCGTGCATACGGCGGACGGTCTCCGGCTCGTCATCATAGCTGCCGATGTGCATACACTGGACGCAAAGCCCCTCGTGGTAGGGCAGGAACTCGACACGGGAAAAATCCTGCTTCTTCTTTCTGGTGGCCTCCGCCACCGCCCAGTCGAAATCTTCGCGCGTGACGAAGTCGGGCAGGCGGATGAGCGAGATGAAATGCAGGTCCTCCTTGCGGGCGTAGTCCATGCCGTGTACGCCCTCCTGCCACCAGAAGCCTTCCAGCGGGGGCACGACATAGTCGAAGAAGCCTTCGATCTTGTGCGGGCCTTTGTAACTCATGCGCAGGGTGTAGGCGACGCCGTACAGCAGGCCGACGGTGTTCTGGTAGTCGCCGCCCTCGGTGTTGGGGTCGCCCTGGCCCCGCACGGCCAGATAATTCATCGGCGGGACATCCACAAGGCCGGGGGTGGTTTTGGGCATGTAAAACTCTTTGTATTCCTTTTTGAAATCGAATGCCATGGGGAAAACTCCTTTCGGTCAAACGGCGCGGCGGCTGTGGAAACCGTGCCGCCTGCGCTGGTCTTGCTACTTTGATTGTACCATAGTCGAAAGAAAAAATCTACGCAGTACCCGGAAAAAACAGGCCGCCCGCCTTTTGCGGCGCTCCTGCACGGGGCAGCACAAAAAGCGGGCGGGGAAGGGGGCCTATACGGCGGGCGACGGTTTGGGCCGCACCGGGACCCAGATCTCGAACACGGTGTCGTCGGGGTCCGGGTTCAGATAGACTTCCAAATCGGGGGCGTCCCCGTATTCATAGCCCGAAGCGGGTAGCCACTCGGTAAAGATACGGCGTTCCAACTCCTGTACCGAGCGGTTGGTGCCGCTGCCGGGGAACACCGCCCAGACGGCGGCGGGGACTTCGTATTCTTCCAGACCGGGGGCGGGCCGGGAGGACGGCACGGCGACGAAGTAGCGCCATGGCGCGCCGTCGGGGCACAGGCTGACCCCCAGCAGCCCGGCCGGGGTGCCGTCGGCCAGTGCGGTCAGACGTTCCAGCGTCCCGTCCGCGGCGCAGTCCTGCCACAGAGTGGGCACGACGGCAAAATTCTGTTCCAGTTCCCGGTGCAGGGGCGCGGATACGCCGACGATGCGGAACGCACCCTTGGTTTCGATACGGTACTCCAAAGCTTCCACTCCTTTCACAACGATGCTGAACGAGAGGGGAGGGAAGGACTTTACATACGCCTTCCCGCTTCTTACGGCGGAAGGGGCGACGCCGTGGACCGAGCGGAACGCCCGGTTGAAGGCTGTGGGGGAACGGTAGCCATATTTGGCGGCAACGTCGATGACCCGCGCGCCGCCTTGCAGGTCCACCGCCGCCAGGGACATCCTGCGCCGGCGGATGTATTCCGACAGGGGAATGCCCGCCATATAGGCGAACATCCGCTGGAAATGGTAGGCGGAACAGCAGGCAATCCGGCCCAGCCGTTCGTAGTCGGTCTCCTCGGTCAGGTGGTCTTCCAGGCAGCGGACGGCCTGGTTCAAGCGTGCGATCCATTCCATGGCGGCGTCTCCTTCCGTTACTGCCAGTATAGCGCAAAAGGCGGGAGCTGTCCTCGCAATCCCTGCACGAAAATGAGAGGGGCTGACCCCATTATACCGCTTGCCGCCGGGCAAACACAAGCGGCGGCAAGGAAAAAAGGCGCGATACAGCGCGCCCGTGCGCTTGCGCTTTTTGAAAAAGTCTGATAAGATGGTCTATAAGTGAAAATACAAAAGAAATGGGGCGGGCCTGCCGCCCCCTCTTTGGCAGGGAAGGAGATGGCGGCCCATGCCGGCACAGGCGGCGCAGGACGGCGTCAAGAAAGAACTGTTTGAAACGATGCCCATCCCCCAGGCGGTATCCAGGATGTGCGTGCCCATGGTCATCACCTCGCTGGTCACGGTGGTGTACAACATGGCCGACACCTATTTTGTGGGCCTGCTGGGGGACCCGGTGCAAAGCGCCGCCGTCACGCTGGCCTACCCGGTGGTGCTGGCGTTCAACGCCCTGAACAACCTGTTCGGCGTGGGGTCCAGCAGCCTGGTCAGCCGGTCGCTGGGGCAGGGCGATCTGGAACAGGCCCGCAACGCCGCGGCCTTCGGTTTTTGGGGCGCCCTGCTGGGCGGGCTGCTCTATTCGCTGGCCTGCACGGTGTTCCGAACGCCGCTGCTGGGCGTGCTGGGGGCCGACGCCACCACCGTACAGGCTACCACCCAGTATATGTACTGGGTGGTGACCTGGGGCGCTGCGCCCACCATCCTGAACGTGGTGCAGGGGCAACTGGTCCGCAGCGAAGGCTGTTCGGTCCACGCGGGCATCGGCACCATGTCCGGCTGTATCCTCAACATCATTCTGGACCCCATCTTCATCCTGCCGTGGGGGCTGAACATGGGCGCGGCGGGCGCCGGGCTGGCCACTTTCCTGTCCAACTGCGCGGCCTGCCTGTATTTCATCGTGCTGGCCCGCATCAAAGGGCGCGGAACGGTCATCAGCATGGACGTGCGGCGGCTGTTCCATATGCCGCCCGCGGTCATGAAGAACGTGCTGGCGGTGGGCGTGCCTGCGGCCATCCAGAACCTGCTCAACGTGGTGGGCAACACCCTGCTGAACAATTTTGCCGCGGCTTACGGCGCGGTGGTCGTGGCGGCCATGGGCGTGTCCACCCGGTTGATCCAGATCTCGCAGCAGATCTCGATGGGCATCGCGCAGGGCGCTATGCCACTGATCAGCTACAACTACGCCAGCCGGAACTACCGCCGCATGAAGGGCGTGATCCGCTTCGATATGCTGGTCGATGTGGCGGTCCTCACGGCCATGACGGCCGCCTACTGGGTCTTTGCCGGGCCGCTGGTAAACCTCTTCCAGAATAATGCCGAGGTCGTGGCCTACGGCTCCATCTTCCTGCGCGGCGCCTGCCTGGCGATCCCGTTTTTGGCGGTGGATTTCTCCTGCGTGTTCACCTTCCAGTCGGTGGGCATGGGCAGGATCACGCTGCTGCTGGCTGTCTGCCGCAAACTGCTGCTGGAGATCCCGCTGCTGTTTGCGCTGAACTGGCTCTTCCCGCTGTACGGCCTGCCCTACGCCCAGCCGGTGACCGAAGTGGTCCTGACGATCCTGGGCCTGGTGTTCCTGCGCCGCCTGCTGCGGGAACGCGGCGTGTGAGCGCCGGTCCCAACTTACATCATCAAAAATCCCCCTTCCGTCTGTTGTGCGGAAGGGGGATTTTTGTTTGCGGGGATCAGCGCGCGCCCCAGTCCAGGGCGTACAGCGCGGGCAGCAGGTTTTTCAGCAGTTCGTTGTTTTGCAGCGAGCGATAGTAGATCCCGAAGGAGACCGGCGCGCTTTGGGCGACCGGCAGGGCGCGCAGCCCCGGCAGACCGGGCAGCAGCAGTTCCGGCAGGACGGCCACGCCAAACCCGGCCTGCACCAGCGCGGCGGCGGCTTCCGGCGTTTCGCAGAAGTAGAGGTCGCGGGGCGGCCGGTCTATCAGCAGTTCCTGCAAGGGGAAGCGGCTCACCGGCTGCGGCTGGACGGGCTGGAACACCACCAGCTTTTCTTCCGCCAGCAGGGCGGGGGGCACGTCGGTCCGCTGTGCCAGCGGGCTGCCGTCCCGGACCAGGCAGGCCAGCGGGCTTTTGCACAGTTCCCGGTACTGAGCGCGCGGTTTGCCCGGCTTGCCGATGTGGAAGCCCAGCACCGCGTCCAGATGGCCTTCTTCCAGCAGGCCGAAGATGTGCTGGTAGGGGATGAACTGCAGCCGCGGGTGCAGGTCCGGGAAGCGGCGGGCCAGCGTTTCCAGCGCGGGCGCGATGCGCAGCAGGGGCAGGTTGCTTTGGCAGCCGATGGAAAGGATGCGGATGAGGGCACTGTCGGGCGTGTGGAAGCGCAGCGTGGCGCGCCGGGCGCGCATGACGATGTCCCGCGCGTCGTCCAGAAAGACCAGCCCTTCCTGCGTGATGCGCACCGTGCGGGTGGTGCGCAGAAATAGCTGCACGCCCAGCTCCCGTTCCAGCGCGTGGATCTGCTGGGTGACGGCGGGCTGGGTCACATGAAGCTGCTCAGCGGCGCGGGCAAAATTCAGCGTGTCGGCTACGGTCAAAAAACATTCCAACTGTGTGATATTCACGGCGTACCTCCCGCAAAGCCCGCCGCACGGCGGGTTGATTAATAAGTATTTGTTATCAATGATAGCATATTTTGAATTCACTTTCCAGCCCAGATGTGTATAATACTACTTGCGGGCTAAAATGTTAGGAAACGTACAATTAGCCCGCGAACGATCATACAGAAAGGAGGTTTTCCCATGACGGGCGACCTTTTGAACCGGCTGCGGCAGCTCAGCCTGACGGTGGAACGCTACAGCCGCCGGGAACTGGAACCCCTGGGCCTGAACAGCGCCCAGGTGCTGGTGCTGGCATGGCTGCTGGACCAGCGGGAGGGGCCGGTCTGGGCGTCCCAACTGCACCGCCAGTGGGGGCTGTCCCGCGCGGCCATCTCGACCACGCTGAAAAATTTGCAGCAGGCGGGGTATCTCCAGGTGGCGCTGTGCCCCGGGGACGAACGGAAAAAGCAGATCGTGCCCACCGCAAAGGCCCGGGCGATGCAGGCACGGATCGAAGCCGGGGCGCGCAGGGCACAGGCGGAAATGTGCGCCGGGCTCACCCCGCAGCAGTTGGCGGACTTTGAAACCTGCCTGGAACGTATGCAGCAAAATCTGGGCGCGGCATCCGGCTGCGCCCGCTGCCCGGCGGGGCATACCGCAAGGAGGGAAAAAACATGATAAAAACACTGTTGGCGCAGCTGCGCCAATACAAGAAGGCGGCGCTGCTTTCGCCGGTGTTCACGGCGCTGGAAGTGCTGATGGAACTGTTCATCCCCGTGGTGACGGCCGCCATCATCGACCACGGGATCGAAGCCGGGAACCTGACCGCCGTTTACCGCTACGGCGCGCTGATGCTGGTCCTGGCGTTCTGCAGCCTGTGCTTCGGCGTGTTGGCGGGGCGCTTTTCGGCAAAGGCGTCGGCGGGCTTTGCCTGCAACCTGCGGGACGCCGTGTTCTGCAAGGTGCAGACGTTTTCGTTCTCCAACATCGACAAGTTCAGCACTGCGGGCCTTGTGACCCGCATGACCACCGATGTGACGAACCTGCAAAATGCGTTCATGATGATGATCCGCATCGCGGTCCGCGCGCCGCTGATGCTGGTCTGCTCAATGGTGATGTGCCTCGTCATCAGCGTGCGGCTCAGCGCGATCTTTCTGGTGGCGCTGGCTGTTCTGGGGGGCGCGCTGGTTCTGATCATGAGCCGCACCACCCGCATCTTTGAGCAGGTGTTCCGCCGGTATGACGACCTGAACGCCAGCGTGCAGGAGAACGTCAGCGCCATCCGGGTCGTGAAAGCGTTCGTGCGGGAAAGCTACGAGAACGAAAAATTCCGGAAAGCTGCCAATAACCTGTACCGCCTGTTCGTCAAGGCCGAGGGCCTGCTGGCGCTGAACAACCCCATCATGATGACGGTGGTCTACGGCAGCATTCTGGCTCTGTCCTGGTTCGGCGCGCACTTTATCGTGGCGGGCAGCCTGACCACCGGCGAACTCACCAGTCTGTTCAGCTATGTGATGAGCGTTCTGATGAGCCTGATGATGCTTTCGATGGTGTTCGTCATGATCACCATGTCGCTGGCCAGCGCCGAGCGCGTCACCGAGGTGCTGAACGAAACGCCCGACCTCGCCAGCCCGGAGCAGGGGCTGACCGAGGTGAAAAACGGCAACATCGACTTCGACCGGGTGACCTTCTCCTACAAGCACGGCAGCGGGGAAAAGACCCTGCATGAGATCAGCCTGCACATCGACGCGGGCGAGACCATCGGCATCGTGGGCGGCACCGGGTCCGGCAAGTCCAGCCTGGTGAATCTGGTCAGCCGCCTGTATGATACCGACACCGGCCGGGTGCTGGTGGGCGGCGTGGATGTGCGCCATTATGACCTGGATGCCCTGCGCGACCAGGTGGCCGTGGTGCTGCAGAAAAACGTGCTGTTCACCGGGACCATTCTGGATAACCTGCGCTGGGGCCGGGAGGATGCCACCGAGGAAGAATGCCGCGAAGCCTGCAAGGCAGCCTGCGCCGATGAATTTATCGAGCGTTTCCCCGATGGCTACCATACATGGATCGAGCAGGGCGGCACCAATGTTTCGGGCGGGCAGAAGCAGCGTTTGTGCATTGCCCGCGCGCTGCTCAAACACCCGAAGGTGCTGATCCTGGACGATTCCACCAGCGCCGTGGATACTGCCACCGACGCCCGTATCCGGGAGGCGTTCGCCCGCCATATCCCCGGCACCACCAAGCTCATCATCGCCCAGCGTATTTCCAGCGTGCAGGGGGCGGACCGCATCCTGGTGCTGGACAATGGCGGCATCAGCGGCTTCGATACCCATGAAAACCTGCTGAAAAACAACCGCATTTACCGCGAGATCTACGAAGCCCAGACCCAGGGCGGCGGCGACTTTGACCAGCCCGCTGGAAAGGACGGTGTTCAATAATGGCAAACACAGCAAATCCCACGGCCCGTCCCGGCGCCCGCCGGACGTTCGGCACGCTGGGGCGTGTGCTGGGCTATATGCTCAAACAGTATAAATTTTCCTGCCTGCTGGTGGTGGCGTGTATTCTGGGGTCGGCGCTGGCGTCGGTGCAGGGCGTACTGTTCACCCAGCGCCTGATCGACGATTACATCCTGCCCCTGACCCAGAGCGCCAGCCCGGACTTCGGCCCGCTGGCCGGGGCGCTGGTGCGTGTGGCGGCCTTCTACGCCGCCGGTATCCTGTGCGCCTACGGCTACAACCGCATCATGGTCAACGTCAGCCAGGGCACCATGCGGCGCCTGCGGGAAGAACTGTTCACCCACATGGAGTCCCTGCCCATCCGCTACTTTGACAGCCACGCCCATGGTGACATCATGAGCGTTTACACCAACGACGTGGACACGCTGCGCCAACTGTTCAGCCAGAGCGTGCCGCAACTTCTCAATTCGGCGGTGACGGTCGTGACGACCTTTGCCAGCATGGTGCTGCTGGATGTGCCGCTGACCCTGGTCACGCTGGCGATGGTCGGCGTCATGCTTTTTGCCACCAGCCGGATCGCCGGGCGTTCCGGCCGCTACTTTGCCCGGCAGCAGAAGGATCTGGGCACTGTCGACGGCTATATCGAGGAAATGATGGACGGCCAGAAGGTCGTCAAGGTCTTCTGCCATGAGGAAAAGGCCATCCAGCAGTTCCGCGCCCTGAACGAACAACTGCGGGAAAGCGCCGAAAAAGCCAACACCTTTGCCAACATCACGATGCCGGTGAACGCCAACCTGGGCAACATCAGCTATGTGCTGTGCGCGGTGGTGGGCGCGGTGCTGGCGCTGAACGGCTATGGCGGCCTGACGCTGGGCACGCTGGTGTCCTTCCTGACGCTGAACAAAAACGGCACCCAGCCGATCAGCCAGATCAGTATGCAGACCAACAGCGTCGTCATGGCGATGGCGGGCGCCCAGCGTATCTTTGCGCTGCTGGACGAAACGCCGGAAACCGATGACGGCTATGTCACGCTGGTCAACGCCCGTGAGAACGCCGAAGGCGCGCTGGAAGAATGCGACGAGCGCACCGGCCTCTGGGCCTGGAAGCATCCCCACCATGACGGCACGGTGACGCTGACCCGCCTGCAGGGCGACATCACCTTTGACGATGTGGACTTCGGCTATACGCCGGAGAAGATGGTGCTGCACAATATCAAGCTGTACGCCACGCCGGGGCAGAAGATCGCCTTCGTGGGTTCCACCGGCGCGGGCAAGACCACCATCACCAACCTCATCAACCGCTTTTACGATATTGCCGACGGCAAGATCCGCTACGACGGCATCAACATCAACAAGATCCGCAAGAGCGACCTGCGGCGCTCCCTGGGCATCGTATTGCAGGACACCCACCTGTTTACCGGCACCGTCATGGACAACATCCGCTACGGGCGGCTGGACGCCACCGACGACGAGTGCATGGCCGCGGCCAGACTGGCCAACGCGGACGGCTTCATCCGCCGCCTGCCCGACGGCTATAATACGATGCTGACCGGCGACGGCGCCAACCTGAGCCAGGGCCAGCGGCAACTGTTGGCGATCGCCCGCGCGGCGGTGGCCGACCCGCCGGTGCTGATCCTGGACGAAGCTACCAGTTCCATCGACACCCGCACCGAGCAGTTGGTGCAGCAGGGCATGGACGCGCTGATGACCGGGCGCACCACCTTTGTGATCGCCCACCGCCTGTCCACCGTCAAAAACTCCGACTGCATCATGGTGCTGGAACAGGGGCGCGTGATCGAGCGCGGCACCCACGACCAGCTTTTGGCCCAAAAGGGCCGGTATTACCAGCTTTACACCGGCAACGCCATTGCCGGGTGACGGCGGAAGGCGCTTTACCCCAAAACACCCCGGCGTGCGGCAAGAAAAAATTGCCGCACGCCGGGGTGTTTCTGTAAGCGGGCAGGCGGTCCGGGGGAACGGCGGTCATGCCGTGCGCGGTGTCATCCGCTTCATTTCCCGGATCTGCTTCCTGCACAGGACCGCGCAGAGAAGGAACGCCAGCGTATCCGAAACGGGACCGGCCATAAGGATGCCGGTCAGGCCAAAGACCCGCGCCAGGATCAGCATGGCGGGAATATAAAACAGAAGCTGCTTGGAAAGGGAAGCGACGGCGGCTTTGACCGGCTGACCGATCGCCTGAAAGAGTACGCTGGTACACATCTGCAACCCGTTCAGGAAAATCAAAAGCAGATAAATGTGGAAGCACTGTACGGCAAATTTTTCGTACAGTTCGGATTCAGTGCCGAAGATGCGGATCAACTGCAGGGGGAAGCATTGGAAAATGACCCACGAAACAACGGTGACCGCGGTGCTGACGCCGACGCTCAACAGAAACGCCTTCCTGACCCGGCCGTAGTTCCGGGCACCGTAGTTGAAGCCGATGATCGGCTGACTGCCGCTGGCAACACCGATGCCGATGGACAAGGCAATCATGCTGACTTTCATGCAAAGGCCAAAGGTCGTCAGGGGAATGTCCGAACCGTATTCGGAAAGTGCGCCGTACTGCGTAAGCAGATTGTTGGAAACGAAGGCGACCACAGTGGAGGTAAGGTTATTGAAGCAGCTTGCAAAACCAAGGCTGGCCAGCCTGCCGGCGGTAGAAATGTTCAGGACGAGCGAGGATCTCCCGAACTGGATATTCCGGAAGTGGAACAGGTAGGCAATGTTGAACAGCAACCCTACAAACTGGGAGAAGATCGTGGCAAGGGCGGCGCCCTCTACGCCCCAATGGAACACAAAAATAAAGATCGGGTCAAGGATCGTGTTCAAAATCGCGCCGACCATCATGGAAAACATGGCGTAACGGGGGCTGCCGTCCGTGCGGATCGCGGAGTTGATCACAGTCCCCACGATCACGAAGGGAAAGCCGATCACGATGATCCTTCCGTATCCCAACGCATACGGCATGATCGTATCGGTCGCCCCGAAGAACCGGCACAGGGGCGTCAGGAAAGTAAGCGCAAACATCGCGTAGAAAACGCTGCCGACGCCGGAAATGATGATGGCCGTGCCCACGCCTTTGGCCGCTTTGCCGGGGTTCCCCTGCCCCAGATTCAGGCTGAAATAGGCGGCAAGGCCATCGCCGAATAAAGTGGCGATGGCGATCGCGATCGTGGAGATCGGCGCAATGATGTTGGTCGCGCCGTTACCAAGGAACCCAACGCCCTGGCCGATAAAGATCTGGTCGACCATGTTGTAAAGGGAGTTGATGATCAGCGAAATGACGCTGGGAATGGCGTAGGCTGCAAGCAGTTTGCCGATTCGCTCGTACCCAAGCGGATTGGCCGGTGGTTGTATTTTCGGCATAGTAGATCCTCCTGAAAATTAGAATTCTAAATATATAGACAAAAATGGACCTCTCTTTTGAGCAGACAAGGTCGCTGAACCAATACTGCTGCGGCGTTCCTCCCTTCTTTGTATTTAGAATTCTAATTGTTGTGAGAGAAAAACTTCCCCGTAAAGAGGGAAAAACAACGGTCACTGGATATTTTCCGTCATTTGCAGGATGACTTTTTCAAAGACCTTCAGATCTTCGTCGGATATGCCGGTGAACATACTTTCCATGTAATCATGGATCCGGCGCAGGATCTCGTCCTGTATCGCAAGTGTCTTGTCGGTCAACACAAGGCGTTTATAGCGCGCGTCATCGGCCAGGCTTTCCCGCCGCAGATATCCGTTGCGTTCCAGATTGTTGATCAGGCTCGTGACCGAGGACGGCTTGATCTCCAGAAATACTTCGAGATCCTTCGGGAACACATCCCGCGTTTTCGACTCCATGATGATGTAATGCAGCACAAGTGCCTGAATGCTGGTCAGCGGCGTGCCGACAAAGTAACTGGAAAAATAGCGGTGCATTTTCCTGTTGAGTTTGTCGTATTTTTCCATAAGGTCTTTTTCTTTCATAGCGGCTTTCCGTTCTCCTGATTAGAATTCTAAATATCATGGAGTATCATACCGCATGATAAAAAAGATGTCAATAGAGGGGCGGCGCAAGGGGAAAGGCGGCGGTACGGCACAGCATTGTGCCGCCGGTAAAAAACACCGGCGCTGTATAGATTGAAAAATACCGCCGAACATGGTACAATAAAGGACATTGAAAAAACCGCGGCCGGTGCGCCGCGGTGCAGAAACAGGAAATACGAATGATCAATAAACGCGAAAAACTGCAATACGCTTATGTATTCATGCTCGACCTGGTGACGCTGGCCGTCAGTGTGCTGACGGCGTGGCTGATCACCGACGGGCTGCTGGGACGCATCGTTCCCTACAGTATCAGCGACTGGATCCAGACCCTCTGCCTGGTGGTGGTCGCCTTCTTTATCACCTTCTTCTTCTTCAACCAGCGGGAGAACATTATCACCCGCGGTCTGGGGCGGGAATGCGGGCTGGCCGCGCGCTTCAATATCCTGATGGCGGCGGTCTATTCCTCTTTGATGCTGCTGGCTAAGGCGGAAATGCTCGATTCCCGCTATTTTGCGGTGGCGGTGCCGCTGGTCAACGCGGCGCTGATGGTGCTTTCCCACACGCTGCTCAAACGCTATCTGCTGCACACCCGCAACAAGCGCGGCATGGAGAATCTGGTGGGCATCCTTTCCACCGTGGACCACGCCCCGTCTGTGATCTGGGCGCTGCACGACGATTGGTCCAAACGCCTTTGCGGCGTGGCCCTGCTGGACGCGCCCGAGGACGCCGTGGGGCAGGAAGTGGAGGGTGTGCCCGTGCGCGCGACCTTCGATAATTTTATGGACTGGATCCGGCGCGCGGCGCTGGACGAGATCTATGTGGACATCCCGATGGACAGCGGCGAGTCCTTCCTGCCGTATCTGGAGGAGATGGAAAGCATGGGCCTGACCGTGCATTTCCGCCTGAAACTGCTGGACCGCATCGAGGAGATCTGCTGCGATGATACCAGTTCGGCCCGCCTGAGCCGGGAACTGGGCCGCTGCGCCGGCGGCAACATCGTCACCATGGGCACCATCGAACTGGAACTGCGGGACATGGTCCTCAAGCGGGTGGTGGATATTTTCGGCGCGCTGGTGGGCTGCCTGATCAGTATTCCCATCATCGCCATCGTGGCGATCCCCCTCAAGCTGGAAAGCCCCGGCCCGCTGATCTTCCGCCAGAAGCGCGTGGGCCTGAACGGCCGGTACTTCTATATCCACAAGCTGCGCAGCATGTACACCGACGCCGAAGCGCGCAAAAAGGACCTGATGGCCCGGAACGAGATGAACGGCCTGATGTTCAAGATGCAGGACGATCCCCGCATCACCCGCGTGGGGCGCTTCATCCGCCGTACCAGCATCGACGAACTGCCCCAGTTCTTCGATGTGCTGCGGGGCAATATGTCGCTGGTGGGCACCCGCCCGCCGACGGTGGACGAGTACCGCCAGTATGAGAGCCACCACAAGCGCCGCCTGAGCATGAAACCCGGCATCACGGGCCTGTGGCAGATCAGCGGCCGCAGCGATATTGAAAACTTTGAGGATGTGGTCCGGCTCGATGTGAAATACATCGATAACTGGTCCCTGTGGAACGACTTCAAGATCTTGTGCAAAACCGTTGTCGTGGTCCTGTGCGGCCGCGGCGCCAAATAAAAACGGCAGACAAAAGGCCCCGTGCCGCGCTTTCGCGCGGCACGGGGCCTTTTTGATGGTATGCGGGTTTTACAGGCTTTGTACGTCGGCAATGAGCTGGGCGACCGCCTCGGGCCGGGTGGCCCAGCTTGTGCAGATGCGCACCGCCGTGTGCCCGGCGTCGGGCTTGCCCATGGGGTTCATCGCATAGCGGGCGGCCAGGGCTTCATACCAGGCGTCGGGCAGCACAAAGAACTGCTGGTTGGTGGGGGAGTCGTGCAGGACTGGAACGCCCCTGCCCTCAAAGGCGGCGCGGATCTGCAGCGCCTGCCGGTCGGCTTCGGCGGCCATGGCAAAGTAGGGGCTGCGGCCGGTGCCGTCCTCGCCCTCCAGCAGCGCCAGAAATTGCAGGCCCAGCAGGCGGCCCTTGGCCAGCATGCCGCCGTGCTGCTTGATGGCGTAGCGGAAGTCCGCTTTCAACTCGTTGCTGGTGATGACGACGGCCTCCCCGAACAGCGCGCCGCATTTGGTGCCGCCCAGGTAAAACACGTCGCACAGGGCGGCGTAGTCCTGCAGGGTCAGGTCGTTGCGGGGGCTGGTCAGGCCGTAGGCCATCCGCGCGCCGTCCACGAAAAGATAGATCCCCAGCTCATAACAGGCCGCCGAAAGCTCGGTCAGTTCTTCTTTGGAGTACAGCGTGCCCACCTCGGTGGGGTTGGAGATGTAGACCATGCCCGGCTGGACCTCGTGCTCGTGGGTGGGGTTGGCGCGGTGTTCCTCAACGGCGGCGCGGACCTGGGCCGCCGTGATCTTGCCCGCGGTGGACGGCAGCGGCAGGCACTTGTGGCCGGTGGCTTCCACGGAGCCGGTCTCATGCACATGGATGTGGCCGGTGTCGGCGCACAGCACGCCCTGCCACGGCTTCAGCGCCGCGTCGATCACAGTCAGATTGGCCTGGGTGGCGCCCACAAAAAAGTGTACGGCGGCGTCGGGGGCGTCGCACAGCGCGCGGATCTTGTCCGCCGCGGCGGCGCAGTACGCGTCCTCGCCGTAGCCGGGGGTCTGTTCCAGGTTGGTCTTTTGCAGCAGGTCCAGCACCGGCTGGGCCGCGCCCTCGCCGTAGTCACATTCAAAACGGATCATATCAAGAGGTCCCCTTTCTGTCAGCATATTCTTTATTATAACAGGGCGGCGCGCGCCTTGCAATGGCAGGGCGGATGGGTATATAATGACTCTATATGTGTGAGAAAGGAAGGTACCTGCAATGGAACCGAAAAAAACAAGAGAGAGCTTTGCCTCTCGCCTGGGATTTATCCTGGTCAGTGCAGGGTGCGCCATTGGCATCGGCAATGTCTGGCGCTTCCCCACCGTCACCGGGGAAAATGGCGGCGGCGTTTTTGTGCTGTTCTACCTGCTGTTTCTGGTCACCATGGGCATCCCGGTGCTGACGATGGAACTGGCCGTGGGCCGCGCGGGGCACGGCAGCGCCGGTGTGGCGTACAAGGCGCTGGAACCCAAGGGCAGCAAGTGGCACCTGCACGGCTGGGCCTGCATGGCGGGCTGCGTGCTGCTGATGATGTATTACACGACGGTCGCCGGGTGGATGGTGGACTACTTTGTGCGCTTCCTGACCGGCGGGTTCACGGGCGCGGCCAATGCGGAGGCCGTCTTTAACGAGGCGCTGGCGAACCCCGGGGAACAGGTGCTGTGGATGGCGCTCATCACGGTGGCCGGGTTCCTGATCTGCGCCCGTGGGCTGCGGGGCGGCCTGGAACGCATCGGCAAATGGATGATGGGCGCGCTGATCCTGCTGATTTTGGTGCTGGTGGCCCACAGCTTTGTGCTGGACGGCGTGGGCGAGGGCCTGGCCTTCTACCTGCTGCCGGACTGGGAGCGCGCGGCTGAACAGGGCATCGGCAACGTCATCATGGCGGCCATGAACCAGTCCTTCTTCACCCTCAGCCTGGGCATCGGCGCCATGGAGATTTTCGGCAGCTACATGGACCGCAAGTTCGCCCTGCCGGGCGAGGCGGCGCGGATCTGCGTGCTGGATACCTTTGTGGCGATCTGCGCGGGCCTGATCATCTTCCCGGCCTGCTTCACCTTCGGCGTTTCGCCGGACTCCGGCCCGCAGTTGATCTTCGTCACGCTGCCGCAGGTGTTCCAGAACATGGCGGGCGGCCGCCTGTGGGGCGCGCTGTTCTTCCTGTTCATGACCTTTGCCAGCTTTACCACCGTGATCGCGGTGTTTGAAAACCTGATCGCCACCGTCATGGACCAACTGGGCTGGACGCGCCGCAAGACCTGCATAGCGGGCGCCGTGGCGCTGACCGTGCTGGGCCTGCCCTGCGCGCTGGGCTTCAACCTGCTCGGCGGCGTGCAGATCCTGGGCCCCGGCACCACGATCCTGGACTTTGAGGACTTCCTGGTCAGCAACCTGCTGCTGCCGGTGGGCAGCCTGATCTACCTGCTGTTCTGCGTCACCCGCTGGGGCTGGGGCTTCGACAAGTACCTCAAGGAGTGCAACACGGGCGACGGCCTGAAGATGCCGCGCGGGTTCAAGGTCTATTTCCGTTACATCCTGCCCATTCTGATCGCGGCCATCCTGATCCAGGGATTGCTGTGAGCCGCTTTTCCTGCAAAATATAAGGCCGCGGGTGCGGGACGAAGTTTCGTCCCGCACCCGGTTTTATGTTCGGGCGTCAAGAAGCGGCAGCATGGATTTTCGCCGTCCCCTTGCAGTCTTGGGAATGGCGTGCTATAATGCGCATTGCGTTACCGGCGACGATCACGCGGGATTTTGTCTGCATTCATGTAAAGGAGGTACAGATATGAAGTTTGAAAAAATTGACTGCGGAAACGGAAGCATGGTTGCCGTATCGAGCGAGGATATGGTCATCACCGGCGTGGATTCCGCGCTCGATCTGCTCATGTCTGCCCGATATGAGGCGGACACGACGTATCTGATCGTGGATAAAAAGAATATCGTGGAGGATTTCTTCATCCTGAGCAGCGGCCTGGCGGGGGAAATTCTTCAAAAATTCATCAACTACGGCGCCAAAATTGCCATTTACGGCGACTTTTCGCATTATACAAGCAAGCCGCTGCAAGACTTTATCTACGAAAGCAACAAGGGCAGGGACGTGTTCTTTGTTGCGACCAAAGAAGAAGCCATTGAAAAAATGAGCCAGAATATTTGACAGATAAAATTCCCCTGTTGGTTCGCTGTGTGTGGACCCAACGCAAACGCGGCCATGCTTGTGCATGGCCGCGTTTTTGCAGGCGGGGGAACAATACTCACCGCCCATAGACCAGATGGCGCAGGCGGTCGTCCGGGGCAAAGCGTTTTTTCCGCGGGTCGCCCTCCGCGCGCCGGATCTGCAGGGTCCTCAAATCAAAGACGGAACTCCAGATCGTTTCAAAGTTGGGGTCATCGTATTGGCACATAAAGCCGTATTCGCCCCGCAGCAGGCGTTCGGCCGCTGCGGCGGGGGCGCCCGTGAAGCGCGCCGGGAAACTGTCCATCACGGTCTGGTAGCGCCGTTCGGAACCGTAGTCGTCGCCGCGGGCCGCGTCGAAGGGTTTCATCTCGGCGGAAGTAAAGCTGTTGACGGTACACACGATCCGGTCCCCGCCGAACGCCACGGGGCCCCGTATGCGCTGGGTAGCGGGAGTACATTCCGCCACGACCATCCGGCCGCTTTTGTCCGCCAGCAGGATGTTGCAGTTGGACGCCACCGGCAGTTCCCGCAGCAGGTCCAGCGCGCAGGGCACGGAATCCGCCTTTTCGAGCAGATAGCGCACGATAAAGCAGGAGTTGAAACCGGGGCGTATCCGGGCAAGGGGCGTCATAACAAAGGTCATGGCGACGGCCAGGCCGTGTTCGTTGAGCCCCTCCTCGCCGTTGATGAAGGAGGATGTGGTCAGGATAAAACGGTTGCCGCCAAGCGGGGCGTACAGCTCGCTTTTGCTGCCTTTTTTCAGGTAGGGCGGCAGGTCGTTGTTCCGGCCGTAGAGCACGCGGCCGTCTTTGACACAGGCGAAGGCGGTGCAGCCCCGGAGTTCGACCGGGATGTTGGCGTCCAGATTGTACATGCAGCAGCCCATGCACAGCATCCAGGCGGCGAACGTGTCATAGTCTGCGCCGATGGTGTCGCTCACGCCCCGGATCTCGGCGCAGACTTCCGGGAAAAATTCCCGCAGGAGTGCTTCGCTCTGCTTCCCGTGCGCAAGCTGGAACCGGTCCAGATGCAGCGGAAAGGTTACCCCGCATTTCTGGAAGATCCGGCCCCGCCTGACGCCCATCTGGTAGTGGGCGCCTTTCAGCCGCAGGTGGTACATCCTTCGCCTCCTGCACTCTTTTTAATGCCGACCCAGACTTCGGAATGGCCGCCGGTGGGGATCTCGCGGCAGACGGGGTAAACTTCAACGTCCGGCAGCCCGGCGTACTCATACCCCGAAAAAGGCAGCCACTCGGTATAAAACTTTTTGAAGATGCTCTGCACATTTTCCTGGAAAGGGCCGCTGCTTTCAAAGACGGCCCAGGTGGCCTGCGGGATCTCAAGGGCATACATGCCCGGCGGGGCGGGGGCGTCGGTGACGGCGGCGATGTAGTAAAAGAAATCCTGCGGGCCGTTGTAGACGCTGACGCCCAGGATCTGCTGCGGTTCCCGGTCGATCAGGCGGCAAACTTCGGCAAAGCGGCGGTCGCCCAGAACGGCCGCCCAGAACTTGGGGATCTGGCGCTGGTTTTCCTCCATATCCGGCACCAGCGGCGTGCGGATGCCGACGATGCGCAGGGGCGGTTTTTCTGCAATGTGGTAGGGCATGGCGCTTCCTCCTGTGACTTGAACGGAAAAACGGATCGCCGGGTAGGCGTTCAGCGTGCTGCCGCGGTTCCTGGCTGCGGCGGGGCTCAGGTTGTGAACGCTCTGAAAAGCCCGGTTGAAGGCGGTGGGGGAAGTGTAGCCGTATTTCAACGCCACGTCGATCACCCTGGCGTCGGTGCGCTGCAGCTCAAACGCGGCCTGCGTCATCCTGCGGCGGCGGACATATTCCGAAAGGGAAATGCCGGCCACATACGAAAAGACCCGCTGGAAATACACCGGCGAACAGCAGGCGATCCGGGCGGCTTCCTCATAGGAAAGGTCGCCGTCCAGGTGGTCCTCGATGTAGTCGATGGCGGCGCTCAGATTTTTCAGCCATTCCATTCCCGGTCCCTCCTTCCGTTATCAGTATACACAGGGAAGCGGGGTCTGTCCTCGCTTTTTCTGCCCGGTTTTGTGAACTTTGGCCCGCTGCGCGGCGGGTGCAAAAAGCAAAAACGGCACAGCCGAAGCTGCGCCGTCCCCAAAAGGCGTATGCGTTTGTGGCGCCGTGCGGTGTTCACTGTAATTTTTCCGCCAGCCAGCGGTGCATCTCGGCCCGCATGGCAGCAAAGGCTTCGGCGGTGGCGGGGTTCTCGGTGGGGAAGTCCAGCAGCTTCCACAGCCAGCCCTGTTCGTTGACGGCCCGCAGGCTTTCCGGGTAGCACAGTTCAAACACCAGCGAAGCATGGCCCACGGCGTTGTCGGCGGGCCAGTGCTTGAGGGTGCGCAGCACACAGTGGTGCGCGTAAAACGCCTGCAGCACCTCCGGCGTCACGGGGCTTTGCCGCAGCGCCGCGGTGGAAACATTGTAGATCTCCTCCATGGGCACTTCCACGTTCACGCGCAGGATGTCCACCTTGTCGGCGTCCCGCAAAATCTGGCAGAACATCCGGGTGCGTCCGTCCAGGTCCTCCGGCAGGCGGTAGGCGCTGTGCCAGGCCACGGCGGTGCGCAGCAGTTCGTCCCAGGCGGGGTCGTCCAGATAATCCCGGATGCGCCCCTCCGCAAACAGCACCTGGGCGCTCATGGCCGCATGGTCGATGGATTCGGCGTCGTTGAAGGTGCCGTACCGGCGCAGCTGCTCAAAACGGCCCACATCGTGCAGCAGGCCGCACAGCCAGGCCAGGTCGCGGTCGTCCGGCGGCAGCGCCAGACTGGCGGCGATGCGGTCGCACAGGGCGGCCACCCGGTAGGTGTGGTCGATCTTCAGCTTGACCTTGGGGTCGGAAGCATTGTAGCGGGCCGCGTAACCGGCAAAAGCGTCCAGGGCGCGGCGGCGGTCAAAAGACATGGCGTGCAACCTCCTTTTTCGGCAGCAAAATGCCCGGCGGGCGTGAATGCGCCGCCTTTACTGCTATTGTAGCACGAATTGGCAGAACGCAAAAGAAGGAATGCGATATACGACGAAGTGCATATAATTTGTTCAACATATTCATAAAACTTGACATTTATGCCGAAAAACGCTATTCTTTATATAAACCATATCGACTGTGTCTGCAGGGCCATATTGCGGTTTCCGCCCGGCGGGAATGCACGGCGCGCAGGGGCGGCCCGGAACCTTTATGGAAAGGTGGTGCGTGTGATGAACGCCAAAGGCGACGCCAACCGAAGTGTCCGTATGACCAAACAGCGGCTGTATCAGGCGCTCATCCAACTGCTGCAGGAAAAAGAACTGCGGGAGATCACGGTGCGGGAACTGACCGAACTGGCCGGGATCAGCCGGGGGACTTTCTACTTCCATTATGCGGACATCTACGCCCTGATGGACCAGATGGAAGCGGCCCAGCTTGACCATCTGTGCGAGCTGATGGATGCGCTGGTGCCCAGCATCTCGCAGGAGGATGTGCCGCCCGCGCTGGTGACGCTGTTTGAGTATTTGTATGAGAACCGCGATGTCTGCCGCGCCCTGTACGGCAAAAGCTGGGAGTCGGACTTTACCCGCAGCGCCAAGGAAGTCATCTGCCGCCGGTGCATGGGGTGCCTGGTGCCGGATGGGGCTTCGCTGCGGCAGCAGTATTTGATGACCTTCGCGGTCAACGGCTGCTTCGGCTGTATTGCCGCGTGGCAGGCGCAGGGCTACCGCCCCGCCCCTGAGGAGATGGCCGTGATCACCTGGCAGGCGATCCGTGCGGTAAAAGACAAGCTGTAACGCGCAGATTTTCGTTGCTTTTCGCAGCGTACTACGGTATAATAAAACAGTAGTGTTTGCCCGCGCCGCGGGCCGGAAAAGGAGAGTTGTACACCATGGGATTTTTTGACTTTTTGAAAAAGACGCCGCAGGCTCAGCCCGCGGCCCCCACGTTCCCGATGATGCTGGCTGCCGACGCCAAGGGCGCCGTTGTGCCGATGGAGCAGATCCCCGACGAAGTATTTGCGCAGGGCATCCTGGGCAAGTGCTGCGGTATTGAGCCGTCCGAGGGCAAGGTCTACGCGCCGGTGGACGGCACCATCAGCCAGGCGCCGGAAAGCGGCCATGCGCTGGGCATCGAAGGTGCCGGCGGCGTGGAAGTGCTGATCCATGTGGGCGTCGATACCGTCGAGATGAAGGGCGACGGCTTCAGCCCCAAAGTCAAGGAGGGCGACAAGGTCAAGAAGGGCCAGCTTCTGCTGGAGATGGACCTTGCCAAGATCGCCGCGGCCAACCATCCGGCGGTGGTCATCACTGTTATCACCAACACGGACGATTTTGCGGACGTGGAACTGGTGGCTTCCGGCACGGTGGAGCCGGGCGCGGACCTGCTGAAGATCAGCAAGTAAGCCAGACAAAGTACATAAAAGGGACTGCCGGTTTTTACCGGCAGTCCCTTTTTGTATGGCTTGATGGGCGGCAGGGCCGCGCGCCCGCGCCGAAGAAAAAGCGCCCGGACGCCCGCCCGTGAGGGTTCTTGGCCGCGCTTATTGCAGGCCCTCAAAATCCGCGGTGCGGATGGCTTCCTGCAGGTCGTTGATAAAGCAGCTCACATGGTAACCGTCGCATACCGCATGGTGGACCTGGACGGCCAGGGGAATCCTGTACCGCCCCTCGGTCTGCCGGTACTGCCCCAGGGTGAAGATCGGCAGCAGGTGGTCAAAGGATCTCAGGTTCAGATTGAACCCGTCGAACGAAGTCCAGGGAATCATGGAAACATTAAAGACGTTTTCCGGCACGGGGGACTTGGGCGTCATGGCGTGGATGGCTCCGAAACGCTGCATATCCTCGTCATAGCGGCGGCAGAAGGTGCCGTAATCTTCGGAAAAATCCGTCCAGATGTTGGAAAAGGTTTTGGTGTCCTGATGGAACACGGTATAGAAGGGCAGCATCCCGCGGTAGACCACCAGCGTACCGTCCGGGCGCAGCGCCGTGCGGAACGCTTCGTGCCGGTTTACCGTCTTGGTGAGGAAGTAGAGCAGGGCAGGGTAGAGTTTCTGCCGCGTTGCTTTCAGGTTCGTGATGTCCAGTTTGGTGGTTAGGCTGTAGGTGCAGGGCACGTTCTGCAGGTAGTGTTCAAAATATTCTTTCCGGGGCCAGGTGTCCCGGTCGATCACACGGTATTCCATAAAAAGCGTGTCTCCTTTATTCGCTTTCCGCCTGCCCGGTGTGCCACCAGTCGGGCAGCAGGTCTTTCAGGCGGACGGTTCTGCGGCGCTCGTAGTCGCACAGGATCTCAATCTCGCCCGCGTCGCCGCCCAACTGCATCATCAGTTCCCGGCAGGCGCCGCAGGGCATACCGGCTTTTCCGTCCGGCATGACCGCGACGATCCGGGTGATCCGGCTCTCGCCGTTCGTGATCATGTGGGCGATGGCGTTGCGCTCGGCGCACATGCCCAGCGAACAGGCCGTGTCGATACATACGCCGGTGTACAGGCTGCCTGCCGGGGTGAGCAGCGCGGCAGCGACCGCCCCGGCTTCGACCAGCGGGGAGATGTTCCGCGCATACTGCACCTTTCTGGCGGCGATGTACAGGCGGTCCCAGTCGCCGTCGTACCAGGCAAGGGCGCGCTGTTCCATCTCGCGCACAAAACGCTCCTTGCCGTCGCAGTAGCCTTCGATATCATAGGGGAACTTCTGCGCAAGCGCCTTCTTGAGCGCCGCGTATTCTTCCCGCGCCGCCGCGTGGGCGCGCATATATTCCCGGAACGCCAGATGCCGCCCGATGTTGTCCCAGTCGTCCGCCTGGAAAATGTGGATCTGGTGGGTGCGCTCGTCGCCGCCTTTGCGCAGGTAGCGCCGTCCCGCGATCCCGAACTCGCCCATGTATTCGTACCCGATCCCGGCGAACTGCTGCGCGGCGGCGTCCACGGCTTCCAGGCTGCGGACCACGGCCAGAATGTCGATGATCGGCTTGGCGGCCAGCCCCGGCACCGATGTGCTGCCGATATGGTAGATCGAAAGGCCGTTGTCCTGCAGGATGGCGGCGATTCGGGCGCGCTCCTCCTCATAGAGCCGCGGCCACTCGGCGCGGTAGTCCGATACGGTCACATGCTGTGCCATAGTGCGATACCTCCCGTTTTTTGTGTTTTGCGCCCGGTTTTGCGGGGCGCTTCCATTCTACCACAATTTCGGGGCCGTGGGAACGGGGGCGCGGCCAAAACACGCCGGGCAACGCCTTGCGGCGCGCCCGGTTTTATGGTACGATAGAAGCAAGATTTTGAGGAAAGAAGAGGAAGCTGTATGAGTGCAATTTTAGCCGTCTGCGGGGAATCCTTCTGCGCGATGGTCAGCGACGGCCGCCTGGTGGAAGAACCCATCACCGGCCCCGAACCCCGGATCGTCAATGAGGACGTGCCCAAGGTGCGCAAAGTGAACCGCAACGTGCTGGTGGGCTTTGCGGGCGACGCTTTGGCCGCCGTGCAGATCATCAACGCGCTGGACGAATACGAGACCCAGTACCTTACGCTGGAAAAGATCGTCAAGATCCTTTGCAGCAAAGCGCCCTCGGTGCGGGTGCAGCCGGTGGGCGTGCGCCTGCTGGTGGGCGGCCGTAACCGCAAGGGGCAGTTCGTGCTGACCACCCTGGGCAGCGCCGAGCAGTATGTGCCCCAGGTGCAGCCCGCCCGCGCGGGCGCGTACCTGATCGAGGGCGCCTGCTCCCATACCGAGATCGCGCCCTGGCTGGAACAGGAGGTCAAGCCGCAGGCGGCCGCGTGGCACAGCCTGGACGATATTGCCCACACGCTGGACGGCTGCATCGCCAAACTGGCCGAGCAGGACAAGAGCGTAAACACCCATTATTTCCGGGAACTGGTCATGTGATGGGCAAAGCCGCCGCATTTTCTGCCGCAAAGGCGGAATTTGGGGTTGACGAACGGCGGCTTCGGTGGTACAGTAAGGGCGGGCAAAAAGCCCGCCCTGTTATTTTGCAAAAAGCGAGGTGGTTGTCATGGATGCACCCAGTAGTCCCAGTCCTGTGTACCGATGCAAAAATATGGCAGCCATCCTGTTGCGTGGGGACGGGTCCAGCCGTGCGTCAGCCTGACGCGGGGCCGGGCTTTGCGTTGCATTGCCCCTGCGCGAAATAAAACAGCCGGCTGCCATCCGAAAGGAGGCAGCTTTTTTATGTCTGATACTGCGATCATGACCCTCAAGACCATGCTGGGCCACCTGGACGACGCCAAAAAATACCAGAGCCTGCGCGATGTGATGGAAACGCTGCCCGCCCCCGACCTGGCGGCGGTGTTTGAGGATCTACCCCCGGAAAAACTGTCGGTGCTGTTCCGCCTGTGCCCCAAGGACCTGGCGGCCGAGGTCTTTGCCAAGCTGACTTCGGAAACGCAGCAGGCGCTGATCGACGGCCTGACCGATACCGAGCTGAAAGCCGTGGTGGATGAACTGTTCGTCGATGATGCGACGGATCTGGTGGAAGAAATGCCCGCCGGTGTTGTCAAGCGCATTCTGGCCCAGGCGGACCCCGCGACCCGCCGCATGATCAACGAACTGCTCCAGTACCCGCAGGATTCCGCCGGCGGCGTGATGACTACCGAATTCATGGAACTGCGCCCCGAAATGACGGTGGCCCGCGCCATGGAGGAGATCCGCGCCCACGGCGTGGATAAAGAGACCATCAACAACTGCTACGTCACCGACGAGGACCGCACGCTCATCGGCGTGGTATCGCTGCGGGCGCTGGTGCTGGAAAAGGACGAGGCCCGCCCCATCCGTGATATGATGGACGCCAACGTCGTCAGCGTCAGCACGACCACCGACCAGGAACAGGTCTCCCGTATGTTTGAAAAATACGGCTTCCTGGCCATCCCCGTGGTGGATGCCGAAAAGCGGCTGGTGGGCATCGTCACCATCGACGACGCCATTTCCATCCTGCGGGACGAAGCCAGCGAGGACTTTGCCAAGATGAACGCCCTGGCCCCGGCGGACCGCCCCTACTTTAAGCAGTCCATGTGGAGCCTGTACAAGAGCCGCGCGCCCTGGCTGATCTTCCTGATGGTCAGCGCCACCTTCTCCAGCATGGTCATCCGCAGCTATGAAAGCGCGCTGGCCGCCGTGACGGTGCTGACCGCCTACATCCCCATGCTGACCGATACCGGCGGCAACGCGGGCAGCCAGAGCACGTCCACGATCATCCGCGGCATGGCGGTGGGGGATGTACGTCCCCGCGATCTGCCGCGCATCCTGTGGCGGGAGTTCCGCGTGGCGCTGCTGTGCGGCGGCACGCTGGCGGTGTGCAACTTCTTCAAGCTGCTGTTCCTGGACCGGGTGCCCGCGCCGGTGGCGCTGACCGTCTGCCTGACGCTGGTGGGCACGGTGCTGCTCTCCCAGTTGATCGGCGGCGCACTGCCCGCCATTGCGGAAAAGTTCAAGATCGACCCGGCCGTTATGGCTTCGCCGCTCATCACCACCATCGTGGATACCACCACGCTGCTGCTCTATTTCAATATCGCCAAGCTGGTGCTGCATCTCTAAGCCCCGGTTTGCAAAAAAGATCCCCGCCCGGTTGTTCCGGGCGGGGATCGCTGTTATTCGGTCACTGGGGCGCGATGTCGAAGCGGTAGATCGTGGTGGAGCTGTAGGGGGCGTCCGGCAGCAGCGTCGTATCCGGGAAGTCCGGGTGGTTGGGCGCGTCGGGGAACTCCTCGGTCTCCAGGCAGACGGCGTCGCGTTTCTGGTAGTGGGCGCCGTCCTTGCAGTCGGTGGCGGGGTTCAGGTAGTTGGCGGTGTACAGGTGCATGCCGGGCAGCGTGGTCAGCACTTCCATGCGGATGCCCGTCTGCGGGCCGGTCACCCAGGCTGCATGGCGCAGGCCGGTGTCGCGGATGATGTAGCAGTGGTCGTAGCCGCACGCCTGCTTCAGGGCAGGGTAGTCCGCTTCGATATCCAGGCCCAGGGTCTTTTCCTCGGTAAAGTCCATGGGGGTGCCCGCCACCGGGATGCGGCGGCCCGTGGGCACGCTGGTGTCGTCCGCTTCCAGGTAGGCATCGGCGTCCACACTGACGCGGTGGCCCAGCACAGTGCCGCTGTCGTGGCCGTTGAGGTTGAAGTAGCAGTGGTTCGTCAGGTTGCAGACCGTCGGGGCGTCCGTGGTGGCGGTGTAGCGGATCATCAGCCCGCTGTTCACCAGCTGATACTGGATCTCCAGATCCAGATTGCCGGGGAAGCCGTCGGTCCCGTCGGGGCTGTGGGCGGTCATCGTCACGCAGTCGCCCTCGCCGGGGGTGGGTTCCACGTCGAATACCGTGTGGTTGAACCCGTGCAGGCCGCTGTGCAGGCAGTTCCCGTTCTGGTTGGCCGTCACGTGGACGATCTCCTCATACAGCGGGAACTGCGCCCCGCCGATGCGGTTGGCAAACCGGCCCACCGCGGCGCCCATGCTGTCGGTGTTCAGCTCATAGTCGGCGGCGGTGGGGTAGCCCAGCGCCACGTCCACCGGGTTGCCCTTGCGGTCCTTCACCACGATCTTGTGGATCACGGCCGCGTAGGTCAGCAGATGGACTTCGATCTGGTCGTTCTTCAGCACGGCGCACTGGATGGGCGTCCCGGCTGTGGTTTTGCCGAATTCGGTGATGGAAACAGACATCGTTATGCCTCCTCGGTGTGATCGGGTTCGGGCTGCCGGGCCAGATCGTAGCGCACGCTTTCCGCCACGCTGCCGGTGCCATAGTTGAGCATGCGGTTCACACGGCTGACCGTCGCGCTGGAAGCGCCGGTCTCGCGCCGGATCTCGCTGTACACCTTGCCCTGCAACAGGCAGGCGGCCACCGCGTAGCGTTGTTCCAGCGTGTGCAGTTCGGTGACCGCGCACAGGTCGTCAAAAAAACGGATGCATTCATCCAGGGTGTTCAGCCGCAGGATCGCTTCATACAAAGCGGTGTTGCGCGGCGTCTGGTCGGGGGTGTTCGGGCGCATAGGCGCCTCCTTTTTGTCAAGATGTTTCAAGTTTGCAGTATGTTTACCCATATTTTAGCAAACCTGCCCAACTTAGTCAATACTGTAAACAGGTAAAGCGCCGCGCCCGGCGGGATATTTGCGCCGCCCCTCTTGCACCTTTTGGCAAAGAACGGTATTATAGTAGCACTGGTGTTCCCGCGCCCTCTTTGGGGGCGTGCGGGGGCTGGCTGCTTTCGCATATTGACGCGGTCCGGACCGCGGATCTCTCTATAAAAAGAAAGGAAGGGCGTATCATGCCGATCCAACTGATGATTTTTTACCGGGTGCTGGGCATCCTGCTGCTGGTGCTGTCGGTGGCCGCCGTGTGGGAAAAGTACCGCACGGTACACGGCGCCACGCTGCTGCCGGGGCGCATCCTTGACTGCCGCAAGGGCGGGCGCACCAGCCCGCGCAAGGGGGCAGGCGGGTATCGCTATCTGGTGGAGATCCACGCCGGCGGCGAACGGCTGGAAATGGAAACGAACGATTCACTGTGGTACAGCCATGACCGTATGCAGGGCAAAAGCGTGATGGTCTGGTACAAGCCCGGCCGCCCGCTGCTGGAACGCAAGAGTTTCGGCACCGAACTGCTGGCCGTGGGGATGGCCGCGCTGGGGCTTTTCTTCCTGTTTTTGCAGTAAAAGCAGAAAAAATACCCCAAAGATTGAACCGTTGTACTTGGTATCAGGCGTGCAGTTGTGCTATACTGGGCACAAGCCGCCGGAAGGAACGTAAATGGACTGGATTTTGTATGTTCTTTTGATCTTGGCGCTGGTGGGGGATGTGCTGCTGGGCGTGCTGCTGGCGCGCAGCCGCCGCCAGCCCCGGCAGGAATCGGCCGACGATTTTGTGCGTGCCATGACCCCGGTGCTGCAAAGCGAGACCGACCTGCTGGCGGAACAACTGCGCGCCATCCAGGGCGAGACCGCCCGCACCACCACCGCGAGCCTGCGGGATTTTTCCGCCGTGCTGGCAGAAAACCAGCGCCAGAACGCCGCCGCCAGCACCGCGCGGCTGGATGCCATCGACCGGGCGGGCGCCGCCCGCCAGAAGGCTGCCAACGACGCGATGCTGGCCCAGTTGACGATGCTGGAAAACCGCATCAAAAGCCTGGAGGATTCCAATGCCAACCGTTTGGAAGGCGTGCGCGGCGCGCTGGTGCAGGGGTTGAACGTGATCCGTGCCGACAACAGCAAAAAGCTGGACGAGATCCGCGGCACGGTGGAGGAGAAGTTGCAGGATACGCTGCAAAAGCGCATCAGCGATTCGTTCCGCACGGTCAGCGCCCAACTGGAACAGGTCTATAAGGGCCTGGGTGAAATGCAGACGCTGGCGGCCGATGTGGGCAGCCTCAAACAGGTATTGTCGGGGGTCAAGACCCGCGGCATCCTGGGCGAGGTGCAGTTGGGGGCCATCCTGGAACAGATCCTGGCCCCCGGGCAGTATGCCTGCAACGTGGCCACGGTGCCCGGCAGCAGCAACCGGGTGGAATTTGCCGTCAAGCTGCCGGGGCAGAGCGGCACGGTCTGGCTGCCCATTGACGCCAAATTCCCCGGCGACACCTATGCCCGCCTGCAGGCGGCCCAGCAGCGCGGCGACGCGGCGGCCACCGCCGCCATGCGCAAGGCGCTGTTCAGCGTGCTGCGGCAGGAGGCCAAGGACATCCACGAAAAATATATCGAGGTCCCCTATACCACCAGCTTCGGCATCCTGTTTCTGCCTTTTGAGGGATTGTATGCCGAGGTCGTTTCCAGCGGCGTGACCGAGATATTGCAGCGCGACTACCAGATCACCGTGGCGGGGCCGTCCACCATGGCGGCGCTGCTCAACGCGCTGCAGATGGGCTTCCGCACGCTGGCGATCCAGAAGCGTTCCGGCGAGGTCTGGGCGGTGCTGGGGGCGGTCAAGACGGAATTTGAAAAGTTCGGCGCGGGGCTGCAGCAGATGCAGCGCCATCTGAACCAGACCGGCTCCGATCTGGAAGAACTGATCGGGCCGCGCAGCCGCGCCATCACCCGCAAGCTGGAATCGGTCCAGCAGCTTGACCCGGACGCCGCAGCCAACGTGCTGGGGCTGGAACAGCCGGGCAAAAATGCATAGACCGGCATTTGCCGTGTCAGAAACTTCTGATATCAGGGAGGAAACCACCATGATCCGTATCATTACCGATTCCGCCGCCGATCTGACGGCGCGGGACCTGGCGCAGCCCGGGGTCGTCGTCGTCCCCATGTGCATCACCTTTGCCGATGATACGACCGTCGAGGACGGCGGCCGCATGACCAAAGACGAATTCTTTGAGCGCCTGGCGACGGACTCCCGCCTGCCGCGCACCAGCCAGCCCAGCCTGGCGGCTTTTATGGAAGCCTACGCCGACGCCGAACTGGCCGGGGATGAAGTCATCGTCATCACCATTGCGGAAAAGCTGTCCGGCACCTACCAGAGCGCCCGGCTGGCCGCCGAGGATGTGGACACCAAAGTCTACGTCGTCAACTCCGAGAGCGCGACCCAGGGCGAGGCGCTTATCGTCCGGGAAGCCGTGCGCCTGCGGGACGAGGGCCTGACGGCGGAACAGATCGTGGCAGAACTGGAACGGTTCAAAAAGCGTGTGCGCATCGTGGCCGTGGTGGACAGCCTCAAGCACCTGCAAAAGGGCGGGCGTATCCCGGCGGCGGTGGCCATCGTCGGCGGCGCGCTGGGCATCAAGCCGGTCATTGCGGTGCAGGACAGCGCCGTTAAACTGGTGGGCAAGGGCCGCGGCCGCCCCGGCGCCATGGTCGCCATGTTCAAGCAGCTGGACGAGATGGGCGGCATCGACACCGATTACCCCTGCGCCGTGCTGTACAGCGATGAAAAGCAGATGGCGGGCCCGGTACACCACTATCTGGCGCAGAACCTGAAACTGGAGGATATCGAGACCTGCCAGATCGGCGCGACCATCGGCACCCACATCGGCCCCCGCGCGGCGGGCGTTGCCTTCGTGGCGAAAGAAACGGTCTGAGTACCCCGGACATTCCAGAAAAACAGCCGCGCGCCCCGGCCGGGGCGCGCGGTTTTGTGCAGCCATCTACCTATATAAATAAAGTATAAAGAGACCCGCCCCGCGGAACTTCCGCAGGGCGGGTCTTGTTATAGTTGTGGGGGAAGGGTTACTTCTTGTCCTCGCGGGGAGAGGTGACTTTATTCAGCAGGTAGACGGCCAGAATGATAACGCCGATCACCAGGAAGATGCCCAGCATGCCCACCAGCAGCATGGGCAGCGTCGTGGAAAGGGATGCAAAATTCATACAAAACGCCTCCTTACATTCCCATCAGGGTCAGGATCAGGCCGCCGGCGATGACCGACGCGATCTGGCCGGAAACATTGACGCTGATGGAGTACATCAGCAGGAAATTCTGGTTATCTTCGGCAAGGCCCATCTGGTTGACCACACGGCCGCTCATGGGGAAGGCCGAGATACCGGCCGCGCCGATCATCGGGTTGATCTTCTTGCCTTCCGGCAGGAACAGGTTCAGCAGCTTGGCAAACATCACGCCGCCCGCCGTGTCGAACACGAAGGCCACCAGGCCCAGGCCCATGATGAGCAGGGTGTCGAACTTGACGAACTTGTCGGCGGTCATCTGGCCGGCTACCGTCAGGCCCAGCACAATGGTGATCAGGTTCGCCAGCACGTTCTGCGCGGTCTCAGACAGGGAGTTCAGCACGCCGCATTCGCGGATCAGGTTGCCGAACATCAGGAAGCCGACCAGCGCCACGCTGGCGGGGGCGATCATGCCGGCCAGGATGGTGACGACGATGGGGAACAGGATCTTGGTGGTCTTGGTCACGCTGCCCTTGCGGTACGGCATGCGGATCATGCGCTCTTTCTTGGTGGTGCACAGGCGGATGACCGGCGGCTGCACGATGGGCACCAACGCCATATAGCTGTAGGCCGCCACCATGATGGCACCCAGGTACTTGCTGCCCAGGGTGTTCGCCACGAAGATCGACGTGGGGCCGTCGGCCGCGCCGATGACCGCGATGGAAGCCGCGTCCGGCAGGTCAAAGAACAGGCCCGACAGCGCCAGCGTGAAGAAGATGCCGAACTGCGCCGCCGCGCCGAACAGCATCAGCCAGGGTTTTTCCAGCAGGGGGCCGAAGTCGATCATCGCGCCGATGCCGATGAACAGCAGCAGCGGGAACAGTTCGTTGGACATGCCCGCTTCAAACAGCGCGGAGATGGGGCCCTCGGTATCGCCCTGGGTGATCGCGCCCGAAAGCGGCAGGTTCACCAGGATCGCGCCGAAGCCCATGGGGACCAGCAGGCTCGGCTCCATCTTTCTGACGATGCCCAGGTAGACCAGCAGGCCGCCGATGGCCCACATGACCACCATCTGCCAGGTCAGGTTGCCGAAATTCGAGAACAGCCCGGCAAAGGTTTGCAGAATATCCATGTTGAGAGATTCCTCCTTGTTTTTTATGGGAGTAAAGCAAAAAAAGACTTTTACCGCAGCGGTGCCCGCCGCGGCAAAAGTCTCAGTGCTCAGGTAGGGCCCCGGGGCGCGTGCACCCGTGATGACGAAGCCAAACGCGCGGTCTGCTCGGAGCCGTGCCGCTTACTCCCTTTTGCCTCGTGATTTAGTATAACAGTTCCCGCTGTGAAATACAAGACGCGAAGGTGCAAAAGAGCTGCGATGTTTTTTGGGCAGTCTGACCAAAAATGTGTTGACAAATGCCGCGCTTACCGCTATGATAGAGATGTTCGTATCTGCCAAGTGGAGAGTTTTTCATGCAAAGAGTGGACGATGATCTTCTTGCGCGCGCGCAACAGGGGGAGGAAGCAGCGCTGGCTGCCCTGATCGCCCGTATGATGCCGGCGATCCGCAAGGGGGCTGCCGCATTCCGGGCACCCGGCCTTGATTTTGAGGATGCCGTGCAGGAAGGGCTGATCGGTCTGTTCCAGGCGGTGCGGGGCTACCGTCCCGCCCAGGGCACGCCCTTTGCGGCGTATGCCGCCGCCTGCATCCACCATGCGCAGCAGGATGCGCAGCGCGCGGCTCTGCGCAAAAAGCACGCGCCGCTGAATTTCAGCGTGCCGCTGCCGGACGCCGAGCATATCACCCAGCCGGGGCCGGAGGAACTGGCCATCGAGGGGGAGCGGTATGCCGCCACCCTGCAGCGTGTGCAGACAGACCTGTCCGCCCTGGAACGCCGGGCGCTGGTCGCCAGTGTCCACGGGCAGTCCGCGGCGCGCACGGCACAGGAACTTGGCGTTTCCCCCAAAACCGTGGCCAACGCGCTGGCCCGCGCACGCCGCAAACTTCGCGGCGCGTGATCCCATCAGGATTCAGGCACTTGCCTGGTCATATTACAACTTGCCCCAGTAGCGCCTAAAACACTCCGTTGGTCCGTTCCATATGCGTTGGTTTAGATTCTTCCGCGGGCAAAACAAACAGAGGAGATACCCATTATGTTCGAAGACAAGACTTTGGTATGCAAGGATTGCGGCAAGGAATTTGTTTGGACTGCCGGCGAGCAGGAGTTCTATGCCAGCCGTGGCTTTGAAAACCAGCCCCAGCGCTGCAAGCCCTGCCGCGATGCCCGCAAGAACGCGACCCGTGGCGAGCGCCAGATGTTTGACGCCGTCTGCGCCAACTGCGGCAAGGCCTGCAAGGTTCCCTTCCAGCCCCGTGAAGACCGCCCGGTTTACTGCAGCGAGTGCTTCGCCAAGATGAAAGAGAACGGCTGATCTGCGCGTGTAAACGTACAGCAAAAGTTTGAACTTCCACTCCGCACCCTGGCCGGTTCCGGCCGGGGCGCGGTTTGTTTTTTGGGGGATGTGTATGCTTCGTACCGCAAAAGCAAAACAGGCCCTGTGGTGCGCCCTGTTGGCGGCAGCGGCGCTGTTCCTGTGCAGCAAGTCCTCGCCGCTGTTCGTGCTGAACGACTGGATGGACGCCAACATCTTTTTTACCATGGGCAAGTCCATGTTCGAGGGCAAGGTGCTCTACCGGGACGTGTTCGACCACAAAGGCCCGGTGCTGTACCTGCTCTACGGGCTGGGCTGGCTGCTGGACCATACGGGCTTTACCGGCGTGTGGCTGCTGGAAGTGGCGGCCTTCGCCTGTTTCCTCTTTTTCAGTTTGCGCACAGTCTCCCTGTTTTTGCCGGCACCGCTCTGCCCGGCATGGGCCGCGGTGCCTGCCGCTGTGATCGCGGCCAGCCGGGCGTTTTCCCACGGCGGCAGCGCCGAGGAATTTCTGCTGCCCTTTCTGGCGGCGGCGCTGTACTGCCTGCTGCGCGCTTTGCAGACCGGGCGGCAGGTGCCGCTGTGGGTGGTGTGCATTCAGGGGGCGCTGGCGGGCTGCGCCCTGTGGCTCAAGTACACGGTGCTGGGGTTCTATCTCGCCTGGGTGCTGGTGCTGACGGTCTGGTATGTCCGGCACGGCTGGCGGCGGGCACTGGCCCAAAGCTGCGGGGCCTATCTCGGCGGCGTGGCGCTGGCTACGCTGCCCTGGGCGGTCTATTTTGGGGCACACGGCGCGCTGGCCGACTGGTTCACCGTCTACTTCTACGATAACCTGTTCCTCTATTCGGGCAGCGGCGGCCCGCTGGATTTTGTCCGCCACCTGTGGTGGGCGGTGCGGGACGCGCTGCCCGGTATGGGGCTGTTCCTGCTGTTTCTTGTGTGGGCGGCTTTCCGCCGGCGGCGGGCGGCGGTTGCGGTCTGCGTGTTGGCGGCCGGTCTGGCGGGCACCAGCCTGATGGGCGGGTATCTTGTCTACTACGGGCTGGTGCTGGCGGTGTTCGCGCCGCTGGGCCTTGTGCCGCTGGCGCTGCTGGCGGCGCAGGTCCGGGCGCCCCGTTGGGGCAGAATGGCCGCGCCCTGGGCGCTGGTGCTGGCGGGGGCGGCGTTCTGCTGGTTCCTCAGCCCCAACCGCGCCCTGCGGGGCCGCGCGCCGGAAAGCCTGCCCCAGATGCGCTTTGCCGCCCGGATCACCGCCAGGGAAGAACCCAGCCTGCTCAACTACGGCACGCTGGACGGCGGCTTTTACACGGCGGCGGGGGTCCTGCCGCCTGCGCGGTATTTCTGTGTGACCAATATGCCGCTGGAAGGCCAGTGGGAGGAACAGAACGCCCTGCTGGAAAACGGCGCGGTGGAATACGCTGTGGCTCTGGTGGGCGACCTGGAACGGCGGTTCCCGCATTACCGCTGTGTGGACCAGTGCACTTATGACGGCGGCGAGGGGACTGTCACCTGGTATCTGTACCAGCGGCAATAACGATTTGCGCTTTTGGCGCGGTTGCGGTATAATAGCCACGGGCACGGTTTCCCCTGCATCCATGCGCGGCGGCCCGCCGCCGGATGTGCAATGCTGCCATGCCGCCCTGCGTCATGGTATAATCACACCGTTCCCCGCAAATCCTGTAAAAGAAAGGCGGCGATCCGATGCCGAAACCTTTGCGGCTGCGCCGTGTACTGGCGGCCCTGGCTGCCGCCCTGCTGGCAGCGGGCGCCGTGTGGATGCTCTGCCGTTGGGTCGGCTACGACCTGCAGGAGCGCCTTGGCAACCAGCCCGTCTATGAGATCATCAACGACAACTACAGCCAGATCATCGACCTGCCGGAGGAGGGCCTCACGCAGGAGATCCCGCTCGAAGCGGGGCAGCCCCTGTACGGCGTGCGCTTCAAATTCAGCACCCACGGGCAGCTTTACAAATCCGGCATGGTCATGGTCGATATCTACAGCGGCAGCGGCGACCTGGTCGCCCAGACGGCCGGGAACTTCCTGAACATCTTCGACGATACCTTCACGGAATTTGTGATGGAGAACCCCTATGTGCCCGAAACGGACGAAACGATCCGGGTACATCTATATAATGCGGTGCCCTGGGACGGCCCGCTGGGGCTTTGGGTCAGCGAGGGCGAAGTGACGGGCATGCCGCTGTATGCCGGCACGGAGGAGGGCGCCGCCCTTGACGCCACGCTGGCCGTGCAAAGGGTGAGCGACTATTCCGGTTCCTGGCCCGCCGCGCTGGCCGGGCAGCTGGCCGCGCCGCTGGCGGTTGCGGCCTTCCTGGCGGTTTTGCTGGCGGTGCTGCACGCGCCGCTGGCGCTGCTGGTGGCGGCGGCCGGGCTGGCGCTGGGCTGCGGCTTCCTGCATGTGACCCCCGCGCTGGTGGCCCCCGACGAATACACCCATCTTGCGGCGGCCTATGAGCTGGCCAGCGTTTGGAGCGGGGAAGACCCCGCCGATGAAACGGGCAAGCTGCGGGTGCGCGCCTGCGACGCCCCCCATTTCGGGACCAAAACGGGCGATATCGGCATCCTTGCCTACAAAGCCCAGGAACAGGCCCGGCAGGAGGAACCGGGCAGCCCCAACGAACTGACCGAAGTGAGCGAGGCCGACGCCGGGCAGGGCAGCGGAAGCTACTGGGCCCAGGCTGCCGGTATCTGGCTGGCCCGCACTCAGGGCGAAAACTTCTACACCATGCTGGATTACGGCCGCGCGGCCAATCTGATCCTGTATCTGGTGCTGGCGGCGCTGGCCGTGGCGCTGGCGCCGGGGGCGCTGCGGGGCATCTTTGCCTGCGTGGCGCTGCTGCCTATGCCGCTGCAGTTGGCGGCCAGCCTTTCGCCGGATGCGGAGGTGTTGGGCGTCGTGTTCCTGTTCACGGCGTTCTGCATGGCGCTGCGCCACCGGCGTGCCGCGCGCTGGCAGATCGTGCTGCTGGCGGTGCTGACGGCGGCCGTGGCCCCGGCCAAGGCCATCTATCTGCCGGTGGTGCTGCTGTGCCTGCTGATCCCGCCGCAGCATCTGGACCCGCGCAAAGACCCTTCGGCGCCGTTTGCGCTGCCCTTTGCGGGGCCTGTGGCGCCGGGCCGTCTGGTACAGGCGGGCCTGCTGGCGCTGGCGGCCCTGCTGTGGGTGCTCTCGAACGGGTCCGAACTGGCCTACGCCGCGCGGGATATGAACACCGCGCTGGTGGCGGTCGGCGGCGTGGCGGCGGTCCTGCTGCTGGTGCTGGCGGCTGCGCTTTACCTGCGGCTGCGGCGTGACCCGGTCAAGCGGCGCGCCTTCCGCTGGGGGGCGGCGGCCTTCCTTGCGCTGGCCGCGGTGGGCGGCGTTTACGCCCTGACCCATATGGGCGGCGGTCTGGCCCCTGACCAGCTTTTGATGGTCCACCCCAACGGCGACTCCATCTGGACGTATTCCTTCGGGTATATCTGCCGCAACATCCCGGCCACGGTCAAACTGCTGCTGCGCACCCTGCCGGAACAGGGCGCGCTCTGGCTGCAGGGGCTGCTGGGCACGACGCTGGGCGAGCCCATCGTCTACCGCATCGACGTGAGCTGGCTGCTGGGCATCGGGCTTTTGCTGGCGCTGCTGGCGGCTGCCCTGCCGGTGCAGGGGCAGACTTCGCCGCTGACCCGGCGCGCGTCCTGGGGCGGGGCGGCGATCCTGCTCTGCGTGGTGCTGGCGGTACTGGCCGCGGCCCTCAACTGGACGCCCATCAACTACCAGACCCTTTTCGGCATGCAGGGGCGCTACCTGCTGCCGGTGCTGCCGCTGGCGCTGCTGCTGGTGCGCGGCAGCCGCCTGTTCACGGTGCGGCGCAGCGTGGCCCATGGCGCGGCGCTGTCCGTCGCACTGCTCACCTTGTTGACCCAGCTCCAGGGATTCGGCCTGTACGCTTCCTGGCAGCCGGTTTCATAAAACAAAACGCTTTATCAGAAAGGAAAGGTTCCCTATGACTGTTACCAAAGATACCATCATCGCCGAGATCCTGAACAACGACCCCGCGCAGGGCTGCGTGCCCATCTTCCTGGCTACCGGCATGCACTGCCTGGGCTGCATGGCCGCCCATGGCGAGACCGTGGAACAGGCCTGCGCCGTGCATGGCGTGGACCCCGACGCGCTGGTCGCCCAGTTGAATGAATACTTTGCCCGCCAGTAATCCGCCCCGGCTGGACGCCCGGCTGGCGGCCGCCTTCGACTATGTACGGCCGGGCCATGTGGCGGCGGACATCGGCTGCGACCATGGCAAGCTGAGCGCCGCCCTGGCGGCCAGCGGGCGCTGCCCGCTGGTGCTGGCCTGCGACCTGCGCCCCGACCCGCTGGAAAAAGCGCGCCGGGCCTGCGCCCCCTACGGGGACGCGGTGCAGTGTCGCCTGGGTAGCGGGCTTTCGGTGCTGGCGCCCGGCGAAGCCGAGGACATCATCATCGCGGGCATGGGGGCGGAGACCATCATTGAAATTCTGGAAGCTGCCCCCTGGGTGTTCGACGCACGGTACAATCTGGTGCTGGTGCCCGCCACCAAGCACAGCATCCTGCGCCGCTGGCTGGCGCGGCGGGGCTTCGCCCTGCGGGGGGAGACCCTCTGCCATGCCGCCGGGCGGTGGTATGCAGTGATGAACGCCCGCTACGGCGCGGAACCCTGTGAACCGGACGGCCTTGCCTGCCTGTGCGGCCGTCTGGCCGGGCAGCCGGGCTTTGCCGCCTACTGTGCCCAGCAGAACGCCAAGCTGAAAAAATACCGCCGGGGCCTGGCCCCCGGCCCGGAAGCCGAAGCGGTGGACGCGCTGATCCGCCGCCTGGACGAACTTTCGGCATAACAACACGGCGCACGGCCTGCACGGGCTGTGCGCCGTGTTGCTGCCGGGCGGTTTCGCGGTTGATTTTCCGCCGCCCATTCTTTATAATGATACAATAGAAAACGAAGGAGATGTGCCTTATGCCTGTGACCGTACAGGAGATCCTGCGGGAGCTCAAAGCCTTTGCCCCCACCGAACTGGCTTGCAACTGGGATAACGTCGGCCTGCTCGTGGACGCCGGGCGGCCCGTCAGCCGGGTGTTGACGGCGCTGGACATCACGGCGGACGTGGTGCGGGAAGCCGCCGCCCAGAGCTGCGAACTGATCGTCAGCCACCACCCTGTGATCTTCGACCCGCTCAAACGCATCGCGGCGGACGATGTTCCCGCGCTGCTGCTGCAAAACGGCATTTCGGCCATCTGTATGCACACCAATCTCGACGCGGCCCCCGGCGGCGTCAACGATACGCTGGCCGACACGCTGGGCATGGCACGGGAGGGCCGCCGGGAATTTGCCGACGGCTGCGGCCGCATCGGCACGGTGCCCGCCACGACGGCGACGGAACTGGCCCGCTTCTGCGCCGCCACGCTGCACAGCGGTGTGAAGTATGTGGACAGCCCCCGCCCTGTGACCTGCCTGGCAGAAGTCAGCGGTGCGGGCGGCAGTTATCTGCAGCAGGCCATCGACGAGGGCGCCGACTGTCTGGTGACTGGCGAAGCCGCCCACCATATCGCCCTGCTTGCCAAACAGAAAGGCGTCGGGCTGGTGGTGGCGGGGCACTGGGGCACCGAACAGGCGGTGGCCGATGTGCTGGCCGCCCGGCTGACGGCGGCTTTCCCTGGACTGACGGCGGTCCACGCCGCCGCCGATACCGATCCCTACGCCTATCTGTGACGGCGGAAGGGCGGGGCGGACCCGGAAGCGGGACGCTTCCGCCGCTACTGTAAAAGGAGGAAAGACCATGGCGCTTGACGCCGCTACGCTGGCGCTGGTCGCCGGCGAACTGAAGGACACCCTGCTGGATGCCAAGATCGACAAGATCTTTGAGCCTACCCGCGACGAGGTGCTGATCACGCTGCGCACCCGCACCGATACTTACCGGCTGCTGCTGTCGGCACGCAGCGGGTCGGCCCGCGTCTGCCTGACCAACGAAAGTTTTGAAAATCCCCTGACGCCGCCGGGCTTCTGTATGTTGCTGCGCAAGCACCTGACCGGCGGGCGTCTGATCGCTCTGCGCCGGGAACCGGGGGACCGCATCGTGTATTTTGATTTCCGCTGCACCAACGAGATGGGCGACCTTGTGACCAACACGCTGGTTGCGGAACTGATGGGCCGTTACTCCAACCTGGTGCTGGTGCAGGACGGCCGCATCATCGACGCCCTCAAGCGGGTGGATTTTGAGGACAGCGAGGTGCGCCAGCTTCTGCCGGGCCTGCCTTATACGCTGCCGCCCAAACCGGCCCGCCCGGACTTTCTGGAAGTCAGCGCCGCGTCGCTGGTGGCGGCCGCCTGTGAAAAGGACCTGCCGGTGGCCGCCGCGCTGGGCAAAGTGGTGGCGGGCGTGGGGCCCATTGTGGTGCGGGAAGCCGTCTGCCGCGCTTTGGGCGAGACCCCGAAACTTGCCTGCGAACTGGACGAAGCCGAGCGCGCCCGGCTGGCCGCGGTGCTGGATGAACTGAAAGACAGTCACGCGGCGGGCGGTACCCCCACGGCGGTGCGCCTGCCCCAGCCGGACGGCAGCCTGAAGCCGGTGGAGTTCAGCTTCTTTACGCCGCAGCAGTACGGCGGGGCGGCGGTGCTGACCCAGTACCCCACCTACAGCGAAATGCTGGAGGATTACTACGCCACCAAAGACCGGGCCGAACGCCTGCGGCAGAAAAGCCGCGAACTCTACAAGGCCGTGCACAATATGCACGAGCGCGCCGTCCGCAAACAGGCGGCGCGGCGGGAGGAACTGGCCCAGTCTGCCAAGGCGGACACCCTGCGCCTGTACGGCGAACTGCTGCAGGCGAACCTGTGGGCCATGCACAAGGGCGACCGGCAGGTGACGGTGCAGAACTATTACACGGGCGAGGACGTGACGATCCGGCTGGACCCGCGCCTGGCCCCCAACGAGAACGCCCAGAAGTATTTCAAGGATTATAAAAAGAAGCAGACCGCCCACGCCATGCTGCAAAAGCTGCTGGTGGAAGGGGAGGCCGAGATCGAATATCTGGGCACCGTGCTATATGAGGTGGAATCCGCCCCCGGTGAGGCGGCCCTCAACGAGATCCGCGCCGAACTGAAAAGCCAGGGCTACCTGAAATACTACAAGCAGCGGGACCGCAAGCAGAAACCGGCGGATTTCCTGCGTTATACCTCCAGCGACGGTTTCGAGATCCTTGTGGGGCGCAACAACCTGCAGAACGACAAGTTGACCCTGCACACCGCCCGCGGCAAGGACCTGTGGTTCCATGTGCAGAAAGCGCCCGGCAGCCATTGCGTGGTCATGAGCCGCGGGCTGGACATCCCCGATACGACGAAAGAGGAAGCTGCCGAACTGGCGGTGCTCCATTCCAGCCAGAACGGCGGGGCCAAGGTGGCGGTGGATACCACCGAAGTGAAAAATATCTGGAAAGCCAACGGCGCCAAGCCGGGCATGGTGCTGTACAACGTCTATACCACGGTGTACGTCACCCCGCGCTCCGGGCTGGAAGAACAGCTCAAAAAGCGCTGAGATGTAAATTTTACGCAGGACCCCGTGCCGCACTGTGCGGCGCGGGGCTTTTGTGTTATACTGGAAGAAAGTAATGGGGAGTTTTCGGGATCTTTTGCCGAAAAATGCCCTGGGATCATCTGCCTGCGGCCCTGAAAGGGAGGGAATGACCATGAAACCCGCACTGTCCTGTCTATTGCTTTCGTCCCTGCTGCTGACGGCCTGCACCCCGGCGGCGTCCACGGCCCAGCCTGCGGCCAGCCCGACGCCGTCGGCTGCGCCGCCTGCGGCGACCGCTACCCCGGCCGCTACGCCGGACCCGACGGCGACGCCCACGCCCACACCTTCCCCGGCACCGACGGCGGCCCCGCTGCCCCAGACGACCTTGGAGGAATGGGCGGCTGCGATGCCGCGGACGCCGGAATACGACATTGCGGAAGGCCCCATCAAGTTGCAGGACTATGTGGCGTGGCCGGACCAGCCGGTGACGCTGGAGATCCTCAGTTGGAACGGAACGCTGGAAGAAGCGGCGGAAGCCTATCATGTCCCGCTGGAAACACTGCTGGCGATGAACCCTGACCCGGAAATGTCGGATCATACCAGTGACGGTTCGACGGTTTATTATAACCTGAAGCTGCAGGATGAATACATCGTTCCCAAACCGATGGTCAAGTACGTGACGGTCTCCACGCCCTGGGTGGAAAATTCCATTGAACGTACCGACAATTATATGGTGCCGGCCACACTCAGCGATCAGGCGGCTGCCTGCATGGCGACGGCGTATGACTTCCAGTATGAACACTACGGGATGCATGTGGGCATCGAACCGTCGGAGCGGGACGAGGAAAGCGGCCTGTATTACACCACGGAGGGGGCGCTTTGCACGACCTATAGTGAGCTGACCCAATATATGGAAAATGTCTATGCCCCCGAATGCTGCGACGCACTGCTGGGCGGCCCGGAAGTAAAGTGGGAGGGCAACTTCACCGAAAAAATTTACTATCAGGGCGAAAATGACACCATTTGCTTCGTTGGTGGAGATCGAGGTTCCAACATTGCCTACTGCGGCAAGAGCTTCACCGAACCCGAACTGCAGCCGGATGGCAGCATCGAGTTCTGGCAACTCTCCCTGATGGTAGAGAGCGACGACTTTGTAGGCTGGGGTGAAGGCATTACCTATACGCCGGATACGGCCAGTGCGTCCCTTGTGCGTCTGGAACCCACCGAAACCGGCTGGCGCGTGGCGCAATTGGCACTTCCAAACTGAATGATTTGTATAGTTTTATAATATAGTACAATACGTATAGAAAAATAAACGAGAATGCGAAAAAAGAAGAGTTTGGTGCTGTTGAAAATGGCAGCCGGACGGCACACGGAACAGGGCGGGAACCTGTTTGGAGACCGGGAATGCCATCTTTTCGGCAAAACGCAGAATTTTTTCAAAAAAATTTAGAAAAACGCCCAAAAAACACTTGCAACGCCGGGAAACGTGTGTTATAATCAGTCTCGGCTGCGAAAGGCTTGGGCAGATTGCCTACAAGCGTTCTGCGCAAGCCGCGATATGCGTTGATGCGGGAGGTTGCCGTCACTGCCTTAGGGTGGCGGGTTTTTCCGCGGAGTATGTCCGATCTTAGAACCGGGCGAAAGAATTACGGAAACAAAGGGACAAGTACGTCGCTGCATTCTGCGGCACGGACCAATGTTCAACTGACTTTGTGTAGATTCTTTCCGGGAGAACTGTGTGGACACGGTTCACCGGATTTTGTCATGCGAAGCTGTTGAACGCCCGGAAACGTGTGTGATTTATCGGCTCGCCTAAGGCACAAATTTTTACAGGAGGCGAAAGCAATGGCAGTCAAAGAAAAAATCAGAATCCGTCTTAAGAGCTACGATGCATCCCTGATCGATGCGGCGGCCCAGAAGATCGTGGAGACCGCGAAGCGCACCGGCGCCCGCGTGTCCGGCCCGATCCCCCTGCCCACCGACAAGGAGATCGTCACGATCCTGCGCGCGGTCCACAAGTACAAGGACAGCCGCGAGCAGTTCGAGACCCGCACCCACAAGCGTCTGATCGACATTCTGAAGCCGTCCAACAAGACGGTCGAGGCTCTCATGAGCCTGCAGCTCCCCGCGGGCGTTGACATCGAGATCAAGCTGTGATCGAACGCTTCTTACATTTATATGCCGGTACGCGCAGCCGTGATCTGTGAACCGCCGGCCGGTAAGAAGATCGAAAACGCCGATCTCGCTGTGAACACACAGCGGAGAGGTCATGTTGATGGGAAACCACCAACCAATAACCTTTACAGGAGGACAAAACAATGCAAAAAGGTATCATCGGCAAGAAGCTGGGCATGACCCAGTTGTTCGACGCCAACGGCAAGGTCGTTCCGGTCACCATCATCGAGGCCGGCCCCTGCACCGTCGTGCAGAAAAAGACCGTCGAGTCTGACGGTTACCAGGCCGTCCAGATGGGCTACGGCGAAGTGAGCGCCAAGAAGGTCAACAAGGCCGCCAAGGGTCACTTCGAGAAGGCCGACGTCGCTCCCAAGCGCACCCTGCGTGAGTTCCGCTTCGACGACATCAGCGCCCTGAACGTGGGCGACATCCTCAAGGCGGATGTCTTCGCCGAGGGCGACAAGGTCGACGTGGTCGGCACCAGCAAGGGCAAGGGCTACCAGGGCGTTATCAAGCGCTTCGGCCAGCACCGCCTGCGCGAGAGCCACGGCACCGGTCCTGTGGCCCGTCATGCCGGTTCCAACGGCTCCACTTCCACCCCGTCCCGCGTGTTCAAGGGCAAGCGTCTGCCCGGCCACATGGGCGCTGTGCGGGTGACCGTGCAGAACCTGAGCGTCGTTAAGGTCGACGCCGAGAATAATCTCATCGCCATCAAGGGTGCGATCCCCGGCCCCAAGGGCTCGGTCGTGACCATCCACGACAGCGTGAAAGCGTAAAGGAGGAAAACACAATGGCACAGTTTGATGTCGTCGATATGAACGGCAAGAAGGTTTCCACCGTTGAGCTTTCCGACGCCGTGTTCGGGATCACCCCGAACGAGAAGGCTGTCCACGAGGCAGTCGTCAACTTCCTGGCCAACCAGCGCCAGGGCACCCAGAACACCAAGATCCGCAAGGAAGTCCGCGGCGGCGGCCGCAAGCCGTGGCGCCAGAAGGGCACCGGCCACGCCCGTCAGGGTTCTATCCGCGCTCCGCAGTGGACCCACGGCGGCGTTGCCCTGGGCCCCAAGCCCCGCAGCTACTACTACACCATCAACAAGAAGGTCAAGCGCCTGGCTCTGCTCAGCGCCCTGTCCGACAAGGCTGCCAACGGCAACCTGATCATCGTGGACAAGATCGCCGCTGACGCTTACAAGACCAAGGCTGTCGTCGCCTTCCTGGCTGCTGTGGGCGCCGGCAAGAAGAACCTGATCGTCAACGACTCCATGGATGAGAAGTTCGTCAAGAGCGCCGCCAACATCCCCGGTGTCAAGACTGCCGCTACCGGCGTCAACACCTACGATGTGGTCAACGCCGACAAGCTGATCCTCAGCCTGGACGCTGCCAAGAAACTTGAGGAGGTATATGCGTGATGAAATTCGCACAGGACATCGTTCTCGCCCCCGTCATCACCGAGAACTCCATGGCTGGCATTGCCGATAAGAAGTACACCTTCAAGGTTGCCACCGACGCCACCAAGATCGACATCGCCAAGGCGGTCGAAGAACTGTTCGGCGTCAAGGTCGCCAAGGTCAACACCATTTCGGTGCGCGGCCGTTACCGCCGCCAGGGCATGCACGCTGGCTACACCGCCAAGAGCAAGAAGGCCATCGTGACCCTGACCCCCGACTCCAAGGAGATCGAGTTCTTCAACAGCATGGTCTGATGACCCGGCAGGCCCTGCCTGCCACCCGGGACCCCGCCGAGGGATCCGATTATGGGGATATGACCCCGATAAGAATTCATAAGATACTAATAAGGAGAACATCATGGCTATCAAAAAGTACAAGCCGACTACCCCCGGCCGCCGTGGCATGACTGTTACCGATTACAGCGTGCTGTCCAAGGTCGCGCCGGAGCGCAGCCTGCTCGAGTCCAAGAAAAAGCATGCCGGCCGCAACAACACCGGCAAGATCACCGTCCGCCACCATGGCGGCGGCAACCGCGTGAAATACCGCGTCATCGACTTCAAGCGCAACAAGTTTGACGTCCCCGCGACCGTCAAGACGCTGGAGTACGATCCGAACCGCTCCGCTTTCATCGCCCTGATCGAGTACACCGACGGCGTCAAGAGCTACATCCTGGCTCCCGACGGCCTGAAGGTGGGCGACACCGTCATGGCCGGCCCCAGCGCCGACATCAAGCCCGGCAACGCCCTGCCCTTCGAGAACATCCCCGTCGGTACCATGATCCACAACATCGAGCTCTACCCCGGCAAGGGCGGCCAGCTGGTCCGTTCCGCCGGCGTCATGGCGCAGCTCATGGCGAAGGAGAATGGTTACGCTCTGGTCCGTCTGCCCTCCGGTGAAATGCGCAACGTTCGTCTGAACTGCATCGCCACCGTCGGCGTGGTCTCCAACCTGGACCATGAGAACGTCAACCTGGGCAAGGCCGGCCGCAAGCGCCACATGGGCGTCCGTCCCGGCAGCCGCGGTTCCGTCATGAACCCCTGCGATCACCCGCACGGCGGCGGCGAAGGCCGCGCCCCGGTCGGTCATTCCGGCCCGCGTACTCCGTGGGGCAAGCCCGCTCTGGGCCTGAAGACCCGCAAACACAAGGCACGCGGCGACAAGTTCATCGTCAAGCGCGCCAATGGCTAAGGGAGGTAATTGAACAATGTCTAGAAGCACCAAGAAGGGCCCTTACGTTCTGCCTTCCCTGATGAAAAAGGTCGAAGCCATGAACGAGAGCGGCAAGAAGAGCGTCGTCAAGACCTGGAGCCGTTCCTCCACCATCTTCCCCGAGTTCGTCGGTCACACCTTCGCCGTTCATGACGGCCGCAAGCATGTGCCCGTTTACGTCACCGAGGACATGGTCGGTCACAAGCTGGGCGAATTCGCGCCCACCCGCAAGTTCACCGGCCACGCCGGCGGCAAGACTGCCGGTAAGTAAGAGAGGAGGAACATCGAATGGAAGCACGGGCTATTCTCCGTTACGCCCGCATCAGTCCCCGTAAGGTTTCGATCGTGATGGACCTCATCCGTAACAAACCCCTGGACGAAGCGCTGGCTATCCTGCAGTACACCCCGAAGGCCGCCTGCGAGCCCCTTCTCAAGCTGGTGAACTCTGCTGCCGCGAATGCGGAAAACAATTTCCAAATGGACCGCAACAACCTGTACGTCGCAGAATGCTATGTCTGCCCCGGCCCCACGCTCAAGCGCATCATGCCGCGCGCCCAGGGCCGTGCGTACCGCATCCTCAAGCGCACCAGCCACATGACTGTTGTGCTGAAAGAGAAAGAGTAAGGAGGTAAACAAATGGGCCAGAAAGTCAATCCCCACGGCATGCGCGTGGGTGTTATCAAAGATTGGGACAGCCGCTGGTTTACCTCTAAGCAGGCATTCGGCGACACCCTGGTCGAGGACTACAAGATCCGTAAGACCCTGAAGAAGCAGCTCTACGCTGCCGGCGTTCCCAAGATCGAGATCGAGCGTACCGTCGACAGCCAGACCGGCGCCCCCCGCGTGAAGGTCAACGTCTTCTGCGCGAAGCCCGGCATGGTCATCGGCAAGGGCGGCTCTGAGAGCGCCAAGATCGAGAAGCAGCTCGCCAAGCTGACCGGCAAGGCCGTCAACCTGAACATCATCGAGGTCAAGGGCACCACCACCAACGCCCAGCTCGTTGCGGAGGACGTTGCCTCCCAGCTGGAGCGCCGCATCGCTTTCCGCCGCGCCATGAAGCAGGCGATCCGCAATGCCATGCAGCCGCGTGACCGCAGCGCCACGCCTGCCAAGGGTATCAAGGTGACCTGCTCCGGCCGTCTGGCTGGCGCCGATATCGCCCGCACCGAAAGCTACCACGAGGGCACCATCCCCCTGCAGACCCTGCGCGCTGATATCGACTACGGCTTCGCCGAGGCCAACACCACCTACGGCAAGGTCGGCGTCAAGGTCTGGATCTACAAAGGCGAGATCCTGAAGGGCGCCAAGGCCCCGGCTAAGAAGGAAGGAGGCAAACAGTAATGTTACTGCCGAAACGTGTTAAGTACCGCCGCGTTCAGCGTGGCCGCATGACCGGCAAGGCCATGCGTGGCAATAAGGTCAATCAGGGCGATTACGGCCTGATCGCCCTGGAGCCGTCCTGGATCACCTCCAACCAGATCGAGGCGGCCCGTGTCGCCATGACCCGTTATATCAAGCGTGGCGGCAAGGTCTGGATCAAGATCTTCCCCG